>ENA-UOOH01000018-UOOH01000018.1-fermentation-metagenome-genome-assembly--contig:-NODE-18-length-166997-cov-17.181734_pt1 | contig 166997 bp, 122 predicted proteins | sample MGYA00245778_ERZ724025 | MGnify/ENA primary metagenome ERZ724025 (study PRJEB28704, sample SAMN03018313) | fermentation metagenome | biome: anthropogenic terrestrial biome; feature: soil... | reverse complement strand
CATGACAACCTCCATGCTGTTGAAAATTTATTCTTTTGTCATTTGCGTCATCATATCGCAAATGACACTCTCCATTTCATTTCTTTTCCCTGCAAAGCCTCCATTTTGTTGCAAAATTTATTCTTTTGCCATTTGCGTCATCATACAACAAATGACGCAAATGGCAAAGGAAGAATTAATCCTTTTCAAAGATTAAATGATCTTTGTTTCTCACTGATCCTCATGCACATAAGTACCATCAATCCATGACGACAAAACCACCCGCAATACCCCAGGAAAATCCATACCAAAAAACAACAAATCACCCCAGATTCCACCCGGAAAAATCTGCTTTCGTATGCTTGCTTATAACGCGGAGTGTCAAGACACATCACAAGCCATCCCTGCACAAAATCAAACCTTACCAACTCCACCCTCATTTTCCATAAGCAAGCCGATTCAATAATCACAACACGCTTATTATAGGTATGTTGAGATACATTTTTATCACATTCGATAATACAGATCATCGCCATTCTGGCAGCGATGCTGCTTCCGGCTCTGAACAAGGCACGGGCTACGGCGCAGAAGGCGCAGTGCCTGTCCAATCATCGGCAATGGATGGTGCATATCGCCAGCTATACCGGTGATTTTAAGGGCTGTTATGTATTGCAGGTCGATAAATCTCTTGATACCACTACCTGGTATTACTGGAACATGCTGATCAATAAATATCTGGGGCTGGGCACTTTGGCGAATAAATACAAAAATAATCCAATCGGAATCTGTCCTTCGGACCGTGAGAAGAACAGTTGTTCTTACGGAATCAATTATACCTGGGGAACGTTCAAGGCCGACAGCACCTATGAATATGTAAGCAGCAATATCCGGGAAAGCCAGGTCCGGGAACCCTCGTATCTGATCATGACGATTGATTCTCTGAGGCCGCCGGATTTTTCCTCTTTCTATTCCGGCTGGATGAGCAATATGCCGCTTCAGCGGCATGATCAATATATGAACATGTCGTTTGCCGACGGTCACGCCGCTTCCATGAAAGCGCGTGAGTTCGGACTGTATAATGGTTCGGTGGACGGCTGGGTAAAAGACAATAAACGCTGGAAACAGTGGGACTGAGAAAAAGGAGAATGGAAATGTATTCCTGGAAAGAACTGGTGTGTGTGGTTGTGGCCGCGGGCGGCTTGCTGGGTCTGGGGGCGGCGACCGCCGCCAAGGGGTCCGCGACATGGAAACGGCAGGTTTGCGCCGATAACCTGCGGCAGGTGTCGCAGCTTGGCGCGATGTATCAGAACGATCATGACGGGGCGTTTCAGCCGGTGATCGTGCGGACGAAGCCGAGCTGGACGTTCTGGTATTCGTTTCTGGCGCGCTACGGCAAGAATCCGGGCGTGTTTTACTGTCCCGCCAACCCGAAAGCGGAGAAAACCTTGAACGTGGACGAGGGCGAGAGTGATCTGTTGCCGGTGGTGCTGGACCCGGCGGCTGTTTCCTACGGCATGAATTTCAGCCTCAGTTCGTCCGGCGACCCGAAGGCGACTCCCCAGCCCGGCAATGTGAAAGAGCTGGCGGACCCGGCGACGATGATTTATTTCGGCGACAGCAACACGCTTCAGTTGCGTCCGACCAAATGGTGCTGGAACGAAGATTATGCGCCGCGTCACGAGGAATTTTCGAATTTCGTCTATGTGGACGGGCATACGGAAGCGCTGAACAAGAGCAATCTCGGAGTGCTTCATGAATTCGACGGTTGGAAAAAAGATACCAGGCCATGGAAGAACTGGAAATGAGGTGGGGGAAAATGTTGAAGATTTTTGCATTGATCGGATTATGCTCGCTGGCATTGCTCTGCCCGGCGGGAGTGCAGACCACGCAGTTGCAGGTGAACGATGATTTGACTGTCCGCAACCTGGGGGCTAACCGGAGTTGGGATTCGGCCCTGCTGCAATTTTATATGACGCTCGGCCCGAAGGGGGCGGCGACGCCGATGGGACGCCCGGAGATATCCGGCACGGACGGGCAGTTGAAGTTGCAGTGGAAAACTCCGGAATATCGTTGGCAGGTGACGCTGACGCCGCAGGGCAGAATGATTCAGGCCGCTTCCGAGCTGACCAACCTGACCGGAAACGAATTATGGATTGAGCCGGAAATCCGGCTTGAAAACGTTAAAAACGAATTCCGGCAGTTCTGGGACGGTTTCGGGCACATGTCCGCGATCAAACAGGACATTCTGAAGCGGACCGGAATCAAGGGAGAAGTGGAGAAGCATGTGGGGGCATCCACCATGCCGTTTCCGGTTTCGGGCGCCGTCGGTGAAAAGGATGTGCTGTTTGTCGGCGGCGTGCCGTTCGATCCGGTGAGTTATACCGCCGGTTCATGGGACCCGGCGAAAAACGCGCTGACCTATTCCATTCGTCTGGTTGTGGCGCCGAAGCAGACGGTTTCATTCCGTCACGTGCTGGGGCGGGCGGGCTCCGATTACGGCGCGCAGGAAGCCGTGGTGCAGCAGTATTATGAAGCGTATCCCGAATGCTGGGCGGTGATCATGGGGCAGGACAATCCTTATGTCTGGGGCGCTCACGGACAGTATATCAGCTGGTGGAAGGTACCGGACCCGGAAGTCAGCCGCCGGCTGGATGTGACGCTCGAATGGACCTACTGCCCCTATAAACGTTCCGGCGATATGCTGGGGCGGGAAGAATATTGGGATTACAAGGCCCATAGTCCGTTCCGGAGCAATAAGGCTGAAATCGGCAAAACCATCGACATGGGAACAATCGGCCGTGAAGAATACAACCAGCGGCGCAAGGAGATTTTTCATCGCTACGGACGCCGTTACGGGCTGATGTTCTACAACACTGTCGCCGGGACGTGGTGTGAACTTGATCTCGCCCGGAGCAAATACCCGGACGCCATTACCCATGACAAGGACGTCATGTACATCCTGAACGTCTGGTCTACGCACCATGACCGGGAAATCCGGGTTTTCCCGATGGGTACCTCGTTCGGCGAGGTTTTCGAATCGGACATGAAGGAACTGGTGAAAGAACTCGACCTGCCGGGTTTCGCGCTGGATTGCGCTTACGGCGGGGCCTTTTACCGGGGACCGGCGGTGGAGAAAGACCTGCCGGGGCGCGCCTGGGACGATCAGGGTAAATTCATTGACCAGAACGTGGCGATCAACCGGGAAGTCGATTTCATCCACAATATGGTCAAAGACCCGAAGCGCCGCCTGACGGCTTTTATCAACGGTTACCTGAAAGGCGATTACGTCATGGTGGAAACTCCGCTCCTGAATACCGGCAAGATGAAACGCTGGATGCCGCTTCTGCGCTGGTATATCGGGCCGCGCCCGGGCTGTTCGCACGGGCATGGGTTCCTGCTCAACGAAGTGATCCCGGACTGGCGCAACTGGACCCCGGAGGACCTCCGGGAACAGATGGTCAAACTGTCCGATTTTGTGATCTTGAACCAATTCAAATACGGCATCGGCAGTAGCTACCTGACGCAGTACGGCAACCCGCAGGAACTGTATGCCCTGACCGAAGCGCATGAACTGATGCGGGCCGGCTGGCAGGCCGAAATCCCGATGGTGCTGGAAGACGGAATGCGGGTGCCGTACCGGGCCCGTTACGGTCGCGGCGTGAACACTTATTTTTATCTGGCAAACTCCGGCGCGGATGACGTGAAGGGCAATGTCAGGTTCGATAATTCAGCGCTGGACGGCAACGGGTTAACCATGCTGTTCGTTCGGAAAATGCGCGACAAAGCCGAGGCGTCCAACCTCCTTTCCGGAAATTTCACGCAGCTTGCCGCGGAACTGCCGTCACGGGTACCGGTGGTTTATGAAGCGGTGGCGGGAATCCGTAAACCGGCGGAGGATTTTTCCTGTGAGGTTCGTGCCGACAAACAGTTGAACGAACAACGCTACCGGATTCAGTTCAATAACCGCCAGGCGTTTTCGACGCCGGTGACGGCGCGGGACATCCGGGGCTTTGAACTGGCCCGGATGACGCTCAATGGAGCGAATGTCGCGCCGGGGGCAACCGTGGAAATCAAGCCCGGAAGCGTACTGGAAATAACTTACCGGTCAACGGTTTTCCGGAATCCGGCGGCAGATATTCTGGCATTTCCCTTTACCGATGCCGGGAAACAGATCTCTTTCAACGTCCAGGCGAATACGGACGACGGATATGAGCTGGCGCGGCGTTTCAACGATTATTTTGACTTCTGCCGCAAGAACAAGGTGATTGACGCCAAATCCAAACCGGTGGAGTTGAAAAAAATTGCAAATCCGACGCCCGCCGCCGGAACGGTGACGCTGATGATCGGGGAAATGACCGGTTCCGGGCCGGACGGCGTTTCGGTTTCCCCGGAGGGCGGGATAATCATCAAAGCCGCCGATGCCGAATCTGCCGACCGGATGATTACCGCGTTGTTCAAGGTCATGGATCAACGTTATGAATACGTATTTCCGTTCAGCTACGTCATGGGACTGAAGCCGGAAATGATCCAGCATTTCCAGATGTGGAACAAGGCGTTTCCGTATAAGAAATATTTTGAGGTGAAACAATGAACGTCCGCTGGATTTTGTTGCTGGCGTTCATGTCCGCCGGATGGAGCGCCTTGTATGCGGAGTGCCGGATGGGGACCGTGGAGCGATCCGGGATTCCCGTCCGGGTGATGGAAAACCGTTTTCTGCGGGCGGAGGTGGTTCCCCAATCCTGCGGCGCTGTGATTGCCTTGCGCTATCTGCCGCTGGCGGCCGACTTGATGCCGCCGTTTGAGTACACGGTGGAAAAAATCGACCTGTTGCCGGACCAGGTGCAGGTCAGCAGTGGCGGCGGGCGGACCCTTTTCTGGGGAATGCCGTATCTGGCCGCGCAGAACATGGCGGTGGAGAACGAAAGCGCCGGAGCGGAGCGGGCGACGCTGGATTTACTCGGACGCTATTATCAGGGGATTTCCTGTACGATGCGGCGGCAGTTGTCGCTGGAGCATGACGCTTCGCTGTTGAAGCTCGGAATCACGCTGACGAATTCGGGCAGTACGCCATTGACCCTGCGCCCCTGGGATAATCTGGTGGTTTATCTGAATCCGGAGAAAAAGGACGACATCCTGATCCCTGGCCGGGGCGGTACGTCTAAAGTGGGAACGGTGGGCGTGCAACCATTGGAACAGGATCGGATTTACGTCCGGGGGATAAGCGATTTCGCCAAGGACGTGAGGATTGCCGCCGCCCGCAACTGGGTGGCGCGGCGCAACGATGCCAGCCCGCTGATTTTTGCGGTTCGCCTGACTTCGGAACCGATGTCGCCGGACGGCTTTTTCTATTCATGGGGGCAGGGCGGCAATTCGCCTCTGCAAACGATGGAAGCGGTTTTGCCTCCGGTTGAACTGGCGCCCGGCAAGGAACGGAGCTATGAACTGGAATACCTGGTTTTTCAGGGATTGAAGAACCTGAAGGAAATCTGCGGCGACCTCGGCATCAACTGCGAGGTTCAGGGCAAACAACTGGAATGGCAGTTCGCTGCGGTCCGGCCGTTTCCGGCGCAGGCCTTGACCGTCTATGCCGGTGAACAGCAGATCGGTGAACTGAATGTGCCGGCGTTGAAAACCGGAGAAACGGTACAATTGAGTATGCCGCTGGGGGATATCCCTTCCGGTAACCATCCGGTTCGCGGGACATTCAGCGGCGGACAGACGTTTCAACTGCTGGAGCCGATGCTGAAGCGTTAAAAAATCAAAAGACAAAAAAGCAGGATACGAACCTCAATCATGGTCCGTATCCTGTTTTGTTATTCAACGACGGTTATTTGTCGTGTTTCACGTGGCGGTGATATTCCTGCAGGCTGCAGACTTCGAGGCGTCCGAATTCCGCCTTGTCGCGGATTCCCGTCACCGTCGCGGCCATGCCGGAGAGCGTGGTGGTGATCGGAATGCCGTTGATCACGGATTGGGTACGCATCTGGATTTCATCCACCATGGCTTCGGCGCCGCTCTCGGCGGTGTTGATGATCCACTGGATTTTGCCTTCACGCACCAGATCGAGCAGGTTCGGGCGGCCGCGCGAAATGCGGAAAACGCCTTGCGCCGGGATGCCTGAATCGTACAGTTTGGTCGAGGTTCCGCGCGTGGCATACAGTTTGAATCCCATGTTAACGAGCTCGCGGGCGTATTCCACCGCCGGTTCCTTGTCTTCGTCGCGCAGCGAAATGAAGATGTTGCCGGAATCGGGGAGGGCGTTGCCCGCCGCCAGCTGGGATTTCAGGTAGGCCAGGCCTCGGTCGGTATCCATGCCCATGACTTCGCCGGTGGATTTCATTTCCGGGCTGAGCACGATGTCCACGCCGGGGAATTTGACGAACGGGAACACCGCTTCTTTGACGCAGGTGTAGGGCGGGATGATTTCGCGGGTGAATTTCAGCGATTTCAAGGATTCGCCGACCATGCACCGCGCCGCCAGCTGCGCCAGCGGCACACCGATCGCCTTGCTGACGAACGGCACGGTACGGGACGCGCGCGGGTTGACTTCGATGATATAGACTTCATTGTCTTTGATCGCGAACTGGATGTTCATCAGGCCGCAGACATTGAGTTCCTTTGCCAGCGCGTAGGCGTGGCTGTGGATTTTTTCCATGATCTCCGGCGAGAGGCTGATCGGGGGGATGACGCTGGCGGAGTCGCCGGAGTGGATGCCCGCCGGTTCAACGTGCTCGATGATGGCTCCGATCACGGCGGTTTTGCCGTCGGAAATACAGTCCACGTCCAGTTCGATGGCGTCTTCGAGGAAATGGTCGATCAGGATCGGTTTGCCGGGGGAAACGGCGGCGGCTTCCTCTACATAACGGCGCAGGTATTGTTCCTTGTACACGATGACCATGCCGCGGCCCCCAAGCACGAACGAGGGGCGGATCAGCATGGGATACCCCACGCCGTCGGCCAGCGCCAGCGCGTCTTCCACCGAATAGGCGATGCCGCTGGCGGCCTGTTTGATGCCGATCTTATCGATCAGAGCTTTGAAGTATTCGCGGTCTTCGGCGGCGTCGATGTCATCGGGGCAGGTGCCGATGATGTTGGCTCCGGCGGCCTTCAATTGTTGGGCGAGGTTCAGCGGAGTCTGTCCGCCGAATTGGACGATGACGCCGTCGCATTTTTCACGGTCGTAGACTGCCATCACGTCTTCCAGCGTCAGCGGCTCGAAATAGAGCTTGTCGCTGGTGTCGTAGTCGGTCGAGACGGTTTCCGGGTTGCTGTTCACCATGATGCTTTCGTAGCCGATTTTGCGCAGGGCAAAGGCGGCGTGGACGCAGCAGTAATCGAACTCAATGCCCTGGCCGATGCGGTTCGGGCCGCCGCCGAGGATCATGATCGATTTTTTGCGGTTTCCGCGCGGGCGTACCGGCTCATCGTATTCACCGTAAGTGGAGTAATAGTACGGGGTCTGCGCTTCGAACTCCCCGGCGCAGGTGTCCACGGTGGCGAAGATCGGTTCGAGCTTGATTGAACGGCGGGCATTGCGGATGTCCAATTCCGTGGCGTTCAGCAGGAACGCGAGCTGGCGGTCCGAATAACCGAATTCCTTGATTTGACGGAAAAAGTCCGGGTCTTGTGCCAGTTTTTCCGGCGAACCGGCGCTGCGGATGTCTTCTTCGTAAGCGGCCAGCTCCTCCAGATGACGGAGGAAGTAGGGGTCGATCGAACTGATTTTTGCGACTTTCTCCAGGCTCCAGCCGCGTTTGAAGGCGGCACGGATCACGAACACCCGGTCGGCGTTGGGGCGGAGAAGGTCTGTTTCAAGGGTTTCATCGGACATCGATTCAAACGGTTTGTCTTTGCCGTCGGCTCCGAATCCGGCACGTCCGGTTTCCAGCGAACGCAGGGCTTTCTGGAACGACTGTTTGAACGTGCGCCCGATGGCCATGGCTTCGCCGACGGACTTCATTTGAGTTCCCAGCGTCGAATCGGCTTTCGGGAATTTCTCGAACGTGAAGCGCGGCACCTTGGTGACGATGTAGTCGATGGCCGGTTCGAAACAGGCCGGGGTTTCCGAGGTGATATCGTTCAGAATTTCGTCCAGCATGTAACCCACGGCGAGCATGGCCGCGATCTTGGCGATCGGGAAGCCGGTGGCTTTGGACGCGAGGGCGGAGGAACGGGATACGCGCGGGTTCATTTCAATGATGATCTGACGGCCGTCGACGGGATTGACCGCCCACTGGACGTTCGAACCGCCGGTTTCGACCCCGATGGCTTCCATGACCTGCAAACTGCGGTCGCGCATCAACTGATATTCGGCGTCGGTCAGGGTCTGGGCGGGGGCGACGGTGATCGAATCGCCGGTATGGACGCCCATCGGGTCGAAGTTTTCGATGGAACAGACGATGACCGAATTGCCTTTGCGGTCGCGCATGACTTCCATTTCGAATTCTTTCCAGCCGAGCAGGGATTCTTCGATCAATACTTCAGTGTTGCGGCTGGCGGCCAGCCCGCGGGTGACGATGCGTTCGAAATCTTCCGGGTTGTAGGCGATGCCGCCGCCGGTGCCGCCCAGCGTGAACCCCGGACGAATGACCAGCGGCCAATTGCCGAGGGTTTCGGCGATGGCCAGCGCTTCTTTCATGGTGTGGGCGGTGCCGGAGCGCGGCAGTTCCAGCCCGATGCCGAGCATGGTCTGCTTGAACAACTGGCGGTCTTCGGCGCGTTTGATCGACTCGGCGTTGGCGCCGATCAGTTCGATATTGTAACGGCGCAGGATGCCGCGTTCGGCGAGTTCCATGGCCAGGTTCAGAGCGGTTTGTCCGCCGAGGGTTGGAAGCAGGACGTCCGGGCGCTCACGGCGGATGATTTCGTGGATGATGTCGGCGGTCAGGGGTTCGATGTAGGTGCGGTCGGCGAATTCGGGGTCGGTCATGATCGTGGCCGGATTGCTGTTGACCAGGATCACTTCGTACCCTTCCTGCTTGAGCACTTTGCAGGCCTGGACGCCGGAATAATCAAACTCACAGCCCTGGCCGATGACGATCGGACCGGAACCGATCAGCATGATTTTCCGGATATCGGTACGTTTGGGCATTTTATTCTCCTCGTTGTGCTAAAGCCGCCGCGACCAGCCCGCTGAAAAGCGGATGCGGGCGGCGGGGGCGTGATTTAAATTCGGGATGGAACTGGCAGGCGACAAAAAACGGATGGGCGGGGATTTCCACAATCTCCACCAGATGGTTGTCCGGCGAGGTCCCGGCGATTTTCAGTCCGGCCTGTTCCAGTTGTTCGCGGTAAGCCGGGTTGAATTCATAGCGGTGGCGGTGGCGTTCGCTGATTTCAGCCGCGCCGTAAAGTCCGGCGCTGCGCGAGCCGGGCGCGAGAATACAGTCGTAAGCGCCGAGGCGCATGGTGCCGCCTATCCGGGTGGCGAGGTATTCGCGCTGGTTTTCCATCAGCCCGATCACCGGGTGAGAGGTGTCGGGGTTGAATTCGCTGCTGTCGGCGTCTTCATAACCCAGCTCGTGGCGGGCGAATTCGATCACCGCGCACTGCATGCCGAGGCAGATGCCGAGAAACGGAATGTTGTTGCGCCGGGCGTATTCGATGGCCTTGATCTTGCCGTCCACGCCGCGGATGCCGAAGCCGCCGGGGACCAGGATTCCGTCCATACCGGCGAGAATTGCCACCGGATCGCCTGTTTCGAGTTCTTCGGCTTCCACCGGCACCACTTTGACTTTGGCGCCGTGGCCGATTCCGGCATGGTCGAAGGATTCGTAGATACTTTTGTAGGCGTCTTTGAGTTTGCTGTATTTGCCGACCAGCGCGATGGTACAGGTCCGGGTCGGGTGCAGGACGCCGTCCAGCCATTGACGGTAGGAGTCCAGTTCGATCTCTCTTTCGGGCAGATTCAGGAGGCGCAGTACGTGAATGTCAAGCTGCTGGCGGGCCAGTTCGAGCGGCACTTCGTAAATCGAATTCTGCACGTCACGTTCCTCGATGACCAGTTCGCGGCGGACATTGCAGAACATGGCAAGCTTTTCCAGATGGCTTTCGTTCATCGGCACTTCGGTACGGCAGACGAGAATGTCCGGCGTGATCCCGATGTTGCGGAGAACCGCCACCGAATGCTGGGACGGTTTGGTCTTGATTTCACCTGCGGCGCGCAGGTACGGCACCAGCGTCAGGTGCATGAAAATCGCCTTGCCGCGTTCGGCTTCGAACACGAACTGGCGGGCGGCTTCCAGGAACGGCAGCGATTCGATGTCTCCGGCGGTGCCGCCGATTTCGGTGATGGCGATATCGGCGTCGGGCGCGTGCAGCGCCCGTATGGCGTCTTTGATCTCATTGGTGATATGAGGAATGATCTGGACGGTGGCGCCGAGGTAGCCGCCCCGGCGTTCGCGTTCGATGACGTTGCTGTAGATTTTGCCGGAGGTATAGTTGCTGGCTTTGGAGCAACTGATTTCGGCAAAACGTTCGTAATGCCCGAGGTCGAGGTCGGTTTCGGCGCCGTCGTCGGTGACGAACACCTCGCCGTGCTGAAACGGACTCATGGTTCCGGGGTCAACGTTCAGATAAGGGTCCAGCTTCTGCATGGCCACGCGGTAGCCGCGCTGTTCCAGCAGAAACGCCAGGCTTGCCGCCGTGATTCCTTTGCCGAGACTGGATACTACTCCGCCAGTGATGAAAATATGCGCGGTCATTGCTTGTTTGCCTCCATCATCTGTTTGAACTGTTCGAACAGATAGTGGGAGTCGTGCGGCCCCGGCGCGGCCTCCGGATGGTACTGGATGCTGAACGCCGGCAGGATACGGTGGCGGATGCCCTCGATCGTCTGGTCGTTCAGGTTCAGATGGGTGATTTCCAGACATTCCGGCAGTTCTTCTTTCTGCAGGGCGAAGTTGTGGTTCTGCGAGGTGATTTCGATGTCGCCGGTCAGCAGATTCTTGACCGGATGATTGCAGCCGTGGTGCCCGAAACGCAACCGGCAGCATCTGGCGCCCAGCGCGATTCCCAACAGTTGGTGGCCGAGGCAGATTCCCATCAGCGGCACTTTGCCGACCAGCCCGCGGATGCAGTCCAGCGCGTAAGTGACCGCGGAAGGGTCGGCCGGGCCGTTGGACAGGAAAACGCCGTCCGGCTGCATGGCGAGAATCTCGGCCGCCGTTGTTTTGGCGGGGACCACCTGCACCTGCATGCCGTTGTCGGCCAACTGGCGCAGGATGTTATATTTGATGCCGAAGTCGATCGCGACGATTTTCAGTTTACCGTTATTGCTCCAGATGAATGATTTGCCGGCGGTGACCTTCGCCGCATAGTCCTGGTTGTCCAGTCCTTCCCAGGCGCGGGCTTTGTCCAGAGCTTCTTGTTCGCTGAGCGGTTCGTCGCTGACATGCAGATAAGCCTTTTGCGTGCCGTGGTTGCGCAGGTGCAACGTCAGGCGGCGGGTGTCCACCCCGGCGATGCCGGGAATGTTGTTGTTGAGGAGCATGTCCGCCAGAGAGATTTCCGAACGGAAATTGGACGGCTCATTCAGGTTGTGGATCACGAGCCCGCTGAGAAACAGCGTGCGCGATTCCATATCGGCGCAGTTGCAGCCGTAATTGCCGATTTCGGGCGCGGTCAGGGTGACGAACTGCCCGGCATAAGACGGGTCCGTAATGATCTCCTGATACCCGCTCATACCGGTGTTGAATACCAGTTCGCCTACTTTGTCGATTGGCGCTCCGAAGCTCCAGCCGCGGAAAATTTCTCCGTCGGCCAGTGCCAGGAAAGCCTTCTTTTCCCGTTTTTTCTTCCAGTTGTAATCTTTAGTCATTTTAATACGCTCTTGTATTGACGTGTTCGAGATAATTTACGAGGGCCTGGTTGACCACCCGGTAGCCGCCGGGCGTCGGATATTCGCCGGTGAAGTACCAGTCGCCGGTATGGCCCGGGCAGCATTGCCGCAGCGATTCCGGCGTTTGAAACACCACGGCCAGTTCCGCTTTCAGTCCGGCGGGGCGGAGGCGGTCGGTGATTGCCCGCACCAGTTCGTCGAAACTGAACGCTCCGTAGAGTTCGCGGAGCGGGTCGGCGAGGGGGGCTTCGCCTTTCAATGCGGCACGGGCACGGACGCCCTGCTGTTCCAGGAACCCGGTTTGACCGGAGCTTCTCAACAGGTCGGCCAGCGCCTCGAACGCGACCAGTTCCTTCAGGCTGCCCATGTCGATGCCGTAGCAGTCGGGGTAACAGATCGGGGGAGCCGCCGAGGCGACAATGATCTTCTTCGGCGAGAGCCGGTCGAGCATCGGCAGAATGGCGTTGTGGATGGTATTGCCGCGGACGATCGAGTCGTCGATCACGATCAGGGTGTCGAGCCCGGGGCGGATCAGTCCGTAGGTGACGTCATAGACGTGCATGGAGAAATCCTCGCGCGCCACCGCGTCCGAAATGAACGTGCGGAACTTGGCGTCCTTGACCGCAATCTGCCCGAAACGCAACGGCTTGTTCAACTGCATTTTCATCAGTTCCTCGAGCATGCCGTGGAAACAGATCTGCGCGGTGTTCGGGATATAGGAAACGAAAGCGTTTTCGATGCCGTCGTCCAGATTTTTCAAGACGTTCGGAACCAGGGCGCGCCCCATCGCTTTGCGCTCCTGATGAATTTCCGCGTCGTTGCCGCGCGAAAAATAGATCCGTTCGAACACGCATTTCCGTACCGGCTTCGGGTCCAGGCACAGGCGGATTTCGACTTCGCCGTCCCGGTCGATGGAAAGCGCATGCCCGGGCGGCAGCTCCTGCACCTGTTCGGGGAACAGGTCAAAGGCGGTCTGGATGGCGGGGCGCTCCGAGGCAACTACCGCGGCTTCGTCGTTCACATAGTAGAACGCGGGGCGGATGCCGCTCGCGTCGCGCAGGGCAAACGCATGGCCGTCGCCGAATATGCCGCATAAAGTAAACGCGCCGTCGAACGATTCGGCGGCGCGTTTGAGAACGGCGGTGACATCGGGTTGTTGTTGTTGCATCAGGGCTTGTTCAAGATAATGCCCGATCAGATGGAGGATCAGAGCGCCGTCCTGCCTGCTGGACGGGTGGTGCCCGGTTTCCAGCAGGCTGTTGAATATTTCGGCGGTATTCGTCAGGTTGAAGTTGCCGGCCATGAGCAATGTCCGGTTCAGGCAGGAGCTCTCGCGGATGAACGGATGGCAGGCGGCTTCTCCCTGAATGCCGAATGTCCCGTAGCGCAGGTGCCCGAGCAGGAGTTCGCCGGCCAGCGGATAACAGCCGAGCTGTTCCGGATGGTCTTTTTTGATGGTTTCGATTTGGGCGCCGATGCGTTCAAGCAGGTGCGCCAGCGGCATTTTACGGGCGGATTTTTCCAGTTGCCAGGCGGGGCAGCCCGGTTCCTGTTTCAGCTTTACTCCGGCGATGCCGGCGCCGTCCTGTCCGCGGTTGTGCTGTTTTTCCAGCATCAGGGAAAGTTTCTGGTAACCGTAAAATTCGGTCTTGTATTTGCACAGATAATGCTCCGGCCTTTTTCTCAGCCGGAGCATGGTCACTGCGCATTCATGTTTGATTGAATCAGACATAATGCACCGGTATTTGGGTGATTAGTATATGAAAAGCATTTCCCGATACTTCGGCAACGGCCAATCGCCGTCGCAGACGATTCCTTCCATGCGGTCGACGATCGGACGCAGTTCGTTCATGCCCTTGACAATAGCATCGGCGTCGTTTTTGTCCAGCGCCTTTTCCAGCGCCGCCGACTTCTTATCAATGCCGTCGAGCCCTTCGCCGAGCATGGCTACGCGGCTGCTGAGCGCGGTGAAGCCGGACTTGACGCCCAGGGCTTGCGCATTCTGCATGGCGTGCAGGGCCTGGTTGAACTGTTCGGTGACGACCGGCATGATCATGTTGCGGACCATTTCCAGGGTGATTCCGCCTTCGATCCGGATCTTGCGTTCGAATTCATGCACGAACACGTCGCAGCGCGAAGCCAGTTCCTTGGCGGTGAATACACCGTGTTTTTCAAAGAGCTCGACGCTTGACCTGGTGGTCAGCGCGCAGAGGCCTTCGACGGCGTTCTTGGCCATCGGCAGGCCGCGGCGGACCGCTTCCTTGCGCCATTCGCCGCTGTAGTTGTCGCCGTTGAAAATGATGCGCTTGTGCTTGATGATCACTTCCTTCAGGAGCTTCTGCAATTCTTCGTTGAACGTCTTGGTCTTGAACGTTTCGACCTTCGCGGCGATTTCATCGACGGCGTCAGCCACGATCGTGTTCAGCACCATCATCGGCCCGGCGCAGGACTGGCTGGAGCCGGGGGCGCGGAACTCGAACTTGTTGCCGGTAAAGGCGAACGGACTGGTACGGTTGCGGTCGGTGGCGTCACAGGGCAGCGGCGGCAGGGTATCGATTCCGATCCGGAGCGACGTGGCCTTGCGGCTCGACATCTTGCTGCCGTTCTGGAGCTGTTCGATGATCTCGTTCAGCTGGTCGCCCAGATAAATCGAGATAATTGCCGGAGGCGCTTCGTTGGCGCCGAGCCGATGGCTGTTTCCCGCGCTCGCCACGCTGGCGAACAGCAGGTCGCTGTACTTGTCCACCGCCATGATGATCGCACTGAGCACGGTCAGGAAGATGGCGTTTTGTTCCGGGTCGTTGCCGGGCTGGAGCAGGTTCGTATCGCCGTAGCAGAACGACCAGTTGTTGTGCTTGCCGGAACCGTTGACGCCCGCGAACGGCTTTTCATGCAGCAGGCAGACCAGTCCGTTCCGTTCGGCGACCTGGCGCAGCACTTCCATGATCAGCATGTTGTGGTCCACCGCCAGGTTGGCCGATTCGAACATCGGCGCCAGCTCGAACTGGGCCGGAGCCACTTCGTTGTGGCGGGTCTTGGCCGGGATGCCGAGGCGCCAGAGTTCCTTTTCCACTTCGGTCATGAACTTCAGAATGCGCTGTCTGATGGAGCCGAAATAATGGTCTTCCAGCTGCTGGTGCTTCGGCGGCGGTGCGCCGAACAGGGTGCGGCCGGTCTGCAGCAGGTCGGGGCGCTGCAGGTAAAACATCTTGTCGATCAGGAAGTATTCCTGTTCCGCCCCGAGCGTGATGGACACTCTTTCTTCGGGCAGGCCGAACGCCTTCATCAGGCGCTTGGTGGCTTTGCGGAGCGCCACGCAGGAACGGAGCATGGGAGTCTTTTTGTCCAGCGCAATCCCGGTATATGAACAGAAAACGGTCGGGATGCAGAGCGTGGCGCCGTTGGCGTGGCGCTTGATAAAGGCCGGACTGGTCGGGTCCCAGGCGGTGTAGCCGCGCGCTTCAAACGTGCTGCGGAGGCCGCCGGACGGGAAGCTGGAGGCGTCGGGTTCGCCGATAATCAGGTTTTTGGCGGAAAAGGTCATGATGGCTTTGTCGCCGTCGGGCTCAATGAACGAATCGTGCTTTTCGGCGGTGGAGCCGGTCAGCGGCAGAAACCAGTGCGTATAATGGGTGGCGCCGTGGTCGATGGCCCACTTCTTCATGCCGTGGGCGACGTCGGCGGCGATTTCGGCGTCGATGGGTTCGCCGTTACGGACGGTGGCGAGCAGTTTCTTCGCCGTCGGACGCGGCAGGTATTCGACGATGGCGTCGGTATTGAAAACATCGGCTCCGTAAAAATCGATTCCGCTGTCGGGGTTCCGGTCCGGCAAGTCAATCGGACGGGCGCCGATGGCTGCTATGGCCTTGCTTCTGCTTGACATGTTCATTTGCTGACTCCTTACTTCAACTTCCTGAATGGTGAATTTTGGTTGCTATTGAATAAGCAAATAGCATGCCAACTTTATTTCAGCTCCAATTTCTGTTCAATCCTGTAATTTAGTACAAATTTGTAAAAATGCAAGAATTATGACTTTACAAATTTGTAAAAAACGTGTTATATTAAGAGTTGCCGTAAAAAACCGGTGAACCCTGTGAAGCCGCCGCCGCCGGGACGTCCGTGCTGGATTTTCTTCGCAGATACGGAACTTCAATGATTGTGCCTTGATTCTGGCATAATAATTGCTATGATAAACAAAGGCAAAAAATTTACAACTTTGGAGATAAAAGTTATGGAAGAACAAAACCAACAACGACAACGACAACAACCTGCGGTCCCTCCGGATCAGGGCTTGTACAGTTTTGCCAACGAACACGACGCTTGCGGCGTCGGCATGGCGGCCAACCTTAATAATGTACCCGAACACCGGATCGTGGAAGCAGGCTTGACCGTTCTCAAGAATCTGATGCACCGCGGCGCCGCGGGCAACGACCCGGAAACCGGTGACGGCGCGGGGCTGTTGATGACGATCCCCCACCGTTTCTTTCACCGCATCGAAAACCTGCCGCCGGTCGGACAATACGGCGTGGCGATGATGTTCGGCGGCGTGGGCCGCGAAACCGAGATCGAGGAAATTGTAAAATCCAAAAAGGCGGCGGTGCTGACCTGGCGTGACGTACCGACCGCCGCATATACCATCGGCAAAACCGCTCAGACGAGTTGCCCGGTGGTCCGCCAGCTGTTCATTGGCGGCGAAAGTTTCGCCGACCGGAATGAATTCGAGAGAAAGCTGTTTGTCATCCGGCGACTGATCGAAAAGAATGTGCCGGACGTTTATATATGCAGTTGTTCGAGCCGCAGTATCGTTTACAAGGGCCTGCTGCTCGCCACCCAGTTGGAAAAGTTTTATCCGGACCTCAACGAACCGGATTTCGAAGCCCCCGTGGTGGTGGTCCACCAGCGTTACAGCACCAATACGTTTCCGACCTGGAACCTGGCGCATCCGTTCCGCTATCTGGCCCACAACGGCGAAATCAATACGCTGCGCGGCAACCTGAACCATCTGCGCGGACGCGAACCCTACCTCCAGAGCGAATTGCTGGGCAACGACCTGAAGGACATCCTGCCGTTGATCGGCAAGGGCGTCAGCGACTCGGCGGCGCTCGACAACATGTTCGAGCTGCTGACGGCTTCGGGGCGCAGTCTCTGCCATTCCATGCTGATGCTGATTCCGCAGGCGTGGGGCAAGAAATATTATATGGGGCGCGACGTGCGGGGATTCTTCGAATACCATTCGGCGCTGATGGAGCCGTGGGACGGCCCTGCCGCCGTGGCGTTCACCGACGGCGTCAACGCCGGGGCGGTCCTCGACCGTAACGGTCTGCGTCCGGCGCGCTATACCCTTTGCGACGACGGTTTGTTCATTCTGGCGTCCGAGACGGGCGTCCTCGATATTCCCCCGGAAAAGATCGTCCGCAAGGGCCGCCTCAAGCCGGGCGAAATCATTTATTGCGACCTTGAGCACCACCGTCTGATCGAAGACGCCGAGCTCAAGAACCTGATCGCCCGCCGCCAGCCCTACCGTCGCTGGGTGGATGAAAACCGGATTTCGGTGCATGGGCTGTTTGCTTCGCTGGCGGCCTCGGAAGGCGAACCGGAGCTGCTGCCCCGGCAGAAGCTTTTCGGCTATACCCGCGAAGACATGGAAATGATCATCAAGCCGATGTGTTCCAGCGGTCATGAACCCCTGGGGTCGATGGGCAACGACGCGGCGCTGGCCGTGCTGTCGGAGCGCCCCCAGTTGTTGTTCAACTATTTCAAGCAATTGTTCGCGCAGGTCACGAACCCGCCGATCGACCCGATCCGCGAGGAACTGGTGATGAGCCTGACGACTTATCTCGGCAACCGCGGCAACATCCTGGCGGAAACGCCCGAGCACGCGAAGCTGATCCGGCTGCCGCGTCCGGTCCTGACCGATGACGAACTGCGCCGCCTTTACCATGTGCACGAGAAGGGATTTGAAATGATGGTCCTGCAACTGGGATTCCGTAAGTCGCTCCGGCAGGCGCTGGAGGAATTGGCGGACAATGCGCTGGCGGCGGTGAGAACCGGCAGCCGGATTCTGGTGCTGAGCGACCGCAGTCTGGCGTCCGGCACCATTCCGATTCCTTCGCTGCTGGCGACGGCGGCGGTGAACCGGGCGCTGACCGAAGCCGGGGTTCGCAGCGAAACGAGTATCATCGTCGAATCCGGCGAAGTCCGGGAAATCATGCACTTTGCCCTGCTGCTCGGCTATGGCGCCACCGCGGTCAATCCGTATCTGGCGCTTGCCAGCGTGAGCGAGCTTGTGCGGAGCGGTGAAGTACGGAAGGATGACGTGACGGCGGCCGGAAATTATATCAACGCGGTGGACAAGGGGATCTTGAAGGTGATGTCGAAGATGGGGATTTCCACGCTTCGGAGTTACCGTTCGGCCCAGCTTTTCGAAGCGGTCGGCCTGGATATGTCGGTCATGGAGCGGTATTTCCCGGGAACTGCCAGCCGGGTCGGCGGCATCCGCCTCGAAGATATCGAACAGGAAGCCCGGAAGCGGTATCAGGAGGCGCAGGTGCATTCGCCGCTGTTGCCGGAGGGCGGCAGTTACCGTTTCCGCCGCAACGGCGAGCATCATTTATGGACGCCGGAGAGCCTGTCGGCCTTCCGCCAGGCGGTACAGGGCAACGATGTCGCGAAGTATCGCGAATACGCCGCGCAGATCAACGATCAGGCGAAGCACCTTTGTACGCTGCGCGGGCTTTTCGAATTCGTACCGGGCAAGCCGGTCGATATCGGGGAGGTAGAGAGCGTGGAATCGATCATCCGCCACTTTGTTTCGGGCGCGATGTCGCTGGGTTCGCTGAGCCCGGAAGCGCATGAGGCGATCGCGGTGGCGATGAACCGCCTCGGCGCCATGAGCAACTGCGGCGAGGGCGGCGAAGACCCGAAGCGCAACCGTCCCGGCGAACACGGCGAGGACCGTTCGAGCGCGATCAAGCAGATCGCCAGCGGACGCTTCGGCGTGACGATCGATTATCTGCGCCATGCGCGCGAATTGCAGATCAAGATGGCGCAGGGGGCCAAGCCCGGCGAAGGCGGTCAATTGCCGGGGCACAAGGTAGATGAATTCATCGCGAGCATCCGGCATTCGACGCCGCAGGTGAGCTTGATTTCACCGCCGCCGCACCATGATATTTATTCGATCGAAGACCTGGCGCAGTTGATCTACGACTTACGCAATGCGAATCCGAAGGCGCGGGTGTCGGTCAAGCTGGTGTCCGAAGTCGGCGTCGGCACGATTGCCGCCGGGGTGGCGAAGGCGCACGCGGACGTGATCCTGATCAGCGGTCACGACGGCGGCACCGGGGCTTCCCCGCTGACCAGCATCAAGCACGCCGGACTGCCGTGGGAACTCGGATTGGCCGAGGCGCATCAGACGCTGGTGATGAATCACTTGCGCGACCATGTGCGGCTGCAGGTGGACGGTCAGTTGAAGACCGGGCGCGACGTAGTGATCGGCGCTCTGCTGGGGGCCGAGGAATTCGGTTTCGCCACCACGCTTCTGGTGTGCCTGGGCTGCGTCATGATGCGCAAGTGCCATGACAACAGTTGCCCGGTCGGCGTGGCGACGCAGGACCCCGAACTGCGCAAGTGTTTCAAGGGCAAGCCGGAATACATCGAAAACTTCCTGCGGATGCTGGCGGGTGAAATCCGGGAAACCCTGGCTTCGCTGGGGTTGAAGTCGCTGGACGACGCGGTCGGCCGCACTGAATTCCTGCAGATGAGCCATGCGATTGACTTTTATAAGCACAAGGGGCTGGATTTCTCGAAGATATTCGTCAAGCCGGAGGGCGGCGCGGTGCGTTATCGCGGGCCGCGGACGAACAAGCTGGCCAATTTCGACCGCAAGCATCTGCTGCGTCAACTTCAGCCGAACATCGAAAAGAGCGAACCGGCTGAAATGGACCTGAAGATTCACAATACCGACCGCAGCGTCGGAACCGAGCTGTCCGGCGAGATCGTCGAGCAGCGCGGGGCCGCCGGATTGCCGGAAAATACGATCCGGCTGCGTATCCGCGGCTGTGCCGGGCAGAGCTTCGGCGCGTTTCTGGCGCGCGGTGTGCGTCTGGAACTGATCGGCGAGGCGAACGACTTTGTCGGCAAGGGCTTGTCGGGCGGTACGATCGTGATCCGCCCGCCGGAGAACATCCGGTTCAAGGCGGAGGATAACGTCATCGCCGGTAACGTCATCGGCTACGGCGGCACGGCCGGCAAGCTGTTCATCAACGGACAGGCCGGGGAGCGTTTCTGCATCCGCAACAGCGGCATCACCGCGGTGGTGGAAGGCGTCGGCGACCACGGCTGCGAATACATGACCGGCGGCCGGGTGGTGGTGCTGGGGCATACCGGGGTGAACTTCGCCGCGGGCATGACCGGCGGGATCGCCTACGTGCTGGACGGCTCGAATGACTTCGACCTGCGCTGTAATATCGGTACCATCGACCTCGAAACGATCCAGCCTGAATCCGAGGACGAAAAGGAATTGCAGGGGCTGCTCCGGGAGCATCTGGAGGCGACCGGCAGCAGGCAGGCGGAAAAAATACTCGGCGACTGGGTGAACTATCGCAACTTGTTCGTCAAGGTTTACCCGGTGGAATACCGGCAGGCCATGATGGCCAGAGGAGGCAAGGCATGATGAGGATCAAGGAAATATATCGTCCGGTTTCATCCCGGTTGCAGGATTACAGTGAAGTGGAGCGCAACCTGACCGCCAGCGAACTGAACAGTCAGGCGAAGCGCTGTCAGGATTGCGGAATTCCGTTCTGTCACGGACGGGGCTGTCCGCTGGAAAACGTCATTCCCGAAATCAACGCCGCCGTTGCGGCCGGGGAATGGAAGCTGGCCTGGGACATCCTGAGCTCGACCAATGACTTCCCGGAATTCACCGGCAGGGTCTGCCCGGCCTTGTGCGAGGCGTCTTGTACGCAGGGCATCAACACCGATCCGGTGATGATCCGTCAGCTTGAGAAAGCGGTGGTGGAAACCGCTTTCGAACAAGGCTTCGCGCAACCGTTGATGCCGCTTTGCGACACCGGGTTCCGGGTGGCGGTGGTGGGCGGAGGCCCCGCCGGCATGGCCGTGGCCCAGCGCTTGAACCGGATGGGGCACAAGGTGACGGTGTTTGAAAAGAATGCCGAGGCAGGCGGACTGCTCCGTTACGGCATCCCGGATTTCAAACTGGAAAAACAGATTGTCCGGCGCCGGGTCGACCTGATGAAGCGCGCCGGAATTCGCTTTGAATGCAATACCGAGGTCGGCAAGGATATCACGCTGGAATATTTGCGGAAGCGTTATGATGCGCTGGTGATCGCCATCGGGACGCCTCAACCGCGCGACCTGAATATTCCGGGACGGGAACTGCCGCATGTTCACTTTGCGCTGGATTTCCTGTGCGGACAGAACCGGGTGGTGTCGGGCGAACAGACCGAACTGCCGATCAGCGCCGCGGGCAAGCGGGTCGTTGTGATCGGCGGCGGCGATACCGGCAGCGACTGCGTGGGGACCTCGCTGCGCCAGGGGGCGAAAGCCGTGGTGCAGTTGGAGATCATGCCCCAGCCGCCGGAAAACCGTTCCGGATCGACGCCGTGGCCGGATTGGCCGTATCTCCTGCGCACGTCCTCCAGCCACAAGGAGGGGGCGTCGCGGCTCTGGTGCGTCGGCAGCAAGAGGTTCACGGAAACCGGCGTCGATTACGTCAAGGTCGAATGGGAATTCACGCCGAACGGCAAACCGGTCAAATTCAAGGAAATACCCGGTTCGGAAGGGCATATCGACGCCGACCTGGTTCTGTTGGCGATGGGATTCGTCAATACGCCGCCGCCGGAAGTCCGTGGTGAAGATGTTTTTGTGTGTGGTGACGCCGCTACCGGGCAATCCCTGGTGGTACGGGCGATCACGGATGGGCGCCGGGTTGCGGAACGGGTCAATGAGTATTTAATCTCAAGGAGTAATGACAAATGAGATTTCAGAAATGGCAGGGACTTGGCAATGATTTTGTAGTCGTCAACGCGGACAAATATGCCGACTTTGACTTCGCCGGGACGGCGCGGAAAATCTGCGACCGCCACTTCGGCGTGGGAGCCGACGGCGTGGTGACGGTGCGTGCCCTCGGCGGGCATGCGTTCGAAATGCGGATTTACAACTCCGACGGTACTGAAACCGAAATGTGCGGCAACGCCACCCGTTGCGTCGGACTGTACATCCGGGAAAACAAGCTGGCTTCCGGGCGTGAATTTCAACTTCACACCCGCGGCGGCATCGTCAAGCCGCTGATCCTGGAAAACGGCCGGGTGCGGGTTGACATGGGCGAGCCGCGCCTGACCCGCGGCGAAATTCCAGTGGCGGGCGAGCCGGACGAAACGGCGCTGGAACTGCGTTTCGAGGCGTGCGGCAAAAAGTTTACCGGCACGGCGCTGTCGATGGGCAACCCCCATATCGTGATTTTCGTGCCGGACATCAACAACATCGAATTGGGCGAATGGGGGCCGCAGATTGAGCGGCACGAGCTTTTTCCGCGCAAGGCCAACGTCGAATTCGTGGAAGTCCTGAGCCCGCAACTGGTTCGGATGCGGGTATGGGAGCGCGGCTGCGGCATCACGATGGCCTGCGGCACCGGAAGCTGTGCGGCGACGGTGGCCGGTACGTTGACCGGGCGGACCGGACGCAACATCAGCGTTTTGCTGGATGGCGGCGAGCTCCATATCGAATATAGCGAAAAGGACAATCATGTTTATATGACCGGTCCGGCCAGTGAAGTTTTTGAAGGCGAAATCAGTAGTTGAAAATCCCGAAAGAGAAAGGGCGAGAATGAGCAAGATCAATGAGAATTATCTGAAGCTGGGCGGGAATTATCTCTTTGCCGAGCTGAAAAAGCGAACCGAAGCGTTTCAAAAGGAAAACCCGTCCGCCGACATTATCCGTCTGGGCATCGGCGATGTGACCCGCCCGCTTTCCCCCGCGGTGATTCAGGCCATGCACAAAGCCGTGGACGAAATGGCCGATCCCGCCACGTTCCGCGGATACGGCCCCGAACAGGGCTATGATTTTCTGATCCGGGCGATCATCGAACAGGAATACCGCACGCGCGGCGTCGAGCTGGATACGGACGAAGTATTCGTCAGCGACGGTTCCAAATGCGATGTGGCGAATATTCAGGAAATTTTTTCCGCCGGTTGCCGGGTGGCGATCTGCGATCCGGTTTATCCGGTCTATCTGGACAGCAATGTCATGGCGGGGCGCGCGGTGACGTTTTTGCCGTCCACCAGCGCCAACGGATTTTCGCCGGAACTGCCGGAGCAGGATGTGGACCTGATTTATCTGTGTTCGCCGAACAACCCGACCGGGACGGTGCTGACCCGTGCCGGCCTGGAACGCTGGGTCGATTACGCTTTGCGCAAAAACGCGGTGATCCTGTTCGACAGCGCTTACAGCTCCTACATCCGCGACCCGGAACTGCCGGGCAGTATTTATGAAATCCCCCGCGCCAAGGAAGTGGCGATCGAATTCAAGTCGTTTTCGAAAACCGCCGGGTTCACCGGCCTGCGCTGCGCCTTTACGGTGGTGCCGAAGGCGCTGGGGAAGCTGAACGCGTTCTGGAACCGCCGCCAATGCACGAAATTCAACGGCGTGGCATATGTGATCCAGCGGGCCGCCGAAGCGGTTTATTCCGAACAGGGCAGGGGCGAAACCGCGGAAATGATCGCTTATTATATGGGCAACGCCGCGGTGATCCGGGCGGGTTTGAGCAAGGCCGGATTTGAGGTTTACGGCGGAGAAAATGCGCCATATATCTGGTGGAAATTGCCGCGCGGACTTGATTCCATGGATTTTGCGGCTAAATTATTGAAGTCGTGTCAGGTGGTCGGCACGCCCGGCGTCGGGTTCGGCGCTTGTGGTGAGGGGTATTTCCGCCTGACCGCATTCGGCAGTCGCGCCAGGACGGAGGAAGCGGTGGCCAGAATCATGGATATGGAGATATGAAGGAGCGAATAAGAACTCAAATTACGGCATTGCGCGAAATCAGCGCAGTCATTGTTCATGAGCGGGATATCAAGGCGCTCTTGAACAAAATCCTGGAAATCCTGAACATACGCATCGGGATGGTCCGGGGGACTTTCGCCATCCTGCATGGCGATACGCTTGAGATCGAAGTGTCGCAGGGACTGGAGGACACCGCCCGGAAGCGTGGGCGCTATCATATCGGCGAAGGCATTACCGGGCAGGTGGCCGAGACCGGCAAGCCGCTGATGGTGTCGGATATTTCCCGCGACAAGCGCTTCCTGAACCGCACCGGCGCCCGCAAGGCCGATGAACAGATTGCGTTCCTCTGTGTGCCGATCATCCATATGGAACGGATCATCGGTACGTTGAGCATTGACCGCAAGGTCGAGGAAAAAACGGATCTGGAAGCCGACCTCGAGTTTCTGGAAACGGTCGGCAACATGACCGCTGAAGCCGTGGCCGCCCTGCTGGAATACCTGCAGGAGCACGAATCACTGCTGGAAGAAAACCGCCAGCTCCGCAACATGCTCACCGGCAATCCCGGCGAAATGATCGGCAACTGCCGGACGATGGGGATGATTTATGAAATGATCCGTCAGGTGGCTCCGAGCGACGCCACCGTATTGATTCGCGGCAGTTCCGGCACCGGCAAGGAGCTCTGCGCCCGGGCGATCGTCAAACTGAGCAGCCGCCGCGACAAGCCGTTCATCACGCTGAACTGCGCGGCTCTGCCGGAAAACCTGGTGGAGAGCGAATTGTTCGGACACGAAAAAGGGGCGTTCACCGGTGCGGTCAGCCGCCGGCTCGGGCGCGCCGAACTGGCCGATGACGGGACGCTGTTTCTGGATGAAATCGGCGATTTGAGTTTGTCCACGCAGGTGAAACTGCTGCGTTTTTTGCAGGAACGGACGTTTTCGCGGGTCGGCAGCAGCGAGGAACTGCGCGCGAACGTGCGTTTCCTGGCCGCGACCAGCCGCAACCTGGAAGAACTGATGACGCAGGGGAAGTTCCGCGAGGACTTGTATTACCGCCTGAACATTTTTCCGATCACGATGCCCGATCTGTGCAAGCGCCGCTGCGATATCATTTTGCTGGCGGAACACTTTATCGCCAAGCATAACCTGCGGTACGGCAAGCACATCGTCCGGCTTTCCACGCCGGCGATCAATATGTTGATGAGTTATCATTGGCCCGGCAACGTGCGTGAACTTGAAAACTGCATCGAACGCGCGGTCCTGACTGCTTCCGACGACTGCATTCACGGTTACAACCTGCCGCCGTCGCTCCAGACCGGCAAGGAATCCGGTACCGCGCTGCTGCCGGACGACAACGCTTCGTTCAACACGCTGGTGAACTCCTATGAACGCGAATTGATCGTCGAATCCCTGAAGCGCAATCACGGCAACATGTCCGCCGCGGCGCGCGAACTGGATCTGTCGCCGCGGGTGATCCATTATAAAATCGGCCGCCTCGGGATTACGCCCGACTGGTACGCCGACAAAACAAGGAAATAGTTTATGTACGGGTTTTATCGCGTAGCGGCCGTGGTGCCGGTGCTGAGGGTCGGCGATACGGACTTCAACCGTGAAGTCCTGCTGAAGGAATATGACGCGGCCTGCGGCATGGGCGCCGCCGTGGCGTTGTTCCCCGAATTGTCCCTGACCGGCTACAGTTGCGGCGACCTGTTTTTTCAGGAGCAATTACTGGCGGCGGCGGAGAAAAACGGCGCGGCGCTGGCGCGGCAAACCCGTGAAACGATTTTGATTTTCGGCATGCCCCTGCGTTATCGCGACGCGATTTATAATGCCGCGGTGGTGGCCCAGCAAGGACGGATTTGCGGGATTGTCCCGAAATCCCTGCTGCCGAATTATCGTGAATTTTATGAAAAACGGCAGTTTACCTCCGGCATGAACATCCGCCGGACGGAACTGGAAGTCGATGGTTGCCCGGCGCCGTTCGGCACGGATCTGATTTTTGACTGCGGACCGGATTTTACGCTGGGCGTGGAAGTTTGCGAAGACCTCTGGGGCGTGGTGCCGCCGAGTTCAAAACTGGCGTTGGGCGGGGCGAAAGTGATCTGCAATCTTTCCGCCGGCACCGGATTGGCGGGCAAAGGCGATTACCGGCGGGAACTGGTGCGCCAGCAGAGCGCGCGGTGTCTGGCGGCTTATGCCATGGCGTCGGCCGGAGTGCATGAATCGACCACGGACTGCGTTTTCAGCGGGCATGCGCTGATCGCCGATAACGGGCGGCTGGCGGCGGAAAATCGTCGTTTCAACCGCGAAAGCAGCACGATTTACGCGGATATCGACCTGAAACGCCTGCGCAATGCGCGTTATTCGGAAAGTTCGTTCAACGATGTCAAATGCGATGTGGAATTCCGCCGCGTCCGGCTTGAAAATGTACCCGAATCGCCGGACCCGGCTTACGCTTACCTGCCCCCCCTGCCGTTTGTGCCGGAAGATCTGGAGCATCGCCGGGAGCGTTGCCTCGAAATCCTGAGTATTCAAGCTTCCGCGCTGGCCAAACGGTTGGAGCATACCGGCGCCCGGAGCATGGTGCTGGGCATTTCCGGCGGGCTGGATTCGACGCTGGCGCTGCTGGTCTGTGTCGAAGCCTGTGACTTGTTGGAGCGCCCCCATTCCGATATCATGGCAGTGACGATGCCCGGCTTCGGCACGACCGGACGAACCTACAATAATGCGGTGAAGCTGAGCAATCTCCTCGGCGCGGAACTGCGCGAAATCGACATCAAAGGGATTTCTCTGAAGCACTTCGAAGACATCGGGCATGACCCGGCGGTGATCGATACCACTTACGAAAACGCCCAGGCGCGCGAACGCACCCGGATTCTGATGAACCTGGCCAACAAGCACGGCGGGCTGGTCATCGGTACCGGCGACTTGTCCGAAATCGCTCTTGGCTGGAGCACGTTTAACGGCGATCATATGTCGATGTACTCGGTCAACTGTTCGATCCCGAAAACCCTGATCCGCTTCCTGATCGACAATATCGCCGAAAATTCCGAAGGCGAGTTAAGCGCCGTCCTGCGGGACATTACCGATACTCCGGTCAGTCCCGAACTGTTGCCGCCCGCCGAGGACGGCAGTATTCAGCAGACCACCGAAACGTTGATCGGGCCCTATGAACTTCACGACTTTTTCCTGTACCATTTCATCAAATACGGCGCGGAGCCCGCTAAATTGCTCTATCTGGCCGCCCATGTGTTCCGGGAAACCTATTCGCCGGAAACGATTGAAAAATGGCTCAAGCTCTTTCTACGCCGGTTTTTCCAGCAGCAGTTCAAACGGAACTGCATGCCGGACGGGCCGAAAGTAGGCAGTATCGCGCTCTCTCCCCGCGGTGACTGGCGGATGCCGTCCGACGCTTCGGGCAATGAATGGCTCAAGTCGATTTCCTGAGCGCTTCCAACCCATTAAAAGAACGGCCCGGATATCAGAGTCTGACATCCGGGCCGGTTTGTTTGGTCGAAAGAACGGTTATTGCTTTTTCAGGGTCATCAGTTCGTTGCCGTCGGCATCGAGGAGGGAAAGGGTGTCGCCGGAAATTTTGTATGAAGCGACTTTCTGCAACGTCTGGTGGAAAATCCGTTCATAATCCATCGCATCCTGAGGCCCGGCCTTTCTGGTGCTGATCATGCGGTCGAATTTGAGCTGGTTGTTTTCGCCGGTTTTGTATTCGCCGCCGATGGTGTTGATGCCGCTGTTGCCGGAAATCCGGGAAGCGTCGCGGAAATCAATGTGCGGTCCTTTGCCGCCGGTCACGATATTCTTGGCTCCGGCCAGCCGGGTCACAACCCAGTCGCCGCTCAAGGCTTCATCGACGGCAACCGGAGTTTCCGTCTGCGGGACGGACGCGGGTTCAGCCGGTTTGACGGCTTCCGGGGCAGGGGCAGGGGCCGGAACAGGGGCGGCCTCGGCCTTGGTTTCCGGCACGGGTTCGGCCGATTTGGTTTCCTCCGGCGCGACGGGGGCGGTTTCGACCGCCTGGTCTGCGGCTGCGGCTTTCGGGCACTCCTGATTGCCGTTTTTGCATCCGGCGACGGACAAAAGCCCTGCCGCCAGTACGGTTGTCATCAAAACGCTCAACTCTTTGTTCATGATTTTCTCCTGATTTATTTTAGTTATCTTTTGGTCATAATTCTGTCAAACTTCATAAAAACACACGATTATCCACGAAAAATAGACTGCGGAATGCCATCCGGCTGCGCCGGAAAAACTCCGGGCAATCATTTGTCGCTGTCGGTTCCGGGTAGTGAAAAACAGTCGTTTTCACCTGAAATCGTACTATTAAACACCCTTGTTTTGTTATTGAAAATTCTATTTTAGCGAAAAAACAGAATTTTGTAATATAGCATTTCCGGGGCGAAATTCAACCCGGAACGGGCCGTGGGCGGGAAGCGCCGCCTACCGCGGCAGCTTTTGTTGACGGTAAATCCGGGGCGAGAGCCCCAGTTGGCGGCGGAACGTACGACTGAAATAGTTGCTGTCGTCGAAGCCGGAATGTTCGGCGATTTCGGCTATGCTCATGTCGGTATTGCGGAGGAGTTCGGCGGCGCGGCGGAGGCGCAGACGGTTGCAATAGTCCAGCGGCGTGGTTCCGACGGCTTGCTTGAAGGCGCGGCTCAGGGTGCTCTCGGACATGCCGGCGGAAGCGCAGAGCTGTTCGATGCTGATCCGGCTGTGGTAATTGCGGTGCAGATAAACCATGATCTCGCTCATTTTCAGCATTTTCTGCGGAATCGGGCGTTCAGGGTCTTCGTAATAGCGGATCAGGAGCGCCGCCAGTTGCATGAAGCACCCGGCCACCAGCATCCGGTAGCCTTTGCGACGGGACTGGAGTTCGCTTTCCATGGTATCGACCAGGGACATGGCCCGGGAGAGCTGTTCCGGGGTCAGGTGCAGGTATCCGGCGGCCTTGCATTGGTCTCGGAATTCGGGCTCGAGCGTGAACAGCAGGTGAAAGGCCGAAGACATCGGCAGGTCCAGCAGCGAAAGGTTCATGTTTTCCGGCAGGAACAGGATATTGACCAGGCAGAGGTCGCGGGTGTCGCGGTAGCCATGTTCCACGGAACCGTTGATGACAAACGCATCGCCGGCCTCGATCCGATGTTCGGTCTGTCCGGAGAAATGAAGTCCCTCGCCGCCATACACGATTACCAGTTCCGAAAAATCGTGATTGTGCAGCGGATACGGGAATTGCGGCGAACGGCGCAGGACGTTCAGCGGCTCTTCCTCCGGGATGAAATGATCTTTCGTCAATTTTGTCATGTCCATATTATGATCCGCAAAGATGATTTTTCAAGCGAAAATTATGGAAATCGATTTGATATTGCGGTGATTGAAGCGCAAATTATATAAACTATGAGGATTTACAATGCTTTGCTGGCTTAAAATAAAAAACCTGGCGCTGATCGCCGCCGCCGATGTCGAATTCGGCGACGGACTCAACGTGATCACCGGCGAAACCGGCGCGGGAAAATCCGTCCTGCTGGGAGTGATCACCCTGCTGCTCGGCGCCCGTGCCGACAAGGGGAGCATCCGTTCCGGCGAGGACCGCTGCGAAATTTCCGCCGGAATCAACCTGAACCCGGAAACCGCCGCCCTGCTGGCCGGCGAATTTGAAAGCGCCGGGCTCGCATTTGACGTTGGCAGCCGGGAAGTTCAACTGCGCCGGGTGATTACCCGGACCCAGAACCGCAATTTCATCAATGATACCCCGGTGACGCTGGAGACGCTTCAGAAGATCGGGGCGTTCCTGGTGGATGTTCATGCCGCCAACGAGCATCATTCGCTTTTCAGCAGGACCTGCCAGTTGAGGCTGCTTGACCGTTACGGCAAGCTGGAAAAAGAACGCGGGGATTGCGCTGCCGTCTGCGCGAAACTGAAATCGCTGCGGGAGCGGCGCGAACGGCTTTTCGCCGATATGCCGTCCGCGCTTGAGGCCGGGCATCTTCGGTTGATGATGGAGGAGATCGGGCGGGTGAATCCGGCGTCCGGCGAGGATGAACAGCTTTCGGCCCGGCACCGGCTGGCGGCTGACGCGCGAAAGATCATGGAGCTGTCGTCCGCATCGGTGCGGATGCTCAATGAATCGGAAAATTCGATCGCCGACCAGCTTGGCGCGGTGTACCGTCATATTCAGGATATGTTGCGCAATACGCCCGGGCAGGGGGAGGAGATGTTGCGTTTGTGCGATCAGGCCGGTGAATTGCTGCGCGACCTGGCGGGCAGTATTGAGGATTTCAGCCGCAATATCGAGATGAATGAAGAAGAATTCGCCGAGTTGGAATCGCGTTTAGCCGCGCTGCAGACGCTGAAACGCCGCTACGGGCCGTCGCTGGAGCAGGTGCTGGAAGCCCTGCAACAGGCGGATGAACGGTTGGAGGCTTATCAGAATTCCGAAAAATTACGACAGGAATTCGATGCCGAAGAAAAAAGCCTGACGGCGGAATTGCTGAAAAAATCGGAAATTCTTTCCGCCCGGCGCAAAGCGGTGGCTGACGAATTGACCGCCCGGGTCGTCGAAAAACTGAACCGGCTCGGATTTCTGCATAGTGCTTTGGGGATGGATTTTTCGCAGGTCGACCCCGGCGAAAACGGTTTTGACCGGGTCGATATGCTGTTTTCCGCCAACCCGGGCGAGGCGATGCAACCGTTGCGAAGCATCGCCAGCAGCGGGGAGCTCTCGCGCGTCATGCTGGCGTTGAAAACGGTCCTGGCGGACGCCGACGAGGTGGCTGTCCTGCTGTTCGATGAAATCGACGTCAATATCGGCGGCGAAACCGCCAATCAGGTCGGCCGCGAACTGAAAGCGCTGGCCGCGACCCGGCAGGTGCTCTGTATTTCGCATCTGGCCCAGGTCGCCTCCTGTGCCGACCGGCATTACACCGTGGAAAAGGAAGTGGTCGAGGGGCGCACTTATTCCAGGATTACCCGCCTGACGCCGAAAGCGCGTCTGGCCGAGCTTGCCCGGATGCTGGGCGGCGGCAAGGCGGCACTGGCGCACGCCGGTGAACTGGTGAACGCGGCGGGGAAATAGGCTCACATCAATGGCGGCAGCGTGCTTTCAGCCTGCGCGCCGATGCTGCTGCGGCGGTATTGGCGGCAGAGCGCGGTCGGGGTCTGCCCATAGTGCTGTTGCATCAACGCATTCAGGTGCGTCACATGTTTCAGCCCGGTCTGAAAAGCAATCTCTTTCAAACTCAAATGCGTGTAGGTGATCAGGTGCATGATTTCCTGCAGGCGCCTCCGGGTCCGATATTCGCCGGGTGAAATGCGGAAGCGCGCCTGAAATTCGCGGCGCAGGTGGTCGCGGTTGTAACCGGCTTGGCGGCAGAGTTCAGCGAGCGCGGTTTCCTGCCGGGGATCGTCGTCGATCAGTCGTTTCAGCGCTTCGGCGGGGGAGTCGGAGATCCGGTCGCGGAAAAAGATGGAGAACAGATAGCCGCACAGCAGGTCGGCCCGAAGTTGCTCCTGCGGCAATGCGCTGCGAAATGCCGCGGTGATCGAGGAAAACAGGCCGCGGACCGCCTGGAAATCCGGCGCCGGTACCGCAATGGCGTGGGGCAGGACAAAACGCCTGCCTTGGTTTTCCAGATAAATTTCATGCCGTTCCGGGTCGTAGTTCAGGGCGGGGAAATCCAGCATCAGCACCCAGTTTTCGCGTTCCGGCCCGAAAACGAAATCCATGACCATGCCCGGCGTGTTGACCAGCAGTTGCGGGCAATCGTCCGGGCCGAAGGTACGGCACAGCTTGCCGTCCGGGAAATAGCTGGTGCTTTTCACCAGTCCTTTCACATAAAGCGAAAGCCATTTGGCCGGGACGGTCTGCCGGTATTTTTCGGCGTGCCGGTATACCCCGGCATTGGTGACGTGGAGCATTTGCATAAGTCGCAATTTTATAATAATCAGGTTTTATCTGTAAATATAATGGAAGACATCGGAATTACAAACTGTAAACGGCGTGTTATAATAATAAAAGAAACGGAACTTTTTAACCGGACAGGAGAACATGATGAGCAAAAAAATGAAACTGGGGGTATTCGGCGCCCGTCGCGGCAGTTATCTGGGCAGCGTGGCCGATCAGGTCGGATTCGAACTGACGGCGGTTTGCGATACCTTTGAACCGCTGTTGAAAAATGCCGAGAAAAAACTTGCCAACCCGAAAGTTACTTTTTACACCGATTACGAGGAGATGCTCCGCCATGATCTTGACGCGGTGATTGTCGCCAACTATGCCACCGAACACGTCTGGGCCGTGACCCGTGCGCTGGAGGCGGGCAAACACGTCATGAGCGAGTGCCTGGCGATGTTGACGATGGCGGAAGGTGTACGTCTGGTCGAGGCGGTGGAGGCCTCGGACAGGGTTTACATGCTGGCGGAGAATTATCCGTTTTCGGCGGAGAATCTGGAGATGGCGCGGTTGTATCAGGCCGGTGAAATCGGCGAATTCAAATACGGCGAGGGGGAGTATGTCCATCCGATCTCCGCCGAGGAAATGGCGGGGTTGGTTTCAGGTCCGGACCATTGGCGCTCGTGGCTGCCGGTGACTTATTACTCGACGCATTCCATCGGGCCGGTCATGCTGATTACCGGCACGCGCCCGGCCAGCGTCAATGGTTTTGTCGTGCCCTACGATCACGCCGACCCGCTGAACTTCGGACGGCCCAAAATGAGCGACCTGAGCAGTGTCCTGATGTGCCGGATGGATAACGGCGCCCTGGTCAAGATCATTCCGTGGTCCGAACTGCGCGATCACGGCAACCGGGTCCGGATCTGCGGCAATCGGGGAACGATGGAATCCAGTCAGCAGGACGAACGCCTGCGGGTGCATTACGAGCCGTTCGACTACGATCCGCCGCGGGTGAAGACGATGCATTATAAACCGAATTTTCCCGATTTCGCGCGCGGCGCCGTGCGGTATGGGCATGGTGGAGGCGATTACTTCACCAGCTATTATTTTCACCGGGCGATCGTCGAACAGTCGCGTCCGATCATCGACGTTTACAAGGCGATTGACATGACTTCCATCGGGATTCTCGGTTATCGTTCGGCCCTGTCCGGCGGCGTACCGTTGGAAGTTCCGGATTTCCGCGACCCGGAAGTACGGGAGCGCTGCCGCAACGACGATTGGACCCCGGACCCGGCGGCGTATCGCGACGGCATGCCGCACCCCAGTGTTCTCGGCAAGATTGAAATAAGTGGGGAATCACAGGCGAAGTTCCGCGAACTCCGGCAAAAATTTGTCGATAAGCTTTGATTTCCGGTTCAAGCCGGGCAGGGCGGGTAAAAATTTCAAACGCCTTGCTCCGGCTTTCCGGACGGCGGATATTGAGTGTTTGCCGGAAGCCGTTATATCGACATGATCCACTGCCCGGGGATGTCGCGGAATGATAAGAAAATTCTTATTCCAGCCGGATTTTCGACGAATTTGACTTTTCCTGAAACTGCATTATATTACAGAACATTGTCCGTGGTGATTCGGCAACACCACGGACAATGTCGTTTTGCAGGGACATTGGAATAAGAGATGGACATTCGAAGAAATGGGTTGGATTGTCCGTGGTTTTGATCGCGATTTCTCCGGCCGGTGCTTGAATGGGGCTGTTCTCTGGTTATATTACATTTGGATTATGATAAAACAGGAGACGGTTATGATTAAGTCCATTTTGCTGCATCTGGGATCGAACCTGTGGGAAGATCACATGCCCGACAGGCCGGAATTCAAAAAATTCGAGAAATTACACGACCGGGCTTATTCGCCGGACCTGCAATTCGACGAAAAGCTCTGGCGGAAAACCCTGACCCGTTTCGCCGAGGCCGGCGGCAATATGGTGATTATCGACGTGGCGGACGGAATCCGCTACCAGAGCCGTCCCGAGCTCGGCGTCAACGGAGCCTGGAGCGGCGCCAAGCTCCGCGAGGAACTCCGGCGCTGTCGCGATCTGGGGCTGGAGCCGATTCCCAAACTCAATTTTTCCTCCTGCCATGATACATGGCTCGGCATTTATGCCCGGATGCTCTCCACGCCGCAGTACTACGACTGTTGCCGGGATGTGATCCGCGAGGTGGGCGAACTGTTCGACGGCCCCCGTTTCCTGCATATCGGCATGGACGAGGAAACCGGCGCCCACCAGCGTTATTACAATTATGTGGTGGTGCGGCAGGGGCAACTCTGGTGGGATGACCTGAATTTTTATATCGACACGGTTCGCGGCGCCGGTTGCCGGTCGTGGATGTGGTCCGACATTCTCTGGCATTGCGATTCGGACGTTTTCCGCAAAAACGTGCCGCTGGATGTGGTTCAGAGTAATTGGTACTATGGCGCGGAATTCAACATCGATGCCTTGCCGGAAGCCATCCGCCCCTATGTGCTCACGTATCTGAAACTCTCGGAAATGGGGTATGAGCAGGTTCCCACGGGGAGCAACTGGTCCTTCGATTCGAATTATGCCGATACCGTGAAGTTCTGTCGGGAACACCTGCGGAACGACCCGAAATTGCTCGGTTTTATGACGGCTCCCTGGCTGATGACGGAAGATCACAATGAAGAAAAATTGCTTGCCGCGATCGATTTGTTCAAGGCGGCTCATTCCGGCGAATAAATTTTTGCTCCCGGGGCTGTTGCTTGCCCTGAGCGGCTGCGGCGGCGGGCTTGATGCCGGCCGCTTCAGCGCGCAAGGCGTCTGGGAGCTGCAATCGGATGATGAAAAACACTTTAAAGTGTTGATTTATTTCGGTGAATGCGATTATGCGTATATCCGGCAGGATTTCAGGCGTGATCTGGCAAAGCCCGATGGTAAATATGCCTATCGGATTGTTTACCGTGATCAGGGCGTTTATGTGCGGACGGAGGCGGCGCTCGAGGAGCCGGAGTTCGGTGTCCGGCGCGACGGAACGGAGGTTTATCTGGAACAGCGGACGCCGCGTTCTTTTTTAATGCCGGACAAAGTCACGCGCTACCGGAGGATTTCGCACGGGAAAGCGGATGGTCTGTTGCGGCGTTGGACGGTTTCGGAGATCGATTTTGAAAAACTTCCTCTGAATTGAGGAAATCATGTTGTTTTCACTGCCGAGCAAGGTTATATTGATCTTTTTGAATGCACAAAACAGGCTAAAGGCAAGTTATAATGAAAATCGGTTTTGACAGCGAAAAATATCTGAACGAACAATCCGAAGCGATCCTGGAACGGGCGAGCCATTTCGGGGATAAACTTTACTTGGAGTTCGGCGGCAAGTTGATTTGCGACTACCATGCGGCGCGCGTCCTGCCCGGATTCGATCCGGACGCCAAGATCAAACTGCTGCAGCGGCTTAAAGACAAGGTGGATATTGTCATCTGTATTTACGCGGGGGCGATCGAGGCGCGCAAGATTCGCGCCGATTTCGGGGTCTCTTACGATATTGACACGCTGCGGACGATTGACGATCTGCGCGATTGGAACCTGAACGTGCGTGCCGTGGTAGTGACCCGGTATTGCGACCAGCCCGCGGTCCGGATCTTCCTGAAACGTCTGGAACAGCGCGGAATCCGGGTCTACACCCACCGTTCCATCGAAGGATACCCGACCGACATCGACACCATCGCCAGCGCCGCCGGATACGGCGCCAATGCCTATATCGAAACCGAACGCCCGATCGTGGTGGTGACCGGCCCCGGGCCGAGTTCCGGCAAAGCCGCGACCTGTCTGTCGCAGGTCTACCATGAATTCCAACGCGGCGTCCGGGCCGGATATGCCAAGTTCGAAACGTTCCCGGTTTGGAATCTGTCGCTGAAGCACCCGGTGAATATCGCCTACGAAGCTGCCACGGCCGACCTGGGCGATGTGAATATGGTCGATCCGTTCCATCTGGAAGCCCGCGGGCGGACCGCGATCAACTACAATCGCGACATTGAGATTTTCCCGGTCGTGCGCCGTATCTGCGCCAGGATCATGGATGCCGACCAGTTGTATGCTTCGCCTACCGAAATGGGGGTGAACCGGGTCGGCTTCGCCATCACCGACGAGGCCGTGGTCCGCCATGCCGCCGCGCAGGAGATCATCCGCCGTTATTTCCGGTCGTTGCGCGATCATGCTTCGGGACATGGCGACAAAGCCGCGGCGGAACGGGTCAAGCTGCTGATGGATGAATTGGGCGTGACCGAACTGGACCGCCGGGTGGTGGCCCCGGCCCGCGAAGCGGCCAAGGCCGCCGAATCCCAGCCGGGCAAGGGGAGCGAAAACGTCTTCTGCGGCGCGGCGCTCGAATTGGAGGACGGGACGATCATTACCGGCAAAAATTCCCCGCTGCTTCATGCGGCGTCCAGTTGCATCTTGAACGCGATCAAGCATCTGGCCGGCCTGCCGGACGGCCTGCACCTGTTATCGCCGGAAGTCATTGATTCGGTCAGCAAGCTCAAGCGCGATGTTCTTCACAACAAGCAGATCAGTCTGACTCTGGTGGAAACCCTGACTGCGCTCAGCGTGAGCGTACCGTCGAACCCCGCCGCCAGTCTGGCGATGGAAATGCTTTCCAAGTTGCAGAATTGCGAAATGCACATCAGTCATTTGCCGCCTCCGGGAGACGAAGCCGGTTTGCGCCGGCTCGGCATTAACCTGACCAGCGAACCGGTATTCACCAGCCGGAATATCTTTATTGAATAGAAGTAGGCCTGTTTCCGGTTTCACGGAATGGGGAAATAAAAAGCCTGCCCGGATGAAGGGCAGGCTTTTTCTGTTTAAAGGCTGTGCTCAAACCAGGAAAATGATTCCGATGAGCAATGCGATCACTTCGAAGATGAACCCGGCAAAGCCGATCATGTTGATCGATATCCCGCCGACCTTGTTTTCACTGAACCGGCCCAGCCACTGTGTGCCGAGAAACGCCAGGGCAAACGTGATCAGCGTGGCGAAGATGGACCCCGGCATCGCATAAAACATGACGAACAGCGAAATGAACCCGGCGATATACCAGATTTGCAGTACACCCTGCGGCGGAACCGCGATCAGCGGCTTTTTGTCGCCGACCGACGGCACGGTGGCCAGCGTTCCCTGTATGGTGAACGAGAGCATGAAGACCAGGAGCATCCAGAAATAGCAATTGTAGATGATCATGAGCCCGAACATCAGCAGGTAAAAGATCATGACGAGGAAAATGCTCAGCACCGCCACCAATGATTGCGGCTGGCGGATATTGATATTGCCTTTCATGTTGTACAGGGCGGTTACGGTGGCGACGTTCTCGGTTTTGAGTTCGATGAACGACACCAGCGAGCCCAGGCTGCGGGCCGAATCCTTAAGCACGATGAAAATCGTCATGATTGCCGCAAACAAGATGGCGGCGGCGCTCATATTCATCATTTTGCTGAGGAGTGCGGCGAGGATGATCGTCAGCAGCCCGACCAGCAATCCGACCAGCGGAAAACAGCGTTGAGCATTGATGTCATAGGATTCGTCGTCGCTGAAGTCGACTACTTTTTTGGGTAACGGCAGGTCAATCAGCATATCCCAGGCCATGCCGAAATATTTCAACCAGTCCTTAATGTTCATTCGCTTGCTCCTTATTTATGTTTTCTTTCAATTCTTTGTATTTTTTCTCCATCAGTTCATGCATGTACAGTGCCAGCTCCTTGCGGTTTCGTTCTCCGGGAATGACTTTGGGCAGGATGAATACTTCAACCTCCTGCCTGCGGTAACCGATGATATGCCAGTAATGCGGAAACAGTTTCATCTTGCCGAACCAGGGCAACGGAAATCCGTCCGGTGTTTTCCGGTAAATCAATAATACCGGCAGGATCGCAATATCCTGCCCGCAGACCGCCTCAAACGCGGTCGATTTAAACGGCAGCAGCCCTTCTTCGCCGCTGGTGCTGGTGCCTTCCGGATAAACCAACATGTTAATGCCGTTTTTCAGGGTTTCGCGGCATGCCTCCATGACCTTTACCGACTGTTGGGGGGATTGACGGTCGACCCATACGGGCAGGCTCAAACCGAGGTACCAGCCCAGAAACGGCCACCACCGTATTTCCTGTTTGGGCGCAAAGCGGATCGGAAACACGGCGCCTTGCGTCATGACATCCAGGTATCCGCAGTGGTTCGACACGATCAATACGCCGTTCGCCTCTTTCGGGTCGCCGTGGACCCGGATTTTCAAACCCATGCAGCGAGCCAGCCCGCGAGCCCACCTGTTGACACAGAATGAAAGCCGGTAGACCTTTTTCCAATAGGTCCCGCTGAACAGATGCTTCCACAGGGCCGGGATCATGACCACCGGCAACCAGAGGAGCGATATCGTCAAACGGTAGATTTTTCTGATAAAAACCAATATTGCCATGCTTTCTCCGCTTCATCTTGCATTTACCCTATAATATTAACTTTGTTTGCGGGAATTTCCAGTTCAGAAAGACATATTTTTACTTTTTATTGGACGAAGCGGATTTTTTTTCTTGACAAAGCGAAAAGGCGGATGTATCATATAAAAACAACCAGTTGGTTTTATTCTAAATATGTGAATGCTTTTTAGATCAGAATGAAGTTAATTTGATTTGTCTTGAATAACCTTCAAGGATTAAAGAAAAATGATGATATTTAAAGAAATGCGGAAATGGGAAAACCTTATTTGGTATCTTGACGCTGACTCCGGTCGGATGCGCGGAATAGCCATTGAATCCTGTGATAATCCGGGCTGGTGGGTGAAAATCGATTTACATGGCACAAAATACCTGAATTGTCCGTTTGAACCGATACAGGTCAATGTCGGAGAAAGCGGTCATCCGGAGTCCAGATTCGACTGGTTGGCTTGTTACCTGAAAGACGGCATATTCAATGGAGCCGGTGATCCAGGCAAACTGAAAACTGTTTTGAATATTTTTTTTGAATGGATCAAAAGAAATGGGTTTGACCATGATTACGATCATGACAAAATAGCCTCCCTCCTTGAAAAACGAGTCTTGGGCTTTCCCGTTGCTTCGGCACAGAAGCCGGCTCAAAAAGTCGTTGTCGCGGTATCGAGTAACGAAGAAACGAGAGATTTAAATAATTATTTCGATAATTACCGGCTGGTATGGCTTTGCTGGAGAACTGCGGTCACAGGTAATTCGATCGAGCTGACACTATTATTGCGCTCCAAACAGGGAGAGCATTTTGAGCTGGAATTTTATGATTGTGAAAATATGTCGTTGGAACTTTGTCGTGATGCCATTTTAAACAAAAATATTTATGTGACTGAAAATATGGAGATCGATGGTAAGATCAAAATAAATCTATCATTCGGGAAAGACGCAAAAGCTGAAAAGAAGGAAAAGATTTCAATTCAATGCCGAAAATGGAAGCTTCAACGCCATCAGAACGATGATGAAATTATGAAAGCATCCGGTCTGTCAGGAGATGTTAAAACATGAGGTGATCCACAAAAAAAGATGCCAGTCAAAAGTGTGCCTCCAGTCAGGTACATCTTTAAAATTGATGGTAGTGGTGGTAAATTATCTCTATAGTTCAAATTCGGAGGTATGTAGTTATGGATTATCCGCTGAACGAGGAAATGCTCGACGGTCTGTTGTCGGAACCGGATTTCGAGCTGATCGAAATGATGAAACGGCTTCCCGGCGATATCATGATCCTGGGAATCAACGGCAAAATGGGCTTGACCCTCGGCCGCCGGGCGGTCAACGCCATCAAGGCAGCCGGTTGCGCCAAACAGGTAATCGGCGTGTCGCGTTTCAGCGACGCGGAGGGACGGCGCAAGCTGGAGGAGTGGGGCATCAAAACCATCAGCTGCGATCTTCTTGACCGGAACGCGGTACGGGAACTGCCGCAGGTTCCGAATGTGATTTTCATGGCCGGGCGCAAATTCGGCACCGGCGGCGCGGAAGACTTGACCTGGGCGATGAATGTTTTGGCTCCGGCTCATGTTGGAGAACATTTCAAAGACAGCCGGATTGTGGTGTTTTCGACCGGTTGCGTGTATCCGCTGGTCGGCGCGGGAACCGGCGGCTGTACGGAATGCGTCGTGCCGGACCCGGTGGGGGATTATTCGCAGTCCTGCCTGGGGCGCGAGCGGATTTTTTCCTATTGTTCCCGGACATACGGCACCAAGGTGTTGCTGTTCCGCCTGAACTACGCCATCGACCTGCGTTACGGCGTACTGCATGATATTGCCTCTAAAGTCTGGAATAATCAGCCGGTTGACAACTCCGTCGGGCATTTCAACGTGATCTGGCAGGGCGACGCCAACAGTTTTGCGCTCCGTTCCCTGGAGCAAGCCGCTTCTCCGGCGGTCGCGCTGAACATCACCGGCCCGGAAACGATACCGGTGGAATACATCGCGGAGATCTTCGGCCGGCTGCTGGACCGTTCGGTAACGTACGTCGGGACACCCGGCGATAAATGCTATCTGAACAACGCGTCGAAGTCGTTTTCGCTGTTCGGCTATCCGCGGATGCCGCTGGAGAAGATGATCGAAATGCAGGCCGAATGGTTCAAGAACGGCGGGCGCTCGCTCGGCAAACCCACTCATTTTGAAGTAAACAACGGTAAATTCTGAGGTGAAGAATGACGGACGTGATTTTAAATAATTTCCGCAAAGGGATGGTCATTCCGGCCATGCCGCTGGCTCTGAACGAAAAGCGTGAATTCCAGCCGCGTTACCAGCGGGCGATGGCGCGTTATTATATCGACGCCGGAGCGGGCGGCGTGGCGGTGGGCGTTCATTCGACCCAGTTCGAAATCCGGGAACCCGAAATCGGCCTGTTCGAGCCCGTGCTTCGCCAGACCGCCGGATTCATCGACGAATGGAGCGCGCGGCGGGGCAAACCGGTGATGAAAGTCGGCGGTATCTGCGGCCCCACGGCGCAGGCTCTGAAAGAAGCCGAGTTCGAGCGTTCGCTCGGTTACGACGCCGGACTGCTCAGCCTTGCCGCCCTGAAAAACGCATCCATCGATGAAATGCTGGCGCATTGCCGGAAGGTATCGGAAATCATACCGGTGATCGGATTCTATCTTCAGCCGAGCGTCGGCGGACGGATTCTGCCGTATGAATTCTGGCGTGAATTTGCGACCATTAAAAACGTGATCGGTATCAAAATGGCTCCGTTCAACCGCTACCAGACGTTCGACGTGGTGCGCGCGCTGGCCGAATCGGGGCGCGAAGACATTACCCTCTACACCGGCAACGACGACAATATCGTCATCGATCTGCTCTCCGAATATCAGATCAACGACCGGAAATTGCGCATCAAAGGCGGGTTGCTGGGGCATTGGTGCTGTTGGACTCGGAAGGCGGTGGAACTGCTTGAGGAGTGCCACCGGATCGTGGACGCAGGCGGTACGGTGTCGGCGGAAATGTTGACCCGCAATATTCAGGTGACGGACTGCAACGCGGCGTTTTTCGATCCCGCGCACCAGTTCGCCGGGTGCATCCCGGGGATACACGAAGTGCTGCGCCGTCAGGGGCTGCTGCCCGGAACCTGGTGCCTGAATCCGAACGAAGTCCTGTCGCCGGGGCAGTCGGAGGAAATCGACCGGGTCTGGCGCGCTTACCCGCACCTGAACGACGATGGCTTTATCAATACTCACCGCAACGAATGGTTTGAAGATTGAAAATCGTCCAGGAACGCGCCCGGAAAACCCGTGACCGCATTTTGAGCACAGCCGTGAAGATGTTCGCGGCACAGGGGTTCCACGGAACCACCGTCGATGCGATCGCGGCGGAAGCCGGGGTGAATAAACAGCGCATTTATGCGTATTTCGAATCCAAGTCCGGGCTTTTCGAAGACTGCCTGATGCACGTGCTTGCCGATATGAAACTGATTTCAGGCAAAGTGCTGGAGGAGGTCGGCGAAGACCCCGGACGGCTGACCGAAACCCTGCTGCGCGAATATATGTCGATTCATAAGCGGAACCCGTTCTTCTGGCGGATGCTCGCCTGGGCGAACCTGGAGGAGGAGACCGCTTTGCCGCACCTGCCGGGAATCAATCAGGAACATTACGCCGAACTTGCGGCGATCTTCGAACGTGCCGGGAAACAGGGCGCGGTGCCCGCCGGCATGTCGTTCGAAGTCTATATTTTCCTGTTGATGGGAATATCCTTCTTCTACAGCTCGAACCGTAAAACGTTGTCGCGGACCCTGTCGGAGGAACTCTTTACCGCCGCCGGACAGGAAATGCTGATGCGTCAGTGCCTGGCGCTCTTTCGCTGAATTTTTCCGGCTCTTAGAATTCCCTGCGCAGGATGGAAAGCACGAACTGCTTGACCCTGTTGTAGAGTTGTTCCGAATGGTGGATTTTGACGGTGGCGACGCGCCCCGCCTTCATCTCCGGCATCTCCTGAAACGCGAGTTCGACCCGGTAAAGGGTCTGGACCGAGGAATAGGAGCCGGACGGGGCGCTTTCATCGATATACACCGGAATGGGGCCGCCGAAATGCTGGAGCAGCGGCGAGTTTTTCAACTGTGCCGCAATGCTGTTGATGGCCGTGATTCTGGCCGGATAACCCGCAATGATGTCCTGCAGATAAACGGTGGCTTCGTCGCCGACCTGAAGTTTGCTGATTTCCCGGTCGGTGGAATAGGCGTAAAGCATGATCTCCGGCGACACGACTTCGCCGGTCCGCTGCCCTTTGTTCAGGTGGAAACCCGATGACAACGGGGGCAATTCGGAAACGAAAATTCCGTTCATTCCGGCGCGCACGGCGAGGTCGCCGCGGCGTCGGCTCATTTCCTCGAGGCTCAATTGATCGGAGGCGATTTTCTCGGCGGTCACGTGGCTTTCGGAAAATTTTTCTTCGTATAGCCCGATGGAGTGAAAATTGCAAGAAGGAATCGGCAGTTTTAAATGAATTGGCATTCAGAACTCAATTGCTTCGCATAAATGAAGGGATTTTTAATCAATAATATTAAAAAAATTATCAAAAAAGTTTAAATAGATATTGATATTATTTATATTTGTATTATAATTATTAATGTCCATTGATTATGCTTGAGGTTAAGGTTATGGCCAGAGATTCTTTTTCGCACAACTGCCAGAATTGCGGCGGTGAATTGAAGATCAACCGGCTCTCCTGCGGGGACTGCGGATTGTCGGTGGCGGGGCGTATCGCGCTACCGCGGTTGGCACGGCTTTCCGGGGCGGATCGCGAATTTGTCGAAATGTTTGTATTGGCTGCCGGTTCCCTGAAAGAGGTTGGACGGATGATGGGATTATCTTATCCCACGGTGCGTGCCAGGCTGGACCGGATTATTGGCCGTCTGAAAGAGCTGGATGAAGGAAGCCAGGCGGAACGCATGGGGATTATCAGACGCCTCGAGCGGGGCGAAATTTCTGTGGAAGAAGCGGCCAGGGAATTGGCTTTGCAATGAAGGATTAAGGGGGCTGTCGATGTACTGCGGAGCGAAATGCTTTTCAATGGTTTTTTCCGGGCGGCTGCTCGAGGGGAAGTGTATTGGAAAATGACTGACAGTGATATTATTGCGTTCATTATTGATATTTGGAAACTGGTTGAATATCTGTTGCCGGCAGTGATCACGGTATTTATGACGGTCACCGTCTGGAAATTGATCCGGGAGGAACGCGCCTCCCGGAAGTTATCGCAGATGCGTTCACCCGAGTGGCAGATGGTCCAAAGCCTGGTGGAGGCCAAAGCCATCAGCCGTGAAGAAGGGGATGTACTGCTGCTGAACAGCGCGGGCGACGAGGAACGGAACCGGTTTGCAGTACCGGATATCCAGCTGAAAATCGTTTCGGTGTTCGGACGGATTTTCAGTGTTCTCAAATTCACTTATTTATTGATCCGCCTTGTGATCGTGTCCGTGGTGACGTTCTGGCTGCCGTTCGATCTGAAAACTTCCGCCAACCCGGAATTGTCGATCCTCATCATCGCGGCCGGATTGACGTGGGCGCTGGTGGAATATGCGGCGTCGGTCAATATTCTGCAAAAGAGCGTCTGGAGTCGAAGGTTCCTTATTTTCAGTTGGATCGCCAATATGGTGCTGGCGCGCGGGATTTTTTCGGACATCAATACGATTTTCTTCTATATTCCGCCGATCTGCGGAGGGATTTACACCCTCTACGTATTAGTGCTGAGGCGCGACGCCGGGAAATATACGGCACACGATGAACCCGGCATATCGTTGCCCCGGAAGATCGCATTTGTCCTGATCATGCTGGCGGCGATCGGCTGGGGCGTCTGCTACTCCAAGCCGTATTCCGCCCGGAGTATGGTAAACGATCTGAAAGTGTCTCACGGAAACTGGACCTCTGTCCGTACCCGCGAAATCATTCTGGTGGAGGGGAGCCGGGATCGGGAAACCAGACAGTTCTGCAGACTGCTGGCGGAGGCGGTCCGCGAAGAACTTGGAATTCCATGCCGTGTACTGGGGGAAGAACGCTCGCCAAAACTGGAGCTTCAAAACGGCTTGTTGACGTTGTTGATCATGAGAACCAAAGTTATTTCGCCGTCCACTCCCTGGAACGGCCTTTCCGCCGGACCGGCATCGTCGGATTATGATTTGTTGAAAAAACTTGCGCAACGCCGAAACCTGCTGGCGTTCAGAATTACAACGCTGGATGACGATAATTTCGGGTTGAGTTCGTACAAAGGCCTGCGGATCATGACGGCAAATGCGGCATTGGGCGGCGTTATTACCGGAGAGGCGAGCTTTGCCGATACTTCCGGCACACTGAAGGGGATGGTTCCAGTGGTTTTAAGCCGGATCCGGGAAGCCGCCATGCCCCGGGAAGGGCAGCCAGCCCTGGATTTGCCGGATATCCGGTTGCGCAATGCAACGAAATTGCCGCCATTGCCCGGCAGTTTGCCGGAACCGGAATTGATTTATCTGTCTCACAGCATCCGCCTGAATACGCTGGCAGTTTACCGGTTCAAAATCCGGGATGCGGAGAGTCTATTGAAGTATCTTGTCCGGGAGATGGAGGCGATGGGATATCTGCTTTTCCAGACCGGAAAGCAGGATGGGCGTCTGGTTTTTCATGGAAAAGATTTCCGTCAGAAATATATCTTTGAAATCCGGGAAACCGGAGCCGGACGGATCAACAGTCAGGGGCATTACGGTTCTCTGGTCTATCTGGACTCAAAACCCCGCAATGATACGCCGGGCAAGAATTTCCTGAATCGTTTCCTGGCGGACGATCCACGTTCTTTTGCGCTGGCCTGGGGATTGAATATCCTGTCCGGAGAGGAGTTCCGGCGGGCCTTCGAGAAAGTGAGCCGTCTGGACAACCTGATGTTGCCCGAAAAATTGGCCGTATTGCGGATTGCCCCGTATCAGCGGGAGGAGGCGGGAGGCTTTGAGCGTTATCGGGAATTTTACCGGTTGACGGTGGATGAACTGATGGCGGACTCCGGGGCGTATGAGTTTATGGGGCGTGTCGGCGAAATGCTGCAGACCGGGCGATTGGTCGGCCTTGAAGATTATCTGCTGGAAAAGCTTCGTCCATTCCGGGTGCGGGTGAAGTATCCCGCCGGGAAAGATCGTTTCCGTTTTGAGATCGAACAAAAACCGCTGACGGGTTCCCGGGTGATTTGCGAAGTCGCCATGCCGGGTGGCTCGTCGATTGTGATTCCGATGGCGGTGACGGCGCTGAAAGGCAAAGGATATCATTTTCACAGTTCGTCCGTCGAGCTGGATTTTATTGATGGCGGGATGATTTCCGGGGGCGTGTGGTTTGATGGTGAACGGTGGCTGCCGGCGCCGGTACCGGCCCGTCCGGAAGACGCTCCTCCGGGTTCCGTCTATTATACCACCCGCTTCAATCCGGCGGACAGCCAGTACATTGTTGATATGTACTGGAAGGACGGACCGAAATAAAACATGGTTGACCGCATCGCCATTGTCGCAATCCGGCATAGATAATCCGGTTACAATATTTCACCGGCTAGCCATCGTTCAAATCTGCAACATCAGAATATCGGTATTAGAATAATTATTTTTCTAAAAATATCATTGTCTATGCTGTTGCCGATTCAGCATAGACAATGATTATTGTAATATAACGGGATTTTTCAGGAAGTCAAATATTTTATCTCCTTTGCAATGACTTTTTGAATTCAATGATACAAAATTCCGAATTCATCGGCACGATGTCGGTACATTGGAACCGTTAGAACGATTTTCTGTAAAAATTCTTTGATTAAGGTATTGCAATATCTTCGAATGGACGTTATAATTATAGCAAACAACCTTATTAAACAACCTTTTGGTTTGTATTTTATGCACAGTCGGAAGAAGCAATTGAAACAGGATGTCGTCGCGGACGAATTGCGGCGCCGGGTTCATGCCGGGGATTTTCCGGACGGGCGTCTGCCCCGGAAAAATGAGTTGATTGACTATTTTCAGGTCAGCCAGAAAACCGTGGAAGCCGCGTTGAAGCGACTTACTGCCGAAGGGCTTCTCCGGGGCGTCAAAGGGACCGGGATATTCGTCAACGATGAAATGCCCTCGGAAGTCAACCTGACCCACCGCCTCGTGATGCTGGTGATGCCGTTGAGCGGGGACTATTACGGTGAGTTTTATGAGGCGATCCGGGAGTGTCTGCTGGAATCGAACCTCTATCCGGTCAGTTATCATATCAAACCGGGCGGGAAGGGCGATTCGCTGTTCCGCCGCGCCAGTGTGACGACATTTCTCAGTGCTCCGATCAAAGGGGTGCTGGTGCATGGTTTCGGGTACTGGCGGCATCCGTTCCTGCGGGAATACCGGAACATGAAGTCCGTGATTCTCGACGGTTTCGACGCGGAGGGCAAGCCGCCCGGCGCCGCCGTGTTGGTGGATTACGAAGATGGCGGGTTTCAATTGGCGTTGCGTTTTTTGCAGAAAGGACGGCGAAAACTGGTGTTCGTTCATCACAAGATGGCGGAGGATTTGCCGAAAACCGCGTCGTTCTGGAAAAATCATATCAACACCCAGCTCCTGAACGGGATGAAGCGGGCGATTCAGGAATACGGACAGGGAGCTATTGACGGACTCAGCCTGAATGTTCGAGACGATTTGCGCGAAAGAGATTTGAAGGATTTGCTGAAACGCGGATACGATGGATTTTTCTGCGGAAGCGATTATATGGCGAACCGCATCGGCACCTGTGCGGAAAAGATGGGAATGAAGTACCCGGACGATATTTTTCTTTCCGGTATTTTCAATACGCTCTGGAGTCAAGGCGCGGCCAAGCCGATCAGCAGCCTGGACACCAACCGTCCGGAGATCAGCCGCAATGCGGTGGAACTGTTGAATTGCGGCGGGCGGGAAGTGATAAAAGTGAAACCACGGGTCATCTGGCGACAGAGCACCGGGGATTAAATTTACAAACCAAGGAGTTCGAAATGATTGGAAAAGTGGTGAAAATCGGGATATTGGCGATGGCGGCAAGCGTATTTCCGCTGTTCGGGCAGGCCAACTACACGTTGGTTTCGGGCGATTACCGGCTGGTGATCAGCCCTAAACTTTGCGACACGGTCCGCAGTATCAGTTATCAGGGGCGTGAATTGGCAAAAGAGACTGGTTATTACGGAACGGTTGTCGCCACGGCCCCGGGGATGTTTATCGGCGCCGGGCATACGGAGGGGGGCGCGGAACAGGTTCTTTCCCGTTCGTTGACCTGTGACGGTAAAAAAGTGGACTTGGCCGGCGGTCAGGTTTATCAGGGGGAGCTGGTGGTATTGGAAAAAATTTCCGCTTTTGACCAGGCCGTGTTCTTCAATCGGATTCAACTGTCGCCGGAAGGGATTGTGGAACAGAAATACTTTATCACGCGCGGCGAGCAGAAGCTTTATTCGCTCTATACGAGCATGTTCTGCTGGGGCAAGGAGATTACCGACTACTATGCCCTGAAAGGCAATGGCGAACGGACAAGCGGCAAGTTTGACGGCAAACAGGATTGGCATCTGTCCAGCGAAATACGCTGGTGCGCGGTGTATGATGCGAATGCCGGGAAAGGGATGATGATGTATTATCCGGAAATTCTGAAAGGCGCCCTGCGGAGCGCCTGTTTCTGGGAACGCCCCGTCTACAATAAGTTTTATATGATGACGGCGGTTCCGGCGTCGGTTCCAGCCGGGCATCGTTCGCAGGTTTATACGCTGGTGCTGCGTGGTTTCGACAACCCGGACAAACTGGCCGAGGTTGCTGCTGCCGCGGCGGAAATCAAGCTGCCGGTCCCCGGCGAGATTCCGGCGGCGTTGCTGGCCGGTAAATAATGGTCGATCGCCAATAAAACAGGAAAAGTGGAATAGGAGGAGGATTAACGGATGAGAAAATTTACATTGATTGAACTCCTGGTCGTGATCGCGATCATCGCGATTCTGGCGGCAATGCTGTTGCCCGCCTTGAACAAGGCCCGGGGAAAAGCCCGGCAGGCGACCTGCTCGAACAACCTGAAAACCGCGGCGACGGCATTTGTCGTCTACAGCAATGATTACGCGGAATTCATGGTGCCGTTCCACACCAGTTCCTCTTATGGGGAATACACCAACAAATACTGGATGCAACTGTTCGCTTTCCTGAAAATCGTGTATCTGGATGAAGACCTGAAAAACTTGAGCCGGAATATGTACAAGTACATGTGCCCGTCGTTTCCATACCCGGGGATCGAGGGGTTCGCCGCCAACTCCGGACCCGTGAGCTGGGGGATGAATCTGAAAGTCCAGACCTTCAATGATTGGTCCGCCCTGCGGAAGCTCAATTCCATCAAAAAACCGTCGCAGGCGCTGCGCATGGGCGAAACCGTGAACGGCGATTGGAACGGCTACAGCCACGCTTACAACCTGTATACCAAATATCCGGGCGTGGCGACCGGGGCCCGGTTTGACTATCCGAGGCATGACGGACGGACCAACGCCATGTTCTTCGACGGTCATGTCAATGCTATATCGGATAACGATGTGCCGGATAATTCGTCCTTGGCTCAGTCTGACTTCTGGCGGGGGAACTGATGATGCGGCGGTATGGATTGATTCTTCTGACCGTGATGCTGGTGCCGTGGGCTTTGCCGGGGCAGTTCGTTCGTCCGACGGCGGCGGAAGCGCTGGTGTTCGAGCTGGACTTTGACCGGGATACGATTGAGGCCGGGCTGGCGGAGGGGGGGCACCAGTCGATTTTGACATTCGGCAAAGTATCGTTTCGGGACGGAATTCGCGGCAAGGCCCTGTTTTGCGGCGAGAATGGCGCCAAAATACGGTACCGGACCGCCGGGAACCTGGATTTCGACCGTTCCGGTACGATTACGCTGTGGTTCAAGCCGGTGGAGTGGGATACGGCGGCGCATACGCGGCGTACCATGTTTTTCGGCACCGAATCGAACAGCGGTTATTTCGGGCTTCAGATCGCCAACGACCCCAAAACGAAAAAGCCTTATGAGCGTGACGTTCATGCCATGATCATGTTCAGCAGCGTGATTCAGAACCAGACGATTATCCGGCCGCCGTTCATGGCTGCCGGAGATGACGGATGGCACCTGCTGTCGCTGGCCTGGTCCGGCAACCGGGTGTTCGTCAGCCGGAACGGCGAACCTTATTCGGAACGCGAAGTGTCCGCGCCGATATCGAAAAAAGCCTTTCCGTCCGACCATTTTTCGGTGGGGGCGGATAGCGAATGGAATTATCTGCTTGACGAATTCAGGATTTATTCGCGCAAGCTGACCGACCGGGAAATAAAACAGGTTTATCAGGAACATAAGAAAACAGGAGAATAACGAAATATGTTAAGGAAGATATTGATTTTTGCGGTATTCGCCGCGATGCTGGCGGTTGGCGCAAACGAGACGTCGCTGCTGCGGGTTCCGATGATGGCGAAAGGGCCGGTGATCGACGGAAAATTCGGCGGGGACGAATGGCGTGACGCCGCGGAAACGTTTGGCGTATTGCGCCATAACAGCGCGTTCCTGACGCAGAGAAGCGCGTTTTTCCGGATCGGTTACGACCGGGAGAATCTCTATTTCGCCTGCCGGAGCGAGCTGCCGCCGTCGCCGATGACACTGGTTTCGCGCGTCAAAACGGACGGCGGCAGGGTATATCTGGACGACGCGGTGGAATTGCTGTTGATGCCGCCCCGCGGCAACAATGTGTATCAACTGCTGGTCAATCAACACGGCAGTCTGCTCGGCTTGAAGTATCCGGTCCGCAACGGCGGGACTTCGTTCGAAATCAACACTCCCTGGTCACCGAAGATTCAGTCGGCATCCACGACGGAAAACGGCTGGTGGATCATGGAAATGCGTATCCCGCTGGCCGAACTGGAGGTCGATTCCCTGCCGACCGGCAAGGAATGGCGGCTGCAAATGGTCCGCGACTGGAAACAGCCGAATCAACAGGCGAGCTGGAACCGCAGCATGGTTTTCTGTCAGCCCGACCAGATGGGGATCATGATCATGGACCCGGAAGCTCCGGCAATCCATTTCAAAGGACTGGGCGAGAATTACCGGCAGGGTGAGTTCGATATCCGTTTTGCGGCGTTCAACGGAACAGCGCTGGCGCAGGACCTTCAGGCCCGGGTGGTGGTGGATTCGGATGCTTCGCCGCGTTTTGTCGACAAACAGGAAAAGGCGGAACCCGGCAAAAGCGTCGATTTCGCCCTGAAATATACGGAAGTTTCGCATACGATTCGTAACTTACAGGCCGAAATCAAAGACAATGGGGGCAAAGTCCTGTTGCGCCGTTATTTCTCCTGGGAGCTGCCGAAGGGAGCGCTTTGGGAAGACCTCCGGAAAGAATCGGCCCAGGATTTTGATTTCGCGTTTTATCCTTATACCCGCACCATCAAGGCAAAAGTTGATCGGTCCGATGATATCGCCGGGGTTGAATTTCAGGTGACGGACGCAACCGGCAAGCCGGTGGGGGATAAGATTGCGGCGCCCGGTTTCCGGGCCGCCTGGACATTGCCGGAACTGGCGGAGGGAACTTATAAAATTCAAGCCGGGATTCGGATGAAAGACGGTACGGTTAAAACTCTTTTTCATGAATTCCTGGTGAAGAATTTTCCGTGGGAGCACAACCGGATCGGTCTGGAACGGGTGATCGTTCCGCCGTTCAAGCCGCTGAAAACGAATGACCGGGAAATTCATGCCCTGATGACCGGATATGCGGTCCGCGACGGATTCTGGGACCGGGTTCTGGCGGATGGGGAAAATATCCTGAGCTCGCCGGTCGTCTTGAAAATCAACGGAACCCCCGTCCGGGAAAAATCCTTCGAATATACCGAGACTTCTCCCGACCGCGTACAGGCTTCCTCCACTCTCGGTTCGGACGGAGTGGAAATCCTCAGCACTCACGATTATGACTATGACGGCATGTGCAAGATCACGATGCGGATCAAGCCGGCCCATCCGGTCCGGGTGGAGAGCGCCGTAATCGAAATCCCGTTGCGCGGGGAGGTTGCCAAACTGCTTCACGCGGTGGGCAATGTCATGAAGCATAACCCGGCGCTGGACCTGCTGCCGGAACAGACGGGATTGCTCTGGCATACGCTGATGCATCCGCGGGGACGGATCGGGGATATCAATTTCCGTCCGTATATCTGGCTGGGAGGCATTTCCAGAGGATTGAGCTGGTTTGCCGAATCGGACATCAATATGAGCCTCGACCCGGCGAAACCGGCGATGGAAGTTTACCGGGACGGCGATACCGTTCTGCTGAAAGTCTATCTGGTGAACAAGCCCTGCGAATGGGATAAGCCGTTCGAACTGGTCATGGGGTTCCAGGCGACGCCGGTGAAGCCGCAGCCGGAGGATTGGCGGAAACTTTCTTCGCGCCGCAGTACACCTGAATCGGTGGGGCTTTCGACGCTGGCCGGATCGAGCACGTTCGGCTCCATGAGAGAGGGCGACCCTTTCCCGGCCGGGTATGACTACAGCATGGTTCGGAAGCTGCTGCCGGAACAGCGCGCGTCCGCCCATGCCGAAATCGCCGACATCGACGCCTTCGTCCAGAAATATTTCAGCGGAGAAAGCCAGGACCGTCAGGCGTCCCTGCGTCGCCACCTGGTGCGCGGACGCAATTTCGGCAAGGTTTCCAAATACCTGGTCCCCTACCTGAATTCGCGCAATTTGAACAGCCATTGGGCGGAGTACCCGGTGTATCAGGATGAATGGTGGTGCTCCGATTACCGCGCCAACAGCTTCGACGAATACAACAATACGCCGACGCGGAGCTATCAGGATATGATGCTGTATTATGAACGCGAACTGGTGCGGAACGGCTTTGACGGCATCTATTTCGACAATATCCGCGACTGGCCGGTATCCGATACGACGACCGGCCCGGCATATGAATTGCCGGACGGTTCGATCCAGCCGTATTTCGACATTTTTTCAATGCGCGAACTGGTCAAACGGACTGCTGTCATGCTTTATGTGGAGGGCAAGACGTTTCTCGACGGACGTCCGCTGGTGCTCTGCCATATGACCAATACCAACATCGCGCCGTACATGAGTTTCGCCACCATGACGCTTGACCTGGAAGCAAAATACGGCAGCAGCGATTTTCAGGAGCGTTTCCATAACGCGTGGTTGTTGACCAGCGTGATCGGAACCCAGATGGGGTGCGTGCCCGAGGTACTGGTGCAGAACACCGGACGCGAAACCGAATGGCTCACCCGGACGTTCCTTGCCGTTACACTGCCGTATGACCTGCCGGTGGTCATGAACGCCGGAGGCATTACGACGACGTTCCATAAGATCTGGGACATGCTGCGGAGCTTCGGTTACGGTTCGGCATCGGTAAAAGTCTATCCCTGCTGGACGGAAGAGGACGCTCCCGTGTCCGTCGCGGACCGGAATGCCCGTGTGGCCTGTTATGTGAAGAACGACGGTTCCGCCGCCATGCTGTCAATCGGTGAATTCGGCAACAGTGACCGGACCGTGAACCTCGATCTGAACAAGCTCGGTTTCAAGTCCTGCCGGGTGACCAATGCCGAGACCGGAGAACTCCTGCCGGTTGAAAACGGCGTGGTGAAACTGGCGCTGCCGCGGCACGATTTCCGGTTGCTGAAGATCGAGAATACCGGACGTTGACGTTGAAAAAGGGGGGAGGTGGGCAAAGGCTCAACCTCCCTCTCTTTTTACCATTGGTTGCGGTCGATTTTTTTTTGTATTCCCCGCATTTGGCGATACAGGCGTTAAGTCGGACGGACGGTGAAATCGATGTTTTTCGTTGAAATTTTGAAAGCGTATTTGCTTCCTGAGTTTTCTTCTTTACATTAACCCTGTACCGGAAACAACACGATGAGGAATATTTCATGGATACCAAAGTGCGCATGAAAAGCGGGAAGATTTATTTTTGCACCGACCCGGAACTGGCGAAAGAACAGCTTCAGTGTCTGGACAAACTTTATGATTTCAACCATACCCGTCCTTCCGAAATGGAAAAACGGCAGGCGTTATTGAACGAACTTCTGGCCGAAGTCGGAGAAAATTGTTATGTGGAGCCGCCGCTTCACGCCAACTGGGGACGCAATACCCATTTCGGCAGCAACGTTTACGCGAACTTCAACCTGACTCTGGTGGATGATACCGATATTTATGTAGGGGACAGCGTGATGTTTGGCCCGAACGTGGTGGTGGCTACGGCCGGGCATCCGGTCGATCCTGACTTGCGGCGGCGGGTGGCACAGTTCAATTTGCCGGTCCGCATTGGCGACAATGTCTGGATCGGCGCGGGGGCGGTCATCCTGCCGGGCGTGACCATCGGCAATGATTCGGTGATCGGCGCGGGCAGCGTCGTGACCAAAGATATTCCGGCGGGCGTGGTCGCGGTCGGAAATCCCTGTCGGGTTTTGAGGGAGATTGGCGAACGGGACCGCCAATATTATTATAAAAATCTGGAAATCGACCTTTGACCGTTGAAAACGGCGGTTCCCGGAATTTTCCATTCATGCCGGGAACCGCTTGAAGGTCATCGGGCGGATACCGAGGTGCCGAGTCCGGCGAGGTATTTCAGCACTTCCTGCGCCAGCAGGGAATGACCGGCAATGGTCAGGTGGGTTCCGTCGTCAGGCAGATAAAGACTGCGCTTGTCGGAATGATTTTTCGTCGGCGTATAGAGATCGATGATATCGATGTTTTCCTCTTTGGCGATTTGCTCCAGCGTTTGGTTGAAGCGGACGATATGCCGGTCTTCGCCGAAACGGTTGTGGGCGATGCCGGCGGCCATTTTTTTTGCGGCCAGCTCGGCCTGTTCCGGCCAATAACTGGACTTCGCGTTCAGAAAAACGATTTTGGCGCCGGTCTTTTCCCGCAGGTGGCGAATGATCTTACGGTAAAGCTCCACCTGCTCCTCCGGCGGCGTCACCGGAACTTCGTATTGATTGGCACTGGACGCTTTGGTGTCATTGCCGCCGAGAAGAAGGAAAACCAGGTCGGGTTTCGGTTCAAACAGCCGTTCGTACATTTCCTGCCGGTGAGCGTTATCGCCCTGAAGCCGCTGCCAGAGGCGGGCGGCGAAGTCGCCGCCTACGCCCGCGTTTCGAACCGTAACGCCGGGCGGCAGGTTGGCGGAGACCATGTCGATGTAATTGCGTCCGCGGTCATAGTCGCTGATGCTGTCGCCGAGGAAAAGGATATGACGGAACGGCAGATTGGCGATCCGGGCGCGGCGCTCTTGTAATTCTTTCTGTAAAACTGGCGGGACCAACGTAATGAAAAAACTGTTTTTCACGCCGGTTTCCGGGTCGGATGCGGTAATCCGCAAACCATCGCGGCATTGGGCCGGGACTTTGGTTTCCAGAAGGATTATACCGTCCTTGTCCGTGGTTCTCATCTCCTCGGTGAAGCCGTGGGCGATCCGGGTATGGCCGTCGTAAATGCGAATCGCCAGCGGCTGCGCCGGGCGCCCGGTTTCAATCTTCAGCCTGATGATGTCGCCGGGAACAGCCGTAGCCATGGAGGGAGAAAAACGGATGGAAAAATCATTGCGGTCGGGATAGACGAATGAAACGTTTTTCAATTCCGCTTCGCCGCTGCCGGTGTATTGGATCATCAGTTTATTGTGGAAAATTGTGGCGGGATTGGTTTCCTGTCGTTCAAAGCGGCATTCCTGCCATTCCCCGGACAGCCTGAACGGTTCGCTCCAGCGGGTTTCCTGTTCAAACGAAAACTTGCCGGTCATCGGATACGCGACCACTCCCAGCCGGATTTCCCCGGCACCGCGCGCCATGACGGTCATCCGGTAAAAACGGTCGGCGGTTACAGTATTCTCCGGGGAAGAATGTTCCACGTAATCCAGGTCTACCCAGTGTTCCAGTTGTCCTCCGGACAGGCGGACGACCGTATGGCCTTCCACTTTTATGCCGCCTGGTCCGGAGTGCTTCCATTGGGTCAGCTTCGGCGCCAGGTTCATTTCCCGCGCCGGCGATGAAATGATTCCCGCCGCCAGAAGGAGCGCCAATACCGGTTTCATCATCATTTCACTTCCGCCGTATTATGCTGTCCCGTCAGCACATCGCTGACCTGTACCGTCCAGGGGCCGTCCGGCGCGTTCAGCGGCAGAGTGAACTGGTATTCCGCCTTGCCGCCTTTTCCGAAAACCAATTCCGAATAGGCGGGGTTGATTTTTCCGTCCGGGCCTTTCAGCTCGAAGCGGAAGATGTGGTCGGCCCAGGTTTCCGTTTTGGTATCGAGCCGGATATCGAGATGACAGCGGCCGTCTTGCCGCCTGACCTGGAGTTCCGGTTTGCCCGGCCGATAGGGCAGGAGCACGAAAACGCATTGGCTGTCCGGTCCGAATTCATAATCGAATTGCCTGCCGTGACCGAGGTATTTGCCGGTCAGCAGGTCATAGATGTAATACTCGCCGTTCAGTTGGACGGTATGGCTTTGGGTTTTGGGGTCGATGTTGGCGGCGTGGGCGGAATCGCGGCCGACGCCCAGCAGGAACGCGGGGCCGTTGCGGCGGGCGCTGACGGTGGCGGCCTTTAAGGTCGGGACCGTGGCGACGGGTTCTATGGCGGCCCGCTTGAGGATCGGGTTCAGGAATTGGTTCAATAGCCCCAGCGATTCCTGGTTTTTTGGGATATAACGCATTTCGCCCCAGTCGGCGATGCTGTTCGGCAGCGCGCAGCCGAGGTAAATCGCCAGCCCTTTGCCGTATTGATTCACCAGTGCCGCCGGGTATTGTTTGCCGTCGGCGGAGACCTGGGCCAGCGCCCGGGCCGTGGTGGGGACGAGGCCGCTTTCGAACGATTTCACCGGAATTTGCAGATTTTTCAGGGAAAGCCCGGCGACTTCCACGTCCAGCCCTTCCAGTTGCCCCGGCTGTTTGATGAGCTGGAGCCGTTCCGCCCGGACGCCGAACAGGTCCGCCAGCGGCGATGCGGCATAAGGCTTGCCGTGTCCGTCATAGACGGCGCACATCTGGTCGGCGATGACGATGCCGCCGGATTGCACGAAACGGCGGATATCGTTGAGTTCCTGTTCCGACAGGGCGGAAATCACGGGCAGGACCAGAATCCGGCAGGCGGCCATGCGGGCGGCATCGTTCAGGTGCTCCGGCGCGACATAATCATAATTGAGCGCCAGCCCGTTCAGCCAGGTCTTATAGCCCTGTACGGAGCCGAGCCGCAGGTCGGCATTGCCGGTGATCCAGTCCACTTTGATCGACGAGGGGGAGTAGAGAAACGCGATCGGGCTGGCGACGAAATCGGCCTGCATCAGAGCTTCCGCCGGGCCGTTGCGGTAAAGGCCGAGGGCTTTTTTCAGTTCCAGGGCGCGGGGCGGCAGCGTGTAGTCCGGGTTGACATAAAAATCGCCGCTGTAAACACTGAACCCGGTGGCTCCCAGCATCAGGTCATTGAGAATCTGCTGGTTCAGGGCGTTGAACGGACGGTCGTAGCCGAGCCATGTCTGCCAGATCAGCTTGCCGTCATGGAAACAGCGCTGTTGAACGGCCTGTTCGCCGCCGTAGCTCTGGAGCGCGTCGAGATGCTTCATCAGCCGGTTCCAGTCCCAGGCGTTGAACGCGTTGGTTTCCTGGGTGCCGGAGAGGGAATAACGCTGTCCGGGGTCTGCCTGTTTCATCCCTTTGACGATATGGCCGATGGCGTCGGCGTGGTTCCAGTCGTTGAAGGTGCGGTGGTCCACCCACGGAGCGAACGACGGGGCGTTTTTCACTTCCTCGGAAGTCAGGGCGTATACCTGATCCCAATCCGTGTAACTGGTCAGCCAGCTTCGGTTCAGGGCGTCAAGCGAGCCGTATTCCTTTTTCAGCCATTCCCGGAATTCGCGCTGGCAGTCCGGGGAGAAGCAGCCTTCCCAGGCGCCGACGCTGTTGGCTTCGTCCGGGCCGGAACGGAACAGGACGCCGTATTTCTCAAGGTCCGTAACCTGATTGGATCGACGGGCCAGTTGATCTTTGAAGCCGGGAACGCTGAGGCACGGTTTGCGGATCAGATCGAACTTGCTGTTGATTTTCGCCTTGGCGTCGAACGGAAACTTGCCGCCGGAGGATGCCGGGGAGTTCGAACCCAGAATCGGCAGGTTGTTGCGGCGTGCCGCCAGCAGTTCGGCCGGAGTGTCGGTGCGGAACGTGACGAGAGCGTTCGCCCCCAGTTCCATCAACTGGCGGTAGTAGTGTTCCAGCAGGAAGCCCTGAACGCCGCGCTGGGACAGGGTGGGCCAGCCGAAAATCACTTGCAGTTGCCGTTCATCCGGCTTGCCGTACAGGACGATGTCGCGGCTGATCCGGTCGGTGGTTTTGCCGTCCCGGCGGGTTTCCGCCACGAGGCGGCAAGTGAGGGTACGGCAGTCCCGCAGGGAGAAATCAAACTCCGGTTTTGAGCTGCGGGCAAATTCATTGCCATAGGAGTCGAACAGGGATACCTGCACTTCGCCGGGGGCGGAGAGCTCGACCGAACCGGTCAGATGGTCCGTTTTTTTCCGGATGCCGTCGGCGAGTTTCAGGGCTTTGATTCGCAGGGGAGAGGCGGTTTCAAAAGAGGCCGTGCCCCACCATTCGACGCCCGATTCTCCGCGGATGATCAGGTCCGCCAGATGCAGTCCGGACATGGACGGAACCTCGAAATCCAATTCAACGGCATTGATCCCCGGCTTCAATTGCAGGGGGCGGTTGAGCTGTTGTTCCGGGCGGGAAAATTTGTCGCGGATGGTTAGTTCGGCGGTGACGGCACGGGCTTCCACGGTTTCCAATTGGACCGTGAGCTTGCCCGGAATCGCCCGGAGCTGCGTACCGGTGACGCCGCCCGCGCGGTCGGCGCTCCAATAGATCATTTTGCCGAACAGCGACATCTGGTATTCCCAGTAATGATGATCAAGGTTTTCCGGCATGTTGAACAGCATCAGCGGGAGGAAAACCGGGTCGGCGTTGGTCTGGTGATACTCCTTGCGGTCGCGCCCGTCCGTGGCCCAGGCCGCCGCCGCCACCCGTCCTTTGCCGTACTGGAAAACGCTTAACAAGGGGCGTCCATCGATTTCCGCCAGAACTGTTCCGCCCTTGGCGGTGTAGGGCAGGGCGCGGGTCGGCGGCAGGGCTTCGAACGGTACGCCGGAGGTGATGGGGTGTTCCGCCGTCGCCTTCCAGTTTCCGGTGAAATGCTGCGGGTTCGCATCCAGGCGGAACGAATCGGCGAGGTCTTTCGGCAGCCCTTCCGGGGCGATCAGGACCAGCCCGGAGCCGTCGCGGACCTGTTCCAGAATGGCGTCGCGGACATTGTCGGGCATTTGCCGCCACATGCGTGACGAAACCACGATGGCGTCGAATTTATTCTTCAACTGTTTGGCGAGTTCCGTATAACAGTCATTTTCGCTCAGGGTGGTGGTCAGTCCGCTGATTCTCCAGATGCCGCCGATATAGCTGACGGTCAGGTCGATATCGAAACGCTGCGCCATTTCGACCATGTCACGGATGCCGCCTTTGCGGGAGGAAATGGAGAGGACGCGCGGCTTTTTCCCGGCAAACGGCTTGGCCCATTTCACGTGAGGCGTGACATAGGATTGCGAATTGAAGTTCAAATCGAGCTTCCGGGCTTCGACGCCGCTTTCCGGACGCTTGGGTGATTCGGGCGGACGCGCATAGGCGCCGCCGGACTGTTCGCAGATGGTGGAAGCAGACATTTCAAATATCTCTTTGCCGTGCGAACTGACAAGCGCCTTGACGACCCATGTCCCGGAAGTCAGGTTCAGACGGTAAGGGATTTCAACCGGGCGGCCGTCGGCCTGAACCGTGACGGTCTGCAATTCGGTGAATGTCACCTTGTCCCGGACCAGCTTGCCCGCCAGCAGCCGGACTTCATAAGCGCCGGGGCGGAACGGCAGGAGCCGGGCGGTGGCGGACGGCTGCGCGCCGTCGCTTTGCGGAGCCAGCCCGAGGCTTCCGGCCATGGCGGAGTTCAGGTTGTCCGGGGTGCCGACGCCGTAAAACGGTGCCAGGGCAAAAGCCGTCTGGAGGCTTTCGTTGGCTTTGATGGCGTAAACACCGAGGCGGCACTCCATGGTGGTACTGCGGTCGTTGTTGCTCCAGAAATAGAATGTTTTGAGCAGTTCATAGTCGCAGAGCAGGGCGACCCCGTCGCCGTTCTGCCGCATGGCCGCGCACCAGCCGTAAACAGACCCGGGGGCGAAATGGCTTTGCGCTTTGACCGGTATCCGTTCGACCCGGTAAACGCCCGGATAGATCAGTTCGAAATCTTGATCGGTTCCCATGCCGCCCATGATCCACAGCCCGTATTGCAGCGGGATGACGTTGGCCTGGTCGTTGGTGACTTTGTAATGGACTTGCAGGACCGGCGACGCCGCATCCAGCGTGTAGATTTTTTCGATGGTTACATTGGTGAAAATACCGCTTTTGCCGTTGGCGGCGGCTGAAACGGATTTCCGTTCGGCGGTGTCCGCCGTGGTCTTCAATTGGTAGGGAATGCCGCGGAAACTGTCCCGCACCGCATAACTGCCGGGCCAGAAACGGTCGTTGAACATGCCGCCGAAATTGTCGCGGTCGCCGTATTTCAGGAAGTTGAAACCGGCTTTTTTGTCATAGGCGAAATTCACGCTTCCGCCGTTTTCGGCGTCGATCACGTAGACGACGAAATCATTTTCCAGGACCGTGTAGCCCTGTTTTTCAAGCAGGCGCAGGCCGGTTTTTTCGGCGTTTGCCAGATTCTGATACGGATTGACGGACGGCGCGCTCACGGCGGCAGGCGTCGGCTTGGCGGCCGGTTCGCCCTTGAAGGTGACTTCGGCCAGGCCGAGATAGCCGCCGGTGCCGCTGATTTCCACGACGATCCGCTCTGTCGGGCGGGACGGGTCAACGGTGATCGTTTCGGATTCCGGCAGGGAAGCCGTCTGGCTCTCGGGCAGGCTATAGGGCTGGTTCAACAGGACGCCGCCCAGCGGGGCTTGCGAACCGTCTTCCTGCTGGCTGAAAATGTTGATGCGCTTAATGCCGTAGCTCCGGGCGCCGCGGAAATAATGAACCGTCACTTCCTGCAATTTGACCGGTTCGCCGAACTGGAAATCGATTTTGACCGGCTGGTTCTGGTTTTCCCGGAAGCGCCAGACCAGGCGGCTCGGCGGCTTCATCACGCCGTCGGTCAGTTTGGTCCGTTCCGGGTCGGCGTGAGCCGGGGAATCTTTCAGCGTCGGCGCGGTAAACTGATAACTGATCGGCTTAAGAACGTCGTCGGCCGTCAGTGAGGCCGTGGCTATCGCGAACATCAGTAAAAAAAATCTCATATCGTTTGTAGCTCCTTGATTTTTGGTAAAGTATTATATTATTTTAATAATATGTATAGACTTTTCGATCAAAAACATCGGTCGTGGAGAACCGCTATCCCGTTTTTTCCTTGCAGATGACCGGCGCTTTCGCGCATTGGACTTCTGGTTTATTACAGCTTGTTAAAGAAAATATCGGTATCTGTGGAGGGAATAGTTTCCTGTTGTTCTCCGACATGCCCGTCCAGATAAGCGGTGTTGTTGCGGCCTGGCGAATGACGCTGTCCCAGACGGTAGGACTGGAGCCGGTCGGCGGTGCTTGCCTGGTTCGCATACCACGGATAGCCGCCGCTCCCGCTGGGGGCAAAGCCTTTTTCAACAAAAGACATGGTGGCGCTGGGAGAACGATGCGTAGTCATCAGGTTGCTTTTGTAAGTGCCGCCGTGTCCGCCGACGAAATAATTGTAGCCGTAAGCGATTTTGCTGTAGGTTTCGGATTCCGGAGCAACGGAGGGACAGCGGTAAAGGAAGTCGCCGCTGGTCTTGACGGTAAGATTGTCGCGCCCTCCGTCGTAGGCGTATCCGATATAATCCTGAGCGAAACGGTTGCTGTCTGAAATATTGCCGCAGTAGCTTTGCGCGAGGGTGGTGCCAGTACAATAAGGCATCCGGTCCCCATTGTCCTGCGTATAGAAAAATGCGGCTTTCATGATCTGGGAGAGGTTGTTTTTGCATTTACTGTCGCGGGCCTTTTCACGGGCTTTGTTCAGGGCCGGCAGCAGCATGGCCGCCAGTATGGCAATGATGGCGATCACGACCAGAAGTTCAATGAGTGTAAAATTCCGTTGCTTATTTTTCATGTGCTTCCTCGCTGGATGGTTTGGCATATGTGATGGATTTTCTCTGGATGAAATTGCTGGCGATGGTCCGGTGCAGAGCGTCCCCCGGCGAACCGTGGTCGAACAGTTCCGCGATGATATTCACGGCCTGCGCTCCGATGGCGGCGCGGGAATGGTCGATGGTGCTCAATTCGTCCGCCGTGCTGAGGTTGTCGTAACCGATCAGGGAGATATCTTCCGGGACACGGAGGCCGCGGCGGGAAAGCTCCTCACCGAGATACCGGGCGAATTCGTCGTTCTGTATCCATATCGCCGTGGGGCGGTCGGTCAGCAGGCGGTCGATCAGATGCTGGTAGTCGAACTGTTCCGGCACCGCCAGCGCGTCGATGGGGATCAGACTGGTGCTGATGCCGTATTTGGAGGCGAGGCGGACGATGGTTTCGCCGCGTTCGAACGCGCAGTTCTGGAATTGGTTCTGCGGATATGGCGAAATGGCGGCGACGGCCAGATGCCGATGACCGAATTTTTTCAGGCATTGGAGCATCTCTTTCGCCCCCTGCGCGGTGCTCGATGTGACGCTGCTGACATGAGGCAGCGGGCTGGTGCCGGAGACGAACACATGCGGCAGCATCCGGCATTGCAGCAGTTCCCCGAAAACCGGGTCGAACGCCCGGGAACGCAATCCAAGGGTGATGATGCCGATTGAACGCGGGATGAACATTTCCAGCCAGTTTTCGATTTCGTCCTTCGGGAGCGTGACTTCGGGCAGGGCGGTGATGTTGACCGAAATATGGAGCTCGGCGGCCCGGTCCATGATGCCGCCGATGATTTCCAGCCCCTGAAGATTCGAAAGTTTCAACTGCTCCGAAAAACGGTAAGGCAAAATCAGGTTCAGCGACGGAAACGGCGCCCGGTAATACTCGGAGGCCGTCGGCGCGACCACCATGCCGCCGCCGCGCAGTTCCGAAGCCGCCAGATAGCCGTCTTCCGCCAGTTGTTCATAAGCCTGATGGACGGTGTTGCGGTTGATTTCCAGCTTGTTGGCAAGCTGGCGCTCGGAGATCAATTTAGTACCGGCGGCCAGGCGGTTGCGGATAATTCCCTTGCGCAGTTGTTCCACAATCTGTGCGCGCAACGGAATTACCGAATCCCGGTCCAGGCTGATTTCCGGTTTAAACTTGCTGATCTTCATACAACGGTCCTTCGTTCAATTACTAATCTGGCATAGTTTATTATACCAGTTTTGTTTTGCTTTGTCAATAGGCCGTCGCGAAAAAAGCGCAAAATAGTTTTTCGTATATAGTGATCGCATATCATGCCGGGGCGCTTGTAAATCATTGTCCGGCATGCTATATTACCGTTTAACTTTGTCACAATACTGACTCCTGATTTGCTGAGGTCTTCAGCCGTTTTCTGGAAAATCAGAGAATGACAGATAACGACATGAAGGATTATCATGAGTAGTAACCTGGAAAGTTTCCGTTCGCTGGGCATCAGCGAACTGACCCTGGCGGCGCTTGCCGCCAAAGGCTTTGAACAGCCTTCTCCGATTCAGCAGGCAGCCATCCCGCTGCTGCTGAGCGGATGCTGCGACGTAATCGCACAGGCGCAGACCGGCACCGGCAAAACAGCGGCGTTCGGGATTCCCATCATTGAAACAGTCACGCCGGGACTCGGGCATGTACAGGCGGTGATCTTGTCCCCGACCCGCGAGCTGACCGTGCAGATTTCCGATGAAATGAACTCCCTGAAAGGAGAACGGAACCTGATCATCGCCCCGGTTTTCGGCGGGCAGTCCATCGAATTGCAATTGCGCCGCCTGGCTCAGGGCGTGGATATCGTCATCGGCACGCCCGGACGGGTGATGGACCTGATGCGCCGTCAGGCGCTTGACCTGAAGCAGGTCACTTTTGCCGTGTTGGACGAAGCGGACGAAATGTTGAACATGGGCTTCCTCGAAGATATGGAATCGATTCTGGCGGAAACCCCGGCGGACAAGCGGATGCTGATGTTTTCCGCCACCATGCCGGAGGCGATCATGAACATCGCCGCCAAATTCATGCGCGAGTATGAATTGATCACGGTCGCCAACCGGCAGACGACCGTATCGGCTACCGAACAGGTCTGTTACGAGGTCCGGCGCGAGCAGAAATTCGACGCCCTGACCCGGATCATCGATATGGAATTGAACATGTACGGCATGATTTTCTGCCGGACCAAAAGCGATGTGGATGAACTCGCGGCGCGGTTGAACGAACACGGCTACGGCGTGGAGGCCCTGCACGGCGACCTGGCGCAGGCACAGCGATCCAAAGTGATCGACCGGTTCAAACGGCGCAAGTTTTCGCTGCTGATCGCTACCGACGTGGCCGCGCGCGGCATCGACGTGAACGACCTGACGCACGTGATCAACTATTCGATCCCGCAGACCACGGAGGCGTATGTCCACCGGATCGGGCGTACCGGGCGCGCCGGCAAGACCGGCAAGGCGGTCACGTTCGTCACCCCCTCCGAAAGCAAGCGGCTGGCGCAGATCCGCCGGGAGCTGAAAATCGAGGTCCGCAAGGAACGGATGCCGTCGCCGGAGGATATGGTCAAACGGAAGAAAGAGCGGGCGTTAGGCTCTTTGAATGATATTATCGCCAAGGAAATGCACCTTGATTACCTGAATTTCGCGGAAGAACTGCTGGAGAAGGTCGGCACGGTCGAACTGGTGTCCGCAATCCTGCGGATGGCGTTCAAAAAGGAACTGCTGCCGGAATCCTACGTCGAGCTGGAATCGGAAAAAGGGCGCGGCCGCATCGAATCGGAAAAAGGCGAACAGGTGCGCCTGTTTGTCGCCGCCGGCAAGATGGACGGGCTTTCTCCCGGAAAAATCCTGGACCTGATCTGGGAGAAAACCGGCATCCGCAGCCGCTATATCGGCAAAATCGATTGCCTTGAAAAATTCTCGTTTATCAACGTGAATGCGCCCGATGCGGAGAAATTGGTCAAAGCGTTCCGGAATTTTGAGCCGGGCCGTCCTCCGTTCATGGAAGTGGCGCGCGAAGACAGCGAGCGGGACGAACACGACGCTCCTGCCATGTTTGATTACAGGGGAAAGGAGGAAGCGGCGAAGTTCGAAGATGATTCACCGGAGAAGGCGAAGAAGAAGCCGAAAATGGTGAAAACGGAAAACTTCAAAACGGAAAAGCCCCGGACCGAGAAGTCTAAGGCGGAGAAACCGAAAGCCGCGAAGCCTAAAACCGAGAAATTCAAGGCGAAAACGGAAACGGCGCCCGTTGAACGGCGCCCGCGTAAATTGAGCGCTCCGCCCGAGCCGCCGCCGGACCCGAAAAACCGGGTTCGCCAGAAAACGGAAAAAAAGAAAAAAGGCCCGCCGGCACCCCCGCCCGCCTGGGTGGCGAAACGGACGAAAAAGGGATTCGGTTCTTCGGTCGAATAAAGATACGGCGGCGGATTTCGGGTAAACCGCGGTCCGCCGCTTGACAATCATCCATTGTCACGTTATAATATGCCGGACCGTTGATAAGAGGTGATTGCATGAAAACGTACTTTTTGAATTTATTGGCAGCGCTGGTCGTCTGTTCGTGGACTGCCGAGTGCAGTTTCAACGACGATGGAGAAAGCAAGGGCGATATTACGGTGAACAGCCGTTCCGACAAGGATTCATCCGGGAGCGAGAGCATTTCGGATTCAAGTTTGTACGAAGCCGCCTTGCAGATCAGCGCCGCCAATCAGGCCCGCTGGGAGGAATACTCCGCCAAATTGACGGACGCCGAACGTTCCGTGGAATATCCCGGTTTTACCGCTCGGAATCCCGTTGATGTCAACTTGATTTATGAGCAACTCAAAAAAGAAGCCCGATCAAAGGAAAAGGATTTGATATGATCAACAAAAACATCAATACGCTCAAAGACTCCATACAGAACGCGGACGACATCACCCAGCAGCGCAAGGCGGAACTCATCGCCCAGCTGGATGAAATGCAGGCCAAAATTCCCGTGGCGGAAGAAGCCGAGCTCAAGCAGTCCAGCGATTCGATGAAGCATTTGGTCGGCGAATTCGAAACCAACCACCCGGAGCTGGCGGATCTCATCAACCGCATCAGCATGATGCTGGCGAATATCGGGCTCTGATGTTTTGCGCCGGCATGTCCGGCTTATTTTTTCTCGCATGGAACTTTTTTCCGAAGCATTGGTCTATATTATTCATAAATGAATACCAATGAACGGAGGTTTTGTGCATGATGAAAAATATGATGTTCGCTATTCTGGCGTTCCTGTTGCTGCCGGTCGAATTGCCGGCGCAGTCCGCCCGCGCCATTCAGGATGAATTCGCCGCGGTCGCGGAAAAATCCACCCCCGCCGTCGTCGTCGTCCGTACCGGGCGGCATATCAATCGCCGGGTTCGTACCGGCGACACCTACGAAGACCTGTACAATTACTATTACGGACAGGAACAGGTGCGGCGGCAACTGGTGCCGACCGGGCAGGGGTCCGGATTTTTCGTCAATGCCGACGGTTATATCCTGACCAATTATCACATCGTCAAGGAACAGGATTATTTCCGGGTCACACTTTATGACGGGCGCGAGTTTGACGCGGCGCTGGCGGGTGAAGACCCGCTTTCCGATCTGGCGCTCCTGAGGATCGATGCCGCCGGAGAAAAATTCCCGTATCTCACGTTCGCCGATTCCGACAAGGTCAAGCCGGGGCATTGGGCCATCGCCATCGGCGCGCCGTTCAACCTCTCCTATACGGTGACGGTCGGCGTGGTCAGTTTCAATCGCCGTACCGTCGGCATGAATCCCCACGAAAACTTCATTCAGGCCGACGTGTCGATCAATCCCGGCAACAGCGGCGGCCCGTTGCTGGACATTGACGGCAAGGTGATCGGCGTGAACGATTTTATCCTGTCTCCGCAGGGCGGCAACATCGGGCTGAGCTTCGCCATCGCCGGAAACCTTGCGCAGCGGATTTACGAGGACCTGATCAACTACGGCAAGGTGGAACGTTCATGGGTCGGCATCGGCATGGCGGAACTTCCCGCCGCCGTCAAAAAAGAATACAAATTGACCCACGGGGTTGTCCTCAACCAGCTCTACCGCAATTCACCGGCGCATCAGGGCGGGCTGAGGACGGGCGATATCATCCTCGAAGTGGACGGGCAGAAGGTTCAGCAGCTCAACATGGTCCGGCTTCAGATTCTTTCGCGCCGCCCGAACGAGAAAATCAAGTTCCTGATCCGGCGCGACGGGCGGGATATGGAATTCATCATCACCGCGAGCGTTATGCCGAATCAGGCCGGTTGATTTAATCCAGCCGGTAAATGAGCGTGGAACTGGGCTCCATAACCACTTGGACCGTATCGGTATTCTCCGCAATCACGCGGTTGCTGAAGGCGTCGCGCACGGTTGTCCGGCGGGGCAGGGCGAGCTTGAAACTGCGTTCCTGATCGTAGCCGTTGTGCAGAACGACGAAGTTCCGATTGGCGTCGAATATGATGTCGGCGTCGATATAAAGATGGACGCCCGCCAGACGGCAGATATTGCGCAGGACCGGGCGCTCCAGCCGCGGAACCACCGAATAGACGGATTTCCAGTCGCCGAAATCGCGGACCGCCAGCGCGGCTTTGCCGTCGGCGAACTGCGCCGCCGTTTCCGCCGCGGGATCGATAATCCGGAATTTCGGGCCGAACTCGTCCGCGTGCATTTTGCGCGTGGCGGTCGCCGGGAAAATGGACGCCGTCAGGCGGTATTGAGCGGGCAGTCCTTCGGTGAGCCGGTGGGGCAGGGGCGTGGCGGACATTCTTTCCTTGCCTTCGATGGTTTCGACTTTGATTCCGGTCAGTTTTTCGACCTGCCGTACATCCAGGCCGTTTTCGCCGACATAACCGGGGGCGTAGAACCAGAGGAACGTGGTGCCGGATTTTTTCAATTCGTCGATCCGTTTGCGGTCCGCGTCCGACAAATAGAACGCATTCATCATGACATAGAGTTTGTATTGGCGGGGGAAGTCCGGATGATGCAGATCGCTGGTCAGGTAAACATCGAACGGCGCGCCCAACCGGAAAAATTCCGGGTAGTACATCCAGTTGATCAGGTTGTTCGAGAGCGTCGGCCCGTGGAACATATCCAGATAACGCGGCGAATCCGCGCTGAAAATCACCGCAATCTCGGCCGCCGATCGGTAGCCGGTCTGTTGGGCCTGCTGATAAAGGCGGTTCATTTCACCGATCATTTCCGCGATTTCGCGCTCGCCGGTCCACGATACCGCCAGCGCGCCCGTCGCCTGTGACATGTCCGCGAACCAGGAACCGAAATTCCGGGTGATGTCCGCCCCCAGGTTGCGGCGGGCGATCGCTTTCGATTCGCGGATACTGCGGTTGTGGCCGTAGTTTTTGGTGCCGGACTGGTAGTACCGGTTGTCGTCGTCCGGCAGGTACATGCGCCCGTTCAGCCGGAAGCTGGACCACGGGAAATAAGTCAGGAACGGCGTTCCCGCCAGCCGTCCGGAATAGCTGGCCGCGCCGACATAACCGTCGATCGCGGAATCGCGAAGCAGTTCCGGCAGGTCGAAATTGTTGTTGTTGAACAACCCGCCGGGGTTGTTGTAACTCTGCATATGGGCGATCAGGAAGCCGTAATGGACAAAGTTGATCCGGGTGCCGCCGGTCATTTCCTTGGTCAACCGGCACATCTCCACCGTCAGGGAGCTCAACATGGTCGGGATGAAGTCCATGTAGTCGAACGGCATGCGTCCCGCCGCGGGGTCGCGGAACACGCCGTCGTCCGCGGTTGGAGCCGTCAGTTCTTTAATATCGGGGGTGGCGGTGTCGAAGGTAATGTCGGGCTTGCGCCAGGCGCGGCGCAGTTCGTCCGCATTGTTCTGATAACGCTTGCGCAGGAAGTCGCGGAACCGCTCCAGCGCCTGCGGATTGAAGTCGCCCACCGTGATCTTGGAACGGTCGGTCTGCCAGAGGTTGTCCGCGACGCCGCCGGTCACGCTGTCCGGCATGCCGCAGGTCCACGGATGAAAGCCGATGACCCGGTCCCAGTAAGGCTGCGCTTTCAGGTATTCCACCACGGCTCTGGTGAAATCCAGGCATTCGCGGCGGTACCTGGCGGAGGCAAATGAAACGCCCTCGGGTTTGCCGAACGCCGTCACCAGCATTTCGCCGGGGTTTTCCTGAAGCCACTGATGCGTCGGGCGCAAGTCCCACAAGACCACAACCAACGCCTGCGGGTTGACGCCCAGCAATGTACGGATACTGCGGTCCAGCTCGGCGAACCGTTCCTGCCAGTTCGGGGGCCCGGCGTCGATCAGCCTGCCGTACAACAGAAATTGGTGAATACGGATGCCCGAATAATGTTCGGTCATGTAAAGGCGTTCGGGATTGGCCAGCGAAATGTAGCGCCAGAAGAACGGCGTCGTCACCTGATTGTCAAGGAGAAATGCCGCTTGTCCGTTCGGATAGCCGATTCTGGCGTTTGTCACGCCTCCGGCCGCGCTGCCGCGTTCGGCGACTTCGATTTCGGCGATTTGAATTTTGGGGGAATTGTTGAGGTTCAACGAGAGGCCGTTTTCCTGTCCCGCCGCCGAGAGATATACCGGCTGGCGGCCCGACGGCGTCCATTGCGGCAGAGTCAGCCCGGCGGTGATGGTGACCGGTCCGGCGGCGCCTTTGGTCGCGGGGGATTTGGCGTACATGGAGGTGAACAGATGGCGGTCGCCCCGGATGCCGGGGATGTCGGAACCGGCTTCCAGCAGGAAATCGTAATTCTGGTTCAGGCGGTGGCGGGGCGCGAAGGTGAACGACAGGTTGACCGTCTCGCCGGGGGCGGCGCGGTGGACGGGGATTTTATCGCCGGAATCGGCCTGTTCGCAGATGCTGCTGGAGTAGTAAACGATTTTTCCCCACGGACCATCCGGCGGACGGGTGTAGCAGAACGGCTTGACCCAGGCGCTGTCATCAAAATCTTTGCCGGTCCATCCGGTTTCGGCCTGGGGTGCTGTTTTCCAGTCTTCGCCGGTGCCGATTTTGACGGTTTTATCCGGGTAATTCAGGCTTAACTCGGTAATGAATTCGCCCCATCCCCATTTGCCGGGATTGCGGCTCAGATTGGCTTCGGCGGCAATGACGTTTTCGCCTTTTTTCAACAGGTGTGCCATCTGGCGCGGACGGATTTCAATCGAACCGTTGTCCACTTCGGTACCGTTTATGAAAATCTTGTAGTAATCGTTGGACCGGGCCTGGACAACGGCGGTGGTTGGAAGTTCGTCAAGCTGAAATGTTTTGCGGAAATAGCGCATTTGAGCGGCTTTGTGTATTTTATCCGGTTCCGGATACCAGACGTACCACGCATCCCAATAGGGTTCGCGGAGGTTGCTGCCGGGCTGTTTCGGACCATAGGCTTCCAGTTCGGACGCCGCCATTTTTTTCCCGGCGGCGGGAATCAGGTATAGGCGCAAGCGGGTGGTGTCCTGCAGCGGAAATGAGAATTTACCGCCGGGATATTCGCCGGGCTGGAACGTCTTGACCACCTGCCAGGAATCGGTGGCAAGGGAATAGGATTCGAGCCGGACTTGCTCCGGTTCAGGGCGCAGGTCGCGCAGGAATAATTGGTCGATCTGCCGGGGAAACGGCCAGCGCAGTTCGAGAAAAAGCGGTTCACTGTCTTTGGCCTGCCAGAACGTGGACGGATTGCCGTCGAACAGATTGTCGGTGTAGCTTGGCCCGTAATTTTCGAATGACGAGGCGAGGAGGATGCAGCGGTTGCCCGCGGTCGCCAGGTTCGGCGTGGCGGGGACTTCCTGAACGGGCGGCTGCGGTTTGGACGGGGCGTATTTTGCAAAATGTTCAAGGATTTCAGCCGGGGGCAGGGGGCGGTCGTAAAGATTGATCTCATCGTAGACGGTGGAATCATTACCCAGTCCGGCCCAGCCGGGCAGGACTTTGCCGAATACCGCGCTGTCGATTTTCAGCGCGGGGACGCCGTTAAGAGTTCCGGCCTCTTTGCCGTCCACATAAAGCGTGTAAAGCCCGTTGTCCCAGGTGAACGCCAGATGATGCCATTCATCCTTGCGCCAGGCGCGGGCGTCGTAATCCGTTAGTTTTTGTTCTTTGGCGGCGGGGTCCTGATACAGCAGGCGGATGGCTCCCGTTTTGTGCGGTTTGTAAAGCAGCAGCCGTTTGCCGCCGATAGGGAGCAGGCTGAAGAAATAACATTCCTCCGTGGATGGAACCCATTGCGGGCGAACCCACATCGTCACGGTTCCGCGCGAACCGTTGCCAAGCAGTTCCCCGGCGGCAACGGTCATGGTGCCGCCGTCCGCCGACATGCCCTGTCCGGCGATCCCTTCGGTTGTACTCATTTTGCCGGAAATTTTGACTCCGGACGGTATGCCGCCGTCAAAGGAATATCCGGCGCGCGGTTTGCCGCCGTATTCGCTTTCGCGGGCGCCGATCGTCTGGAGGCCGCGGCGGTATTCTGCGTTGATCTGCGCAGCGGATGGCGCTTCAGTATAAAGTTTGACATTGCAGACGGCGCTTTTTTCGCTGCCGATATAGCCCCAGGAATCGTAGGGGGTGCCGATGATCATGGTTTTCCACTCGATGGGTTTCATGGATTTTTTTTCTCCGATCAGTTCGCCGTCCAGATAGTATCGGCAGGTTTCTTCGCGGAAGGTGACGGCCAGTTGATGCCATTTGCCGGTTTCCCACAGCGAAACGTCGTGGCGGAAATTATGGGGTTGCGGGTTCCGCAGATTGAACGCAAGAGAGGTCTGTTTGCAGAATTTGGAGACGATCAGGTCTACCGGTTTATTGTCGATGTTTTCCCCTTGCAGGGTCACGAAGAAGACGAAGTTTTCACAGCGCGGCTGCCAGTCCAGCGGTTTGACCCACAGCGAAACACCCCAACTGTCGGCTTTCAGCGCGCCGTCCAATTGGAAGATCGCTTTCTGTTTGCCGGAGAATACCCCGGCGGGAGCGTCGAGACCTTCCGCATACTGAAGTTGCCCTCCGGCAATACGGCAGTTCTTTGCCGTGAACAGGCAGTCGAGTTCCTGCGCGCCCAACGGCAAAGCGAGCGCACTGAATAAAACGGCGGTAAGTATTTTGAACATGATTTTTCCTTATCGTTATGGAATTTGGCGGTGAAAAAGTTTACGGTCTTGGGTTTTCGCCCTGTTGGACGCCCCAAATCTCATCTTTGTTGGTAACGAAATCGAGAACTTTGAGACTGGTTACGCCGCCGCCGGCCAGAGCGGCATTGGCGGTTCCGGCGTGGCGGAATTTCATAAAATTGTATTGATATTTGGGAAGGGAGTTGCTGTAGCTGTCATTGATGCCGTCGCCATCGGTGTCGACGGTGAATTTGAACCAGCTTTTGCCGGGATTGGCGACATAGCGGGTATCGGCCATCGGGTCCACATCGGCCGCCAGGAACGTGGTGGCGGGCACCCGGCTGTATTTCCGCGAAGCAGTGCCGAACCCGCTGTTCGGATAAGCGAAAACCGCAGGATAATTCAGGGCGTAACTCAAGGTAGCCAGACTGTTCGAGGTATCCTTGAACGAAGGACAGGGGAGGTAGCCCCGGACTACGCCGAAGCCGCGAATAGTCAGGTAGTCCGACTTCATGGAGGACAGGAGTATCCGTTCCCAGTATTGCCCGGACGTGATGAGGTCGCGTACCGGCGGCAGGTCGTCGTTATAATCCGAGGCATAAAAAGCGATGATCGTATTGAATTGCTTGAGATTGGATATACAGGATGCGGAGTGGGCTTTTTCACGGGCGGCATTCAGCGCCGGCAGCAGCAGCGCCGCCAGGATGGCGATGATGGCTATAACAACCAGCAGCTCTATAAGTGTGAATTTTCTTTTCCGTTTCATGGTGTTGAAATCCTTTCGTTTATGGTGCTTTCCCGCAGGATCAGCTCCGGTTTGATATATATTTGCTGGAGCGGCATTTCCTGTCCGCTGATTCGTTTCATCAAAATATCAAGCAGGAGGCGGTTTTTTTCCTGTTTATTGAAGTCCACCGTCGTCAGGGACGGTACGTAATAAGCGCTTTGCTCGGTGTTGTCCATGCTGACGATTTCGAGATCTTTGCCGGGGGTCATGCCCAGGTCGCAGGCGGCCCGGATCACGGCCAGCGCCACAAAGTCGGAACGGGCGAACACCGCGGTCGGAGCCGGAGTGCGCTTCAACAACTGCATGGCGATTTCATACGCATCCCGGTAATGGGCCAGGGTCTGGCGGACGTGGCAGTCGGGCCGGAACTCAAGGTTGTACCGCGCCAGCGCGTCGCAGATGCCCTGTTCGCACAGCGATTGGCGGGGGCTGGAGAACGTCGCGATTTCGCGGTGCCCTTTGGCTAATAGATGCTCCATGGCCAGCCGGGCGCCGCTGCGGATGTCGGAAGTGACGAAATCCACGTCCGGGGCATCAAGGTAAGCGGAAAAGACGAACGGGGTCCGGCAGCGGCGGAACTGTTCGATCAGCAGTTTCTGGGTTTCCAGGTTGGACGGATTGTAGAGAATGACGCCGTCCACCGAGCCATGAATGGCCTGGACCAGCGGCCTGACGGTTTCCGGTTGGTGAATGTCGTTCCAGAACAACCGGAAGTGATAATTCATCTGTGCCGCCAATCTCATCAATATCAGAGAATTTTCGGTATAGAGCGGGTTCAGGCTTGGCCATTGCAGCGCGCCGATCGAACAGGTTTTCTGCCCCAGCAGCCTGCGGGCCATCTGGTTCGGAACATAGCCCAGGGTTTCCGCTGCCTTTTCCACTTTCTCGCGGGTGGCGGCTTTGATGGCGGTGTTGCCGTTCAGGGCCATGGAGGCGGTCGATGTTGCGACACCGGCCAGCCGGGCCACGTCGATGATGGTGGGCTGTCCGTTTCTGGTTGTCGGCGTATCGGTCGGATGGCTCATGATTTCCTGTTGCATGACTATTTTTGAAACCTTTCAAGTATTATAATCCATGCTTTCGATTTTGTCAATATGCGATTGTCGTTTTTTTCGGAAATCGATGGAAAATCTGCGGTTTGACGGGGCTTTACGGTGGGGCATGCACGGCAATGAAACTGGTATTTTATTTGGATTCATCCTTGACAAAGTGCCCGGAAAAGGTTATTATGTTATTCTGATATTAATATTTATTGGAATAATTAGTTATGGCTGAGGAAAAAATGTTGCATGCCAAGGTTCTGCGGCTGCCCACCATCAAGCGGCTGCCCACTTATCTGCATATCCTGAAGCGACTGGAGCAGGAGGGCCATGAGTTCGTGTCAACCACCGCGTTGATCAACGAGTTGGACTTCAAGCCGATTCTGGTCCGCAAGGATCTGGTGCTGATGGGGATTCCCGGCAAGCCGCGGATGGGGTATTGTCTGAAGGACCTGATCGCCGCCATCGAATCCTTTCTCGGCTGGAACAAGACCGACGAAGCGTTTCTGATCGGCGCGGGTTCGCTCGGCCAGGCACTGATGGGGCATAAACCTTTTGAAGAAAACGGCCTGAAAATCATTGCCGGTTTCGACGCCGATCCGGCCAAGACCGGACAGACGATTCACGGGAAAAAGATCTTTCCGATGGATAAACTGCCCGAACTGGTCCGGCGGATGGGCGTGCGGGTGGCGATCATTACCGTGCCGTGGCAGGAGGCGCAGAAGATCGCCGATTTGCTGGTGGAGGCCGGGATCTGGGGTATCTGGAATTTCTCGATGGTCAAGCTGAAAACGCCGCCGGAAGTGGTCTGCCATAACGAAAACCTAAGCAGCGGGCTGGCGGTATTTTCCGTCCGGCTCCGCAAAATGCATCAATAGATGTGACGGTGTCTCATGAGCGGCGAACTGGATGAAAAAATCGAACTGATCCTGCAGCGGGACGACCGCTATTCGTCCGACGCCTATGAATTCATCGGGCGTGCGGTGGCGTTTTCCGTGAAACGGCGCCTGGATTCCGGCAGGGAGTCCAAACACGTCAGCGCGCGGGAATTGCTGGAGGATATCGTGGTGTTCGCCGCCGGGGAATTCGGACCGTTTGCCGAACGGGTCTTGCGGGGATGGGGGATCGAGGCATCCGCGGATATCGGCAATGTCGTTTATAATATGATCCGGGTGAGCGCGCTCAGCGCCGACGAGCGGGATTCCCGGGATGATTTCGATACGGACTTTGATCTGTTTGCCGGTTTGCGCAAGGCGGGCGAGCTCAAGTCGAACGCCAAGGTGGAGGTACCGGTAATTGCCTGATCAGAATATGGACCGGATGGCCCGCGAGGTTTTCAGCGGGGTTCGCAGATTCACTTACGACAACGATTTCACTTTGTATGTGCTCGAACGCCCCGCTTCGGCCTCGGTTTCCGTACAGGCCTGGGTCAAGACCGGCAGCATCCATGAGGAGGAATACCTCGGGTGCGGCTTGTCGCATTTTCTGGAACACATGCTGTTTCAGGGGTGCGAAGGGTACAGCGGGCAGAAGTGCGCCGATACGGTCAATGCGCTCGGCGGCGGCATCAACGCCTACACCTCGTATGCCGAAACCGTTTATCATATCGACATGCCCGCCGCGGAAGCCGAAACCGCCATCGATATCCTTTGTTCGATGCTGAAAACGCCGGAATTCCCCGAAGCGAAGTTCGCCTCCGAGAAAAACGTGATTCTGCGCGAACGCGACATGGGGCGCGACAGCCACTCCCGCATGTTGTTCGAAAACCTCTGGCGCGGTGTTTTCAGCGTTCATCCGGCGCGGCACCCGATCATCGGCTACCACGACAAAATCGTGTCGGTGACCCGTGACATGATGATGGATTATTACCGCCGCCGCTATTCGCCGGTGCGCTCCTTTATGGTTATCTGCGGCCGGGTCGACGCGGACGCCGCCGCCGCCCTGGTGGGCGGGCGGATCGCCTCGTGGGGACTCGGCAACATCCGCGAAACGGCTCTGCCGGTGGAACCCGAACTGACCGGGCTGCGGGGGATCGATACGCTTTTTAAAGACCCGTTGAGCCGGATTACGCTCGGTTTCAAATCGCCGGGCGCGGCGCATCCCCGGCTTGCCGCCATGGATGTGCTGTACGGTGTCCTGGGGGCCAGCCAAAGCTCGCGCCTGGTGCGCAAACTCCAGCTTGAAAAGGAATTGGCGCTGGGGTTGAGTTCGTTTCACTATTCACCGTATTTCGGCGGACTGTCCGGTATTTTCGCGGTCTGTGTGCCGGAGAAGCTCGGGCGTTTCGAACAGGCGGTCCGGCGGGAATTGCAGGAGGTGGCGTCCGGCGATATTTCCGGTGCGGAAGTCGAACGCGAAGTCCTGCAGCAAGCCACGGATTACCTGCGGGTACTGCGGACGGATTCCGGGTTGGCCGGTGTGCTGGGCAATACGGTAAGCACGTACGGCGACCATAACGCCGCGGGAATTTATTACGACCGGCTCTGCCGGACCGGGCTGGAAGAAGTAAAGGAAGCGGCGGCGGAATGGCTGGATGAAAATCAGATGTGCATCGTCCGCCAGCGCCCAGCCGACGCCGCCGGGCAAACCGCCGCCGTCACCGCACCGGGCGCCCGGAAGACCGTGATCGAGAGTACCGGCCTGAAAAACGGCGGGCGGCTGGTCATGCTGCCGCGCCGGGACCTGCCGTTGCTGGATATCTGTGTGGTCCTGCCCGGCGGCGTGATCCTCGAAACGGCGGAGAACAGCGGCATCACTTCGTTGCTGTGCTCGCTGCTGACCGCGGGAACGAAGCGCTGGAATGAAGCGGAGCTGAGCGAATACATCGACAGCAACGCGCTGGATGTGAGCGTCACCTGCGGCAACAACTCGATCATTATCCGGATCAACTGCCGCAGCGACCGGTTCGAGGCGGCGATGGATGTCCTGCAGTCGATGATGGCCGAGCCGCTTCTGGAGGGGAAATCCCTGAAGCGGGAAAAGAACGTGATGCTGGAAAGCCTGAAAAGCCGTCGCCTGAGCCCGCAGAGCGCCGCTGCCGATAAAATGCTGGAGCTGATGTTCGGCAAACATTCGTATTCGCGTTCCTCCGCCGGGACCGAGGCGAGCATCGCCGCGGTAACGTCGGCGAAAATCCGCAATTATTACCATTCCTGTCTGATTCGCGATAAGATTGTTTTCGCCGTCGGCGGGGCGTTCGAGAAAAATGCCGTCAAGCGGCGGTTCGAACAGCTCGCGGGGGCGCTTTCCTGGAGCGGTAAGTCGTTTCAGGATATTCTGCCGGAGCCTCCGGTTTTCTCCGCCCGCCGTCGGAACGGCGTACTGGAACTGCCGCGCGAACAGAGCGTGGTGATGCTGGCGGTGCCGGGATTCGACAATGTCGCGCCGGAACGGTATGCGTTTGACCTGATCATGTCGGCGCTGAACGGGCTGTCGTCAAGATTGTTCAAGACGATCCGGGAAGACGCGGGGCTGGCGTATTCGACCGGCGCGTCGTTTTTCTCCGGGATTCAACCCGGCGCATTCTGGGTTTATGCCGTAACTTCCCGCGCCGGGGTGGAACAGGTGGAGAATCTGCTCCTCCAGGAACTGGATCGTCTGCATCGCAACGGTTTGGACGAAGACGAGTTCGACGCGGCGAAGCGCTCCGTGATTTTTGACAACGAGCAACTGATCGACAAACAGGATATGCTGGTGTTCCACTGTGCGTTATCCGAGTTTTACGGTAATTCCGCCGTCCGGGTATTGGCGATGCCGGAGGTTTACCGCGCCATGACCCGAGAGGAAGTCGCGGATGTCCTGCGGAAATATATGGGAAGGCGCGGGAAAATCACCGTAACAGTGCTTTCGGGGCAGGAGTAATTATTTGCATATTCGGAAAATACGGTTACATTATGATCGTATTTCTGGACGGCAATTATAACTGATTCGGACCATGGAAGATTTCGAGAAAAGAATAGAAGACATCGATTACAGCAGAGATATCCAGAATGACGGTTCCGGTGATCTGCTGAAAACCTATTTGCGCCAAATCGGGTCCATTCCCCTGATGGGCATTGAACGGCAGGAGGCGCTTTCACGCGAAATTGTGGAAGCGATCCGGGATTACCGGCGCAAGCTCTACACGCTGGGGTTTGTGGCGACCGAACACATGTTGATTTTGAAGGAAATGGAAGGGCTCCCCGCCGCCGAACATTTCATGCCGACTTCCCTGAAAAAAGAGAATACGGAAGAATTCAGCAAGTTCCTGATTGGCGCTTCAGCCTGGATCGATGAAATTCAGCAGGCTTATGCCGCTTTGAAGAAAGCTTTTGCCGGACAGCCTGCGGCACGGCGGAAATGCCGCGGAAAATTGGTCGACGTGCTGGAGCGTTACGCCATGAACTATGACCATCTGGAAGAATGGTTCAAGGTGGCGCAGGAGTATATCCGGCTGACGGTTCCCGCGTTGGAACCGATGAAGGTTTCCGCCGCGGACATACCCGCCGCCCAGGCCGGTTTCCTCGAAGAAAAAATGCTGATGAGCCTGAAGGAGTTTTTTACCGCGTTTCATGAAATCGCTGCCGCGCGGGAGAAAGTCCATTCCATGCATCAGGTCATGCTGGAAGGCAACCTGCGGCTGGTGGTGAGCATCGCCCAGCGCTACCGCAACAAAGGACTGCCGTTCCTGGATATGATCCAGGAGGGGAACCTCGGGTTGATGCGGTCGCTGGAGAAGTTCGATTTCGGGCTCGGCAACCGTTTCAGTACCTATGCTTCGTGGTGGGTCCGGCAGAGCATCAGCCGCGCCATCGCCGCGCAGTCGCGGACCATCCGCATACCGGTGCACATGATCAACACCATCATGAGCATGAACAACGCCGAAGCGCTGTTTATTCAGGAACACGGGCGCGAACCCGGAATCGAAGAACTGGCGAAAATCATGGAAATTCCAACCTCGCGTATCAGCGCCATCCAGAAAATGGCGCGTCAGGCGATTTCCCTTCAAGCCCCGCTTGACAGCGGCGAAGACAGTTCCTCGCTGGAGGATATTCTGTCCGACGCCGATTCCGACGACCCCACCGCCGCGCTGGCGGCAAAGATGCTCAAAGAGAAACTCTACGAGGTGCTGGGGCTCCTGCCTGAACGTGAACAGCAGATCATCATTATGCGTTTCGGATTGATGGGGCATTCTGCGATGACGCTGGTGGAACTGAGTTCCCGTTTCGACCTGACCCGGGAGCGGATACGCCAGATCGAAATCAAAACCCTCGAAAAACTGCGCGCTCCCGATATTCGCCGCTATTTCGACGGCATTCAGCAATATAAATAAAATGAACATACGGAGAAGTCATGCGAAAGGAACTTGAACTGATATTCAAACGCCGCAGCATCCGCAAATATACCGATGAAACAATCAGCGCCGAAACGGTTCAGGCTTTGCTGGAGGCCGCCATGGCCGCTCCGTCCGCCTGTTGCAAAGATCCGGTTCATTTTATCGTGATGGATGACCCGGAGGTCAAGGCGGCGGTCGCCGCTTTTCTGCCGAACGGGCCGTTCCTGAACGATGCGCCGCTGGGAATTGCGGTTCTCGGTGACCTGGATGCCGCGCATGGCAACAGCGAATCCTACATGCTTCAGGATTGTACGGCCGCCATTGAAAACATTTTGCTGGCGGTGGAGGCGCTTGGGCTGGGAGCCTGCTGGCTGGGCGTGCATCCGCGCCCCGAGCGGATTGACGGGCTCCGGGAATATTTTAAACTGCCGGAAAACATCGTGCCGGTATCGGTGATCGCGGTCGGACATCCGGCGGAACGGAAAGAGGCGCGGACCCGTTTCGATGCCGCCCGTGTCAAATACAACGCCTGGAGGTCATAAGCGATGATCAGCGTCAGGCTTGAAGGCGTCGGCAAATCCTATGTGCCCGGCAAAACCGTGTTGGAGCCGCTTGAACTGGAAATCAAAGGCGGAGAGCTGTTTTTTCTGCTTGGCCCGAGCGGCTGCGGCAAATCCACGCTGTTGCGGATGATCGCCGGGTTTGTGCCGCCGAGCTGCGGACGGATTTATTTCGGGGAACGCGACATTACCGATATCGCGCCGGAAAAGCGCAACACCGCGATGGTGTTCCAGAGTTACGCGTTGTGGCCGCATATGACCGTGCGCGAAAATGTGGCGTTCGGGCTTGAAACGCTCGGCGTCAAAGGCGCGGAAAAAGATTCCCGGATCAACCGGGCGCTGGAAATGGTGCAGTTGAACGATTTCGCCGACCGCAAGCCGCCCTCTTTGTCGGGCGGGCAGCAGCAGCGGGTGGCACTGGCCCGGTCATTGGTGGTGAATCCGCAGGTGTTGTTGCTGGACGAACCGCTGTCGAACCTTGACGCCAAGCTCCGCGATTCAATGCGCGTGGAAATCCGCCGTATCTGCAAGGAAGCGAAGCTGACCGCGATTTATGTGACCCATGACCGCAAGGAAGCATTGAGCATGGCGGACCGGATTGCGCTGTTGGACCGCGGGTGTTTGCAGCAGGTCGGAACGCCGCGCGAGATTTACCGCCGTCCCGCCAACCGTTTTGTGGCGGGGTTTATCGGGGACTGCAATCTGTTGCCGGGAGTGGTTGCCGCTTCCGGGCTGGCGGCTACAGCCGCCGGTGAATTTCAGGTGACGGGCGCGCCGCCGGCCGGAACCGGTGTTCAGTTGATGATCCGTCCCGAATCGATCCGGGCGGGGCAGGGGGCCTGCAATAATTTTGAAGCCGCGGCGTGCGGCGAGAGTTTTATGGGAGAGGCGAGTTCCTGGCAGTTGCGGGGGGATGGTTTCACGCTGGAATGGCTGGAAACGGATTCGCATCCGCACGCGGAAAAAATGACGTTTCACGTACCGCCGGAGAATATCGCGGTGCTGCCGGAGTGTTGAACGATGATCAAACACCTGCTGATCGCTTTTGTGCCGTTGCTGTTGCTGTTGGCGCTGCCGTTTGCCTTGAAGCCGGAGCAGCCGCCGAAGATTGCCGGGGCTGAAACCGAAAAACTGGTCGTCATCTCACCGAATTCCGAATCGATCCGTCATGAATTCGAGGAAGCGTTCAAACGCCATTACCGGGAGAAATTCGGGCGCGACATCGTGCTGGAATGGCGTAACGTCGGCGGTACTTCCGACATCATCCGTTATGTGAATGACCGTTTCGAGGCGGTTTTTCGCGAATGGTGGCAGTCGAAACCGGAACTTGGGCCGTGGAACCCGGAAATCGCACAGGCGTATAAATCGAAAGACGGCGGACGGGCACGGGAGATATTTCTCGCTTCGGACCGCGGCATCGGAATCGACCTGATGTTCGGCGGCGGACAGTACGACCACCACAAACAGGCCGAACTGGGCGTGGCGGTGGACGCGGGACTTCTGCAAAGCCATCCGGAGTGGTTCAAATCTTCGGTGATTCCGCAGCAGTTCGGCGGCGAAGTCATGTACGATCCGCAGGGGCGCTATTACGGAACCTGCCTTGCCACGTTCGGAATCTGTTACAACGAAGACCGGATCCGGGAACTCGGGATTGAGGCACCGCACAAATGGGAGGACCTGGCGAACCCGGCGCTGTTCCAGAACATCGCGCTGGCGGACCCGACCAAGGCGGGATCGATCACCAAATGCTTTGAAATGCTGATTCAGGAACAGATGCAGAAAACCGGCGCCGACCGCGACGCGGGCTGGGCGAACGCCGTCAACCTGATCAAACGGATTGCCGCCAACGCCCGCTACTTCACCGATTCCGCCAGCAAGGTGCCGAAAGACGTGGCCTCCGCCAATGCCGCCGCCGGGATGTGCATCGATTTTTATGGCCGCAGCGAAGCCGAATGGAGCGCCGAACAAAATGGTGGTGTGGAACGCATCCGCTTTGTCCCGCCGGAGCGCGGCACCTCGCTTTCCGCGGACCCGATTCATCTGCTGAGGGGCGCGCCGAACCGCAAGGCGGCGGTGGAATTCATCGTTTTCGTATTGTCGGAGGAGGGGCAGAAGTTGTGGAACTACCGGTTGAATACGCCGGGCGGCCCGTCGAAATACGTGGTCCGGCGGCTTCCGATCCGGCGCGACATGTACACCCCGGAACACCGTCAATATATGGCCGACGCCGGGACCGAGCCGTATGAAGACGCCTCAGGGTTTGTCTACGACCCAAGGTTGACGGGTCGCTATTTCAATTTTATCCGACTGGTGGTCAAGTGTTTCGCGTTGGACCCCATGCCGGAGCTGCAAGCCGCGTGGAAGGCTATTCTCGACGCGGGCGGCCCCGAAAAAGTGCCGCAGGCGATGGCGGTGTTCAACCGGCTTCCATTTTCGTATTCGGAACTGGGGGCGATTCAGAAAGAGCTGGGGCAGAGCCGCCAGGACGGCGTTTTGGCCCTGCTGCGGCATCAGCGCCAATGGAGCGAATCCTGCCGGGCGCAGTACCGCGAAGCCGCAAGGCTGGCGAAGGAGGGGAAATAAATGAAAGTCAAACCGGTACGTTTGTTGATATTGGCGCTGTTGAGCGTGTTTTTTTTCGTGTTTCTGATCATGCCGATTTATTCGGTGGTGAAGAACGGGCTGGACCCGGCGGTGCTGGCCGAATGCTTCCGCAACCCGATCTACCTGGAGGGACTGTTCAATTCGCTGAAAATCGCGCTGGTGACGACTTTTTTCGTATTCCTGATCGCTTTGCCTCCGGCGCTGATCTATGACCGTTACGAATTCACCGGCAAAAAACTGGTCAATACACTGATGCTGATTCCGATGATCCTGCCGCCATTCGTCGGAGCGCTCGGATTCATGCAGATTTTCGGGCATTACGGCACGGTGAACACCATCCTGACCGCCTGCGGGCTGCCGCGGATGGACTGGCTGGGCGGGGAGGGGCGCTTCTGGATGGTCTGCATCATCGAAGCTCTGCACCTGTACCCGATTCTTTACCTGAATATCCTGACCGCGCTGGCGAATGTCGACCCGGCCATGAACGAAGCCGCCCGCAACCTCGGCGCCGGGCGCTGGCGCCGTTTTACCCGGATTACCCTGCCGATGATCCGTCCGGGGGTATTCGCCGGGGGGACGTTGATCCTGATCTGGAGCTTTACCGAGTTGGGGACGCCTCTGATGTTCGGATATAACCGGGTGACCACGGTTCAGATTTTCAACGGGATTACCGAACTGGAAACCAATCCGCTGCCGTATGCGTTGGTGATCGTTCTGCTGGTTGCCGCCGCCGGACTGTATGCCGTCAGCCGTCTGCTGCTGGGGCAGTCGTCCGCCACCGCCATGACCAAGGGGATGGCCGGGAGCTCGGCGAAAAAACTGAAATCGTGGCGGAATATCGCGGCGTTTGCGCCGTTTGCGGCGGTGGCGGCGGCGGCGGGGCTGCCGCATATCGCGCTGGTGTTGACGGCGTTCAGCACGGACTGGTACAATTCGATTCTGCCGCGGGAATTCACGTTGTTGAACTTCGACAATGCCCTTTCGCACGACATGGTGACGGGGAGTATTGTGAACAGCCTCAAATATTCGTCACTGGCCATGCTGATCTGTCTGGTGGTCGGCTTGGCGGTGGCGGTGGTGGTGACGCGGTGGAAGCCGCGCGGCTATCAGGTGTTCGATATTTTGAGCATGATGCCGCTGGCGATTCCGGGGATCATCATGGCGTTCGGGTTTTTAAGCATGACGGTGAACTATCCGGTTCTGCGTACCTGGCTGGACCCGGTTTCAAACCCGCTGATTCTGCTTGGCGCCGCTTACGCGATCCGCCGGTTGCCCTACGTGACCCGCGCCGCCTGCGCCGGGCTGGAGCAGACGCCGGTGGATCTGGAGGAGGCGGCACATAACCTCGGGGCGTCGTCGTGGACGGCGATGCGGCGGATTGTGATTCCGCTGATCAGCGCCAATATCGCGGTGGGGGCGTTGTTTGCGTTCAGTTTCTCCATGCTGGAAGTATCGGATTCGCTGATTTTGGCGCACAAGGAGGAGTTTTACCCGATCACCAAGGCGATTTACGAGCTGGCGAGCATTCTCGGCTCGGGCACCTGGGTGGCCTGTGCGTTCGGCGTCTGGACGATGGCGTTCCTGGCCTGTACACTGGCGGCGGCGAACGCCATTCTCGGCAAGAAAATGGGGTCATTGTTCCGGTTTTGAACCGGAGTTATTCACGAAAAAATGACATTTCCACTTGTTTTATCACCTTTTGGCTGTTATGTTACCATTTAGCCTAAAGGAATATTATGAGTATTGAATTGAAAAATGAAACGGATAAGCTGGGCTATGCTCTGGCGATGAACGTAGTCGGTTCCATGATGCAGCTTCCGGTTGAGTTCAACCGGGAGATTTTCGTAACGGCGATCAATGATCTGGTCAGCGGGGGCCAACCGGCGCTGCCGCCTCAGGAATATCAGCAGATCATGCAGGATTTTCAGCAGAAATTGCAGAACGCCGGACAGGCTGAACTGAAAGAAGTCGCCGGGCACAATGCCTCGGAAGCGAAAGCGTTCCTGAACGAAAACCGCAAGAAAGACGGCATTAAGGAAACCGCCACCGGCCTCCAGTACGAAGTGCTGACGGAAGGAAACGGCGCGGCTCCGGTTGACGGGCAGAAAGTTCGTGTCCATTACGAAGGCACGTTGCTGAGCGGTCAGATGTTCGACAGCTCGGTCAAGCGCGGCCAGCCCGCCGAGTTCGGCCTCAATCAGGTGATCGCCGGTTGGACGGAAGGCTTGAAGCTGATGAAAAAAGGCGCGAAATGCCGGTTCTTCATTCCTCCGGCTCTGGCTTATGGCGAGCGCGGTGCGGGTGAAGTTATTCCGCCGAACGCGGCCTTGATTTTCGAAGTCGAATTGCTCGAAATCCTGTAAAATTTCATTTCCTTGCGCCAGTCGCGGCGCAGTCAAAAAGGAGGTGCCGATCCCGGCGCCTCCTGATTTTTTTGCCTGAAAACGGTATATTTTTCCTGTTGAATGAATTCTATACCGTTATGGTTGTGTTGGATAAATACTATTAATAGAAAAGTATTAATATTTCTCATATTCAGCTTGAAGAATGGGGCATCGCAGGCTATATTAAGAGAATATTAAAAACTCAAAAATGAACCAGAGGAAAAGAGGATTATTATGTTTCTTGAACCGACATTTCGTTGGTATGGACCGGACGATCCGGTTCCGTTGAGCCACATCCGTCAGGCCGGAGCCACCGGCATTGTCAATTCGCTGCACCAGATTCCCTATGGGAAACTCTGGACGGAAGAAGCGATTCTTGAACGCCGGAAAATCATCGAAGACGCCGGGTTGACCTGGAGCGTTGTGGAAAGCCTGCCGATCCATGAAGATATCAAGCTCGGCGCTCCCACCACCGCGCAATACCTTGAAGTTTACAAGGAATCCCTGCGCAATCTGGGAAAAGTCGGCCCCAAAACCATCGTTTACAACTTCATGCCGGTGCTGGACTGGGTGCGTACCGACCTTCATTACCGTCTGCCGGACGGCTCGACCACGCTCTATTTCAACCAGATTGAATTTGCCGCGTTTGAACTGTTCCTGCTGAAGCGCAAGGGCGCGGAAGCGGATTACTCGGCCGAAGTATTGAAAAAGGCGGAAGAATATTTCCGCACCCTGAACGCGGAGCAGTCATTGAACCTCCAGCGTTCGATCATCGACAATTTCCCCGGCTTCAAGGGCGTGACGATTGAAGACGTCCGCGCGATGCTGGCCAAATACGACGGATTCACCCGTGCCCGCCTGGAAGAAAACCTGTTCAACTTCCTGAGCGCGGTCGTGCCGGTCGCCGAGGAATATGGCTGCCGTCTGGCGATTCACCCGGACGATCCGCCGAGGAGCATTCTCGGACTGCCGCGTATTTTCAGCAATGCCAAGGATATCGCAAACCTCCTGAAAATGGTGGACAAACCGGCCAACGGCGTCGCGTTCTGCGCCGGCAGTTTCAGCGCGGGCATCGACAACAATGTCGCCGAAATGTTCAAGGGCTGCTCCGACCGGGTTCACTTCATGCACTTGCGGAGCACCCAGGTGATCGACGGCGACTTCTTCGAAGCGTCTCACCTCGGCGGTCGCGTCGATATGTACGAACTGGTCAAGTCGGCCTGTGAAGAACAGATCCGCCGCCGCAAGGCAGGCCGGAGCGATTGGCGTATTCCGATCCGCCCGGACCACGGCCACGACATCATGGACGACTTGTTGAAGCCGTCTTGTCCGAACCCGGGTTACTATGCGTTGGGCCGTATGCGCGGTCTGGCCGAATTGCGCGGGTTGGAAATGGGCATCATGCGGGCGTTCCATCCGAACGAAGAAGTTCCCGCGATCCAGTTTTAAGTTAAAAATTCTCCGCGGCGGCATTTTGTCGCCGCGGAATTTTTTTTCGTGAATTCATAAAAAAACGAGCCAATGCCGAACATTCCGGCATTGGCTCGTTTACTGTTTCGGCGGAGGGGGATTATTTCCCGGATTTTTTCTCGGGCGGGAACTGGTAAATCTGGTCCGCGGTGGGATACTCGAACGCAGTCTTTTTACGGATATGCTCGCTGACCCGGACGATCTCCATTCCTTCCTCGATGGTGATCGGGAACGGAACGTTTTCACGGACGGCCTGATAGAGGCATTTGTAAATGTCGTTCATCGCCAGACCGGAGGAGGGGTTTACCGGAATGGTTTTTTCCACCCACGGAATCGGCTCCGGATTGTACGATACCGCGCCGAACGGCGGAGTGCCGCGGTCGGCTTTACCGACTTTGAACTTATAGCCCGGTTCAACGTATTTGAGCTTGATCTCTTTGGCGTCGGCGGTCAATGCGCCGCGGTCGCCGTAAATCACGTATTCCGGCATCAGGATCGCCGAACCGTAAGAAAGCTCGAGGTCCACGACGCGGCCGTTGGCGCCCTTCAACAACAATTTGATATGGTCTTCGGCGTCGCCGAGAGAGGAAACCAGTTGCAGGTCGCTCCAGATTTCCTTGATCGGGGCGTCAACCATCCGGATTGCGTGGTCCACCAGATGCGGACCCCAGTTGTTGAGCAGGCCGCCGCCGCAGTCGAGAATGGTTTGCCAGTCTTTGCGGCGCTGGAAGAAATGGCGGTGGAGCTTGACCAGATGGATTTTGCCGAGCAATCCGGACGCCATGATTTCACGCACGTGCTGGAACGTCGGTTCCAGACGGCGGTTGTGGCGCAGGAACAGTTTGCCCGGATATCGGTCATGCAGGGCTTTCAGTTTTTTGGCTTCGCCGTAATTCATGGCGACCGGTTTTTCCAGGAAAACGATTTTTCCGGCTTTCAATGCCTGGCGCGTGTGCTTGAGGTGGTCTGGAGAACGGCTGACGATGGAGATCAACTCGATGTCGGGATTCTTCAGCATATCTTCGTATTGGCCGTAGACGGCACAGCCGGTGGCTTCTTTGGCGAGCTTCCGGCGCTTGGCGTCAATGTCGCAGCAGCCGGCCACTTCAAAATACTTGGCGTAACGTTTGAGTTCTGGGATGTGCATCTCGTAGCCGGCGCGGCCGATGCCGAGAATGCCGACCTTGATCGGATTGATTTTTTTCATTATTTGACCTCAAGAAAAATATATACCGGTTTTTATTAAAATAAGATATCATGCTGTTTTTATTTTGCAAAGCAATTATCCATAAAAAATCTTGAATTTATCCAATGTGATGTTATCTTCAATTCAGAGACTAATTCAGGGGAAACCGCATGAGCGTCAGATGGAGAAATTTATTTTTGGCGGGAATCGTCCTGGGAGCTTTGCTGTCGGCTTCCTGCCGGTCTTCGGAAGGAACCGTGGAAAACGCGGAGACCGCCCGGAAATTTGATTTTGCCGAAATGGCGGTGGGGCGGGACCCGATTGAGCCGGTCAACCGGGTGTTGAGCGGCGGCGAACATATTTTTCTGCGCTGGGTATTCCGGCCGATCGGTTATGTGTACGGATCGATCATGCCGCGCCCGGTCATTACAGGATTTAATAATTTTACGAAAAACGTCGGGTTCCCGGTGCCGATGTTCAGCTCTTTTCTGCAGGGGAAATTCGCCGATGGCGGTACTGTTTTCGTCCGCTTCCTGGCCAACACCACGATGACTGCCGGTTTCTGGGACCCCGCCGACTACTGGTTCGGGCTGCGCCCGGTGAACGAGGATGTCGGGCAGGCGTTCGGGCGGTGGGGGATCGGGCGCGGTTTTTATATCGGAGTCCCGAGCATGAGCGGCAACAATATCCGCGACACGGCGGGAATGATCTTTGATTTCGCGCTCGACCCGAAAACCTATGTGTACGGCGGGCAATATTTTACGTTCCTGAACAGCACGATGGCGCGTTATGACAGCTACGAGGCGGCATCGATGGGGAACTGGGATGACTATCTTTTTTTCCGCGACATCGGAGGATTCTACCGGAATATTCTGGTTCGCGACTGGGACCGCCACGAAAACCTTTACCGGGATGGGTTCAAATATCACGGCGAAAATTTCATGCCGCCGTTGATTGCACCGGTCAAGTCTCCTCCGTCGGTGGAATCCCGGCTGGAGCCGATGCCGACCTATGGCTCACAGGGGGCTTCTACCGATACGTTGCGGGTGGCGATGTGCGGAGTACAGGGGCGTGATGTCGGCATCTGGCCGCATTTGTCGCTCTGGAGCGGCGATCTGTTCCATAAGTTCAAGCGCAAAACGGTTGAAATTCTGCCGGAACGCCGCCAGCTTCAATACCGGTTCCTGCCGGTGGAAGGGGAAAAGCAGGCTCCGCTGGTGGTCCTGATCCCCGGATTGGGCGGCAATAACCTCAGCTCCATGTCCGAAGCCATTGCCGAAATGCTGTGGATGAATGGATACTCCGTGGTGCTGATCAGCAATCCGTTCAGTTGGGAGTTTATCGAAGCGGCCGGTTCTTCCCGCGCGCCGGGCTATGCGCCGGATGACGCGGCGGATTTGCGGAAAGCGTTGCGCAAAGTGCTGGACGATATCCATAACCGTTATGGCATACAGCCCAATTATCGGGTGCTGGCCGGGTATTCGCTGGGCGGTTATTACGCGCTTATCGCCGCCGAGCAGGAGGGCCGGGAGAACACGCTGGGCTTTGACCGGTATCTGGCAATCAACCCGCCGGTGAACCTGATGAATGGAATGGTGACGCTGGATGAATTTTACAATACCTGGCGGAATTGGAGCGGCGAGGAGGCTTACGACCGCGGCCTGATGGCGGCCGCCAAGTACCTCGGCCTGCTCAATGCCACGCATCAATGGGAAGGTTATTCGCCCAAAGCTCCGGTGCGGAATGACTACCTGGTGCCGGTTCATAATGACGAAGCCAGGATGCTGATCGGTTATTCCTTTAAGCGAACATTGAGCGAAGTGCTGGGCCTGATGAAGAAGCGCAGTGCCTCGCCGGATTATAGTTGGGGAAGGCGGAGGGATGTATATGACCGCGTAAACGCTTATGATTTCCGTTCCTATGCTGAACATATCATCATCCCGGAAGTGAACCGGCAAACCGGAGGCGAAATTACGTTGGCGCAACTGGCACGGAAAACAAGTTTATTCACGCTGACGGAGTTCCTGCAGGGCAACCCCGATGTGCGGGTGATTCATTCCGCCGACGATTTTCTGGAAAGCGAAGCGGAGCGGAAATGGCTGTCCGGTACGCTGAAAGACCGCATTGTGTTCATGCAGCACGGCGCGCACCTCGGCAATCTCTATACCCGGATTACTCACGACCATATCCTGAAGATGTTGGCTCCGAAGCAGGATGTCTACGCAAATCTGCCTTATGTCGCGGCTCCCTGAAGCCGGTTGAATTTCATCCTGTCCGTGTACGTGTTTAACCACGTTTGGCAATGTGCCGTTTTGAAATCTTGAAAATCTTCTGCCAATCATTTTTATTATATTTATTGAGGTTAAACGGCCCGTTTTTCATTGAAATATATTTGTTTATTTGGCGGATAGTGCTGGTTTATTGCCGGATAGTGATGGTTGTTTGTGAGAATCTACAGTATAATATCAGCAGGATATGACGAAAGTCCGCAAACAACATAAGGAAGGTTGAAAAGGAGAAAAATATTCACACTTATAGAGCTGCTGGTCGTGATTGGAATTATTGCAATATGTGCCGGTCAATTCGGTATTTGACTGCTTCAGCATCGGAGCGGTTCGGATTAGCCTTTTGATGGTTTTTGGCGGGAATTACGGCTTGAAAAAGGCAGGGGATGAAGTATATTACCCTTTCGATTGTTTAACCTAAAACCCATTTAGAAATCAGAAATTATGAATTGCAAAATCGAAACCTGGCTCGAATGTGTCTCCTGCGAAAAAAAGTACGATCTCAGCGAAGTACGTTACAACTGCACTTGCGGCGGTATCCTGGACGTGAAGCGCGATCTCACCAAACTCGACGGCGAAAAACTGAAGAAGACCTGGGAAGACCGCTGGACCCTCAAGCGCGGCAAACTCGCCTCCGGTGTCTGGCGCTACAAAGAACTGATTTTGGATGTGGATGACGACTATATCGTTACCCGGCAGGAAGGCTCCACCCGGCTGTATGATGCCGGGCTGGCGGGCAGATATGCCGGATTGAAAAATTTCCTGTTGAAGCACGAGGGCGAAAACCCGACCGGCAGCTTCAAGGACCGCGGCATGACCTGCGGTTCCACGGCGGCGAAAATCTACGGCGCCAAAGTGGTCGCCTGCGCCAGCACCGGCAACACCAGTGCGAGCATGGCGTCTTATGCGGCTGTTTCGGGCATGGAGTCGGTGATTTTCATTCCCGAGGGCAAAATTGCTTACGGCAAGCTCGCGCAGGCGTTGGCTTACGGCGGCAAAACACTGCAGATCGAAGGCAATTTCGACGATGCCATGACGCTGGTACAGGAAGTCTGTGAAAAATTGAATATCTACCTGCTGAACTCCATCAATCCGTTCCGGATCGAGGGGCAGAAAGCGATCGGTTTTGAAACCCTGCATCAGTTGAACTGGCAGGTGCCGGACTGGTTCGTCATTCCCGGCGGCAATCTTGGCAACAACAGTGCGTTGAGCAAAGGGTTGCAGGAACTTTACGCGCTCGGCATCATCAATAAGATTCCGCGCATCGCCGTCATTCAGGCGGAGGGCTCCGCCCCGCTGTCGCAGATGTGGAAAAATGGAACGCCGTTCAAAGCCGTCAAAGACCCCGATACCATCGCCACCGCGATCAAGATCGGCAACCCGGTTTCCTGGGAGAAATCCCTGCGCGGCCTGAAATGGTGCAACGGTGTGGTCGAAGACGTGACCGAACAGGAAATCATGGATGCTAAAGCCATGGTTGACGCCGCCGGAATCGGCGCGGAGCCCGCCTCCTGCTGTTCGGTGGCCGGAGCGAAAAAACTGGTCGATATGGGCGTGATCAAGCCGGAGGAAACGGTGGTCGGTATCCTGACGGGCAATATCCTGAAAGATCCCGACGCGGTCATCGGTTATCATCAGGACAAGCTGGGAAATATGGGGATACGCGGTACTTACGCGAACCGTCCGCAGGTGATCAAGCCCACGCTGGAAGCCGTGAAAGCCGCGCTGGGGAAATAACCGGCCCCGAAATATCTTCGATAATTTTTCTGGAACGGGTTGCAAAAACGGGTTTTTGCGATATAATAGATAGTACGCACTATTAAAGTGTTTTCAAGGCAGGAAAATGGATTTGAAGAAACCCGCAAAAATCACGGCAAAGGAAATCGGCAGGATCGTCGGCTGTTGCCAGCAGGCCGTTTCGTCTGTCCTGAGCGGGCGCGGCAACAGTAAGGTCTCCCGTGAAAAACGCGAGCGGATTCTGGAGGCTGCCCGCAGTTTCAATTACCGCCCGAACCCTTCGGCGCTGCGCCTGGCCGGGCGCCCGACCAGGACAATTGGGATTATCCCTGAAAGTTCGGTGTTCTGCGCGGAAATCCTGGCCAAGCTGTCGACTTCGCTGCGGGTGCTGGGGTACCAGTCCATCGTTTTTCCGTTGATTATGAACCATGAGGACGAAATGGTGATGGACTCGATGTTTCATTACGGTGTGGACGGAATCATTTCGCTGAACAACAAAAGCGGGAATTTCGAGCATGACCGCTTGAAGATTCCGGGTGTGCTGATCAGTTATGACAATTACGATATTGATTTTGACTGGCGCCACGGTTTCGGGGAGTCGGTCCGCCATTTGATCGGGCACGGGCATTCGCGGATCGGATTCATTCTGGATGCCTGGTCATACAGTTTGACGAAAATGCGCGAGGGATATGAAGCGGAAATGATCGGGAACGGCTTGAGCTGTCCTGAGGATTGGACGGTTGAACTGCTCTGGAATGCCGATTTCGGGCGGAAACTGGCCGGGTTGATCGAAACGGAAAAGGTGACGGCGTTTCTCTGTTCTTCGGACATCATTGCCGGGCGCCTGATGGTTTATCTGAAGCAGCACGGATGGCGGGTTCCGGACGATGTGGCCGTCATCGGATTTTACGGGACCTCTTTTGATGAGGTCATGACGACATCCCTGACCTCCATCGTTTACCCGATCGGCGAAATCTGCCGCAACGCCGCTGAAATGATCGTGGCCAAAGTTGAAAACAAGGAATTGGCGCGGACCGCGAAACCGCTGGATATCCGTTCCCGGCTGCATCTCGGTCACAGTTGCGGTTGCCCGGAGCGCGAGATGAAAATCGTCTGGTGGGAAGGCGTTCCGGTATCCGTGGAAAAGATGCATTGCTACCGGAAACCGCCTCCGGAAGGCTGGCTGGATTGATATTATGAAAACCAAGGAGAAAGGATGAAACCGGGCAGGAAAAAATTTACACTCATAGAACTTATGGTAGTTATCGCGATCATCGCCATTCTGGCGGCAATGCTGCTGCCTGCGCTGAATCAGGCCATGGAAAAAGCCCGCGGCATCAAATGCGTCGGCAACCAGGGGCAGGTCTATAAGGCGTTCCTTTTTTACAGCGATGACAGCGATGGCTACCTGGTGCCCGCCTATGGCGACGTGGACAGTTGGGGCGGCAGCATGTATTGGCCGAAACGTCTGGCAGACCATAAATATATGACCAATGTGTTGAAGCCGGATTCGCGATGTCCGTCGCTGAAACTGAAAACGGAATCCAACTACGGCGAACACTATGCAAACATGCTCTACAGCAATGGGTCGAAAATCTCCGCTCCCCGCTATGTCGGTTTGCCGCAGTCTCCGTCTCCGCCGCAATCAAAGCCGGTCAAGCCGGAGGCATTCATGATGATCGTCGATTCCCTGCTGTCTTCATTGCCTCAGCAGACGACTTATATTCAGTGGACCGGGTCTAATTCATTCGGGCCCAACCGGGTCATCCACATGCGGCACGGCGGCAGGGCCAATATCGCCACGGCGGCCGGAAACGCCGTTTCATGCACCATTGACGACGTCGGTGCTCAATTTCTGGAAAGCAGTTACGCCAAACGCTTTGATTTATGTTCATCCGCACCATATTGAATCAGGAGGATTTTTAATGAATAAATGGTTTGTTCTTGCACTCGCCTTGTCCGTTACCGGCCCTGTTCCCGCCGGGATTTCTATCGAAAACACCGAAAAGATACTGGCGGAAACCTGGGACGGCAACGCCACTGTCGAACTGCCGGTCATTGCTCCGTCCGAAGCTCCCGTCATCGACGGGCGCATCGATGAAGACGAATGGCGGAGAGGCGCAAAACTGGCCGGTTTCATCCGTCACAGCAAGGGACTGCTGCCGGAACAGCGCGGCTTCGTCTACCTGATGACCGACCCGGAATACCTGTATGTCGGCGTCAGGACCACGGCGCCGAACAATGACCCGGGCGGCGGCCTGCTTGCCAACGCGACTGAACGCGACGGGAGCGTTTACAGCGACGATTCGGTGGAACTGATTCTCCATCCACAGGAGAAAGACAAGGATTCGGCATACCATATCATCATCAACAACAATGGCGCCATATTCGACCGGAAGCACAGTTACCCGGCGAATCACGCCGACCTCGCCTGGAATATCAGCGGCATGAAAGTCGGGACCCGGGCCGAAAGCGGCTGGTGGGACCTGGAAGTGAAAATCCCGCTCTCGGAAATCGGGTCGCCGGGATATCATTTCAAAATGAACGTCGCCCGTAACTGGCGCAACGGCATCGGCTCCACCGCCATTATTCCGTCCGGGGATCATCTTGACGCCAAACGGATGCTGACGGTGATCCGGGCCAAACAGGCTCCGACTTTCCGGATGGACGGCTTGGGCTCGCCGGAGGAAGGAGAGTGGCAGGTCGAACTGAACGCCGACAATCCGACAGGACGCCCCCTGATTCTGGCGGCCGTGCTGCGAAAGTTCACCTGGCCCAAAATTGACGGTAAGACACAGGTGAAGATTGAAACCGAAAAATTGGGGACCGTGGAAATTCTCCCGGGGAAAAACGGTTCCCTGAAGCTGGACTTCGACACCACCGATCCATATATCCGTAAATTGAGCGTGGCGCTGATCGATGCGGAGAGCGGCAAAGTGTTGTGCCGGCGCTTGATCAGTGCGCAGCGGGAGGTTTTCGCCGGGAATCATCCGGCCACCGGAACCTTTGAAATGAACAATGCCGGAAACGGTGTCTGCTGGTACTATCCCACCTATGACAAGGCGGCGCTGAGGATCAATGTCAAAAACGGCCTCCGGGCGGCCGGGGTCACCGCTTCGTTCGGCGGCGAAACCGTCGCGGTCCCGCGCCATAAAAACCATTACCGGGGAGTGATCCCGGTCCCGCCGGGCGCCGGGAAGCATCCGTTGACGGTGACGGTCACCGACGAGAACGGCAAGGCGCACCGTTTCGAAAATCTGTTCAGCGTGACCCGTACAATCTACCCGTGGGAAAACAATCGCCTGGGTATGGATCGGGTCGTCCTGCCGCCGTTCACTCCGGTCAAGGCGGAGGCGAACCGGGTGGATTTGCTGCTGCGCAGCCACCGGGTCAACGCACAGGGCGTATGGGATTCCCTGTCTGCCGATGGCGTTGAAATGCTGGCGGAACCGATGTATTGGGAAATTCGCGTGGATGGTAAAACGGAGCGATTGAGCGGTGCGCTCCCCCGTTTCGCGGCGACTTCCGAAGGCTGCGAAGCCCTGGCGGAGACGGCGGCGCGCACGGATGGCGGAATTTCGGTCAATTCCAAGGTGAAATTTGAATACGACGGTTTCTTCTGGTCGGATGTCCGGCTGGATCGGGTGGACGGCAAAGTTGTTGAACAGATGACGCTGGTAATACCGTTGAAAGACGCGGAAGTTCCTCTGTTCCATGCCGTGTCCAACACCATCCGGAGCAATCCCGGCGGCGCGGTTCCGCAGGGGGAGGGGGAAGTCTGGAACGGCGCGAAACTGCGGCGGCCGACGGATTCGATCCATTCCCAGCTTGTGCCTTATATCTGGCTGGGGGGAATTGAGCGCGGACTTTGTTACTTTACCGATTCGAGTTATGGATACAAGCTCCAAAAAGACCGGGGCGCCCTGCGGCTGGTCCGCCGGGACGGCGTGCTCCGGGTGGAAATCGATATCATCAACCGCCCGGTCCGGCTGGCGAACGGGCATTCGTTTTCTTTCGGGTTGCAGGCTACGCCGGTCAAGCCGGTGGATCGCGGCGCCCGGCGGCAGACGTACGACGCGTCCGGGGTCGGCATCAAAGGGATGCGGAATATCCAGAGTTTGTACTACGGGCTGATGGGCTATCCGTCCGGATGGTCGAAAGCGCCCGCCGGCGGAGATTACGGCATGATGCGTTTCCTGGCGGCCCTCTCCCGCAGCGGGAACGACGGTGATGTGGCGGGGGAAACGGCGCAGTTCGCTTTACGGCATGATGCGGCGGTGTTGTCGGCGATCTCGTCATTGCCGAAGCCCCGCGACCTCGATTATAGCGAACACTACAAGACGGTGCGGCATAATTTCATCAAAATCAATATGGGGGACGGACGCGGCGAATCCCTTCCGAGCAAGTATTCCGATCCGCGCCTGATTTTCATGGCGGACGAAACCGTGCAGTATTTCAAATCGGAATGGTGGATCAACAATACGGGGTATTTCGGCGGATGGCGCAGTTACCCGGTTCCGTCGAATCTGGATTATATGGTGGACGCCTACAATCGGGAGCTGGAAAACGGGATGCACGGCATTTATCTTGACGATATGTTCCTGATCCCGAACACGAACCCGGACACTGCGGCCCGGATCGACGGCGAGGGCGAAATCCACAGCGAAATCGGTATCCTGGCCCTGCGCGAACTGGTCAAACGCCTGGCGGTGCTCCAGCACCGGCACGGGCTTTATCCGCGGCAGCTGGAAGTCCACATGACCAACGCCCAACTGGTGCCTTGCTTTTCGTTTGCGACGGCGCAACTGGCGTGGGAAAGCATGTTCGGCGAAACGCCCCATCAGGAACGTTACAGCCTTGATTCGATTCAGGTAGAAGGGATCGGGAACCGGCTGGGGCTTGCATCGATTGCGCTCGGCGGAATTCTGCGGCAGACGACTCCCTGGGACGATTGGCCGAAACTGCGTGCCAAACTGACCCGTTCATTTCTGGCCCTGACGCTCCCGCATGACGTGAAAGCCAAAAACCGCATGTCGCCGGATGACATCGACTGGCGGACCGTCGTGCCGGTTTATGAGAAAATGAGCGAATTCGGGTATTGGCAAGAGGATTGCCGGTTTGTTCCCTACTGGCAGAAGGACCCGGCGATCGGAGGCGGTTCCGAGTCGTTGCTGGTGTCGTCTTACCGGCGCCCCGGCGAAGTACTGCTGGTCATCGGCAACCTGGGCAAAGAAACCGATTTTGCCCTGACGCTGGATCGCGGCAAGCTCGGCTTGGCGCCCGACAGCCCGGCGTTCAATCTGGAATCCGGAGAAAAAGTCGATTTGTCTTCTTTACGGATCGGAACTTATGATATGCTGTTGATCCGGGTCGGAAAATGACGGGGGCGTGGCGGCGCAGGATGTCGGGCGGATGGCTTGATTCCGAAAACGCCGCCGGAAACGCAACCGCCGCCAAGGTTGCGGAATTTTTTACCTAAAAATACTTGAAGAACAGGGGTTCCCGGCCTATATTATCTTTTCAGAATATTCATCGAAGCAGTCTATCGAAAGGTAATTGGTTATGGGTGATGCCGCAGGCAGCGTCAGGTATGGAAAATCGGCGTTAAAAAAAGGGTTCTGGTTTCTTGTCCGGATTCTTTTTGCCGCAGGCATTATTTTCTGGCTGGTCCGTTCGAATATGGACGGCATCCGGACCGGTTTCGCCAATATCGGACGGTACTGGTACTGGCTGATCCCCGCCGTGTTGTTGTACGTTTCTCATATGCTGGTATGCGCCTGGCGCTGGAAAGTGCTGGCGGATGTCATCCATATCAAATTGACGTTGTGGGAAGCGGTTACGCTGACGATGAAGGGGTATTTCTTCTCTCTGGTCGTTCCCGGCGGGGCGATTGGCGGGGACCTTGCAAAAATTGGTTTCATGACCTCGCGCTCCGCTCGCGGAACCCGGGTGGAAGGGGCATTTTCGATCCTGATGGACCGGATTACCGGCATGGCCGCGTTGTTCGGGATTGCCATTGTGGTGATTTTGCTTTCGATCCCGCAACTGATGAAGATCAATCTGCCGGGAACCGGGATTGAGTTGACGGAATCGCTGCGGGTTTTGTTTATTCTGGGACTCCTGGGGCTGTGCGCAGCGGGAATTCTGGCGATGTTTGCGATTTTCAACCACCGGACGCTGGAAAAAATCAAATTGCTGCGGCTCATCAAAGAATGGATGGACCGCAAAAGCGGCGGCGCGGCGAGCCGGATGTGCGAGGCCACCGATCAATACGCAAACGGCTGGAAAACCGTGCTGTGGCTGTCGGTCATCGGGATTGTTTTCGTGCACCTGAATCTGGTGGCGGTGGTGGTCTGTTTGATGGAAGCGATCGGCGTGGAGTCGTATTCCCTGCTGGGAGTGACTTCGGCGGTGATTATCGCCAGTATCGCCGGGCTGATTCCGTTTACGCCGGGCGGCGTCGGACTGCGCGACGTGACGATGAAGGAACTGCTGGTGGCGGCGGGCGTGGGCGCGTCGGCGGCGACGGTGCCGATTTTGTTTACTTCGATTATGATCATCTGCCATGTGGCGGCGGGTCTGTTTTTTATCGTCGATATTTCCGGACGCGGGGAGAAACGATGCGATGGATAGCGGCCTCCAGCTGGAGATGAATTTTGAACTCGGGATCAACCGTTTCCGGAACTGTCTGGACAACGGCGTGTTCTCCCTGCTGATCGAAACCAACGCCCCCGCGCTCGATACCGAGCTGGACCATGCCGTCAGCCGTCTGGCTGAACTGGACAAGGCCGCGGCCGCGGTCAGCGCTTTTCTGGTCGGGTTGGCGATTACCGACAAATTTCCTTATTCGAACTCCTGGAGTGTGATTGACTTCATCCGGAAACTGCCGGCGGAGCGTCGCGACCGCCACGTGATTTACCTGAGCGGCATGGGGACGACGTTGCAGGAACAGTTGAATACCGCCAAAATCTGCGCGGGCGAAGGCTTTCTGAATGTGGTTCCGGTGTCCGGCAGCATCCAGCCGGGGGACGGCGAGCGCGATGTGCGCAAACGCAATTACGTGGAAAGCGTCAATGTGCTGGATATTTTGCGGCGCGAACCGGTTCGCCAACTATTTCCGGGGTGCGTCGTCAATCCGTTCAAATATACCCGAGGTTCCAGTTTCTCGCAATATTACAAGCTGATCCGCAAGCTCAATCTGGGGGCGTCGTTCATGGTTACGCAGTTGGGCTGGGATATCGCCAAGCTTCAGGAACTGCGCTGGTATCTTTCCTGGCGCGGGCTGTATTATCCGTCGCTGGCGCGGCTCTGCATGCTGACGCCTGAGCGGGTGGAGGATGTTTTGCGCGGCCATGTGCCCGGCATCTTGATCCCCGAAAGTTTCAGGCGGGTGTTGGTGAGTGAAAGCCGGTTCTCGCTGAATCAGTTCGAAGCGGCGCAGTGGCGCCGTCTGCAACTTTGCGTGGCCGGTTGTAAGATGCTTGGGTTCAGCGGCGTGCAGATCGCCGGCATCGATACGCCCGAGAAATTGAATGTGGCGGTCCGGCGGATTTCTGCCGCGTTAAGCGAATTCGACAATTTCCCCCAGTGGATGGCGGCTTATCGGGAGCACCTCGGACAGCTTGACATGTCGCCTTATCCCTATTCATTCTATGTATTCGACAAGTTGCTGGCGCAGCCTTTCCCGATTCAGGAGTCGCCGAAAATGCGGCATTCGGGCGAAGCGGTCGTGGGCAGATGGGAGAAGTTTGGCTACGGGCTGCGGGAGTTCATGTTTTCACAGGCGCACGAACAGGCGCCGAACGAACGGATTGCGTTGAAAAAACTGTTGGCGGGCTGCCGGGGGTGTTCGGTTTGCCGGTTGCCGATGACCATGTACATGTGCCCGGAGAAATGCCCGAAGGGAATGGCGAACGGTCCCTGCGGCGGCACCCGCCCCAACGGCGATTGCGAACTGGCGGGGCAGGGCGAGTGCGTGCATTTGAAGATTGCCCGTACCGCGGTTTGGCGCAATGAGGTGGACTTGCTGGAAGAAGGATGCCTGGCGCAATCCCCGCGATTTGAAAAAAAATAAATGTGATGTATACTACTTAATACTATATCAGGAGATAAAAAATGGCTGAAGTTTTACCTTTTAATGGACTTTTACCGCGTCCCGACATGGCTCCCCAGGTCGCCGCAGTACCCTACGACGTCGTCAACAGCGAAGAAGCCGCCGTGCTTGCCGAAGGCAATCAATACAGCTTTCTCCGGGTTTCCCGCCCGGAAATCGAAATGGAACCGGGCATTGATCTGCATTGCGACGCGGTTTACGAGAAAGCCGCCGCCAATTTCAAACGCCTCTGCCAGGAAGCTCCGCTGGTCGTCGATTCTGAAAAACACCTTTATATTTACCGTCTCCAGATGGGCGCCCATGTCCAGACCGGTATTGTCGGCGCCGTATCCGCCGAGGAATACCGCAAGGATATCATCAAGAAACACGAAAAGACCCGCAAGGACAAGGAAGACGACCGCACCCGCCACGTCATGACGTTGCGTTCCCATACCGGCCCGGCGTTCCTGACCTACCGTGACGACCGTGAAATCAATCGGTTCATCGAACAGTTGACCATTGAAAAGCCGTATTTCGACTTCACCGCGGCGGATGGCATCGTCCATACGCTGTGGCGGATCGGCGCGGCGGAAAGCGAAAAGTTGAGCGGGATGTTCAAACGGGTGCCCTGTTTGTATATCGCCGACGGACACCATCGCAGCGCGGCGGCGGCCCGTACCGCGGCCGAATGCGCGCCGTTGAACAAGGATCACAATGGCAGCGAAGATTATAACTATTTTCTGGCGGTGACGTTTCCGCAGTCTCAATTGAAGATTCTGCCCTACAACCGCGCGGTGAAAACCCTGAACGGACTGAGCAAAAACGAGTTTTTCAAAAAAGTCGAACTGCATTTCAGCATCCTGCCGACTAAGGAACAGATGCCCAATAATCCTGGCGAGTTCTGCATGTACATCGGCGGCGAATGGTTTCTGATCCGTCCGAAATTCGATCCGGCCGCCCGCAGTGTCATCGCCCGTCTCGACGTGAGCGTGCTGCAGGACGATATCCTGGCTCCGATCCTCGGCATCGACGATCCGCGTACCAGTACCGGCATCGATTTCATCGGCGGCATCCGGGGACCCGGCGAGCTGATCAAGCTGGTGGACAGCGGCAGATACGCGGTCGCGTTCTCGATGTACCCGACGACGCTGGAGCAGTTGATGGATATTGCCGACGCGGGCGAAATCATGCCGCCCAAGTCCACCTGGTTCGAGCCCAAACTGCGCGACGGCGTAGTCTGCCATAATTTTTAAGGCGGGGGCAAGGGGATGGCTTCGGATTTCGTTCACCTGCATCTGCATACGCATTACAGCCTGCTCGACGGCGCCTGTACGGCAAGCGGTCTTGTCGAGCTGGCCAAGGAACATGACATGGGGGCGGTCGCCGTCACCGACCACGGTTTTCTGGGCGGCGCTCTTGACGTTTACAATACGTTCAGGAAAGCCAAGCTGAACCCGATCATCGGCTGCGAAGCCTATGTCGCTCCCGGCAGCCGGACCGACAAGAACCCGACCATTCCGCATATCCGCGGCTACCATCTGGTCCTGTTGGCCAAAGATATCACCGGCTACCACAGTTTGTGCAAGCTGATGGAGGAGGCATACCGTACCGGGATTTACTACAAGCCGCGTATCGACAAGGATTTGTTGAGAGCGCACCACGAGGGATTGATCGTCATGTCCGCGTGCATCGGCGGGGAGATTCCGTCGGCGATTCTGGATGGTGACATGGGGCGGGCCGAGCGGGTGATCACGGAATATTGCGACATTGTCGGCAGGGAAAACTTCTACCTTGAAATCATGGACCACGGCATGGAGGAGGAGAAAAAGGTCAACCGCGCCATGGTTGAGCTTTCGAAAAAATTCGAAATCCCGCTTATCGCCACCAATGACGTTCACTATATGCGCAAGGCGCATGCCAAAGCCCACGAAATCATGCTTTGCATCCAGACGCAGTCGAAGTTGAACGACCCCCGGCACATGAAGTTCGATGGCGACGAATTTTATTTCAAGTCCGCCGATGAGATGAAACGCCTGTTCGCCGAAGTCCCGGAAGCCGTGACCAATACCCGCGAAATTGCCGAACGGTGCAATATCGAATTCAAATTTGCGCCGGATGTCAACCATTATCCGCGTTTTGAAGTGACCAATTTCGACGGAACGAACTTTGAGTATTTGCGCAATATCTGCATGACGAATCTGGACAAACTTTATTCGGACCCCGCGCAGATGCCCGCGTCACGCGAAGATATCATCAAACGAATGGATTACGAGCTCGGCGTGATCGAAAAAACCGGGTTTTTGGACTATTTTCTGGTGGTCAGCGACTTTATCCACTATGCGCGTTCGCAGAATATCCCGGTCGGCCCGGGGCGCGGCAGCGGTGCCGGCAGCCTGGTTGCTTACCTGACCCGGATCACGGACGTTGAACCGCTGCGTTTCAATTTGCTGTTCGAACGTTTTCTGAACCCGGAGCGTGTCAGCCCGCCGGACTTCGATATCGACTTCTGCGAAAAACGCCGCGGCGAGGTGATCGAATATGTCCGGGGAAAATACGGCTACGACAGCGTCTGTCAGATCGGTACTTACGGCACCCTGAAAGCCAAGGCGGTGATCAAGGACGTGGCGCGTGTGCTGGACCAGCCGTTCGAAGTCGGCGACCGCATTACCAAACTGATTCCGAACGATCCGAAAATGACGCTGGCCAAGGCCCGCGAGATCAAGGAGCTTCAGGAGCTCATCAATAATGACCCGGTCGTCAAACAGATTTTCGAATACGCCGAAATTCTCGAAGGGCAGAACCGGCAGATGGGGATTCATGCCGCCGGCGTGATTATCGGCGACCAGCGCCTCGACAATCTGGTGCCGCTGGCGCGCGGCGCCGACAATGAAGTCATTACACAATTTCCGGCGGGCCCCTGCGAAAGCCTCGGCCTGTTGAAAATGGACTTCCTTGGCTTGAAGACATTGACTATTATCCAGAATGCCTGCGAATTGATCAAGAAATCACAGGGTTTGGAGATCGATATTGCTAAGATTCCGCTGGACGACCAGAAAACCTATGACTTGCTGAACCGCGGCGACACGATTTCGGTGTTCCAGTTGGAATCCGGCGGAATGCAGGGCCTGTGCCGTCAGTTCGGGGTGGAAACCATCGAGCACATCATCGCGTTGATCGCGATTTACCGCCCCGGCCCGATGGAGTTCATCCCGGACTTTGTCGCCTGTAAGCGCGGTTCCCAGCCCGTGGAATACGACCATCCGAAAATGGAAAAAATTCTCAAGGAAACCTACGGCATCATGCTCTATCAGGAGCAGATCATGCAGGTGGTTCAGGAGCTGGCGGGGTTCACCCTGGGCGGCGCGGATATCCTCCGCCGTGCGATCGGCAAAAAGAAAGTAGACGTGCTGGAAGCCCAGAAGGTCAAATTCGTCGAAGGCTGTGCGGAACACAACAATATTCCGAAGGAAAAGGCCGAGGCCATCTGGGAGAAAATCGGCAAATTCGCCGGATACGGATTCAATAAATCGCACAGCGCCGCCTATGCGTTTGTCGCTTATCAGACCGCCTGGCTGAAGGCCAATTACCCGATCGAGTTCATGGCCGCCGTGCTGACAAGCGAACTTTCCAACGCGGAAAAAATCGCGTTCATCATTACGGAATGCCGCGAAATGGGCATCCCGATCATGCCGCCGGACGTCAACAGCAGTTATATCGACTTTTCGGTGGACAAAGGCGCCATCCGCTTCGGGCTGGGGGCGATCAAGGGGGTGGGCGGAGCCGCCGCCGGTAAGATCATCGAATCCCGTGTCGAAGAGGGACCGTACAAAAACTTTGCGGACTTCTGCGAACGCTGCGGCAGTTCGGTGAACTCGCGGATGCTGGAGCATTTGATCCGGGCCGGAGCGTTTGACGAATTCAAAGTGCGCCGCTCTCAATTGCTGGCGACCGCCGAGGAAACCATGAAGTTCGCGCAGTCCAAGGCCAAGGACCGTTTAAACGGGCAGGGGTCGCTGTTCGATATGCTGGATGATTCGGAACAGGTTGAAATGTTTTCCGTGGTCCTGCCGGATATTCCGGAGTTCTCCCGCGAGGAAATGCTGCGGAGCGAAAAAGAACTCCTCGGTTTTTACGTCAGCGGGCATCCGATGACGGATTACAACGAGCTTTCCCGGACGTTCTCCAGCGTCAAAATCGGGCAACTTGAGGAGATGGGCGATAACTGCGGCGTCCGGCTGGCGGCGTTCATCAAGACCTGTCAGTTCAAAATCAGCAAGAGAAACCAGAGCAGTTACGTGATTCTCGAACTCGAAGACGTGGGGGGGAACAGTGTCGAATGCATGGTTTACGAACGCTGTCTGAACGAAGTGAAGGCCGCCGGCATCAACCTGCAGGCGGAAATGCCGATCTTTATCGAGGCCTTGACCAGTCAGCGTTCCGAGGAGGAACGGGTCAAACTGGTGGCGGAGAAAATTATGCCGATCGACCAGGTCTACGGCGAATATACGGTCGAATTGCTGTTGCATGTCCGTGAAGACGATGAACAGGCATCCGGTAAAATCAAACAGTTGCACCGGGCTTGCTCGAATTCGCCGGGAGCGGCGCGGCTTGCCATCGGGGTTCACTGTCAAAGCGGCGAATCGATCTTCGTGGAAACACTTTCTCAGGTACGGATGTCCTCCGAACTGTTGAAGGAGTTCAAAAATACTCTCGGGGAGAAATCCTGCGTGGTGATTCCGCACAATCGGGTGCCGGAACCGCGCCGTCAGTACAATGGGCCGCGCCGTGAAACGCCCGCTTCCGTAGAAAGCACCGAATGATTGCGTCCTTTCCGCCGTCGGCCGGGGATTCCTGCCGGATTCTGGTACTTGGCACCATGCCCGGTGTGGAGTCTCTGCGACAGCAACAGTATTACGCGCATCCACGCAATGCGTTCTGGAGTATTATGGGAGATATCTGGGGATTTTCTCCGGAGCTCCCATACCCGGAGCGTCTTGCCGCCTTGAACGGGCAGGGGATCGGGCTGTGGGATACGGTCCGGTCCTGTGAACGGCGGGGGAGCCTGGATTCCGATATCCGAAATCCGGTGTTCAACGATTTTGCCACGCTTTTCCGCCGCTGCCCGAACCTCCGGAAAGTCTGCCTGAACGGAAAGGGAGCCGGGAAGTTTTTCCAAAGTTACCTGAAGACCCATGCGGATCGGTTGCCCGAACTGGAGGTTTGCATTTTGCCGTCCACCAGCCCGGCTTATGCGTCGATGACTTACGGGCAGAAATTGAAAGCCTGGCGGTTGGCGCTGAAGCCGTGAAAACACAAGTTTTTCATGGTTTGAACTTGATTTTGCGGATTCATGCTGTAAACTAATACACCATAATGATATAAGGACTGCCATGAATTATATAGTCAAATTGGATGGCGCGGAGTACGGACCGGTCGATGAATTGACTTTGTCCAAATGGGTGGAAGAAGACCGGCTGACCGGTAGTTCGGAAATTCGCCCGGAGATGATCGGGGCGTGGTCGACGGCTTCCGATATGCCTTTTCTGAAGGACGCGCTGGAGTCTCAACGGAAGCGTCTGATTGAGAATGGTTTCATTGATCCGGACGAGAAGACGGAGGAATCCTTCATCTTCCGATTCATTGCCGTGATCTGGGGGCGGAAAATTGAAAAACCTTTTGAAGTGAGCAGTAAACCATGCTTTACCGGGTCAGGCAACCGCTTCAGTGCCTTCTGTTTTGACGCTTTGATTCTGCTGGCGATCTTTGCGGCGATCTGCATCGGCGGCCTGGGATACGCTCTGAATCAGGCGAAAGCCGTGACCGAACAGGCCCCGCTTGCGGTGACCGACAATCTGAAAATGCGCAAGGAAACGGTTGAAGAACGAAAAGAAAATCGCTCAACACCCGCTTCTGCCGCGGCCGAAAAGAAACCGTCCGACCCCGACAGCAACGAGGCGTTGCTTCGTGAAGGCATGGGCAAGGCCGGAGAAGCCCGTGACCGGGCGTTGGAGGAACTTCACCAAAAATTCGGCGAGGATTTTACCAAGTTTCAAAAAGGAAATTTCGAGGCGCTGACGCCGCCCACCATCTACGCCGACCGTTCGGCCGGATACCGTCGTGGCTATTTGTGGGTAAACACGGCGGATGATCATAAGCGCTATGTCTGCCTCAGCGCCGCCGAGGAAAACGCTGTCTGGATGGCGGCGTCTGACTTGAGCCGTATCTTTACCATGTCCGTCATGGCGTTCCTGCCGATATTGCTTTTGTACTATGCGTTTTCGCTCGGTTATTATGCACAGACGCCCGGCATGTGGTTTTACGGCATTTTTATCTGCCGCCGTAATGAAGAGGAAGTCTACTTTTTCCGGGCATTCTGCTATACACTTATGCTTTTGACGCTGGGGGTGCTGACGCCGCTGTTTGTGCCGTTGTTCAAGCGTGGACCGCACGATCTGCTCTGCGGCGTTTACGTGTACAACGTTGTGGCGGGGTCTTCGGGGCGCTGATTTTTAATGGACCGGCATGACCAGTTCGGCAATGTCGGGCGCCGCCTGGCGAAGCATTTTCAGCGAAATTTCCAACGCATCTTCCGCGGTACTGCCGCGCAGGGCTTTTGACACCGCCACTTCCGCTTCACGTTTGTTCAATTTGCGGATGACCCTGCGGATAACGCCGATTGAACCGGGGCTCATGCTCAATTCTTCAATTCCCATTCCCACCAGCAACGGCGTATAAAGGGGATTCCCGGCGATTTCGCCGCAGATGGCGGTTTCGATGCGATGGTCGCGTCCGGCCGCAATCGTCCGCTGGATGAGTTCCAGAACCGCCGGGTGCGTCGGCTGGTAAAGATAGGAAACCCGGTCGTTGGTGCGGTCGATGGCCATGGTATATTGGATCAGGTCGTTGGTGCCGAGGCTGAAGAAATCAACCATCGGGGCCAGCGTATAGGCCAGCAGGGCCGCAGCGGGCACCTCGATCATGATTCCGGTTTTGATGTTGCGGTTGAACGCGTGCCCTTCGGCGGTCAGTTCCCGCATCAGTTCCTTGACCAGCTCCTGAATTTCCCGGACTTCCTCGGTGCAGGAGATCATGGGGTACATGACCCGGATGTCACCGTGCGCGGAGGCCCGCAGGACCGCCCGCATCTGAGTGCGGAAAATATCTTTGCGGGCTTTCAGGCAGAGGCGGATGGCACGCAGGCCGAGAAACGGATTGGCTTCCACCATCGCGTCAATGTGACTGGCCAGTTTATCGCCGCCGATATCGAGGGTACGGACCACCAACGGGGCATCCGGCATACGCCGGGTCAGTTCGCTGTAGGTGTGGTATTGTTCTTCTTCCGTCGGCAGGGTGTCTCTGTTCATGAACATGTATTCCGTACGGAACAGCCCCACGCCGGCTGCGCCGGAATGAGTGATGCCGTCGATTTCATCCGCGGAGCCGAGGTTGGCCATTAATTTGATCCGATGTCCGTCGAGCGTCTCTACCGGCAGGTTTTTCTCCGCGGAGAGGCGGATTTCAAAATCGTGATTCTGTTCGATTCGTTCACGATAACGCGTCATGGTCTCGGGCGCCGGGTTGATGATGATGTCGCCGGTGGCGCCGTCGATGATCACCTGCGGTTCCCCGGCCCGGCGGATCGCTTCATAAGCTTCGAGCGGCAGCCCGACCAGAGCGGGAAGCTGCATGGAACGCGCCAAGATCGCCGAATGGGAGATGGTGCTTCCGGTCACCACGGCCATTCCGAGAATGGTTTCACGGTTGAACATGGCCGTTTCCGACGGCGTCAGGTCCATCGCGATGATGATGTGCGGCTCGGCGGAATAAAGAAATGCCGGTTTGTCGCTGGTGGACAGGTGGTTGATGATCCGGGATGCGACGTCTTTGATATCGTCGGCCCGTTCTTTAATATAGGAATCGGGCATGACCAGCAGGGCGTCGATGTATCGTTTGATGGTGCGCTTGTAGGCGGTTTCGGCGTTCAGGTGTTCGTTGCGGATGCGTTCGACGACCTCGTTTTTCAACATCTGGTCGTCGACGATCAGCAGGTGAGCGTCAAAAATGTCGATTTCGCGCGATCCGAATTTATTGCGGATCTGCCGCTGCATGGCGATGATTTCCTGGCGGGTGGTGTCGAGCACGTGCTTGAAACGTTCGACTTCCGCTTCGGCCATGGCGGGCTCAATGGTCTTTTCCTTCATGTCTTCATAGGACGACGTGCGGCTGTGAACAATAACGGCGTTGCCGATCGCCACGCCGGCGGAAGCGGGAATACCCCGGAATTTCAATTCCTGAAAAAGGGAATTGCTCATAAGGTTATCTTATCCTTCATGAAATTTATTATCGGCCAGTTCCTGGAGGGCGGCCAGCGCTTCCTCGCTGTCGTCGCCGATGGCGGAGATCCGCAGTTTGCTGCCGATTCCGGCGGCCAGCATCAACAGGGCCAGAATGCTTTTGCCGTTAACCTCTTCGCCGTCTTTCTCCACAACGATATCCGACTTGAAAGCAGAGGCGATTTTGACGAACAGCGATGCCGGGCGCGCATGGAGCCCGGAAGGGTTTTTTATCATTATCTCAAGCTGGCTGTACTTGTTTCTCGACATAGTTTTCGCCTCTTTCACAACTTAAGGATACTTTTAGAACCATTGGCGTATAATGTAATCCCATTTTGCCGTGAATTCAAGCTCGATAAGATATTCGAGCGTAAAAATATCCGTTAAAAGTCCCGGCAGGAAGCATTTTACGGCATGAAAGAGTAAATTGGTTCAACCAATTTAACATTTCGTGGGGGGCCGGGCCGACGGTTCAGGCCGGTTGCCTGCCCATGAATGAAGAAGTCATCGGAATGATTGCCGGACGGCGCCGCGGCAATATTCAGGTTGTGATATTGCCGCGGCGAAGCCACGCCTGGCATTCGGTTTTATAATTCGAACGGAACGAATTTTCCTGCCGGAATGTCGAAGGAGCGCTTTTCAGAAACAGCGGTTTCAATGTTTACGCAGATATCTTTCGGCGTGGGATTGTACCTTTCAGGTTGTATTCGGCGGCGTCGCCATAAAGCATCCAACTGCAATCAGCGTAAACCAATCCTCATTCTATAACGGCTGCAAATCGGGGCGGACGGAATGACGTTAATTGAACTGCTGGTCTTGAAAATATTATGGGAGATGCTATATTATTTAAAAACTATTCATTATCGGAATTGAAAGCCTTATATTTTGTCAAGGGAATAATCATTTATGGACGAATCCTGGAAAATTGAAACACGTGCCGTTCAGTGCGGCTATGAGCCCGGTAACGGCGATCCGCGGATTGCTCCGATCGTGCAGAGTACAACTTACAAATATGATACCGCCCAGCAGGTCGCCGATTTGTTCGACCTGAAAACCGCCGGATTTTTCTATTCGCGCCTCGCCAACCCCACCGTCGAGGTTTTCGAAAAGAAAATCACCGCGCTGGAGGGTGGCGTGGCCGCCGTGGCCACTTCCGCCGGGCAGACCGCGAACGCCATCGCGATCCTGAACATCTGTACCTGCGGGGAGCATTTTGTCGCGGTTTCGAGCCTTTACGGCGGTACCGTGTCGCTCTTTTCCAACACCCTGAAGAAGATGGGTGTGGAAGTAACTTATGTGGACCCGGAAGCCGATGCGGACGAAATCCGCAAGGCGTTCCGTCCCAATACGAAGGCGATTTTTGCCGAAGCGGTGGCGAATCCGGCCATGATCGTGCTGGATTTCGATAAATTCGCCGGACTGGCCCGTGAATTCGATGTGCCGCTGATCGTGGACAATACCTTTCCGTCTCCGGTCCTGTGCCGTCCGTTTGAGCTTGGCGCCAACCTCGTCACCCATTCCTCCACAAAGTATCTGGACGGACACGCCACCAGCGTGGGCGGTGTGATTGTCGAAGGGGGGAACTATAATTGGGCGAATGGTAAATTCCGCGAATTCGTGGAGCCGGACCCGAGCTATCACGGGCTGATTTACACGGAAGCCTTTAAGGATTGTCCGTTCTCGGTCAAGGCGCGGGTGCAGTGGCTCCGTGACTTCGGCTGTATCATGGCCCCCCAGAATGCCTGGCTGACCAGCCTCGGCATGGAAACGCTGCACGTCAGGATCGCGCGCCATTGCGAAAACGCGCTGGCGCTGGCCGGGTTTCTGGAAAAACACCCGAAAGTCGCATGGGTGAATTATCCGGGGCTGAAAAGCAATCAATATTATGAACGCGGCAAAAAATACATGCCGTCGGGCGTGGGCGGCGTGTTGACTTTCGGCGTCAAGGGAGGACGCAGGGAAGGGGAGATCGTCATGGACAGCTTGAAGCTGGCGGCGATTGTTGTGCATGTGTGCGACGTTCGTACCGGCGTATTGCACCCCGCCAGCATGACGCACCGCCAGTTGAGCGATGCGGAGCAGGCCGCCGCCGGAGTTACCCCCGATTTGATCCGGGTGACGGTGGGGCTTGAGAACGTCGATGACATCTGCCGGGATTTCGATCAGGCATTGAATAAAATTTAACCAACTCGTATGTTTATCAGACATTGAATGAACCGCGCGAAAGTTGCAGGTTGCGCGATTTCTATATCCGGCAACGGAAATTCCGGATATGACAGGAGACATGAATGCATAGAAATTACTTGAAACGAACTAAAATTGTGGCGACGATATCTTCTTTGAACTGCGGTGAAGAGTTGATTCGGAATTTATTCGAAGCCGGGATGAATGTCGCACGCCTCAATACCGCTCATATGACGCCGGACGAAGCCGCCGTGGTGGTGAAATCCATCCGCAGCGTTTCCGACCAGATCGCCATCCTGATCGACACCAAGGGGCCGAACATCCGTTCGGGCAGCATGGAACCTCTGGCGGTGGACGAAGGCGAAGAAGTTCAGGTGCTCCGGAATACCGAAGGCGCCAGCGGCAAGTTCTTTCAGGTGAATTATTCCCGGTTTATCGACGAAGTGACCCCCGGAGAACACATTCTGATCAACGACGGCGAGGTGGATCTGGAGATCATCCGCAAAGAACGTGAAATGCTGGTCTGCCGCACTCTGAACAGCGGCGTCATCCGGCAGTACAAATCGATCAACGTCCCCGGCGCGAAACTGCGCGCTCCGGCGTTGACGGAGCGGGACCGGGAGTTCATCAAGTTCGCCATCGACAACAATCTGGATTTTATCGCGCATTCTTTTGTGCGCAACCGCGACGACATCATGGCCGTGCAGAGCATTCTCGACACCGCCGACAGCCCGATTCATATCATCGCCAAAATCGAAAACCGCGAAGGCGTGGACCATCTGGATTCGATTATGGACGCCTGCGCCGGGATCATGGTGGCGCGCGGAGACCTCGGTATTGAAATTCCTTTGGAAGAAGTGCCGATCATTCAAAAGAGAATCATCCGCGAATGCATGACCCGCCGCAAGGTCGTGATCACCGCCACCCAGATGCTCCAGAGCATGACCGAGCATCAACGCCCGACCCGGGCGGAAGTGAGCGACGTGGCCAACGCGGTATTCGACGGTACCGACGCCGTCATGCTCAGCGAAGAAACCGCGCAGGGCAAATATCCGGTCAAGGCCGTGCAGATGATGTCCCGGATCATCCGCGAAACCGAACTGATGGGAAATACCCATTTCGTCCGGCCCGAAAAAGTTTATGACGCCGGTGAACCGATCACCAGCTATATGGTCAAAATGGCCATCGCTTCCGGCGATTCCCTGCCGGTCAAAGCGATTATCTGCAATACCGCCAGCGGTAATTCCTGCCGGACGATCGCCGCATACCGCGCACCTATCCTGGTATTTGCGTTGAGCTATCGCCCCATAGTGGTGCGCCAGCTTGCGCTCAGTTACGGCGTGTATGCCGGCGGCAGCGAATATCTGGATTCTCCGGATAAATTGATCAAACATTCCGTCGGTCAGTTGGTGGCCGAGGAGAAAATCACCAAAAACGATCTGGTGGTTCTGGTGGGCAAGCATCTGGCGCACGGCGAAGCAAGCCTGTGCGGGATTTTCCGGGCAGGGGCCGTGCTGGAAGATTAAAGAAGCAAGAGCGGATGAAATCTGCCCGATCGAAGAATTACGAATTTAATAAAACGCCTGAATGTCGGTTTATGATGTTCAGGCGTTTTCCAGTACATGGCGCAGGATTTGCCAACATTTTCGTACGGATTCGATATTGACGCGTTCGCCCGGCGCATGGACGTTCTCCATGGTCGGGCCGAAAGATACCATTTCCAGATTACGGTTCAGGGCGCCGATGACACCGCATTCCAGTCCGGCGTGAATGGCCGCGATTTCCAGTTCTTTGCCCAGTATTTTAACGGCTGCTTCCTGAAAGACCCGGACCAGATGCGAGTCCGGCTGCGGTTCCCAGCCGGGGTATTCGCTGCCGATGTGAGTGACGGCTCCGTAACGCTCGAAATGAGCGGTCAGCGAGGTGGTCAACTGTTTCCGGCGGGTGTCGTTTTCGCTGCGCTGGGAGGTACAGATGACGATTTCATCCGGGGCGGTGTTGATGACCGCCAGATTGGTTGAAGTTCCGACCAGGCCGGGGATATTCGTGCTCATATCGACGACGCCGTGGCGGCAGTCGTTGACCGCTTCCAGCAGACGCTGCTGGAAATCGGCGGAAAAGGTTTTTTTCACGGCCGGATGAGTCGCCGCTGCAAATTTAATGTTGGGTTCGTTCGCGCCGAATTCGGCTTTCAGCGCCGTTTCGTAGTCTGCGGCAAGCTTGAGCAGGGCGTCGCGTTTGGCGCCGGGCACGATGCAGACGGCGGAGGCCTCGCGGGGGATGGCGTTGTCACGGCTGCCGCCGTTGACCGACGAGATCCGGGGAGCCAGCGCTTCCGCTTCCTTGAAAAAACGGGCCAGCAGTTTAATGGCGTTGCCACGGGGCAGGTGGATATCCGAGCCGGAATGGCCGCCCAGCAGGCCGGTCAACGAAATTTTCAGCGTAAAATGACCGGGCGGCGGCGGTTCCCATGCCGGGACAAACGAGAAATTGGCGCGGATGCCTCCGGCGCAGCCGACGAACAACTGGTCCAGATTCTCCGAGTCGAGGTTGATCATCATATGCGGATAGCTGACCCATTCCCGCGGGAGGCTGAACGCTCCGTGAAGCCCGATTTCCTCCTCCACCGTAAAAATAGCCTTGATCGGCACATGGTTGAAGTCATCGGCGAGCAGGGCGGCCATGGCCAGCGCCACGCCGATGCCGTTATCGGCGCCGAGGGTCGTATTTTCCGACACCACCCAGCCGTCTTTAATGGCGGCGGGGATCGCGTCCACGGAAAAGTTGAAATCGTATCCGGCCACCACTTGCGGCACCATGTCCAGATGGCTCTGGAGGATGACGGTACGGCATCCGCTCCAGCCCAGCGAGGCCGGTTTTTCGATCATCAGGTTACCGGCTTCGTCGGCCCGGCAATGCAGCCCGGCCTGTTCCGCGGTGTGGCGCAGATATTCGCGCAAGCTGCCTTCTTCCCCGGATGAATGGGGAATATTGCAAATGGCGGCAAAGATCCTCCAGACGCACTCCGGTGCGAGTCCGGCGATTTGCTCATTCATGGTAAAAAACTCCGTGGCAAAAAATTGATTTTTTGATTATGCTTAATTATATCATTTTTCTGCTGAAAGTCAAATTTTTTCCGCAAATAATTTGAGGTCTGTGAAATTCCGCCGGAAATTTTTCCTTTGGATTGGAAAATCCCGGGGTGAGTGAGTATGTTATCATCTATGATGAAACCGATTGAACCGCGGAGATGAAATGTCCGACAGCAACCTGACGCCGATGATGAGGCAGTACCGGGCGGCGAAAGCGGAGAGTCCGAAAGATTCGATTTTGCTTTTTCGCCTCGGGGACTTTTATGAAATGTTTTTTGAGGATGCCGTACAGGCAAGTAAACTCCTGGACATCACCCTGACCAACCGCCAGGGCTATCCGATGTCCGGCTTCCCCTGGCACGCGCTGGATACGCATTTGCCCCGGCTGATTGCCGCCGGGGTCAAAATCGCCATTGCCGAGCAGATGGAGGACCCGCGCGAGGCCAAAGGCATTGTAAAACGTGAAATTACCCGGATCATTACGCCGGGGACCGTGATTGACGCGGTGGCGCTGAACCCGGAGTGCAACAACTTCCTGATTGCCCTGGTCATCCGCAAGGAGCGCTATGGACTGGCATCGCTGGATATCAGTACCGGGGAGTTCCGGGTGACGGAGATTGAGAGCGCCGCCGCCGTGGAAACCGAAATGAACCGCTTGAACGCCCGCGAATGCCTGATCGCCGAATCATTGCTGGACGAATGGGACGGCAAACAGACGAAGCCGCAGGAATTTGTCCGGAAAATGTTGTGGACGCCGCTGCCGGACTGGGTGTTTTCCACCGAAAACAGCACCGATGTCCTGAAACGGCAGTTCAAAACGGCTACGCTTGACGGATTCGGCTGCCGGGAACTGCCGCTGGCGGTCTGCGCCGCCGGAGCGGTTTTGTATTACGCGATCGAAAACCTGAAGCATCCGGCCGGGCATATCCGGCGGCTTCAGAGCTATCATAACGGCGACTATATGACGCTGGATTCGATCTCCCAACGCAATCTGGAATTGGTCGAGCCGATGTTCGGCAACCGTGAAAGCACGCTGCTTTATGTGCTGAATCAGACCAATACGCCGATGGGCGGCCGGTTGATGCGGGAATGGATTCTGCGCCCGCTCTTTAATCGTGTCCAGATCAACGACCGGCTGGACGCCGTCGAAGCGTTGAAGGACGATCCGCTGACGCTGGCGGAAACGCTGGAGGTGATCGGTACGGTCCGCGACCTGGAACGCATCATCGGGCGGCTGAATATCGGCAGCGCCAACGCGCGCGATCTGGTGGCGCTCGCCAACAGTCTGGCGATTGTTCCGGCAATCCGTCTGCTGCTGGATAATTTTCAGACACGGCTGCTTGATGAATTGAAAATACGCCTCGAACCTCTGCCGGAACCGGTGGATAAAATCCGCTCGGCGATTGTGGATGAGCCGCCGCAGGGGATTACCGAGGGCGATATCATCCGCGAGGGCTACAGCGCGGAATTGGACGAACTGCGGCGCTGGGCCCGCGAGGGGAAAAACTGCCTCAGCGAAATTCAGGCCCGCGAACAGGAGCGCAGCGGCATAAGATCGCTGAAAGTCCGTTACAACAAGGTTTTCGGCTATTATATCGAAATCAGCAAGTCCAATTTGAGCATGGTGCCGGAGGATTACATCCGCAAACAGACGCTGGTGAATGCCGAGCGTTTCATCACGCCCGAGCTCAAAGAACTGGAAAGCAAGATCCTCGGCGCCGAAGAAAAATCGAAAGCGCTGGAACATGAACTTTTTCAGCAGTTGCGCGAGTCCACCCTCGAATATACCGCCCGGATACAGGATATCGCCGCCGCCATCGCCCGCGTCGATGTGATCGGGGCTCTGGCGGAATGTGCCCGCCGTTACGGTTATGTGCGCCCGAAAGTCACGGACAGCAACCGGCTCCATATTTTCGGGGGGCGGCATCCGGTACTGGATGCCGCGATGCGCAATGAACGTTTTGTGCCGAACGACGTGCTCCTGGACGGTGAAGAAAACCGGATGATGATTATCACCGGGCCGAACATGGCCGGTAAATCGACCTACATCCGGCAGACCGCGTTGCTGGTGCTGATGGCGCAGATGGGTTCTTTCATTCCCGCCGAATCCGCGGAGATCGGGCTGGTGGACCGGATTTTTACCCGGGTGGGGGCCGCGGATGACATTGCCCGCGGGCAAAGTACCTTTATGGTCGAAATGGTCGAGACCGCCAATATCCTGAACCACGCCACCGACCGGAGCCTGGTCATCCTCGATGAAATCGGGCGCGGAACCAGTACCTTTGACGGGCTCAGCATCGCATGGGCGGTGGCGGAGTTTCTGCATGACGCTCCGGGGAGCCGGGCACGGACCCAGTTCGCCACGCACTATCATGAACTGACCGAATTGGCCTTGTCCAAAAAAGGGGTCAAGAATTACAACGTGGCGGTAAAGGAATACGGCGATCAGATTATTTTCCTGCGGCAGATCGTGCCGGGCGGCACCGACAAAAGCTACGGGATTCATGTCGCCAAGCTGGCCGGGCTGCCGCAGAGCGTGATCGAACGCTCCAACGAAATTCTGGAAAATCTGGAAAACAGCGCTTTAAGCCGGAAAACCGGCAAACCGCTTCTGGCCGAGAAACGCCACCGCCGTCAGGACCGCATCTGTGAAAAACGCGGCGAATACAAGACCGACAACGAGCCCGAACAGATTCAGCCAACCTTGTTTTGAACAGGACGAATATGAAAAAACATCAACTCGACACTCCGGCGCTGGTCCTGGATATTGATATTCTGGACGAAAACTTGCGGAAAATGCGCGATCTGGCCGCCGCCGCCGGGAAAAAATTGCGCCCGCACACCAAGACCCACAAATGCACCCGGCTTGCCGCCCGGCAACTGGAAATGGGCAACTGTGCCGGAGTATGCGCCGCCAAATTGAGCGAGGCGGAAGGGCTGGTCAAGGCGGGAATCGGCCCGGTCCTGATCACTTCTCCGGTGAGCACGCCGCAGAAAATCCGGCGTCTGCGGGAACTGGCGGGGCAGGCGCCCGGCCTGATGGTGGTGGTTGATGACCTGGACAATGCCCGGATGCTGGACGGGGCGATGGAAAGCGTCGGCCGTTTGGATGTGCTGATCGACATTGACCCTGAAATGGGGCGCACCGGGATCGCCTATGACCAGGCGGCGGCGTTCGCCGGGGCATTGAAGAATATTCCGAATCTGCGCCTTTGCGGCATTCAGTGTTATGCGGGGCATCTTCAGCATATCGCCGATTACGGGGAACGGCGGCATCTGACACTGGAACGGATGCGCCGGGCGGCGGTTTTGAAAAAAGAACTCGGTGTGGAGATTCTCACCGGGACCGGCACCGGGACCGCCGACATTGATATCGAAATACCGGAGCTCACCGATATTCAGGTGGGTTCTTATTGCGTCATGGATTCCGAATACACTTTCATCGGCAGCAGAGATGGCGAGGAAAATCATTTTTTCCGTCCGGCACTGACCTTGCTGTGCAGTGTGGTCAGCCGCAATCAGCGCGGTTTCGTGACGGTTGACGCCGGTTTGAAAAGCCTTTATTTCACTCCTCACGCACCGCCGCGAGTGATTATGGACGGCGTCATGCGCGCCGACTACAACTATGATTGGTTCGGTGACGAACACGGCAAGCTCTGTTTTCCCGGAGAAAAACCGGCGTTGGGAACTGTTTTTGAACTCAGTCTGCCGCATTGCGACCCATCCATCAATATGCATGACCGTATTTATGTGGTTCGTGCCGATGAAGTCATTGATACATGGCCGATTGACTTGCGCGGGATGGCGCAGTAGTGAAATTGCACTTCAGGGAGGCGAAGGGTGGATAACCGGAAATTTTATGGCGTACTGCTGGTGATCGGTGCAATCGGATTGATCCTGCGGGTTTACGGATTTGTTTTTGCCCTGGAGTACGATGAAATCTGGACGATGGAGAATTATGCGGTCAGATCGGTGCATCACATCTTTACGGACATTGCCACGCCGAACAACCATCCGCTGAATTCTCTGCAAATGAAGTATACCGCGGATATCCTGTTTCCCTGGAGCATCCGCCTGATTCCATTTCTGTGCGGCGTACTGTTGATTCCGCTGGCCGGGGCGGTCGGACGCCGCTTCTGGAATTGGCCGGCGGGGTTGAGCTGCGCATTGTTGGTGGCGGTGTCGCCGCCTCTGATCCAGTATTCCTCACTGGCTCGCGGGTACAGTATTCAGGTATTTCTGCTGGCGCTGGCCGCCTATGCGCTGGCTTGGCTGGACCGCAAATCGTTTGAGGCGAAGTATGCGGTCTTGTTTGTGGCGTGCGGAATCGGCGCGATCCTGACCGTGGCGACATCGGTTTTATATCTGTTTCCGTTGGGGCTTTATCTGCTCTGGCTTGCCCGACAGGCGTTGTCCGGCGCCGATCAAAAACAACGGCGGAACGGTTGGATTCTGCTCGGCGCCGCGGGAGGGCTGGCGTTGTTCACCCTGCTGTGGTTCCTCGGGAATCTGTCGCAATATCAACAGTTCAAGGGATGGGGAACGCCTTTGACGGCGGCATCGTTTTTCCCGTGGGTGGTTGAGGTGTTTTCAGCGCTGGGCGTGCCGGTTTACCTGGTGGCCGGCGCCGGAATATTCGCCGTGTATCGGAAACGAACGAATTTGATCCCGGTATGGATGATTCTGCTGCCGTTGGCGGCGGCGTTTTTTACGAACGCGGGCCCGGCTCGGACATTTCTGCCGTTGCTGTTATTGTCTTTTTTGGTGATGGGGGCGGCGGTCGGGGAAATATGGGACCTGAAGCATCCGAAAGCGAAATGGCTGGCCGGTATTTTGCTGGTGTTGGCGTGTGCCGGGTGTTTGTCCACGTACCGCCAGTGGAAATCGACGGATTGGGTGCAAATGTACGAAACCATGCGGAACATATCCGATGATACGCTGATTGTGTATGATGCCAATGATTCATTTCCGTTGCGCTGGAACAATGGCGACGCGATTCTGGAAGATTATTTGAAACGGGTGCGGTTGCCGTCCGAACAGGTAAAAATGCTGGCCGTTACGGGCGATACAAGTGGGATCAACGGGCTGGATCACACATTTTCGGTCCGGTCGGAAAAACTGGGGGGTGGCTTTGTTTCCCCCCAAGGTCCGTTTCCTGTGATTTTTTACGGATTGGAAGCATTGCGGGATGCGGCGCTGCCGGGTGAACTGTTGTTGATCCAGATCCGTCCAATGGCGGACTACGTTTTCAAGTATTGGATGAACAATCTGGATAGGGCGAGAAACCTGCTGACATGCTCGGTCTGGCTATCCTCGCAAGCTTCGGGCATTGCTCCCGGATACCGGTATGCATTGGTGGTTATGAGGGTGACGGAAGCAGCCGGAATTGAGTTTCTGGAATTGGCGGACCGGACGAATGGTGCTGTCTCTGTGTACCGGATCAAGCCGATGGCGGAGCTTCGGTAACGGTCGCGATCAGATGTTGAATGTCGTCGTCGGTGATATTTCCCATCGTGGCGATTTGAAAAAGCCCGCGTGCCTGTAGATATTCCGGCGCGGTGTAGAGATGAATGCCGTTCCGGTTCAATTTTGCGTCTAAGACTCGCCAATCCTGTTCGGGCGGCCGCCTGAACGTGGTAACCATCGGGCTGTTGCTTGCCGGCAGGGCTTCGATGCCGAGCCGCGCGAACGCCTGAATGATCTGCTGTTTATATCCCCGGTGCATGTCGCGGTAATGCGGCATGGCGGAAAGTTCTTCCAGACTGGCCGCAAGGCAGGAGAGCTGAGGCGAACCGAGGGTATTTCGGACCATGCCGGGGGAGGATTCCGCGGCAATCAGGCGGAGCAGATTCAGCGAATCGGGCGCTGTCTTGGATGGACGGAATTCCAAAGACGGGTCGTGAAAGATCAGGGAAATGCCGGGCAGGGCCGCCAGTGCCTTGCCGCTGGAAGCGGTGATGACCGCGATCCGGGATAAATTGAACAGTTCCGGGGCCATGCCGATGGCGCTGACACCGTCCACGGCCAGTCGGATGTGACGGGGACGGCAGAGCCGGTCAAGCATTTCGAGGTCGTTGCCCATGCCGCAACTGGTTTCGGTGGCAACGGCGAAAATCCAGTCGATTTCGGGGTGTTTATCCAGGCAGGCATTGATGGTTTCCGGATCGAACGGCGTTCCCCAGCCGAACTCAAGCGCGATGGTATCCGGACGGCAGGGGAGGCACTGGTTGTATAACCGGGAGCCGAATTCTCCGTTGATCAGGACCAATCCGCAGGAGGCGTGGGGGAGGGTGTTCCAAACCATCAGTTCATTGGCCCAGGTACCGGTGCCGGCGGCGATGACCGGATGAAAACGGCCGCCGTTCATGGCGGTCAGGAGTTCCGACGTCCGGCGGAAAAGCTCGGAGAAACGATCGCTCCGGTGCGAAAACAACGGTTCATTCAATGCCCGCCGCGCCTGAGGGAAAAGATGAGGGACGGTGGGGGTCAGTTCCAGCGATTTCATTTTTGACACCTCGCGATGATATTGGTGCTCCACGCCAGAACATCGGGCAGGCTGGCGGTCATGGGGTAAAACCAGGCGCCGCCGTTCCGTACCGGTTCACCGATGGCGCGAAAACCGATGCGCTCATAAAAACGCTTCTGTTCCGCCACCCCGGAAATGATCAGTTGCGTGATGCCGTGTCCGGCCAGATAGGTGAAAATCCGGGCGCCCATTTTCGGCATCACCAGCGAATGGCGGTAGGCCGGTTTGACTGCCAGCAGGCGGATTTCGGCGGTAGCGCCGGGGATGATTGCTGCGTTGATGGCCGCGCCGAACTTCTCCACCGCTGAAAACGGCGGCTGGAAATGCGCGCAGACCATGCCGACCGCTTCCGTGCCGTTCCAGGCGGCGATGTAGTAATTTTTGTGATGAAACTTATCCACCAGGCAACCGTCCCCGTGGACTTCATGCTGCTGCAATTCGAGTGAAAAAACATCGTGATTCAAGGCCCACAACTGCCGGATTTCCTGTTCCGTCGCCGGCGGGCGGATTTCGAGATGGTTCATCATTCATTCTCCCGGTTAACGGCCCGCTGCATGCGTTCCATGAAATGGATCAATGTGTCCAGTTCCTGCGGCGAAAACTCCTCCATCAACTGTTTGACCTTTTGATCATACGGAGGCTCCAGATGCTCCAGTATTTGGCGTCCGAGCGGGGTGAGTTCCAGTTGGTAGGCGCGGGCGTTGTTCGAGGCGACTTTGCGGATCAGCAGGCCTGCTGTTTCCATGCGTCCCGCCACGCCGGTCAGGTTGGATTTATCCACCAGCAGTTTTTCGCTGAGTTCCTGCTGGCTTAACGGATGGTCGGCGTATTTGAGCAGGAGCATGATGTTGAACTGGATTTCGCTGGAAAGGTAATCGCTGAAAAAGCGCCGGGCGCGTTTCTTCAGCATTTGCCCGACCCACCAGACCCCCATCAGGGCTTCATGTTCCTGCGAGCTGAATTTGACGATTTCATTGTACGTTTTATCGGTTGTCATAGGGCTGATTTTCCTCCATTTTAATTAGTTTACATCTAAACTGTTTATATGTCAACTAATGATTCAAAAAAAATCAATGTTTTTTAAAGGACCGGGCAGGGACCCGGTCCGGAAGCTGAAATACTACTCGTAACGCAGGGAGTCGATCGGGTCGAGACGCGAGGCTTTCCACGCGGGATAGAACCCGAACACGATGCCGACCACCGCCGACACCCCGACCGCCGCGATAATCGCTTCGGTACTGGTTTCGATGGGCCAGCCGAGTTTCATATTGACCAGCAATGCCGCGCCGTGCCCCAGCAGGATGCCGACGATCCCCCCGACCAGGCAGAGGATGATCGATTCCACCAGGAACTGCTGGAGAATATCCCGCGACCGTGCGCCGACCGCCATACGCAAGCCGATTTCGCGGGTCCGCTCGGTGACGGAGACCAGCATGATGTTCATGATGCCGACTCCACCGACCAGCAGCGAAATCAGGGCCACCACCAACAGCAGATTGGTCATGATGGCGGACGTGCTGCTGAGTGTTTTCATGAATTCGGCGGCGTTGCGGATCCAGAAGTCATCGGCGTCGCCGGGGCCCAGGCGGTGACGTTCGCGCAGCAGGGTGGTCAGTTCATTGATGGCTTCGTTCACTTTTTCCGGCGAAGTCGCCATGACCATGATCTGATCGACGTGGGTGAATTTGGGAACCAGCAGCGTGTCCGTGCTCAAGGTATCGGACTGTTCCGGGTAAAACGCCACGCCGGTTCCGGGGTACAGCGCACCGGGAGAAGTGGCGGCGGTGCTGGTGGTGTTGGTGGCGGTGCCGGTTTTCAGGCCGGTCAGGCGCAACCGGACGGTGGTCCACGGGGCGATGACCACATCGTCTTCGTCGGACCCCATCATGTTGGCCCCCTTGGCTTTCAGGACGCCGATCACTTTGAATCCGGTGTTTTTGATCCGGATTTCACTGTCGATGGGGGACTTGCCTTTGAATACTTCGCGGACGATGGTCTGGCCGACCAGGCAGACCCGGGCACGGGAGTCCAGTTCGCGGCGGGTGAAATTGCGCCCTTCCTCGACATCCCAGTTGCGGATGTTCAGGAACTCTGGACTGGTGCCGACGATCTGGTTTGGAATCCAGTTGGTATTGCCGAAAATCAGTTGGCTGCCTTTGGCGCCGATGACCGGCACCGCTTCGGTCACGTGGACGCATTCGCGGGCGATGGCTTCGCAGTCCTCGGGCGTCAGGGACATCTGGGAACCCATGCCCTGGCTGATACCGCCGTGCCGGGGAGCCCCCGGCATGATGACAACCGTGTTCACGCCCATTTTTTCAATGGAATTGCGGATTGAGGTGGAGGACCCTTTGCCGATTTCCATCATCGTGATGACGGCGGCGATGCCGATGACGATGCCGAGCGTGGTCAATAACGCCCGGGTCGGGTTGCGGCGCAGGGCTTTCAGGGCGACGAGTATGGTTGAAAAGAGTGTCATGCCGCTGTTCCTCCTCCGCCGTAAGAACCGGCGACCAGCATGCCGTCGTGGATATGGACGGTACGTTTGGCGAACTGTGATACCTCGAGGGCGTGAGTGACGAGAATGATGGTGATGCCGTCGTCGTTCAATTCGCTGAACATTTTCATGACTTCATCGCTGGTGCGGGAATCAAGGTTGCCGGTGGGTTCGTCGGCGAACAGGACCGGGGGGCGGTTGATCAACGCCCGGGCGATCGCCACGCGCTGCTGCTGTCCGCCGGAGAGCTGGGACGGATAATGATGCATGCGGTCGCTCAGTCCCACCCGTTCAAGCATTTCGATGCCGCGCCGCCGGGCTTCGCGGTTTGACAGCGTACCTGCGGTATAGGAGAGCGGCATGATCACGTTGTCGAGGGCGCTGGTACGCGGCAGCAGGTTGAAGCTCTGGAATACGAATCCGATCTGACGGTTGCGGACCAGGGCGCGCTTGTCGCCGGAAATATGACCGACTTCCTGCCCATCGAGAAAGTATTTGCCGTCGGTGGGACGGTCCAGGCAACCGAGAATGTTCATGAGCGTACTCTTGCCGGAGCCGGAAGCTCCCATCAGGGCCACGTATTCGCCGCGTCCGATGCTCAGGCTGATGCCTTTCAGGACGGGTACGTCGATTTCACCCAGAAAATAGGTTTTGGTGATGTTGTTGGTGACGATCAGACTCATTTCTGTCCACCTTGCTTGGCGTTGGCGCGGGTTCCGGGGCGTTGCGGCGGCTTCGGGAGAAATGGGCTGCCGGCGCCGCCACCGGCGGAGGGCTGCGCCGCGATCGTGGCGATGCTGGTGCCGGTGACAACCTCCATGCCTTCTTCCAGCCCGCCGGAAACGATTTCCGTGGAAACGCCGTCATTGAGGCCGGTAACGACTTTGACCGGCTTCAGCATATTGTCGTCAAGAACCCACAGGGTGCGTTCGCCGCGCTTATTCTCCGGTACGACGGTGTCCGGCGGCAGCAGGGTTGCGTCCGGCGTGTAGCGGAATGCCGAATTCGGTACGCGGAGGGCGTTTTCTCGGCTGGCCATAATGAATTTGACGTTGGCGGTCAGATAGGGCAGAAGGGTGCCGTCCGAATTGTCGGTGCCGACTTCGACCACGTAGGTGACGACGTTCTGTGACATGGTGGCGTTGAACCGGATTTTATGGACGCTGCCTTTGAATTCACGGTTCGGAAAGGCGTCCACGGTAAAGGTGACCGGCATGCCCTGTTTAATTTCGCCCACGTCGGCTTCGTTCACGGATACCCAGACCTGCATTTTGCGCAGATCCTTGGCGATCAGGAATAAGCTGGGGGCGTTCATGCTGGAGTTCACCGTCTGGCCGACGCTGACGCGACGGTCGATGATGATGCCGTCCACCGGGGATTTAATAGTACAGTAACTCAGATTCCGGGCGCTGCGGTCGCGGGATGCTTCGGCGTTCGCCAGTTGGGCTTTGGCCTGTTCCAGATCGGCTTCGGCCACGGCGATGGCGGCTTGCGCTACGGTATATTCGGAAAATGCCGCGTCGTAATCGCTCTGCGACATGGCGCCTTTCGGCTGCAGTTGTTTGGCGCGGGTGTAGTTGGTTTCGGCCAGGCCCAGGCGGGCCTTGGCCTGACTGATGGCGGCGCTGGCACTGATCAGGGAGGCTTTGGCCTGAAGTTTCTGGGCTTCATTCTGGCGGAGGTCCGCCACAAACAGGGAATCGTCGATCTGGGCCAGCACCATGCCCGCGGTGACCCGTGAGCCGTAATCAACGGTTTTGCCGTCGGCGTCGAGCCCGAATTTTTCGATCATGCCGTTGACCTGGGCGCCGACGTTGACGAGCTCCTCGGGTTCAACCGTGCCGGTGGCGCTGATGAAACTCGACATGTTTTCACGAATGGCTTTTTCCGTACGGTAAACCACATGCTCGGTTTTGCCCGAATATCTCTGATACCCCAGATAGCCGCCGGTGGCGATTCCGCTCAAAAGAACAATCCAAACAATCCATTTAATCCATTTTTTCATTCATCTGCTCCAGTCAATCTTTATTGCTAATAACGGTTATCCGGAGTGATTTATTGTATCGGCCTGAATGAAAACCGGAAAATAATTTTCAGAAAAGTGGATCGCAAATCATAAACGGCATCCGTGAAGTCCGGATGCCGTTCGAATTCCGGAATGGCAACGCCCCGGGAACCGGCGGCGTTTACGGAAACGAGTAACCTTCGATCATGTCTTCGAGGTCAAAGCTCGTCCACTGCATGGCGCGCTCGTAGTTCATGAACGCATCGTTGATCGTGTCCGCTGTGACGGCTTCGCCCTGAAGGGTCAGCGGGGGCGCGTGGCTGCTGGAATCCAGCAGGTTCAGCGTGACCGGCCCTTTGATCTTGTACGGGGCAATGCGGTCGCGCCGCGCCAGGGCACGCTTGACGCCTTCGGCGATTTCCGCGCAGGCACGGGCCGGAATCATGGAACAGGCCTGATAGGGAGAAAGGGCCTGTTTGACGATGACTTTCTCGATGTCCGGTATTTTCTCGCCGATTTCGGCGGCGATTTTGTCGTCGCCGCTCATCATGACGGTCGGAACGCCGAAGTCGCCGGCGATGGCGGCGGCCATGGAGCCTTCGCTCAGGTAAAATTCACCGTTGTTGACCTCCCATTTCGAATGCGGGATGATTGCTTTCGGGGTGCCGCCCATCGCGTGCATGCCGATCAGGATCATGGCGTCGAACGACGAATCCAGGAGCGGCAGCCAGTGGGGACCGCTGCAGTTGCGGCCGTGGATGATCCGGCAGCGCGGGTCCAGTTCCTCGAACGCAATGTTGTAGCCGGAACCGTGGTTGTCGTTGACCACGACCTCGGTGGCGCCGGAGTCGAATGCGGCCTTGACGGCGGCGTTGACTTCATTGGTCAACAACCGGTACATCCGGTAACGGTGCCGGACATTTTCATAACTTTGATTGGCACGGTTTTCCCGGAAGCAGAAACCGGCAACTCCCTCGATGTCTGTCTGAACGTAGATTTTCATGATAATAGACCCAATATTATTTAAAACTCTTAATCCGGCTGGCCGGAATGCTCACTATGGCAATGGCCGCAACAGGAACTTGCGGGCTGGTTTGATTTGGGCTGAAGCGGGGTGGTTTCGATGGTCGGGCGGCGCTCGGATTCGAACTGCTCCATCGCTTCCTTGTACCGTTCCTTCTTCACCAGGAACAATACTTTGGCGTCGAAACGCTGGATCGAGATATTGCGGACACTGCGCGAAGTCGGTTGCCCGAACGAATCATACGGAGTCCAGACACCGTCGCGCTGCGAAGAATACTGATTGGAGCCGAATTGGGCGAACCCGCTGTCGTTGACTGTGGTTTTCTTGACGGTTTTCAAATCGGTTTTGACCACGGCTATGGCGTCGACGCCGCGCCGTTCCGCTTCTTCGATCAGGGCATGGCGGACATCGTCATTGGTGCGGTCCGATCCGCAACTGGCGGTGGCGCGCCCCGCAATTTTATAGGTATCCGGCGGCACTTCCTGTTCGGAATTGAACCAACGGACGTGCCCTTCGGCGGTTTCCTCATAAGTCTGTCCGACATATTCAATATCGATACAGCCGGTCAGCCCCAGCAGACAGAGCGGCAACAACAATAATTTACCCAATTGCATGGCAGAATTCCTGTTTTCTGTAAAAATACCATGAGGCGCGGCGATTTTCAAGGAGCGAATCATGAAATATTCGTTTAAGATTTGGATATTGACTTTTGGCGTGTCCGCGCTATATTAGCAGGAAGAAGCGTCACCTGGAGTTTGATATGGCAGCATCGCATAACGATAATAACGATAAAAAATCATTGATGATGGGAATCGGCCTCGACAACGAGGACGGTCACAAGCGCGTCACCAAAGGCGATAACTTTTACCTGGTCGGCGGCAGCGAGGAAACGCATGACCGGATGACCGAAACCGCCATTAAAGTCAATGAAAAGCTTTCTGTTAAAGGCAAGGCTCTCCACGAGATTTCCCGCAAGGAGTTCATCGACCTGATCCATGAGGCTTCCGGCAAATAACGCCGCGCTTTCGTTCCGCTCGTTCAATCCGTTAAACGGTACGGCACGAATTCCCGGATTCCCTCGCTTTTGCCGTTGAGGAAGACATCGGCAAGGCGTTCCCCCATTTCCCGGTAATTCTGGACTGCGGACAACAGCGGTATCCCCGTGTTGCGTTGCGAATGGCCGTTGTCGAAATCCGAATAGAAGATATCCCGGTTGAATTCCAATTTACGGTCGCCCGCCATTTTCAGGACGGCGCCGGTGAAGCCGAGCGTCGGCGACACCATGACGATCGGGCGGCCGGGGGCGAAATCGATATTCATCAGCGTGTCGTAGATGTCCTGATACGAAAGGCTTTTAATCTCGATGATGCGGTAGAAGGCATTGCCTGCGGCGCAGGCGTCAACGAAGCCGTCGCGCCGTTCGCGCGCCACGTAAAAGTTCTCCGGCTGGGCCAGAAAGAAAATCTGGGCGTTTTTCCCGGCGCGTTCGAGGTTGAGCCGGGTCATTTCGCGTACGGCTTCGCGGTGGTTGGTGGAGATGAAATTCATCTGCTCCGGATAGCGGTTCAGGATGATGACTTTGTTGCGGTACTGGAACAAATTGCCCATGATGGCATCGTTCGGCATGGAAACGGCGGCGAAATCGTAACGGTCCACCGCCGACGGATCATTGACGAGGACTTCGATATCGACGAAAATCAGTTCCAGTTCGGCACTTTTGGAAAGCAGGGGGCGCAGCAGGTCGCCGCGGTCGGATTCCTCTTTGCCGAGTTCCTGGGCGACGATCTGTTCGCCCAGCGTGGAAAAATAAGCCAATCGCCGGACCGGAGAGCGCCCGGTCACGGTGGTCCCGCCGCGCTTGGACGTAGCCAGTACGCCGTTCTCCACCAGTTCTTTGAGCGCATGGTTGATGGTGGTCCGGGTGACCTGATATTTTTCGATCAGTTGTTCGCGGGTCGGGATCCGGCTGCCGGCGGGGTAACGCCCGCTGCGGATGTCCTGCAGAATCTGATTTTTCAGTTTTTCATATTTCGGTATATAAGCCATGTCGTAAAAAGTCCTTCAAAATGCACTCATGCTATATAATGCCACGAAAAAATCGAAAGTCAACGATATAAACCGGTTTTTTAATTGATTTTTTGCAAAAATAACATAAATGGTTCGAAAATGAATCGGACATTCGCCCCGCTCCTGCAAATTTTCCTGATTCACGGCTTTAAAACCGGCTGCTCCGTGCTATATTAACCGTATATGGAATTCGATGGAAACAATGAGGTTATGAAGTGAGGTTATGAAGTGATGAAAATGGATTGGCGGAAGCTCCTTTCACCGCAGAGGCTGGGTAAGAAAGCGCCGGACGAGATTACTCCGGGACGCTCGCCTTTTCAACAGGATTTTGACCGGATCGTATTTTCCCCGGCGTTCCGCCGCATGCAGGACAAAGCACAGGTCTTTCCGCTGGCGGACAATGACTACGTTCATACCCGGCTGACGCACAGCATGGAGGTTTCCTGCGTGGGGCGTTCGCTTGGCGCGGCGGTCGGCGCCACGATTTGCGCACGCCATGACCTCGGGCACATCCAGCCGTCGGATATCGGCGCGGTGGTCGCCGCGGCGGGGCTGGTGCATGACATCGGCAATCCCCCGCTCGGACACTCGGGCGAAGAAGCCATCCGGTACTGGTTCCAGCACTCCGAGCTTGCCGCCGAAATGAAAGCGGGCATGACCGAAAAGCAACAGGCGGATATCGCCGGTTACGAAGGGAATGCGCAGGGATTCCGGGTGCTCTCCAAGCTTCAGATGCCGGACAATGCGGGCGGCATGCAGTTGACCTGCGCCACGCTGGCGGCATTCGCCAAGTATCCGGTCGAATCCCGGGTGCGGAATCGTCCGGAAGGAGTGGCGTCGAAGAAATTCAACTTTTTCCAGTTGGAACGCGATCTGTTCAAAAGCGTTGCCGAAACGACCGGCCTGTTGCCGTTGGTGAATTCGAACGACGATTACTGCTGGTGCCGTCACCCGCTGGCGTGGCTGGTCGAGGCGGCGGACGATATCGCCTACCGGATCGTCGATTTCGAGGATGCGTGGGTCATGGGGATTCTCAATTACAGTGAGATTGAGGAAATTTTTATGGCATTCGTGGACGATTCGTCCAAGGAAAAGCTGAACAGGCTCAGCAGCAAGGCGTTGAAAGTTCAATTCCTGCGGGCGAGGGCGATCAGCCGCCTGGTTTCCGAAACGATTGATATCTTCAATCAATACGAAGATGAAATTCTGTCCGGGACGCTCGACCGCCCGTTGATTGAGCTGATTCCCTGCGCCGATACGATGGAGAAAATTTACCAGCGCAGTTTGAAAGACGTTTACAATTTCCCGCGCGCTGTGGAAATCGAAGTCGCCGGGTATGAACTGACCCAGGGGCTGCTGGATGTCTTTGTTTCCTGCGTCAACGAAGTGGCGACGGCGAAACGTGAAGGCCGGAAGCCCGCCCATCGAAATTTCAAAATCATCCAACTGATTCCGCAGGAATACTGCAATCCGGAACTTCCTGAATGGCAGAATAATGATTATGTCCGGCTGATGTCGGTGCTGGATTTCATATGCAGCATGACGGATACCCGCGCGGTGTCGCTTTTCAAGAAAATCAAGGGCATTTCTCTGCCCGGACAATAAGGAACGCCCCTCATGCCGGAATTGCCGGAAGCGCACACCGTAGCCAATGCCCTGAATCTGTTTTTGCAGGGGCATTCGTTTGAGAAGATCGAAATTTTCATCGACAAATTACGTTATCCGCTGGCTCCGCTCCTGGATGCCGGGCTGTTGAATCAGCCGGTGCTGGAGGTGCGGCGGCGGGCTCGTTATATCATCATTGAGCTGGCGAACCGGCGGGCGCTGGTGGTGCATCTGGGGATGACCGGAGTGTTTCGCCAGTCGGAACCGGGGGACGAGCGACGCAAACACGAACATGTGATTTTTCATCTGGACAACGGGCGGCAGTTGCGTTTCGAATGCACCCGCCGGTTCAGCTCGATCACGGTCTGCGAACTGGATGCGCCGGGGGCGGAGCCGGAATGCCTGGCGGCGCTCGGGGTGGAGCCGTTGAGTACGGATTTCACCGCGGCGTATTTGTACCGGGAACTGCATCGGCGGAAATGCCCGGTCAAAATTGCCCTGATGGATAACGCGGTTGTCGTTGGAATCGGCAATATTTATGCCGCTGAAACATTTTTCAAAGCCCGGATCAGCCCGCTTCGCCCCGCCCATAAACTGACCCGGAAAGAATGCGCCGTATTGGTCGAAACCGCCCGCGGGGTCCTTGCCGCCGCTATCGAAGCGGGCGGCACCACCTTTTCCGATTACCGCCAACTGGACGGAACCGAGGGGCTGTTCGAACGCGAACTGCTGGTGTATGGACGCAAAGGCGAGCCCTGTACGGCTTGCGGAACTCCGATCACAACTGCGACGCAAGGCGGGCGTACCACCTTTTACTGTCCGAAATGCCAGCACTGAAACACCATCCCATCATGCCCGGCCCCATGGAAGGGGTCATGAATCCGCTGTTCTGCCGGACGGCGGCGGCGCTGGAGCTGCTGCCCGTCATGGTGACGCCGTTTCTGCGGATTTCGGTGGACGTGCCGCGACGGAACAAAATCATCAAATGGCTGGAGCCGCTGGCCATTCCGGGCAAACCGCTGGTGATCCAACTGATGGGGGACGATCCGGCGAATCTTGCCGCCGCCGCCCGGATTCTTTACGATTACGGCGTGCGGGAGTTCAATTTGAATTTTGCCTGTCCGAGCGGGCAGGTGGTGCGGAGCGGGGCGGGTGGCGCTCTGCTGAAAAATCCGGCGTTGATGCGGTCGATTACCGCGGCGCTCCGGCACGAACTGCCGGATATTGCATTGAGCGTGAAACTGCGTTGCGGCTTTGCCGATCCGCGGGAAACCGATGATATCATTCCGGCATTTGATGGATTGGTCGATTATATGGCGGTGCATTTCAGGACGGTGTCCGAGGGCTACCGGAGTGTTTCCGGCGGGTTGGAGCGGTTGAGGCGGGCGGTGGCCCTGTCGCCGGTTCCAGTGATCGGCAACGGCGATATCGAAACGCCGGAAGACGCGCGGCGTATGCTGGAAACCACGGGTTGCGCCGGGGTCATGTGCGCCCGCGGGCTGTTGCGCGACCCGTATCTGTTGAGGCGCCTGGGGGGGATGGAAAGCCCGGAAATCTCGCCCGGCCGCGATCTGTTTTTCCGGACGGCACTGGCGATTGCGGCGGCCGAGCCGGAGGTTTATTGGAGCCGTCCGCGACTGCTGGAATTGGCCCGATTTGTTTACGGATCAGATTCGACACAGTTCCGGGAACTGGTGGGGATTCGGAACTTTCAGCCGGAGCATTTTGCCGGGTTCCGGTAAATATGCGGAGAAAAACGGAGTTGGCGGTGTTAACGGCTTTGTATTTGCCTTTGCCGCGGCTATTGTATGCAAATTTATTTTCGCAAGAATAAAACGATTTCAGAGGAATTGAACATGAACGTGAATTATCAGATCCGGGCGGTTCAGCTTGATTTGGCCAGACAGCCGGAAACCATGGAATTCATCAAGGATTTCATCGATTTTATGGATGCCAATCATTTCAATACGCTGTTCCTGTATCTGGAATGGCGCGTCCGTACCCGGACGTTCGACATTGGCGAGACCGGTTATTCCGCGGCGCAACTGACCGAAATCATCGATTATGCCGGGGCGCGGAAGATCGACGTCATCCCGGGGCTTGCGGCGCTCGGCCATGCGGAGCTGATCCTTGAACTTCCTGAATATCAGGATTATGCGGAATTGCGCGATGGCGTCAAAGGCCGCTTCCGGAATACCAATCGCAATGATTTCTGTCCGTCCAAGCCGGAGGTCCGTGAATTCCTGGCCTCCTATTTTACCGAAGTGAGCGCGATTTTCAAGTCGCCGTACATCCATGTGGGAGGGGACGAAGTCTGGAGCATCGGATATTGCCCGCTCTGCCGCGAACGCGCCGCCGACTTCAACGGGGAACAGCGGATTTATCTGGAGCATTTTCAATACATACACCGTCTGGTCAGCGGAAAACTCGGCAAACGCATGATGCTGTGGGACGACATGTTCGAATACTATCCCGATATTTTGTCCGAAATGCCGCGCGACACCATCATGGTCAACTGGCAGTATCAGGAGAACGTGACCGGTTTTCAGGGGCATTTCACCAACCTCGAGCATATCGACATGCTGGCGAAATACGAAAAACTGGGCTTCGAATACCTGATCGCCCCCGCTGATTATCACTGGAGCAACACGGAGTCGTTCACCAATCACACCCGGAACCGCAAGGTGCTTGGCGGGTTGGTCACTACCTGGGAAAAAGCTTATTCTTTCCTGTATAAATCGTTTCCGTTCATTGCGGCTTCCGGTTCCATCTGGAGCGGCGAGGCAGGGGACGGCGCCGCGGCGCTGAAAGCCGGTGTCCGTCAGATTTTCGGGGATGTGGATGATGTTTTTCAACAGGCGGTAAATCAGTTTGCCGGAGCTATGCTCCGTGTCGGTGTGAGCTCCGCCTACCTCTGCTCGATGGCGCGTTCCGGACCGGATTACAGCGTGTTGAACGGTTATAAAACGATTCACGCGATCTTCCGTTCTTATCTCGGCAAATTTGCCGGGCGGCGGGCCGAACGGGTGCTTCAGGATATGATCGACGATACGGCGATGCACATTCTGGCCATCCGTTGCCGGGTCGCCTGCTGGCATCTGCGCAAAGGGCAGGAGGGGGAGAGCCTTTCGGACCTGCTTCGGGAGTTGGATGCATTTTCCGCCGAACGGATTGCGCGCTGCCGGGAATACCGGGAGGAACAATACGTCCAATCGTTCATCTCATATTTCGAAGGCTGGCGGAAAGCGCTGGCGGATTATCAGGAGGCGTTTGACAAATCGGGCATGCTGGTTTGTGAATTCTGTTTGCCGGACCTTTACGGCGCTGCCCGCGTCTCGGTGGAAATCAAGGTCGGCGGTGAATACCGGTTGGCCGGACAGGGAGTGTTCAAGGGGGCGCTGGAGACGCTGTTTGAACATGCGTTTTTTATTCCGCGCGATGTGGAGTTGGAGGGGGTTCGGATTCAAGTCGCAGGCTTTGCGGGGCAGGGGCTCTGCTATGTTTCGGGGCGTACTGAACGGGGCACGTTTGTCCCGGACGGCGTGACCGGTGTCCGCGGCATCGTTGAGCATCCGGAATTTGCGCTGGCTCCGGACGTCACCCGTTGCTGGCTCGGTTCGCAGAATACGTTGAATGCGTTCCGTGACCGCTGCCAGGCGGATCTGGTCAACGAGATCGAAATATCGATGAAAAAACAGGCGGATTGACCGTTTTTTGAACGAAAAAAGCGGAAAATCCGGGAAAAAATGGAAAATTCCGCTTTTATCGACATTTTATATTTGCAAAGTGCCAAGCCCACATTACATTAAGCCTCAGAGTTCCAAGAGGGAACCCTGCTTGGTATTAATTCTAGCATGAAAGGGCTAAAAAATGATCAATGGTGTAACTGGAATCGTATTGGTAAACGTCGAACGTCCGATGTTGAAGGAAGTCATCAGCCGCATTATGCAGCTTGATGGGGTCAGCGAAGTTTACACGGTAGCCGGCGAATATGACCTGGTGGCCATGGTAAGAGCGCGTGACAACCGCGAACTCGCCGATGTGGTGGCAAACAAAATGATGCGCGACATTTCCGGCATCACCCACACACGGACCCTGATTTCCCTTGATGTAGACTCCAAGTACGACTTATCTCCAGCCTTCGGGGTGAAGTAAGTCCGGACGGAACCTTATGGCAAAGGCGCTTCCGGGGTTTTCTCCAGAAGCGCTTTTTTTTATTCCGGGAGAGGCTGAATAAAATGCGTTTGTATTTGATTCTGTTGATGATGGGGGCAGTCCTTGCTGCTTCCGCGGATTATGAGCTTACGGACTTCCTGAAGCAGCACCGCGGCGACATGTGGAGCATGAACCAGAGCGGGTTTGGCAATATCTTCTTCAAGGCGGCGCCATTTATCCCCACCGATCAGTCAAGGGAGGAGTTGCGTTATGCCCTGAGCAATCGGCGCGGCATGCTGCGGCTGGACGAAATGACGGTATTCGAGGCGCTGGCGGCCTTCGGCGACGACAAGACGCTGGACCGGCTGACGGTGACGGTTTTCAACCGTGGCGACGGTGGTCACTGGGGGCAGGAGAACGTCACTTACTCCATCGACAAAATCACGGCTTTGTTGAAAGAATACTATCCAGAGGTCAAGCCGGTTCCGGACTACTACAACATGAGCGGTCAGAAAATTCACGCCCTGAATTGGAAAACCCCGGATGCGTTTTATCAGCTCAAATGGAGCATGTCCGGTTCCAAGAGCGCACCGTTCTGCGAATATTTCATCCTGAATATCAGCAAGGAAGACATTGCCGGAATCCGGGAAGCCATCAAGGTCACGGTGACGGATAAGGCGGATCTTCGTGACAATATCAGAACCGACAAACCCGGCTACCGCTATCTGGATATTGCGATGGTGGATCAGGGGAACAAAGGATATTGCGTGGTGGCCGTACTGGAACGTATTTTGCGTTATTACGGTTCGGAGGCGGACCAGCACCAATTGGCGCAATTGACCAATACCGAGGTTTCCGGCACTACCCGCGACGATATGCTGGAGGCAATCCGGAAAGCCGACAACCGCCTCGGTATCCGGATGCGTGAGCTTTATTCGGACAACAGTTTTTACAAACCGAACGACTTTCTGAAAATGGTGGACGATTACAACAAAACCGCTCGGAAAGCTCGCCGGAAAACCATTAACCCGGATGACTATAAACGTGTCCGCGGCAATTATTATCATTATGAAATCGGCAATTTGATGAAACAGATGGAGGCGGATCTTTTCGTCCAGTCGCGCGGCCGGGAACGTCGGGAAGTAAATAAATTTATTGAGAATATCAAGAAAAACGTGGACACCGGAGTGCCGCTCGGCTGGTGCGTGCTTCTGGGATTGGTTCCGGAGAAACAGAAAAATCCTCAGGCGGGCGGCGGTCATATGCGCTTGATCATCGGTTACAACGATGCGGCGCAGGAGCTGGTTTTTACCGACAGCTGGGGATTGGGGCATGAATTCAAAACCATGAGTTACAGCGATGCGTGGGCCATGACGACCTGGCTTGGCGTTTTGCTGCCCAGAACAGCGGCAAGGTGATAAACAAAATGACGGCAAATCATGACATGGCGGATAAATGGATGGGGGAAGCCCTGGCGTTGGCTGAAATGGCTTGGGGCATGACCAGCCCGAACCCGATGGTCGGGGCTGTTGTCGTCCGGGACGGCCAGGTTGTCGGACGGGGATATCATCACCGGGCCGGAGAGCCTCATGCCGAGGTGAATGCCCTGCGTGATGCCGGCGATGCCGCCCGCGGCGCGGATATTTACGTAACATTGGAACCATGCAGTACCGGCGGCCGCACTCCGCCCTGTACCGGGGCGATCATCAAGGCTGGACTGCGACGGGTATTCGTGGGAGCATCCGACCCGAACCCGGCGCATCGCGGCGCTGGAATGAAGATTCTGAGTGACGCCGGAATTGAAGTATTTGACGGTATTTTACAGAAACCCTGCGAGAAATTGAATGAAGCTTTCTTCAAATGGATTGCCACTGGAACTCCATTTGTCCTGTTGAAAATGGCGATGACGCTGGATGGCAAGATTGCCACCGCGGGTGGCAGTTCCCAATGGATTACCGGCACGGACGCGCGGTTGCGCGTCCAGCGCCTGCGGCAATGGGCCGATGCGGTAATGGTTGGCGGCGGCACCGCGCGCACAGACCGTCCCGGTTTGATGGTGCGCGAGCCGGAAAACTGGGCACGCCAGCCCCGGCGCCTGGTGGCGTCGACGGGCATGAGCACGGCGGAAGCGGCGGCATTGCTGCAGCCGGGCGTGGCGCCGGAGGTGATCCGGGCGGCGGCTCCGGTGGAATGGCGGCAGGTCTTGCGACGCCTTGGCGCCGAACAGGTGACGGCGATTCTGGTGGAGGGCGGCGGCGAATTGGCGGATTCATTGCTGAAAGCCGGCGTCGTGGACAAGGTGGAATTCCATATCGCACCGAAAATTCTGGGCGGACGCGGCAGTCGCCCGGTCGTCGGGGGGGATAACCCGGCGTCACTGGCGGAGTCGGTTCCTCTGACGGATGTTGAGACGTTCCCGCTGGGGAATGATATCGGCGTGAGCGGGTATCCGGTTATTTGCGGAAAATGAAATACACGGCGGCCACCATGCACAGGCCCGCCCATACATAATTCAGCTTGAACCCTTCCTTCATATAAAGAAGCGAAAACGGCACAAATACGGACAGCGTAATAACTTCCTGCATGATCTTCAGTTGCGCCAGCGACAGATTTCCCGCATGTCCGATCCGGTTGGCCGGGACCTGAACCGCATATTCAAAAAACGCGATCCCCCAACTGATCAGAATGACGATGATCAACGGTTTATTGCCCAGGTTTTTCAGGTGCCCATACCAGGCGAAAGTCATGAAAACATTGGAAATAACCAGCAGGAAAGCGGTTTTCAGAACAACCGGCCACATTTATCATCACCTCATATTGTTTGTTTCGGACAACAGTTGCATAATATACTGTTTCCGGGTATACGTTCAAGCCCGTATTGTATGAAATATAAGGGGGAATTTGTAAAAACAATTTTCCATATCTTACATTTTTGTCTAAAATAAAAAAAGACAATATTTTGTTAAGGTTGTGATGATGAATGTATTATGGTTTATTGAAAAAGATGGCATGGAAAATGCTTGATGGATGGCAACAGTTGATACGGCCACAAGGAGGTGCCTGATGAAATTGATTATTGCTTACATCAAGCCTGAACGGCTCAATGCCGTCAAGCAGGAATTGTATGCGCGCCGGGTTTACTAAGATGTCCATCACCAACGCGCTCGGGTGCGGGCAGCAAAAAGGGTATATGGAGGCGTAGCGGGGAGCCATGCTCGAAGTCAACCTGTTGAAAAAAGTCCGCATCGCCATCGGCGTGAACGATGATTTTGTTCAAGACGCCATTGACGGTATTATCGCCGGGGCCAGGCAAAGGGCAGATCGGCGACGGCAAAATATTCGTACTGCCAATGGAACAATGCATTCGTATCCGCACCGGCGAAACCGGCTTGGAAGCAATCGGTTGATGGAAAGGAGTATTGAACGATGAACGCTGAATTCATGATTAATAATTTCCGGGTCCTGCTCGGCGGGATGCTGGTATTTGTAATGCATCTGGGATTTGCCATGCTGGAAGCCGGCTTGTGCCGGGCGAAAAACTGCACGAATATTCTGTTCAAGGTATTGAATATAAGTGGCGGAGAGGGGGGGATTCGAACCCCCGATACGGTTACCCGTATGACGGTTTAGCAAACCGTTGCTTTCGACCACTCAGCCACCTCTCCGCTTTTCGATCAAACGTGGTTTGAATGATTTTATTAAGATAACCTCATTTTGAGTTTCATCAAGTCGAATTTTGATTTTTTTCACTAAAAATAAGACAAAAAGGCCGGTTGAGGCCGAATTCAGGCCGTTGAGGGGGAATTTTCGAGAGTGACGCGAGCGCGGGATTGATCTGTAGAAGCGTGGCCACTGTACCGATATCTGATGGTTCACGAGAAAGCCTTTTTCATCCAATGAATATGAACGGCGGCAGAAAGAGGTGCGGCAATGCGCCGCCGGAAACTTTTGTGATAGGCTATTGAAAAACGGGTGTGATATTTTTTTCGAAAAAGGTATGGAAAACGTTTGCAATTTCTTTTGGCCGGTTGTATAATCTATAACAATGGAAAACGTTTTCCATATTTAACCGAGCGAGATGTTTTATGGTGACATTATCCGAAATTGCAAAAACCGCCGGGGTATCCCTGACTGTGGCGTCACGGGCATTGAGTGATGACGAAGCGCAGCAGAAACGGGTTTCGGCGGAAGCGTTGAAGCATGTCCGCTCCGTTGCGCGCCAGAAGGGATATTCACGCAACCGGACCGCGGAATTCCTGAAACGCGGGCAGAATCCGGTAATCGGGGTTTTCCTGCCGCCTTATGAGGACAGTTTGATCGCCCGTTTGCAAAGGGGATTGTGCCGTGAGGCGAATGCTCAGGAATTTCCGTTGTCGTTTCACTATGAGATGTCGTTTCAATGTTACAGTGAATTTCTGGCGAATTCCCGGAATGTCCGCCGTTGCGGCATCATTACTTATCCCTATTTCCGTTCCGACGTCAAATGCGAGAAGCTTTTACAGGATTATGTCGAAAAGGGAGGGAAGATCATTTCGATCTCTCCCAGTACGGTGTTGCCGTGGGTACCGACTTTTCTGATCGACAATCACGCGGGCGGCAAATTGGCCGGGGAACAGTTGGCGAGCCGCGGCTGCGAAAACGTGCTTGCCTACGTGACTATTCCGGCCCGTGCCGAAGGCTGCGGCGAGGCGGCTGAAAACGCCGGAGTGGATTTCACCTCCTATCTGACTGACGACACGACTCCGGAACAGTTTTTCCGGGAAATTGCAACGAGTGTCGCGAGTGGGCGCAAGACCGGGATTTTTGCCGGTTCCGACATGAGAGCCACCGAAATATACCGCTTCATCCAGAAGCATTTCCCTGAAATCGGCATCGGCCCCGAGGGTATTCCGGTCGTCGGATATGACAATCAGTATTTCAGTGAATGGCTGAACCCCGCGTTGACGACCATCGATCAGCCGTTTGAAGAACTTGGACGCAGGGCCATGCGGAGTTTGATTGACAGTATTTACCAGCGGCCGGCGGATCCCTGTACGTTGCCGCCGACTTTGATAAAGCGTCAATCTGCCTGAAAAAAAAGGAGAAAAAATGGAAGCGGAAATGAAGAAATGGTTGCTGTCGCTCTGCGCCGTCGGCATCGTTTTCCTCTCTCAGGCCGGCGTTCAAATCCTCGCCGAACCGGCCCACCTGATTTTGGCCGATGACGCGCCGCACGGAACCATTGTTTTTCGCGCCGAAATCAACGGTAAACCGATGCGGCGCACCGACCTGGACTTTCATGCCATCGGCGAAACCGCATTCCGCAAATCCCAACAGCGTTCCGACCTGGAGGGCAAGGCGGTTTTTCAGTTTCCCGCCGCCGCGGCAGCGCCGAAAAGCGTCATCGTCGCCATTCCCGGACTGGCCGCGCTGGAAACCTGCGTCGAAGTCATTCCCGCCGCCGAATGGAACCGGAACGCCGCCGTGGCAAAAACCATCAATCTGAAACAAAACCTGCGGATTTTGTTCATCGGCGACAGTCTGAGCGATTTCAGCCGGGGCCGCAACTATGCCGATAAACTTCAATTCTGGCTGAGCCTCAACAATCCCGGCAAAGTATCGTTCCGCAATGCCGCCGTCGGCGGCGACTATATTCTCCGCGTGCGGGAACGGCTGAACGGCACCGTCGGCGGCGAAGCGGCATACCGCCAGGAAATGTATGATGAACTGGAACAGGAAAAACCGGATCTGGTCTTTATTTTTCTGGGCCATAACGACACCCGCGCCACTTCCGAGACCAACTTCGCCGCCCCGCTGGTGACGCCGGAAGCACAGGAAAAAGCCTATCGTGAAGTCATTCAATTCATCCGGCACAAAATCGGCGGCAAAATCGTTCTGGTCTCCGCCTCTTCATCCGATTTCGCGATTTGCCGGGAGGCGACGAAAAAACGAGCACAAGCCGCGCCCGGCAAAGTGCAAGTGCTTTTCGGTACGCCGGAACTCATGGAGGGGTTTAATGACGTATTGAAACGCCTTGCCGCCGAATACGGGCTGGATTATGTTGACGTATACCGGCCGACGGCGGACAAAGCGTCGCTCTTTTTCCCCGCCGACGGCGTCCACCTGACGGAAAAAGGGCACCGTTTTATCGCCGCCGAATTATTGAACTATTTCGCGGAACAGCCGCCCTATAGATAAAATTTGGAGAGCATTTTGTTTGTCAGAGCCATGCGCCTGCGTATACGTAAAATTCGCGTGCATCATGCGCGGACGCGGCGCGCGGAATACGCATGAATTTCAGGAAAAACCGGAAATGGATAGTTTCAGAAATCAAATCAGCCAAACTCAAACATGGAGGTAAATATGGTTATTTTTAAAAACAGCGGGACGGTAGTGAAACAACGTCATTTTTTCACATTGATAGAGCTCCTGGTGGTTATTGCGATCATCGCCATTCTGGCGGCGATGCTGCTGCCGGCGTTGAACAAGGCACGGGAAAAAGCCCATGCCGCCAAGTGCATCTCGAACCTCAAGCAAATGGGGCAGGCATTCTCTTTATATTTGGGGGATTACAATGATTTCCTGCCTACGGTGACCATGTATCCAAGTGTTGCCGGGCAAGTCAATTATTCGGTCTGGTACGGGCGCGACAGCCTCGGCGGCTATATGAATTACCAGGGCGGAATGATTGCCAGCGAAGCCAGTAAATCCTGGCAGGGCGGCATGTTCGATTGTCCTACCAATCCGCATAACTCGGGGATTTATCCGGCAAGCGGCAGCGGGACGACCAATTACGGATATAATAATATGACTGACGGACTCGGCGGCAATTCCTCTCAGATTTACCCTTATTTGAAGCTTAACAAGGTGGCGGCGGATACATTCATCATCGGTGACACCGGGCCGGTGAGCGGCAACCCGAACGGTTCGATGTTCCTGGGGTATGGCGCCTGGCCTTCCTATGGTCTGTGGGGATTTCATCCGTGGCACGGCAACGGGGCGAATTTCGTGGACGTTTCAGGTTCCGCCAGATATTTCGACCGGAACGAAATCAACACACTGAAAACTCAGGCCATCGAACCCCGGATGACCCGGGCCAAAGATTGAACATCCAATTTTCAAACAGGAAAGGAAATTTCACGATATGAGAATGGTATTTTTATGGATTGCAATGTGCTGTCTAAGTGTCGGCGCCGCGCCGCTGGTGATGGATTTTGACGGCGGCCTGAAAATCACCGGTCTTGACCGCGACCAGACCGCGACCAGCCGGCGGCCGGTTCAGTTTGCCCGTCAGGGCGGAGTGGTGATCGGCCCGGAACAAGCGTTGAAACTGTTTCATAGCGGAAAGCTCAACGGCGAATCCGGTTCGCTGGTGATGCAGTTGATGCCGCTCGACTGGACCGGAGGGAACAAGGAATTCCAGTTTTTCTTTCATTGCCGGAACCGCGCGGACGGCAGCATTGTCATGCTGCAGAACGGCACGGATGGGAAATTGACGTTTCTGATCGGTTTTCTGAATAAATTCAGCAAGGTGTCCGTTGACAACAGCAACTGGAAGCCGGGGCAATGGCATCTGGTTCAGGTGAATTGGACGCGCGAGGCGCTGGAGATTTTTCTGGACGGCAAATCGGCGGGCAAAGCGCCGCGGGCACGATACGAGGAGTTGAACCTCGACGGAACCATTGACATTGGCGGCAAGATATTTGCGCCGTGCCAGGGCGAGACCGCCATCAGTTATCTGATGCTGTCGTCCGAGGTTTTGCCGGTGCAGACCGAAATCCCGAAGCCGGAGGCGGCAATGGAAAACCGGGAGCCGGAAAACAATATCGCGGCGGCCCGTTTTCAGGCTGTCATGCTGCCGTCGTCGCAATGGGTCCGGGACCGGAGCATGTCGATCGAACAGGCGATGGACGGAAACCCGGAGTCCTGTTATCTGTCCGGCAAAGACGACGGCGAGCATTGGGTCGAAGTCCGCTGGCCGCAACCGGTCCGGGTGGACGGTGTACAGGCGCTGGCGCGTGCGCCGCAGGGGTTTACGTCGTATGCCGTCACGGTTCCGGCCGGGCAGGGCTGGCGCGAGGTTCTGACGGTTCAGTCGGAACTTGAAGAACGGCACGGATTTCAACCGTTGAGCACGGACCGGATTCGGATATCTTTTGCCGACGGCGGGCAGTTGGCTTTGCGCGAGCTGTATGTTACCGGCGAAGCCCCGGAGTTATCCCTGAAACAACCCGGTTGGCCCGGATTCTTCATCTGGTACCCGGAGCCGAGCCCGAATGACGTGGTTCGCTATTTCCGCCGGAATTTCAAAGTGGAAGCCGGGGCGCGTCCCACGCGGGCCATGCTGCAGATTTGCTGCGACGATGCCTATACGGTTTATATCAACGGTCAATTTGTCGGCTCGGGCGGTTTCCAGCCGGAATTGTACGAGGTGAGCGGACTGTTGCGGGAAGGGCGCAACACGATTGCCGTCCGCGCACAGGAATTCAGTATTTGCGAAGGGCTGTTGGCGGAGCTGACATTGATCTACCCGGATGGCCGGACCGAACGCATTTATACGGACCAGACGTGGAGCACGTCAAAAACGGTGGAAGACGGCTGGAATAACGCGGATTTCGATGACCGCTCGTGGAAAAATGCGGTGCGCTCCGCCAATCTCGGCGATTACGAAAAAAACATGACTTACCGGTATTTCGGCACCGACGGACCGGGGTTTGTCATGAAAAATATGACCTTCGACCGGGCGGGCGTCAAACCGGGTGAACCGCTTGAAATCCGGGCGGTTTTCAGCAGTGCCAGAAAAGCCGGCGCCGATTACGGTTTCCGGCTGGAACTGGGGGATGAAGCGCTGAACCCCTCGGCCGATTATTCCATATGGACTGCCGACGCCATGCCGTCCGGCCGGACTTCCGGCTGGGAGCCGGGGCGTTCCTATGAGGTGAAGTGGAATATCGTTATTCCCGCCTGGGCGCCGCACGGTTCATTCCCCCTGAAAGTCCGGGCGTTAAGCAATGGTTCCGAGGCGGCGGTGGAAGCGGCGCTCCCGGCTGTTCGAATCGCCCGGTTCAAAGACGAACCGGTACTGAAAAACACCCCTCTGAAATCGGGCGTGGAGGAACGCGGCGGGCAGTTGCGGATGGTGGTCAACGGCGAAATCGTTGCCCCGCCGATTTTTACCGTGAACAGTTTCAATAATTCGTTCCGGCTGCTCGGGGAGGGCGGTTCGATCAAGGCCGACCTGTACCGGCTGCAGATGATGTCGGACCATATTTACCCGCAAAAAAGCGCTGATAAGGAACAGTTCTACAGCCGCAAGCTGGCGATGATCGATCAGGATATCCGCAATTTTCTGAAAATCTACCCGGACGCCCGGATTCTCTGGGCCATGACGTTCCGCCCGGAAGCCTCCTGGAACGACGACTATCCCGACGAAGTGGCCGTGTTCCCGGACGGCACCCGGACCAAAAATTCGTTTGCCTCGCAAGTCTGGCTGGATATGAGCGCCGAATGGATACAGCGGATGGTGACGCATATGCGCCGGAGCGATTACGCCGGACATATCGCGGGGTTTCATTTCGGCATCGGCGACGGGGCCGAGGCGATGTACTGGGGACGCAATCATAATGCGTTCGATGCTCCCCGCGAACGTGTTTCCGCCGGGGATTTCTCGCCCGCCGCCATGCGCCAGTTCCGCATCTGGCTGCGTGAAAAATACCGCGGCAATGTCGCAGAACTTCGCCGCGCCTGGAAAAACGACCGCGTCGATTTCGAAACCGCCGCGCCCGACATGAATGAACTCCGCCGCGCCGAACAGCAGAATTTCCGCGACCCGGCTTCCGGAGCCATGTCCATGGATTATTGGAGTTTTCACGGCGATTCGATGGCGGACGCGGCGGTCCGGATCGCCGAAGAATACAAAAAGGCCTGCAACAATGAGCTGTTGGTCGGCGTGTACGGATTTTATAATCTGGCGCAATTGCAGTTGATCTACCGTCCGGCGTCGTCTCATCACGTGGCGTACACCGGCATTGAACGCGTCCTGAACAGCAAGGCGATCGATTATCTGGCCTGTATCCAGAGCTACGCCGGGGTCAACGGCGGTACGCCGGTCATCACCGGCATGCCGGACGCCAGCCTGGCCCGGCACGGAAAAATTTTCCTGGAGGAATACGACATCCGGACGTTTTTCACGGACCTGACGTTCAGCCACAGCCACACCACCAGCCAGCGCGAAACGCTGAACATCATCCGCCGGGATTTCGGCGAAACGCTGGTCCGCAACAATCAATGCTGGTTCTACGGATTCGCCCGCGGACAGCAGGGGCGCCGCGCCATCGGCTGGTATTCGGAGCAAAGCCTGATCGACGAGCTGAACCGCAGCCACAAGATCGGCCGGGCCGTCAGTCCCTATGCCAACCGTTCAACCGCCGAAGTGGCGCTGTTCGTCAACGCCCGCGACATCGTGACCATGGACATCATGGATGCTCCGGGAACGCTGATCAACGCCCAGTACAATACCGTTTACCGCGAATTGAAGCAACTGGCGGTGCCGTATGACTGTTTCCTGCTCAGTGATTTCAATGAAAAGACACTGGCGCAATACAAAGTGGTGATTATTCCGAACGCTTTTTTCCTGAGCGAAGCCGAGCGGAGCAACATCCGGCGGATTCTGGAGAAACAGCGCAAGACCGTGCTCTGGCTCTACGCGCCCGGCTACTCCGATCCCGATAAAGGGCTTTCCGTTGCGAACATCGGAGCCTTGACCGGAATCAACGTCGGCATGACGCCGGAATTTCAGGAAACCTTGACCGTGCGGACCGGCGACGGCGGTGAATTCGGACCATACCGCTATCCGTTCGACCAGCGTAAACAGCAGATCGGACCGGTGTTTCACGTGGACGATCCTCAGGCGGAGGTACTCGGCGTTTACAAACACAACGGCAAGCCCGCCGTCGCCCGGAAGACGGTCAACGGCATGACGTCAATTTATTGCGCGGTACCGGTTGCCGGGCGCAAACTCCTGGAACAGATATTCCGGCAGAGCGGTATTCATTTTTACGGCAGCCAGTTGATGTATATGAATGCTTCCAGCCGTTTTGTGACCGTCCATGCCCTGCGCGACCTGAACGATACGCTCCGGCTTCCGGCGGCCCGTTCGGTACTGAATCTGTACACCGGCGAGACGGTTTCAAATACAGAGGTACTACCAATTAATCTTAAGCGGGGCGGGAGCTCCCTTTATTTCCTGGGCAACCAGGCCGAAATCAATGAATTGAAAGAAAGGTTGAATGAAAAATGAATGTAGAAGCAAGCCTCCGGCTGAATATTGAGTGGTTTCAGAACTCCGGGATCATGCGTCCCGGCAGTGGCGAATGGGGCATCGGGGAACGGATTGCCACCCGCGACAACAAAGCGCTGGAAATGGTTCTGTCCGCGTTCCCTTATTACACGGAATTTCCGAAAGGGTTCGTACTGGAACACCGCCGTCCGGACTGCAACTTCCAGACCGCATGGCTGTTCGCCGCCGCTTCGGAGGCCCTGAACAGGCCGGAACTGATGACGGTGACGGAAAACATTCTCGACTATCTGTTCCATCGGAGCGGATTGTTGAACAAACGCTACCCGGACCTGCCGGAAGCCGCATGGGAATGGAGCACCAATAACCTGAAAAACCAGTTCTATTACGATGACAACGGCTGGAACGGATTGTTCGAGTTGGCGCTGGCGCGGCGTTATCCGGCGCTTGAGGAGCGTTTCCGGATGCGTGACTGGGGATTGAAACTGGCCGGTACGCTGGCGAATGCGCTGGAGAAAGAGTTTTTCGGAGGCGCCCCCGTCACCATTGTCGGCAAACCGGAATTGCCGCATTGGGGCGCGCTGGCCTGTATGCCGATCGCCGCCGCCGCGGTTGAAACCGGCGATGACGCCAGGGCGGAAGCCGTCCGGCGCTATTTCCGGTTCCTGGATGAAAAATTCGATACCCTGAACACCAGCGAATACGCTTACATTCTGGTCGGCGGCGGGGTGGCGGCCGGGCTGCTGCGCGATGCCGCCATCCGGGCAACCGTCGAGCGCGCGGCGGCGGTCCTGATGAAGCGGATGAGCCGTTCCGGCAATATCGCGTCCGAGCACTACGAAATCCCGAACGGGGAGCACCTGGTGGACCTTGTTTACACCGTGAACTGGGCTTTGCTCGGTTTTCAGGAAACGGCCGCGTTGACCGGCAAACCGGAGCATCGTCAGGCTTTCGAGCAACTGCTGGCACTGGTGACCGGCATTCAGGATCGGTGTTCCGAGGCGTTGTTCAACGGTTGCTGGCGCGGCCTGTATGACTTGAATGAAAAGGCCTGGGCGGGGGGCGATCTGCACGAGGGCGGCAGCGGCAGTATCTACAGCGGCTGGACGAATGCTCCGATCGCCATGGCGCTGGCGCACTTCTTGAACGGCAATTCACTGGCGGAAGTATTTTCCGAATAATTGCCGCGCCGCTTGCAATCGCGCCTTTTGAGGTTATATTTATCTTTTATGAGAAAGAATCTGAATATCATCTGCGCCGGTTCCAGCATCAGTTGGACCGGCGGTTTAATTGGCGGGTTTGTCGGCGGGCTGGATCGGAAAATCCGCTTCTCCGGCGGACATGTATTTCCGTCCCATGTGCACCATTTCGGCGGTTCCGAATACCGTCATTTCAAGATGTTCGACTCTGTAGGGCTGATGCTTTCGGGCTATGGCGGCTATCTGGAATTTGATTTCACCGGCGATACGCTTTATCTCTGCCAGTTGATCCGGCGGACGAAAGCTTACGCCGAAATCACCGTTTATGCCGATGGCCACTCCGTCGGCGCATTTGACAACCGCAACCGGACGCTCGGCACAGGTTCAAAATCGTTTACTGCCGACGGACAACAGACATTGTTTCCGCTGGGGCGCCCGTTCACTTTCGGGCATCGGGTCCGGCTTGACGGACGGAACCTGCAAGGGCAGGTCAGTTGCCATGACTACGATGAAGTGAATTTCACCGGCATGGATTATCTGGTGATCCGTTCGTTGAACGATGCCGGACAGGTGGAGCATGCGATTGTTTTCGAGACCGCGCCGGCGGAAGGAACGGAGATTACCGCGGATTTTTCCTATGGGGAGAGCATCGGCTATACGGCCTGTACCGTCGGCGAAAATGACCGCGGCGAAATGGAAAGCGTATACGGCTATGCCGGTCCCAAGCCGAATTACGGCCTTGATTTCCGCCGGACCAACCCGGCGGCGTTCCGGCAATTTCAACTGCCCTGCGGTGGTTCTCACCGGATTCGCCTGGAGATTAGCGGCGGCTCCGAGCCGTATTTTATCTTCAATTTCGCGGCAGACCGCGAGTTCAATATCATGAATGCGGGCATCGGTGGTTGGACCATTCGAGCCTTTATGAACGACGCCCGCGGGCGCAATGTGGACACCGCGCTTTCGCAGTTGAAACCGGACGTGATGTTCCTGGAATATTCCGCCAACGACGATTGGTTTTATTTCCAACGGAAAACCCGTGGAAAGCCGCAAATGGTAAACGACGCCGTACTTGCCGACCGCGCATTGCTGGAACTCTATTCCCTGAAACAGCATCGGATCGAAAGTTGTTCCGGGCAAATATTGGAACTGACGCCCGGGAGCCTGCGCGCCAGCGGGATGCACGATGTGGAAGTTGGTGACATTGCCCGGATCGGAACGGAAATCCGGGAAATCACCGTGGCGGAAAACGGCCGGATTCACTGGCACCCCCCGTTGCGGGAAACGACCGCCCGGGAAGTATCCATCCGTTCGATGACCGAATACGAAAATGATTTCCGCCAGTTGATTCAGCGGATTCGCGCGCGTTTCCCTGACGTGATCCTGTTCCTGACGGCTCCGGCTCCGGCGAATTACGACCGCCGCCAGTTGTGGGGATACGAAATCGCCCTGAACCGGCTGGCCGGGGAGCATGCGAACTATCATATGATCGATATGAAAACGTATTTTGCTTCTTTCCGCCCCGAGGACTGGTTGGAATATGAATTCACTGCGGATGGCGGCACGGAGTATGAATTGCCGTGGACCGGCTATTCGCAGTATTTCGAGCTGACTCCGCAGGCGGAATTCACGGTCCGGTGCACGGACCGCTTTGAACTGGCGTTCTATCATGAATTCAGCTTGTCGAACCCGTCGGAGAGCGACCCGCGCAAAGAGTGCTGGCGGATGAACGGCCCGGTGCCGATGCGGCTGGTTTTCCGCACTCCGCCGCCGGCCGGAATTCGTTTTAAACTGCGCTATTCGCCCGGCGGCTGGAGCCACGACTACTGCCATCCGAACCCGGCTGGATGCCGGGTTTATACGGATGCCTATTATGCTGAATTACAGAACGTGCTGGGCGATTAACGGTCGAAGGCGGCGTCGAACTGAAGGTTTGACGGGCTGAAATCGATCTTCCGGGTAAATTCACAGGCATCTTTCGCCCCGTATTGACGGTCCATGCCGCAGTCTTCCCATTCGATCGACAGCGGGCCGCCGTAACCGATCCGGTTCAACGCGCGGATAATTTCCTCGAAATTCACCTGTCCATGCCCCGGACTGCGGAAGTCCCAACCCCGCCCCGGCTTGCCGAAATCCAGGTGCGAGCCGAGGATTCCACTCCTGCCGTCCAATGTCAATGCCGCGTCTTTGATATGGCAATGGTAAATCCGGTCCGGGAATTCCTCGATGAATTTCACCGGATCGATCATCTGCCAGAGCAAATGGCTCGGGTCGAAATTGAATCCGAATTCAGGACGGTGATCGAGGGCTTCCAGCGCCCGGCGCGCGGTGTGGATGTCGAACGCGATTTCCGTCGGATGGACCTCCAGCGCGAACTTGACGCCGCATTCGGCGAAAACGTCCAGAATCGGATGGAACGTATCGGCGAAAAACCGATACCCGTCATCGAGCATCTTTTCGCTGACCGGGGGAAAGCTGTAGAACATGTGCCAGACCGGCGAACCGGTAAAGCCGTTGACGACTTTCACCCCGAGGTTTCGGGCGGCGCGGGCGGCATTTTTCATGCTTTCGATGGCCCGGCGGCGCTTGGCTTCGGCGTCTCCGGCGCATTCCGCGGGGGCGAACAAGTCCGAACGGGCGTCGAAGTTCGGGTCGCAGATCAGTTGTCCGGCGAGGTGGTTGCTGATGGCCCACAGGCCGAGGCCGTGCTGTTCCATGAAGCGTTTTTTCTCGTCGCAATAGGATTGATCGGCGGCGGCTTTGAAGACATCCAGATGGTCGCCCCAGCAGGCGAGTTCCAGTCCGTCATAGCCGAACGAATGGATCAGCGGGCAGAGCTGTTCAAACGGCACGTCCGCCCATTGACCGGTGAAAATCGTGACTTTTCTCATGCAAATACCTCTCAGAGCTCCGCAACCGGGAGCCATTTGGTTTGATCGTCGGCAGCGCTTTTGACGACGGCTTCGATGAACGCCATGCCGCGGAGCCCATCGTCCACGGACGGGAAATCGGCGTCGGCATGGCCGGCGGCGGCGTCGGCGAAACTGCTGTAGATATTGGCGAATGCTTCCAGGAATCCTTCCGGATGCCCGGCCGGAATCCGGCAGAAACGTTCGGCTTCGGGCAGGGTGCCCGCCCAGCCGCGGCGGTAAACCGTCAACGGCTGGTCGTTGCGCCGGTACTGCAGCGTCTCGGGATTCTCCTGACACCATTCCAGCGCCCCCTGTGTGCCGTAAACCCGGATTCGCAGGGCGTTTTCTTCGCCGACCGAAATCTGGCTGGCCATCAACACGCCCCGGGCGCCGTTGTCGAAACGGAGCAGGACGCTGCCGTCGTCGTCAAGCGTCCGCCCCGGCACGAACGAATGCAGATCGGCGCAGAGCTCGCGGATTTTCAGCCCGGTCACATATTCGGCAAGGTTTTCGGCATGGGAACCGATGTCGCCCATGCAGCAGCTGACGCCCGCCCGCTTGGGGTCGGTACGCCATGAAGCCTGTTTGTTGGAACTTTCGATGGCCGACGCCAGCCAGCCCTGCGGATATTCCACGACTACCTTGCGGATCTCGCCCAGCCTGCCTTGGCGGACCATTGCCCGGGCTTGCTTGACCATCGGATAGCCGGTATAGTTGTGGGTGAGGCAGAATACCAGACCCGTTTCGCGGACGCGGCCGCGCAGTTGACGCGCCTCGTCCACGGTCAGGGTCATGGGTTTGTCGCAGATCACATGCAGACCGTGGTTCAGCGCCTGCATCGCCATCGGGAAATGCTGGTGGTTCGGAGTTACGATCGCCACGCAGTCGATGCGGCCTTTTTCAGCTTCCAGCATCTGAAGGTAGTCCTCGTAACAACGGTCTTCCGGCAGCGAGAGTTCAGCCGCCGTGAGGCGGCTTTTGGCCGGGTCCGTGCTGAAACAGCCGCAGGCCAGGTCGATTTTTCCGTCCAGGCGCGCGGCGATCCGGTGGACCGCTCCGATCATGGAGCCGGGGCCGCCGCCGATCATTCCCATCTGTATTTTCCGTTTCATGGCACAGGCTCCGCGGGTTACTTCAACATTGAGTTCAGGATGTAATAGTTGAGCTCTTCGTAATCGCGCTCGGCCTGGAGGCGGGCGATCGTGTCGTCGTCGAGCGAACGGCTGATCTCCAGCAGTTTCAGGAAGATGCGGCGGCTGTAATCCAGATGCTTCATTCCGCCGTCATCCTTCTGCGTACGCATTACTTTCACGTCCAGTCCGACCCATTCTCCGTTACGCCCGAAGCCGTTTTTATCGAGCACCCGCACCTGATTCAGGGCGCGCCGCGGATCGACCGCGCCGAACGTCAGGTCCTGGTCGAATTTCAGGCTGTTCTGATCGTTCAGGTGTACGCTCCAGAGCTTGTTGTGCGCCATGGCGAATCCCATTTCGTCGGACGGCGAAAGATTGGCGAGCAGCGCGTGGGCGGTTTCAATCAGGCATCCCACCCGTGACGGGTCGGAGGTCATCAGCCCCATCGCGATCGCGTGTCCGATGGTCGGAATGTAGGTGTGGTCCATCGGCTCGTTCGGCTTGGACTCGATCATCACGCGCACGCCGGGATCATAGTCGAGAATCAGTTGCAGCGCTTCTGCGATCCGTTCGGTGGCCCATGCCGGGTCCTTGGCTTCGCGGATATAGGTGCCTTCGCGCGCCAGCCACAGGACAATGTTTTTCGTGCCGAGGGCTTTGGCGATATCGATGGTGCGTTTGGTGCGGTCAAGCGCATACTGGCGGCACTTGGGGCAGTTGCTGGTGTAGCCGCCGTCGACGGTGCGCGGGTCCAGCCAAAGGCGCGGCGCGACGAATTCGGCGGTCAGGCCGTGTCCGTCAAGCACTTTTTTGACTTCGGCGGCTTCGCGGATGATTTGTTCCGGGGTCAGGTCGTTCATGTTCGGCACGGCGTCGTCGTCATGGAACTGCACACCGTCGAACCCGAGCGCCTTGTAGGCTTTGAGCTTTTCATGGAACGGAATGCTCCGGCGTACTTCCGGGCCGAACGGGTCGGCTCCCTCGTGAATATTCCACGGACCGAACGAAAATCTGAATTCTCCTGTCATAATAGACTCCTTTTTATTTGCCCATTAACTTATTTAAATATTCAATACTGCTTTTAGCGCTTTCAAATTGAGGGCGCTTGCAAACGTCCTGTTCATAGATCAGCCATTCGCAGATGGTGCCGCGGGCGGCTTCCACGCAGGCCGCCAGGTCGATACAGCCGTTGCCGAGTTCGGTAAAGGAACCGTCTTCACGGTCCATATCCTTCAGGTGAAGCTGGGGGAGGCGGTTGGCATATCGCTTGATGTACTCGACCGGGGATTCGCCGCCTTTGGCTGTCCAGTACACGTCCAGTTCCATCTGGACCTGCCGGGCGTCCGTACGCTCGAAAATCAGGTCCAACGCGGCTTTACCGTCGATTTTTTCGAATTCGGCGGCGTGGTTGTGGTAGGTGAATTGCAGGCCGCGCCCGGCGGCGGCTTTGCCGATGGCGGCGCATTGGGTGACGACATCGTCCAGAATTTCGCTGAAAACGCCGCCGCGGCTGATCGTCACATAACGGCAGCCGAGCGCCCGGGCATAGTCGAATGTTTTGTTGTTCGGATCGTCGAAATCCGCGGCGTTCACATGCATGCCGCAGGCGTTCAGGCCGATTTCTTTCAGAAATGCCGCCAGTTCGTCCGGTTCCATGCCGCCGAAGTTGAAGGCGAATTCCGCGCCGTCGCAGCCGAGTTTCACCAGCTCCTTCAGAACTCCTTTGAAGTCCTGTTTGAGCGGCTCCCGGATGGTGTAGAGCTGAATTCCGATTTTCATGTCTTTCATATTACCAGTCCTTTCCCAGTAGGTTATCGATGTTACGGTATAAAATATTGTGCATATCGTTTTCGGAAATCCTGGCGCTGACGATGCCGCCGATTCCCTGAAACTCATCGAACCACGGCAGGTCGGTTCCGTACAGGAGCCGTTCGCTGCCGACCAGTTCGACCAGCTTCTCCACCATCCCGGAAGTGCCGGGGATGCTGGTCAGTTCAAAATAAACATTATCCGGGCAGGCCCGGTGCAGACGCGCCACGCCGTCCCAGTCCGCCCGGAACGAATGGCCCATGAAAAAGATCGCGTTCGGATACTTCTGCGCCGTTTCGATCATCAGGTCGATCGGCACGAAACGGTCTCCGCCCCAGGTATGGAGCAGAATCGGCAGTTTGCGTTCATCGGCAAACTTCAGGGCCGGCTCATAGCCTTTGTCGGTGATTTTTTTCTGGTGGTATGCCGAGAGAAATTTGAATCCGATCGCGGCGGGCGTCCACCGGTCGAAGGATTTCACATCTTCGATTACCCGGTCGGGATGGTTCGGGTTCACTCCCACATACATGCGCAGGATATCCGGATGCCGCCGGGTGATTTCAAAGACTTCCCGGTTGCTGAAATCCGGCGTCCAGAGTGAATGATGGTGCGAAAACGCCAGCTTGGTGATTCCGGCTTTTTTCAGGTGCGCGATCATGGCGCCCGTGTCGGAGCGCTTGAAATAAATCTGACCGTGCGCCCCCATGTGGCCGTGCATGTCATAAACGGGAATATTGGCCCTGCCAGTATTCCAATACGCTTCCGCCAGCGTTCCTTTTGCCGTCCAGATGCTCATAATTCCACCTCGTCGAGAAGCCGTTGCAGGTTGGCACCGGCGATCAGGCGTTTGGCTTCGCCGCCGATGTCGGAGTGTTTCAGCGACAGCATCATGCCGCCGAACATGAAACCGGGGTATCCGCTGCCGTACAACACCCGCTCCGCACCGTATTCGTTGACCAGATCGGTCACGCCCTCCGGCACCCAGTAGGTGGAGATTTCGAGATGAAACCCCGGATAGTTCTCCAGCAGCGGACGGAAGTAGCGGTCTGTGCCCCAATACAACCCATGGGTCATGCAGATGTAGCGGTTCCGGGGAAATTCCTTCAGGAATGCGTAAACCGCTTCCCAGCTCCCCAGCGTATGGACGCCGATCATGACCGGAATCCGGCGTTCGGCGGCTTCGTCCATGAATTTGCCGATGCTCAGGCGGTCGGGAATCCATCTATGTCCCGCCGGGTCCGGGATCAACGCCTTGATCCGGTTCGCTTTCATGGCGGTGAAAAATTCTTTGCCGTCCGGCAGTTCATGCGTACAGGACGGCAGGAAGCTCCATGCCCCGGCCAGGCGTTCCCGGGTATCGGCGGCGAGCCATTGGACGGTGGCGTTATTCGCATAGACGGCTCCGGCCGAGGTCAGGTTGACATCGCGCACCAGCGCTTTGGCGACCCCGTTGCGGTCCATTTCCCGGAGCAGTGCCTCGGTGGTCGAGGCGTACTCCAGGGCGCCGTTCATCGGCGTTCCGATTTGCACGTTTGCATCAAAGAACATCATTTTCTTTTATCCAACTATCCATTATTTATTTTTACTTTCAGCATATTGACGCAGTTCGTCCACATTGGACGCCACCTTGCGGACGACCGCGCCGATCTGTTCGGCGGTTTCGCGGTAATACATCCGCTGGTGCTCGATTCCCAGTGCGCGTTCGCAGGAAATCTTATCGGAAACCGGACAGGAACCCTCGAAAATCCGGTATTGGTCCGGCGACAGGTTGAACAGATTGTGACGGTAAACCGAACCGTGCGTTCCGTTGCCGATGCCGGCTCCTTCCGCCAGGCAGGCTTCGTTGATCGTCCAGCGGTCGATGCCGTCGAACTCCCGTCCGTCAAAGATGAAGTGGAACGAATAATACCCCTGCGGGTCGGCCAGCCGCCCCGACGCCTGAACCCGTACCCCCGGCACTCCGGCGATGGCTTCGGTCATGATCCGGGCGCTCTCGCCGTAACGCTGAATCCGTTCCGGCAGGCTCTTTAACTGTTCGGAGAGCAGCAGCGCCTGAAACGCCGTCGCCCGGTAGTTGTGGCAAACCAGCCCCTGAGGCGTCTTCGCTCCCTGACCTTGCTTCGCACCGCGGACATAACCGATGTGTTTGATCAGAAACAGCTTCTCCGCCAATTCAGAGTCGTTGGTAATACAGATGCCGCCTTCGCCGGATGCCGTCACCTTGCTCTGCTGGAAGCTGAAACTGCCGACCGCTCCCCAGCTCCCCACGCCCTTGCCGTTCCAGGAACCGCCCTGCATTTGCGCGCAGTCCTCCAGAACCGGGATGCCGTGTTTTTCCGCAATCGACAGGATTTTGCCGAGGTCGGCGGTGGAGCCGTAAATATGGACGGGGATAATGGCTTTGGTTTTCGGCGTGATCGCGGCTTCCATTTTAGCCGGGTCCATGCACAGCGTGGTGGGCTCCACGTCCACGATCACCGGGATGGCGCTCAGGTAATGAACCACCATCGCGGTCGCCATCCAGGTCAGCGCCGGGATGATCACTTCATCGCCCGCCTTGACCCCCAGCGCCTGCAGGGCGCATTCCAGCGTCACCGTGCCGTTCGCCATGAAAATACCGTATTTCGCGTTATGCGAAGCCGCAAATTCCTGTTCGAACCGCTGTTCCATCGGACTGTTGAACGACCATTCGCCGCTCATATAAAGTTGTTTCAGTTTTTCCGCCGTTTCTTCGGTCCGGATCGGCCATGCCAGGGATTTTACCGGTTCTTTCAATAAGCTTTCGCCGCCCAATACTGCCAGATTCGCCATTTTTATACCCTTTCCTTTGTTTATAAATCTTGCATTGCTGAATGCTTTGATTATATTATACACTGCTAAAGGAATAATATAAATATCTCGATTTTGCGAAAAATATCTCAATCTTGCGATTATGAGTGATCAAACAGACAAACATGACGTCAAAGAGGTCCTGCTGGCGGGCGCCCGCCAGGTCTTCACCACCTGCTGTCCGGAGGAATTCCCGGAGGACCGGGCTGACGATTCGTTCAAGCCCGACCGCCACTTGCACCGTGAAATCCTGTTCATCCTGCATGGCGAGAGCCGCTTCCTGCTGAACGGACTGGTATACGACGCCCGGCCGGGTGTCGCGTTCCTGCTGAACAAATGGGAGGTTCACAGTTACGGCTACCGCAAGGACGACCACGACCTGCTCCATCTTTGGATTCATTTCAGCGATGACCGGATGTATGGTTCATTGGTTCGTGTCAGTTGCGCCGGGCAATACCGTCCGGCGGGCAGCCACATGAATTTCAACGAAGACCTGCATCAACTCCTGAAGCGCCGCTGGAACATGCTGGAGAAAATCCCCGAATGCGATTCCGGCGTCAAGGATCTGCTGATCAAACCGGTGCTGAACATCGTATTTGAGGAATTCGCCATGTTTCAGTTCGGCATGATCGAATATCCGAAGGAAAACACCAGCGACATCACCGTGTTCCTGCGCAACTATATCCGCAACACCAACGGGCGCGGCTGTTCCCTCGAGAACCTCGAAAAGCTCAGCGGTTACAGCCGCTTCCACCTGACCCGGCTGTTCCGCGAACAATGCGGCAAAACCATCGGCGAGTACATCAACGACATCCGTCTGCATTTCGTCAAAGAAGCCGATAAACGCGGTCTGAAGCAGAAAGAGATCGCGGTGGAACTCGGGTTTTCCTCGCCGGCGGCGTTCTGGTATTGGCTCCAGAAGCACAAATAAACACGGCGGAAAAACGGTTTGCAATTTTCAAAGAACTTCCGGCACACGGTATCGGTATGCGCCGAATGCCGGGAAAGTTTATAGAGACTTTTGTAAATATGCTAATACTTTGGCCATTGCCCGGTCGGCCGGATGATCATTGTTTTCGTATTCGATATTGATATAGCCGGCATAACCGTTCTTCTTCAGTTCGCGCAGAGTGGCAAGCGAATCGATGTCGCCTTCGCCGATCAGGGCAGGGCGGTAATAGCCGTTGATCATCTGCCGGTAGCCCTCGAGGGGGTCCGGCGAGAAATCCCAGTCCTTGAAATGGACATGTTTCACGTATGAAATGCACTGGCGCAGGGATTCGAGCTGGTCTTCGCCGGTGGACGCGTTGCCGTTGTCAAACGTCAGGTACAGCGAGGGAACCGCTTCGCGGGCCTCGAAAAAGTCGGCGGCGGTGACGAACGGACTGCTCAGGCCGGGAAAGTTTTCCACCGTCAGGAGCACTCCGGCGTCTGTTGCCAGCGGCGCAATCTGCGTCAGGGCATCGGTCCAGATTTTGCGGCATTCCCGGCGGTCGGCGACTCCGGCGACCGGGGGCGTCGGGATCATCACCAGCGGCGCGCCGAGGATGACCGCGTCTTCCAGCGATTTTTTGGCGTCGTCAAGGTATCCGGGTTCGCGGGTAGTGACTTTCGACAGGAAAAAGGTATGGGCCACTACCGGCAGCCCGGCGTCGTCCGAACGTTTTTTCAGTTCCCTGGGATCGCGTCCGTACGTGGAGACCCAGTCGATGCCGTCCATTTTCAGTTCGGCGGCGACCCGGACAATATCTTCCACCTGAAAGCCCTGCCGGGCCATCGTATAGGTCATCATCGAGAATTTCATAGATCGGTATTCCTTCGGTTTAATGGAGTTCTTTCAGGATTTTCACTGTTTCTTCCACCAGTTCCTGCCCGCCTTTGCTGGAGACGATGTTGCAGTAGCGGCTGGCGGAATAGCCGCGTCCGTATTCGCCGCGCCCGGTTGCCAGGTAAGTGCCGCCGTCGGGGCCCGGAACCCCGGTCAACTGGACGATAAACGTCTGTTCGAACGGGCTGCGCGCTTGAATCCGGTGCATGTAATCCATAAACAATTCGAAACGGTTCGTGGCGAAGGCGATGTCGCCGATGCGGACAACATGCATCTCCATGGGGAGCTGCGGCTCGGCGTCCAGCGTTTCGTAACGCTCAATGATGCGCCGGCAACGGTTGCGTCCGGCGATCAGGACGGAATCGTGGCGCAATTTTTCCTCCGGCGTTCCCGTCGCGGCAAACTCCTGTTTTTCCAGTTCGGCCAGCCTGGCCTTGTCGTCTTCGTATTCTTCTTTGGTAATGAGGCGCTTCGAGAGCATGACCGTTTCGACCCGGTGTTTCACGGGAACATTGGTACGGATGTCTTTTTTCGCCCATTCCAGGACTTCTTCGAAGGCCGCGGCGATGCGTTCCGCGATGTCGCGGCGGCGGAAATCTTCGGGCGATTTCGGGGAAACGCCGTATTTGAGGCGATGCCGCCGTGCTTCCGCTTCTTTGTAGTGAAGTTGACGGGGGGCAAGGTCGCCGCCTGCCGCACACTGGCAGAGAATCGGAATGTCGCCGTGTTTTTGATGGATCAGCTCGCGGGTTTCATGCCAGAAACTCGCACTGAGGAGCTCGATCCCTTCGTCGTTCTGGCTGGGGCACGGCACGTTGACGATCGCGCCGGTCAGGCGGCCGGCAGGGTCGAACGTGTACAGCAAATTGATGAAGCTGTCGGTCCCCGCTTCGTACCCGGCGAACATCGGGTCATTGGTATTGCCGTACATCGCGGAGTGGCCGCTGAGCGCGGACGTGGAATTCTTCACCGCGCCCGGCCGCTTCGACAGGTCGTCGAAGTACGTGGCGCGGCGGCTGAATCCGACCGTCGCGAAACCGTATCCCCAGGCGACGCCGCCGGGAGCGCGTCGTTCATACGCCTCGGCAATCGCCTCCGCCGCCTGCGTCGAGAGGAAATCGCGGTATTCATCGCCCGATGCGATTTCAATTTCGGTGAACACCTCATTGATCATGGGCGTGGAAATCCCTCCCGGCGTGGCGGTCCATCCCGAATCGGCATAATGGCTCGGCCCCGCATGGGTGTGCGTGGCGCTCATGAAAATCTTTTCGACCGGGAATCCCGGAAGAAGTCCGGCCGTCTTGGCGCGGATTTCATCGAGCAGGCCGGAGCGGATGACAACCAGGTCGGCGGACATCATGCAGACCAGATCGTTGCCATCGTCGATCACAAGAGCGGTGAGCGTGACGGGGTCGAGAATCCCTTTGGAAACGCGCATGTGAAACTGTCCCGGTATATTGACTGGTTTATCCGTGGAAACATCCCGGTATGCCCAGCCGATTTTCAAACATTTTTCGTTTGACATAATTCCATTTCCTTATTTGGATGAATGAATTTCTTTCAGGATTTTGACGGTTTCCTCAACCAGTTCCTGTCCGCCTTTGGACGAAACCTGATTGCAGTCTTCCGATATCCGCAAATTGAATTGTCCGGTAATCCCGACGGGACCGGACACCGAAACATCCCGGTGTGCCCAGCCGATTTTCAGATGGTTTGCCGTGGTACTCAACGTGATTCCTCCCAGGATGACCGCGAACCAGAGTTTCGTAAATAATCGCATCATTGATTGTACTCCGGATTCGGGGATCAGGCAATCCCCCGAATCGCCGATTGTTTGAATTATTTGCTTATTTTATTGCGTCGGTCTTCCAGGATTTTAAAGATACGGTCCGGGGCGATCTTGTCGAGGTTTTCAAAGACCTTGCGGATTCCTTCCACCGCCTTCGCCGCGATATCGAGGCCGTTCGGAGCCCGCAGGGTCTGGACGATCGACATGTGGCAGCGGCTGTAATTCAGGGCGTTCGGGTATTTCTCCGGCGTGTAGTCGACGCCTTCATTGGCCCCCGGAATGCTCCACGGATAGCCGCCGCCGTAGGCGTTTTTGGCCTGGAACACCGTCATTTCCGGCAGGATGAAGCGCTGCCAGACAGAGGCGACCACGCCTTCGTCACGAATGGCTGCCGCCACTGCGTCGCGGAACTGCATCCGTTTTTCCACGTCATTCGGGAATCCGATGGCGTCGAAATCGATCCGCAGGTTGAAATTGTACCAGTTGTGCGTGCATTCCGCGGGCTCGAACGGCAGGCGCAGTCCCTTGATGCCGGTCAGGTTTTCTTTCAGATAATTGCCGTTGGCGCGCAGGGTGTTGAAGTAGTAGTCGAATTTTTTCAACTGGGCGCGGGCGTAGGCGGCGGTGATTTCGTTGTTGCGGTACATCCAGCCCAGCGAATAGGCGTGATAGTCGCGGCTCTGTTCGGGACGGGCAGTTTCGCCGAAACTCCAGAGTTTGGCGGCGCCTTCGAAAATTTTCTCGTTGTCGGTGACGAAAATACCGCCTTCGCCGCAACAGAGGCATTTGTTCTGGTTAAAGGAAAATGCCGCGCAGTCGCCGAGCGTACCGGCTTTTTTGCCTTTGTACATGGCGCCGTGCGCCTGGCAGGCGTCTTCGATCACATAGAGGTTGTGCTTTTTGGCGATGGCGTTGATTTTGTCCATATCGCAGCAGAGGCCGTGGAGCTGGACCACGATAATCGCCTTGGTCCGGGGCGTGATGGCGGCTTCGATTTTATCGGGATCGATCAGAAATGTCTCCGGGTCGATGTCCACAAAGATCGGAATGGCGTCATGGTGCAGGATACAGGTCGCGCTTGAACTCCAGGTGTAGGAGGTCACCAGCACATGATCGCCCGCGCCGATGCCGCAGCCGACCAGACACATGTGCAGGGCGGCGGTGCCGCTGTTGGTGAACAGACCGCAGGTGTTGCCGTTCCAGGCGCAGAATTCTTTTTCGAATGCGAGGTTGTGCTGGCCGCGGGCCTGATTGGTTGCGTGGAGCGCGCTCAGCACCATTTCGTCGTCGGTATGATCGACCGGGGGCCAGTTTTTCACTTCTCCGGCCTGGATGGCGGGGGAGCCGCCGTAAATGGCAAGTTCTTTTGTCATAGTCAGGAGTTCCTTTTTTCAACGTTAAGGTTTTTCGCCTGATTATATTTTACAAGCCGCCGCCGCCGTCAACAACCGGCGATGTCTGTAATTATTTGCGGATTCGGGTAATTTCTTGTGTAAGCCGCATTTTTACTCAGAACGAACGGTATTTGCCGGGGGAACAGCCGACCTTGCGGCGAAAAACCTTGGCGAAATAGTTGCCGTTGTCGTAGCCGGTACGCTCGGCGACCTCCGAAACCAGCAGCCGGCCGTCGCGCAGCAGCTTTTTCGCCTCGTTGATCCGAACTTCGCTCAGGTATTCGAACAGCGAAAAATCACTTTCCTGGCTGAACATCCGCGAGAGGTGAAACGGGCTCACCCGCAGGTGCACCGCGATATCCTCCAGACGCAGCGGCAGGGCGAAGTTGCGTTCGATATAACGGCGGGCGGCCTGAATCAGTTCATGGCGGGCGTCGTTTTCCGTTTCCGCTTCGTTCGGGCTGTTGAGCTCGCGGTGAATCAGGCTCAGGATGTTCATGACACGGGCCCCGGCCACGAGACGGTCGAGCTCGCCGCCGCCGCGGTCCTCGCGCAATTTTTCGAAGATCCAACGGATTTCGTTGCGGGAATCCGGGCTCAGTTTATTGATGTTCGCATTGGTGACCGTGCGACTGAATTCCTCGAAATGCTCCCACTGGAAATTAAGATAGAGAATCTTCAGGTCGTCTTCGAACTCAAAAATATCCTTGTGCATCGTCCCGCCGGGGACAAACAGCGTGTCGCCGGACTGGGCCGGGTAGCGCCTGCCGTCCGGAAACGTCAATTCGAACCGCCCATCCAGTACATGCAGCAGTTCATGGGCGTGATTGACGTGAAAATCCAGCGCCCAGATCGTTTCGAAAACGATTACCCGGACGTTCAGGATTTTAGGCAGTTGAGTAAATTCCATCGATGTCACCTCGCAGTTTTACACTACACCCGTCCACCGCGAAAATCAATAGGAAGGCCGCCGGAAAATGCATAAAGCGATTCCGGCGGCCTTTGGAATTCGGCAAAACGGAAGAAGTCCGGCTCAGGGCTTGGAGCCGCGTTTTACGAAATGCCGCTCCACCTCGTAATACAGCGACGGCAGCACGAACAGCGTCAGCATGGTCGAACTGAATAACCCGAAGATCACGATGGCCGCCAGCGGCCGCTGGATTTCCGCGCCGATGCCTTTGGATAAGAGCAGCGGCAATAGTCCGATCAGCGTGGTCAGCGTGGTCAGCATGACCGAACGGAAACGGATGGCGCTTCCCTTCAGCACCGCTTCACGCAGGGGCATGCCCTCGGCGCGCAAGTCGCGGAAGTCGGTGATCATGACCACCCCGTCCTGCATGGCGATCCCGAACAGCGCGATAAAACCCACCGCGGCGGGGACCGACAGCAATTGTCCGGTCAGCAGCAACCCGGCGATTCCGCCGATCAGCGCCAGCGGCACGTTTGCCATGACGGTCAGGGCACAGCGAAGCGATGAAAAGGAGATCCACAGCAACAGGAAAATCAGCCCGATCACCGCCGGGACGATCACCATCAGTTTGCGCATGGCCCGTTCCTGGTTTTCGAACTGTCCGCCGAACTCGATGAAATAACCCGCAGGCAGTTCGATCTTTTCCGCGATCACCCTCCGCATATCTTCGATGATGTAGCTGGGGGCGCGCCCGGCGATATTGCCCTGTACCGTCCAGCGGCGCTGGTTGTCTTCGCGGTTGATCTGGATGGGGCCTTCGGTGGTTTTGATTTCGGCGATCTGCCACAGCGGGATGGTGCGCCCATCGCTGGATTTCACCGGCAGTTGTTCCAGCGTCCGGGGATCGGAACGGAACTTTTCGGCCAGGCGGATGTTGATGTCATAGCGGCGGGTGTTGCGGTAAATACTGCTGATGTTTTCTCCGCCGACCGCGCTCTCCACCATCTGCATGATCTGGCTGGCGGAAACGCCGTGGCGGGATGCCTTGCTGCGGTCGATGATTACCTGAATCTGGGGTTGTCCGAAGCTCTGTTCACTCGCCAGGTCGACAATGCCGGGCACTTCGGCCACCGCCTGGCGGATTTCATCGGCTTTGGTCCGCAGGATTTCGAGGTCTTCACCATAGATTTTGATGGCGAAATACGCCTTGATCCCGGACAGCAGTTCTTCGAACATATTCTGAATCGGCTGGGAGAAGTTCAGCGTAATGCCGGGATAGATTTTCAATTCCTCCCGCAATTCGCCGACGATCCGGTTTCTGGTTTCCGCACCGATCGGCTCGCCGGATTCCGATTTCAGCTCAATCTGGATTTCCGCGAAGTTCACCGGGTGAGGGTGGCTCCCGGCTTCCGGGCGGCCGACCCGGGACACGGTTGAAACGACTTCCGGGTGGCGCAAAATCATTTTTTCCAGATTCCGCACTACCTTTTCCGCCTGTTCGAGCCCGATCGACGGCGCCATGGTGACGCTGATCAGGAGTGCGCCTTCTTCCAGCGTCGGCATGAATTCCCGGCCGATCCGCTGCAGCATCAGCGCGCTTCCCACGACCGCCCCGGCAAGAAGCAGGAAGATCAGGACGCGCAGCTTGATGGCGCGGTCGAGCAGGGGGAAGTAGATTTTATCGACCAGCGGACTGCCCGGTCGGAGTTTCTTTGGGGTTTTCATCAGGAAACTGGCGAGGACCGGGGCGTTGACGATCCCCGCCACCAGCGAAGCCAGCAGGGCCGCCATGACGGAAAAGGCCAGCGGACGGAACATTTTCCCCTCCACTCCCTCCAACATGAAAACCGGGATGAATACCGAAACCACAATCAACAGTGCAAATAAAATCGGACGGCCGACTTCGCCCGCGGCGTTTGCAATCAGTTTCAGGCGGTTTTTGTTCTGGTTCTCCGGCATGTTCAGGTGACGGTTGATATTGTCCACGACGATGATCGAGCCGTCGATCAGCATCCCCAGCGCAATGGCGATGCCGCCCAGCGACATCAGATTGGCGGTGACGCCGAAAATATTCATGCAGATAATCGCCGCCGCCGCGCTGAACGGCATGGAAATGGTGACGATCAGCGCCGCCCGCAGGTTGCGCAGGGCCACTGCCAGCAGGAGCATGACCAGCAGGATTCCCTGAAGCAGGGCGCTTTCCACCGTGCTTGAGGCATTGTCCACCAGGTCGGCCTGGTCGTAGGCGGGGATGATTTTTACGCCTTTCGGCAGGCCCGCCTGAATGTCTTCGATCTTCCGGTGAAGCGATTTGATGACTTTCGACGTGTTTTCGCCGTACAGCTTCAGGACAATACCCGCGACGACTTCGCGTTCGCCGTTCAGGCTGACCATGCCGCGGCGGACGTCGTGGCCGTATTGGACTTCCGCGATATCGGCGATGGTCACGGCGATACCGTCCACATTTTTGAGCGGCAGGTTCCGGATATCCTCCATGCTTTCGAGCAGACCGATCCCGCGCACCAGATATTCTTCGGCGCCGAGGACAATGTACTGGCCGCCCACATTGCGGTTGTTTTCCGTGACCGTGGCGATGATACCATCAAGCGCGATATCGTATTTCCGCATCCGGTCCGGGTCCAGCTCGATCTGGTATTGCAGAATATGCCCGCCCATGGACAGGATGGAGGTGACGCCCGTCACCGCCTGCAACTGGCGCTTGACCACAAAGTCATTCAGTTCCCGCAGGTATGCGGTCACATCCTTGCCCTCGGTGTCGATGCCCGGCGTCGCCTCCAGATAGTATATGAAAATCTGGCCGAGGCCGCTGGAAATCGGGCCGAGCGTCGGCACATCCACCCCGGCGGGAAGCGACGAGGTGGCCGTGGCCAGGCGTTCCGCCACCAGTTGGCGGGCGAAATACATGTTCACGTGGTCCGAGAAATAAACATAGATGACCGCCATGCCGAACGCCGAAGTCGATTTCACCAGCGTGACGTCGGGCAGGCCGCTCAAGGTGTTTTCAATCGGAATGCTGATGAGACGTTCGACTTCTTCGGGCGCCATGCCCGGGGCTTCGGCGAAAACCGGCACCATGACCGGCGAAATGTCGGGGAACGCGTCGCGCGGGATTTCAAAATAGAGCCACGCGCCGTAACCCGTCACTCCCGCAATCATCAGGAGTACAAGGACTCGCGCCTGCAGCGCGAACCGGATAATTCGGTTGATCATTGTTCGGCTCCTGTATTAATGGCCATGACCGGCATGCGGGTCCATCCCGGCAGTCACGATCATGGATTTCAGTTCGAAAGCGCCGTTGGAAACGTATTCGTCCCCCTCTTTCAACCCTGAAACGATTTCGCCGAAATCACGGTCGAACCGCCCGATCTTGACCGGTACGGCGACGAAGCCGCCGTCATGCGGCACGAAAACAACGCTTTCGCCGCCGACTTCCTGCACGGCGGCGCGGGGGACCAGCAGTGAATGACTGGAACTCTCCAGCCGGACCATGCCGACGGCGAAAAGGCCGGGCTTGAGCTTGCCGTCGGTGTTGTCGAGCAGGACGCGGACCAGCGCCGTGCGGGTCGCTTCATTGACTTCAGGCGAAATGAACGCGATCTTCCCATTGTATTCGGCAAAACCGCGCCCGAGATTCGCTTTCACCTCCTGACCGACCCGCAACTGTGGCAGGTCTTCCTGCCGGGCGCGCAGTTCGAGCCACAGTTCACGGGTGTCGGCCACGATGAATGACGGTTTGGTGTTATCCTCGGCATAGGTTTCACCGGGGGTGATGTCGCGAACCACGACGATTCCGTCCAGCGGAGACTTCATTTCGTATTCCGTACAGACCGGAGCCTCGCTTTTCTGCCCCAATCGGCAGCCGTGGGGCAGGTGGGCGGGGTTCAAGTTCAGCGCGGTCAGGATGGCTTCGGCGCGGCGGCGGGCGATCTGAGTGTCGGCGTACTGCCGCTTGGCTTTCAGGTAATCAATTTCGGACATGGCGTCCTTGGCCCGGAGCTTTTCCGCAATCCGGAATTCGGAGAGATTGAGGGCTTCCAGTTCCTTGTTGGCATGGTAGTCCGAATAGAGCTCACCTAACTTCTGGCTCTGGAGAACGGCAAGGATTTCACCTTTGCGGACCGTTTGCCCCTCGACGGCGTCGACCCGGCTGACGAAGCCGGGGAGGCGGGGCATGACTTTGGCTGTTTTTTCGAGGTTATAACGGATTTCGCCGTCCAGGCGAAGGAGGTTTTCCTGTTGCCCGGGGGCGGCGTTGGACACCTTCAGTTGGATCATTTCACGCTGTTCGGGCGTCAGGGAGAGAATGGTTTCTTCGCTTTTCCCTTCCTGTTTTTGAGTTTGATCTTTTTTTGATTTACGGTCTTCCTCGTGGTCATGATCATGGTCTTTTTCGTCAGTGCCATGATTGTGCGGCTCATGTTTGTGAGCAGGTTTATGATCATGATCGTGCTTGTGAGCATCGCCGCTGTCGCGTTTCGAACACGATACCAATATAAGGGACAATGCCGCGGCGATGCCGCAGGATATGAGTTTTTTCATCTTGTAAATTCCTGAAATTCATGTAATAAGAGTTGACGGAGGAAACACCGGCTCATGAATCAGGATTGGATGACGACCGTCCGTAAAGTCAGATGCAGTGAATAAAGGCGGGACGAAAAAAGCAGAAATGCCTCCGGTACGAAACAGTGGAAACAGGACAGGGCCAATGGTTCCAATACAATCGGTTCGGGCGGATTGATCTGCATGGTACCGGGCAATCGTATTTTCAAGGAGGGACGTGCACATTTAAAAGCGCATTGATTATGCTCTCCGTGATGATGTTGAATGAACGGGTCCAAGGCTTCTTCCGCCTGGCGCTCCGAAACGTTTTCGCAAAAGCAATTGCTTCGCAGACACTCGGCGGCGCAGCAGGAAACAGTCCCGCATGGCTCGCAAACGTCTCCGGCGGTATTCGGGCTCATGCCGCATGCCGTAATAATCAAGATTATTATAAAAGTCCAGATTTTCATAGTTATAACATATATCGCCGGAACAATGAAAAATCAATTGCGGAAACGCTTCGGTCAATTAAAAACTTTAAATTTTTCCGGTTTGAGATAAATTTTTGACGATCACCATTTATTCGGAAAATATGGAACCGACATGTTGACAAATGAGGGAATCGCTGGTATTATCATATGGTACAATTGGTATAATCCAATAAAAATGGTTCAGGATGAATATAGAACAGATAAAAGATTTTTTCAGGTTGGATACGACCAGCGAAGAACCGCTGCGTAAGCGTCTTTCTTTCCGCGCACACCGATCATGCACACCGTGATGAATAATTGAGTTCCCGATTCTGCACACCGGATTCGTTCCATTCTGTGTAAACCTGGCGTCGAGCCATCTTGAGCGTGATTGAGTTATATCGACCAGCGTAAACCAATCCTCATTCTATAGTCGGGAATCCTGGCGCGGAACGGTACAATTTTCATAAAAAATTTCGTTATTCATGGATTCTTCATATTGACAAATATAGATATAGAGATTATAATTATAGTATCTTTAAAAAATCGAGGATTAAACAGTGACGGTAAAATTTCATATCGCCCGGGAAAGAGTCATCAATTATATTGCCGGCAACGGATTTGAAAAAGGCGCCAAATTGCCGAACGAAAAGGAATTTGCGGCGATTTGCGGCGTCAGCATCATCACCTTGCGCCGCGCGCTGGCGGAATTGGAAGCAAACAACCTTGTGGAGCGGATACATGGCCGCGGCACTTTCGTGAATATGAATCTTCGGAATTCACCGCTGGACAAACATCTGCTGTTCGTTTCAATCGGCAAAGTCAGCGAGGGAAGATATTCGGATATGCTCTTATCGATTGAAGAAGAAGCCGCCAAGCGGGGCTGCCGCATCGAATATCTCCAGGTCGGAGAACAGCCCGAAACCAGCCTGCTGACCAATCTGGCCGACTGCAAGGGAATGATCCTTTTTGGCTGGGTAACCCGGGCATGGGCGGATTATGCCGCCAGTTTGAGAATTCCTGCCGTGGCGGTGAGCCTTGAACACTTCAACCCGGCCGTATCCACCGTCACCTATGATTACGCGGGCATGTCCAGGCTTCTCCTGGAACGGATGATTGAACGGGGCGCACGGAACATCGGCACGACTTTTCCCGCAAATTCCCCCTACCATTCCATCAGGCTTATCTTCAACACCTATCAATCGGTCTTAAAAGAACATGGACTCCCGCTCCCGCCGCCAAAACAACCTGAAACGGGACTCTCCCGGGAAGGGCTTTATACCGGGCTTGAGGAGTTTTTCGCCGGACTTCCGGAACCGCTTGACGGAATATTCGTTGCGGGTTCGGCGATTTATGTAAATCTCTTGAATTTCCTTTTGGAGCACCCGTCGCTTCCCAGACCGCTGATTGGAGTATTGCAGCCGCTTCCCGGTTACCGGCTTGAGTCCGCCAGGCTGAAAAACACTATTTCCGTCATTCAGGAATCGTATCTGCCCGAAAAAGTAGTCGAGCTGCTCTTTTCCGGAAATATCGAACATGTTCTCCTGCCGGGGAAATTAATGGAATACAAGGGCAATCCATAACAACAGCAACAGAGAAACAACCATGAAAAAGGCATTCCGGACAATCAATTTCACAATTATTGAACTTCTTGTTGTTATAGCAATTATTATGATTCTTGCGGCGATGTTGCTGCCGGCATTGGCAAAAGCGCGGGAACTGGCGAAAACGGCGTCCTGCGGCAGCAATATCCTGCAGTTCACCAAATCCAACCTGATGTATGCCTCCGATTTTAACGACACCATGATCGGCGGGGAGTTCCCGCACCGTTACCTGCTCATGTTTTATTACCCCGGTTCCTACAAAGGCTCCACCATGTTCGCCGGCAAAACGCCATATGTGACCAGAACAGACGTTCCCGCATTCTATTGCCCCGCTTTTTATGTGAATCCACGCCACGCGGCCGCCACCGGCGACATTTATTACGCATGGACCAGGCCGGTGTCCACGCCCGGAGAGATAAAACTGCCCAAAGTCAAAAATCCCTCTCATAAATTTATGGTAACCGAGGTTTCATACGACGTCGTCAACAGCGCCTCTCATATTCAATATCGCGACAGGCGCAACGCCTTTCCGCATAAAAACGGCAAATACATGAATCTCGGGTATTATGACGGCCATGTGGAATGCCTCCCGATGGAGCTGCCGTATGTCGATCCCGCCGCGTTGATCACCGGGGCCACGACCGCCATCGGCAACCAGCAGACGCCGCAGTTCTGGGACCCTTTTTTCTAACATCCAAAAATATGGAAGAATAATAGTATGAACATGATTCGCCTTTTAATCGCCGCGGTGTTTTCGCTGGCTCCCCTTCTTGAAGCGCAGGAAAAACTCCCTGCGGCATTGTTCGGCCGGGTGCGCCTACATAATAATGTTTTGTTACGAATAAATTTCGATGGGATCAAGA
>ENA-UOOH01000017-UOOH01000017.1-fermentation-metagenome-genome-assembly--contig:-NODE-17-length-169129-cov-6.055490_pt1 | contig 169129 bp, 176 predicted proteins | sample MGYA00245778_ERZ724025 | MGnify/ENA primary metagenome ERZ724025 (study PRJEB28704, sample SAMN03018313) | fermentation metagenome | biome: anthropogenic terrestrial biome; feature: soil... | reverse complement strand
GGTATAATGCGTGCGGTCGACCAGATAGCGAAGGGGGCAGGCCGCCTCGGCCTGCCGTTGTACTCGAGCAGGTGCTCGAAGCGCACGTACACGCAGCACCAGCTGCTCGTCCTCGTCGTTCTTCGTCAGCTTATGGTCAGGTCGTATCGCGGCCTAGCCGATCTCGTCTAGCTCATGACGCCGCTGCTGCGTCGTCTGCGGCTGCGGACGATGCCGCACTTCACCACGCTGCACAAGTTCTCGCTGCGTCTCAAGACGCACACGCTGGACGGACTGCTGCTCACGCTCGCTTCAAGCGTGAACAACGCTCGAGACGTCATCATCGACTCGACCGTGATGCAGTCAGGCTCAGCTTCGTACTATTTCGTACTATTACATCAGGACGATGTCGCTGCGCAAGGGCTAGATGGAGTTAAGGGCGGTTCGACAGCACATCAAGCTCACGCTCGTCATCGATGCGAGAACGATGACGACAGTCTCGATGCTCGTCACGCCTGGCCCTAGGTCGGACTGCTCGCTTCTGCGGCCGGTGCTGGGAAAAGTCGTCGATCACGGGGCCGTGATCGGGACGGTCATCGGTGACAAGGGCTACGATTCGGAAGCTAACAGGCGCTTCGTCGTTCTCAAGTCGATGACGAGGCGCACATACCGCTGTGCACGGTAAAGCGGACCGCCGAGAATGGCCAGGGCTTCTACCGACGACGGCAGCTCAGAGTGTTCGACGAGGCTCGATATCGACGTCGCGCTCTCGTCGAGACGGTCAACTCGATGCTCAAGCGTTTGTCGGCAGTGGTACGCTCACGAAGCGAGCATGGCTAGGCGAGCGGTGGCGCTCGATCGCGGTGGGTGATTTCTACAAGGCAAGCAGGGACCAAAGCAGATATCCTGCCTACTGCAATTATTATTTGATGGTCGACCGCCAGAGCCACCAGGGGCACGGCACCGCTAGTGTCGAGGAGGAGCAGCCAAGTCATGATATGAATGGCCACGAGGGCCATAGCGGCCACGACCCTTCGTCACCACAGCCCCCTCATGGAGATCATGGCGGCCACGCCTCCATGATAGCAGACTTTTGGCGGCGCTTCGTCGCCTCCATGGTCCTGACCGTTCCGATCCTGGTGCTGTCGCCGCTCATACAGGAATGGCTCGGATACACCATCGACTTCCCTGGAAGCCTGTTGCTTTTGTTCGCGCTATCCACCATCGTCTACCTCTACGGGGGATGGCCTTTCCTCAAAGGGCTGGTAAAAGAGCTCTCGGAGCGACGCCCGGGCATGATGACGCTGGTCGGCCTGGCCATATCGGTCGCCTACTTCTACAGCTCGGCATCGGTGTTCGGTTTCGGGAACGACATCTTCTTCTGGGAGCTCGCCACGCTGATCGACATCATGCTGCTCGGGCACATCGTGGAGATGCGCTCGGTGATGGGGGCGTCGAGGGCGCTGGAAGAGCTGGCCAAGGTCATGCCGGCCATCGCCCACGTCGTCGTCGACGGCGGCACCAGGGATGTGAAGGTCAGCGAACTGGGGGTTGGAAGCCTCGTTCTTGTCAAACCGGGCGAGAAGGTCCCGGCGGACGGCGAGGTGCGGGACGGCTCGTCGCACGTGGACGAGTCCCTGCTCACCGGCGAGTCGATGCCGGTCGCCAAGAGCGCTGGGGGTGAGGTCATCGGCGGTTCGGTCAACAGCGAAGGCTCGCTGGTGGTGGAGATCCGCCGGACCGGCAAGGAGACGTACCTCAGCCAAGTGATCGAGGTGGTGAGGAAGGCGCAGGAGAGCCGCTCCCGCACCCAGGACCTCGCGGACCGGGCCGCCATGTTGCTCGTCGTTGTGGCCGTCACAGCGGGCGTGATCACCTTCGTTGCCTGGTCCCTGTTAGGCAACGGGGTCGGGTTCGCCGTGGAGCGCTCGGTGACCGTCATGATAATCGCCTGCCCCCACGCCCTCGGGCTGGCGATCCCGCTGGTGGTGGCCGTATCCACGTCCCTGGCCGCCAGCGCTGGCTTCTTGATAAGAGAGCGTCAGGCCTTCGAAGGGGCCAGGGGCGTCCGGGCGGTCATATTCGACAAGACCGGTACGCTGACCGAGGGGCGGCTGGGAGTGACGGACGTTCTCGCCTTCGGCGATGGCAAGGAGGCCGAGGTGTTGCGCCTGGCCGCCTCGCTGGAAGCGGCATCGGAGCATCCGATCGCCGTGGCCATGGTCCGCCGGGCCGCTCAGGACGATGTCGATCTGCTTCCGGTGAAGGACTTCCGTGCCGTCCCGGGCAAGGGCGTGGAAGGCGCGGTCGACGGCCGAAACATCAAGGTCATGGGGCCCGGCCCCCTTCGCGAAATGGGCCTGGCGGCGGAGAGCGACCGGGCGGAAGAGCTGGCGGCCAGGGGCCGCACCGTGGTGTTCGTGGTCGCCGCTGACGAGGTCATCGGGGCCGTGGCCCTGGCCGATGTGGTGAGGCCCGAATCCAAGGAAGCGGTGGCCAGCCTGAAGGCCCTGGGCATAAGGTGCATGATGCTGACCGGCGACAACCGTTTCGTCGCCAAGAGCGTGGCGGACGAGCTAGGTCTGGACGAGTTCTATGCTGAGGTGCTGCCGAACGAGAAGGCCGCCGTGGTCGAAAGGATCCAGAAGGAAGGAGCGGTGGCGATGGTGGGCGACGGTATCAACGACGCTCCGGCGTTGGTCCAGGCAGACGTGGGCATCGCCATCGGCAGCGGGACGGACGTAGCGGTAGGCTCCGCGGACATCGTACTGGTGGGGAACGACCCCCGAGATGTGGCCGAAGTGCTGTCGCTGTCTCGAAAGACCTACTCCAAGATGCGTCAGAACCTGCTGTTCGCCACCGGGTACAACGCCGTGGCCATACCTCTAGCCGCCGGCGTCCTGAGCGGGTACGGCATAGTCCTGTCGCCGGCCGCGGGGGCCGTGCTTATGAGCGCCAGCACCGTGCTGGTGGCCGTCAATGCCAGGCTGCTCAGGTAATGAATGGGAGAAAAAAGGAAAGATGTTGGGAAGGGATTTGCGCAGTGTTCTCGTTCAGAACCTGTCGCGCTTCTTCAGCTCGACGTATCCGAACAGGCCGATGACGATCCCGTATAGCAGGATCGCAGCGATGACCGCGGGGTTGAGGGGCCCGGCGCCGATGGCGCCGGCGGTGGGCACGTATGCCCCGGAGTCCTTGGAGCTGACATCCAGCATCTTGCTGGCATTGTAGCTCTTGCCCTCATCGTCGATCACGGTCAGCTCGATGTTGTACTCGCCGTCCGCGTAGGTGTGGACAGGAGAGCGCAGCTTCGAGGTGTTGCCGTCGCCGAGATTCCACTTCACTTCCGAGACGTTCTCGATGGACATGTCGGTGGTGAAGTCCAGGGCGAACGTCCTGTCACCGGTCCTGGTCGCAGTGATGCTGACCAGCTCATTGCTGTCGATGACGGAGAGGGTGTAGCTCTGTTCCACCGTGCTCACGTCATCACTGGCAGTGATGGTGACATCATACTCGCCCTGGGTATCAGGAACGCCCGTGACGGTCATGGTCTCCTCGTCGAACTCCAGGAAGGAGGCCTCCGAGGAGAAGGAGACAGCGGCGTCGCCGCTGGTCTCGACCGCGTACTCATACTTGTGTCCGACCGTCGCCTCGGTTATCGGCACGGAGTTGAACTCCAGGCCCTTGCCGGTGAAGGCCGGGCGGGGGACAGGAGCATCGCTGCTGACCCCGCCGTAGTATGGGTATCCGGGCGTGCCGCTCGCCACCATGGAGGTGATGAGCTGTCCGCCGGCGTTCCATATGGCCTGCTCGGCGAAATCGTACCGCACGATGGGATAGACATCGTTGCGGGCGAGCTCACCCCACATCAGCGGCTTGCCGATCTCGTCGGCCCACTGCTCGGGGGCCTCAAAGTTGTACGGGTCGGTGTTGCTGCCGTAGTAGTGGCGGTGGAGGATCTCGAAGCCGGTGTCCCCGGTGGCGAGATTGAAGTCCTCCTGGTTCATGCCGAACATGTTGCCGAACCCGGCCACTCCCATGTTGCGGGGGTGGGTCGACACGCCAGCGGTCTCGTCGGCGATGGCGTTGGCCCAGTCGTTGAACGCCTGCTTTCCGCCATTGGAATTCCAGAAGGCGGAATGGACGACGTTATGGTCGGGCTCGTTGAACACATCGTACATGGCGATGGAATCCCAGTCCTCCAGCTCCACCATGATGTCCTTGACATACGTGATGTAGTTGTTGAAGGCCTGGCTGCCAGGCACGAACACGTCCCCGCCGCCATTGAAGTGGAAGGCAGGGTACTGCTGCGAGCCGCCCATGCTGAAGCTCAGCCACACACCGTGGTACTGAGCATAGTAGCACATGCTGTGGAGCAGGTCGTAGAACTGGTCCTGGTGGTTGTTCCAGGCGTTGTACGAGAGCTCGGTGCCCCAGTAGTCATGGGGCCCTATGCGGACCAGGTTGTAGCCGTAGCTTGCCATCTGAGCGAAGTACTGGTTCCAGAACTCGTCTGGAGTGTCGTTCGGGGTCACGGGCATCCTTGCGCCCGTGTCAGGCCCGTTGAACACTGAGGTCCAACCGGCCACAGCTTTGTTGCCGTTGATGTAATTGTCAATAGCGAAAGCAAGGGCAGTGGAGTCGACCACGCCGAAGAATTGTTGATCGGTCTTGACATTGTCAATGAGAATGTCGGTGCCGGAGACGGTCACCCTCCCGATGTCATGGGAGGGGGATGCCGCCATGGTTGTGGGGCTAGTTACGAGGAGTGCCCCCATCCCCAGCAAGCTGAAGATGGAGAGCACTGCGACTAACTTAGTCAAATTTGTACTCAATATGCATCCCTCTCTGTTGACAGAGCTAATCCTTCAAAATCAGGCATATTAGAGGTGATTTTCTATCCCGCTATCTCATATGATAATCAGACCGGAAGCCCTCGCAGGCATCGTCCGGCAGGGGATGCGAAGGCATGGCCAGATGTTCTAAGGAGGCGGTGTCAATAAGGCTCCGCGGGCGGTGTTGCGGCGTCACAACAGCTACGTTGACAACTACGTTATGGTGCGGCGGACCCTGCCGCATCGAGCGGACCGGCCGAAAGGGCGGGGCCGACCGGTCATTAAGAAGAGAAGAAGATAGGGCCGTAACGGCCCGTTAGGTTCCTACGCTCACTGCCGCCCGTGGCGTTCTATGCTGTCCTTGAACGCCTTGATGTTCTCCTGCGGCACCTTGTACGGCAGCTCGCATCCGGGCGCCACCATGAACCCGGGGTCCTTGCCCCACAGGTCGATGATCCTTCGGACCTCGGTGTCGATCTCTTCCGGCGTGCGGTTCAGCAGGAGGTCCCGGCTGTCGATCCCGGCCATGACGCAGGTTTGGCCCCTAAGTGCGGAGAACACCTCGTTGGCGTTGACAGCATTCACCTGGAAGTGAAATGCCGTGGGGTGGGTCTCGATCTGAGGCTGCCACAGTGGCTTCTCGCTGCAGTTGTGCAGTATGGTGCGCATGCCTCCGTTGCGATAGGCGTCCAAGGTCTGCTGCACGAACCTGCGGTCCCACTGTTCGTACATCGTGGGGTCCACCATCTCCCCTCCCGCCAGGGAGTTCTCGATGAAGATGTCCTCGATGCCTGCCTCGATCGCCCTCTCACCGTACGATATTGAGGACTGCACGACCGTGGAGATGAGCTTCTCCACCACGCCGGGATCGGTGAAGTACCCCATCATGAGGTTCTCCATGCCCACGATCTCCGATGCAATGAGATTGGGGGCGCCGATGCTGGCGACCACCGCCGCATCGCTCCCTGCTTCGTCGACCATGAGCTTGGCCGCCTTCAGCATGACCGACCAGGACGGGTCGTCCATGGGATCGACCGGCTGTATCTTGTCGGCCTCGCTCATGGGAACGTACTTATCGGGCCGAGGGTAGAAGTCGCGCTCGGGGAACTTCCATTCCATCCCATGGGCCTTCGACTCGACAAGCAGGTCTCCCCATCCTGCCATGACGGTGTCGAAGCCATACATCCCGAGGGATGCGAGAGAGAGCCGGGCGAACACATCAGGATCGAAGAACCCATCGTGTATCCTCAGGCCGGTATCCTGCAGCAGCCACTTGGCCGCTCCCAGGTGCTGGAAGAACAGCGGAAGCCGGTCTGGGGACTTGAGGTCTAGAGCTGTGTGGAATCGGTCGCGCGGAGACATGGAATGATAATCGTAAACCAGAATATTTATCAATGCCGAGGCAGGATGAATGCGGTAGCCGTCCTTGTCGCTGAGGCGCGGTCCGACCCACGTCGCGGCTGGCCCTGCGCATGCCGGAGCAAATGATATCATGCATCAACGTCGTGCATGGGCGATGAGCGCCAACCTGTTCACCTTCTCCGCTGCCGCCGACGATGACATGGCCACACTGATGAGCGGCCATGGGTCCCTGCGCATCGACGGAACCCCCCTTCGGGACATGCTCTTGATGAGGCTGCAGGGCAGCGCCGAGGACCTGGATGATATCGAGGGCTCGTTTCCTAACGGGATCGAGGGACGGGTGCTCAGGGGAAAGGACCACCTGATCGCCCTCATGCCGATGCCTGGCAGCGTGGCCGAGATCCTCGATCACATCGAGGAGGGTGCGTACCTCTTGCCGCCCTTGCTGTGGGAGCAGGGGCGCCTTACCTTCCGCATCCTTGCCTTCGGGGAAATACGCTCCGGAACGAAGCCGGCGACGGTCCTCGAGTCCAGGACCGTGCTCCGCGGCGATCGGTTGGAAGAGGAGCTACTGGCGTCCGGGCTGCTGCTGCCGTCGCTGACCCGCCGACAGGGGGAGTCGCTCCTCGCCGCGCTGGAGTCCGGCTACTACGACTCGCCGAGACGGGCCAGCGGCGCCGAGGTGGCAAAGGGGATGGGCATCGCCCGCAGCACCTTCGAGGAGCACCTTCGTTCGGCGGAGGCACAGCTCATCAAAGCGATGTCGCCGGTGGTGCGAATGCGCCTTCAGGAGAAGGAGCTGGGCTTGGAGGCGGTGGGACCCGAGGCGGTGCAGCTCTTCGCCAGCTTCAGCAAGGACCTCGGGCTGTACGTCAGCATGAGCGTTCGCGGTGACAAGGTAACGAGGGTCGATCTGACGGAGGAGCCGCCAGAGGATGTGAGCGGTGATGCCCACCCGTACCTGTCCCGCGTCCTGGAGCTGATAGCCACCGGCAGGGGCGATCTCGGCGACATCCCGCTAGATATGGAGGTCACGCCGTTCGAGCGTCAGGTGCTGGAGGCTCTGAGGACCGTTCCTCCCGGGGAGGTCGTGACGTATGGGCAGATCGCCCGCCTGATCGGCCGTCCTCAGGCCTCCCGGGCGGTAGGCCATGCGTGCGCCGTCAATCCCGCCATCGTGCTGGTCCCCTGCCATCGGGTGGTGCCCGCGGCGGGCGGCCTGGGCAACTACTCCGGGGGCGGCGGGCCATCCACTAAGCGGTGGCTGCTAGAAAGGGAGGGAGCCTTGCCTAAGGTGGAGAAGCGGTCAAGGAAGGACTGAGCCCCGGCTACCATGTGGCTCCTGGGGAGCGGAGGTCCTCCTCGTTGTAATGGACGATGTAGGACTCCTCGCTCTCCACCTCTATCGCTCTGAACAGCCCGGGGAAGTGCTTGTTCAACATCCTCCTGACGGCCAGACAGGGCTGGAGAACATGCAGCTCGCTCTCCCCGGGGAACATGGCGGCAAAGTCGCTGACCATGTCCAGCGCTATCCCCTTGTCGCGCATCCTCGGGACGACGTAGAGCACGTCCAGCCGTTTCTCGGCGCGATCGAACGCGTAGAAGCCAACGATCTTCGGATGCCTGTCCTTGGACACGACCAGCCTGGCATCGGTGCCGGTCTCGATGAATGGGAGGGAGGTGCGCTCTCCTCCGGTGTGGCACCATCGGAACCTGCCATCCCTCCCCTCTTCATTGCACTGCTCGGTGAGCTCGTTGATGATCCAGTAGTCCTTGTAGCTTCTAGCCTTTACGAACTTGTATCTCCCCATCCCTTCACCGCCTGAACGACCGGGCCACGCGGCCATCGAAACCGTATAGATTAACGGTGTGAACATTACCGGCGAGATGGGATATCTACCTTGCGTTCAGGTTCTCGAAACTGTGCATGCTCGACCGAACCCCGCCCTATTCAAACCGGTCCATGGTCCAGGACGCCTCACTTTTCTGATCATTGAGGCGTTGGCCGAGCCTCCAACTGGTGCCTAAGGGGCAATGAGCAATGGGGTCTGTCGAACGAGCCAGGTCGCGTGCATTATTCAGGTCGCTTAGGCACACTCGCCTGCGTTCTTTTCCAACGCCGATTCAATGTGTCAGGGGTGCGAGTGCCGTGGGCGAAATGTCTGAGAGCATCGCGGTGAGATCGCCGGGCGATCACCCTCGGTTCCCCGCCCTCCAGCTGGAGAACGGATGGATCTTCTAGATGGGCGACAACCCCTACTGGATCGGCCAGGCCATCGTAGAGGTCGGCGACAGCTATTACCTCCGTGCCAAGGCCGCCGGTCTGAAGGCCGCGGAGCTGATCAAGGAGTCCAACAGCAAGGGCAAGCTAAATCTGAGCGATCAGGAGAAGGACACCCTGGACAAGATGATCTCAGACCTCAGGTCCCTGCCTGACGAAGAGGGCAAGTTCGTGGACTGGGCGCTCAAGGAGTACGCCAGTGTCCCGGCCTTCGACCCGAGGAACTACGAGCTGGAAGGCGAACGCCAGTAGCCATGTTCCCTCCAAACCCCTTCCATCAACCTTTTTGTTATAGCCGATAGGATCTCGACGCATGCAGTTGTCCTGTTCCGGCCTCATGGTCATGAGGGCTGCCATGAGGCTAGGGCACACGACTGCTGACGGCCTCATGTTTCTGAGAGCCGAGGGCATGCCCACTCCTCCATCCACCTCAAACCACACATTGGCCGAGAGATCGTAGTAGATTCAGATGTCGTCCGATTCGGTCCTGGGGAGAGGAGGGGGCTTGATCTCGATACAGATCCGCTCAGCCTGGCGAGCGGCAAGAGGCCACGCTAGATTGTTAGTTTGTGTGTTTCGTACCTGCATATTCTTGTGTCAGCCGCATTCGCATATTATCTTGTTTTAGAACGGAAAAGTCATCATTATCTGCACATTAAAATTAGCCCTGCTGATAATATGCGGGGAGCGCTGAGAATAGTTCCATTGATACTGGTCATCATGATCGCCATGGTGCCGCTGGCCACTGATAACGTGAGGGCTGAAACATATGGGGATTTCGAGTACACAGTGTCGGACGGGACTGTAAAGATCACAAAGTATGTCGGTTCCGGCGGTTCTGTTACCATACCCAGCGAGATCAATGGTATGCCTGTCACCAGCATCGGCGAACGTGTGTTCTACTACTGCTCCAAACTGACGAGCATCGACATCCCAGACAGCGTCATCAGCATCGGCAGCAGGGCGTTCTACGAATGCTCTTATTTAACCAACATCAACATCCCCGACGGTATCACTAGCATCGGCAACTACGCGTTCTACGGCTGCCGCTCCCTGACCTCAATCGCCATCCCCGACGGCGTAACTATCATCGGCGACTACACTTTCTCCGGTTGCTCCAGACTGACTAGCATCAACATCCCCGAGAACGTCACCAGTATCGGTAGCAGTGCATTCAAGGACTGCTCCTACCTAGCCAGCATCAACATCCCCCAGAACGTCACCAGTATCGGCAACTACGCATTCTACTACTGCTCCTCCCTGACCTCGATCATTATCCCCGACGGCGTCACCAGCATTAGTTACAGGGCATTCTCGTTCTGCTCCAAACTGACGAGCATCGACATCCCAGACAGCGTCATCAGCATCGGCGATTACGCGTTCTACGAATGCTCCTCCCTGACCTCGATCACCATCCCTGACGGTGTCACCAGCATCGGCATCCATGCGTTCTCCTACTGCCGCTCTCTGACCTCGATCATTATCCCCGACGGCGTCACCAGCATCGGCAGCAGGGCGTTCTACGAATGCTCCTCCCTGACCTCGATCACCATCCCTGACGGTGTCACCATCATCAGTAACTATGCGTTCTCCTACTGCTCCTCCCTGACCAGCATCACCATAGGCAATGGCGTCACCAGCATCGGCGATTATGCATTCTTTGGGTGCTCCAAACTGACGTCCATCACCATCCCCGAGAACGTCACCAGCATAGGACACAGCGTATTCTCCTACTGCGACTCACTAACCAGCCTGTATTTCATGGGAGATGCACCAACCGAGTTAGGAGCCTGGGGCAACATCAATCCTAACCTTGAGGCGTACTACATCGAAGGCGCAACCGGCTTCGACTCAACATCGTGGGGCAAGGTAAAAACGATAGCCATGACCTTCCCGGCCACACCACTACCGGCTGAAGTGCCCATTAGCGGCAAGGTCGTGGACACCGATGGAAACGGGCTCAAGGGCGTGAAGGTCTCGCTGGAGAACGGCACTTCTGTGACGACCGGCGATGACGGCAGCTTCTCCATCATGGCCTCGCAGGGCGAGCACACGCTGACGTTCAGCGGCGACAAGATCGAGGAGACGACCAAGAGCGTCACTGTCGACGGTGACCTCGACCTCAGTTCCGTCACCGTGACGCTCCGCGAGGACGGCGGTGATAACGCCATGCTGCTGGCGGCCGTGGTGGGCGTCATAGCGGTGGTGATCGTCGCGGCGTTCATCTTCGTCCGCATGAAGAAGTGAGCTGTCAAGGCTAGCACCCGGCCCGAAGAAAGAGGGCGCCAAACCCCTTCACTCTTTATTCTGGCCCCCAAGAGCAGGTCACTAGATCGCTCTCATGTTGTCGCCTTTTCCCTCGTTCTCTTCCCCTATGGTCATGCCCTGGTGGTTGGAGCGCCAGTGGGCCAGAGGGTCTCACTCGCGAAAGGTCTGATCGACGAAAAACGCGGTTAAATGGATAGTAAAATGGTGGGTCTGTCCGAATTTGAATCGGAGTCACCAGCACCCCAAGCTGGAAGGATACCAAGCTACCCCACAGACCCGTGGATAAAGGGGTTAATACGAAGAGGTTTAAGAGCTTATCCCAGAGGGATGACCTCATCGACGAGGTCAGCGTGGGCGACGATCATGCGGCGGCAGCAGTAACGCTTTAGGCCCAGGTCGTCGAGGACCTGCTTGGGGTCCTCCCCCATCTGCACCCTCTTGAGGTAAGTGGGGTAGACGCCGCCTATGACCTTGCCGCATGTGAAGCACCGTACTGGGATCATCATATAGCTCACCTATAGGACTTCTGTCTCTTCTTCCTTGCGCCGCGTCCCTGAGGCTTCTTGGGAAGCTTCCTGCGCGGATCGCTGATGAGCAGAGAACGGTCATACTGCTTGAACATTCTCTCAAGCTCTTCATCCTGGAGGAAGTCCACCAGGCCCTTGGCGATCGCGGTGCGGGTCGCCTCGGCCTGTCCCATGAACCCTCCTCCCTGGACGTTGACGCTCACGTCGACCTTGGCCACCTTGTCACCCGCGATGGTCATGGGTTCCATGATCTTCAAGCGGGCGATCTCGGGGGTGAAGATCTCTATAGGTACATTGTTGATGCGGACCACGCCGTTGCCCTTGCTGACCACAGCCCTGGCGACGGCCTCCTTCCGCTTTCCGCTGGTGTTGACTACTTCTGCCATATGATCACCTCACCTTGGATCCCAGGTGCTCGGAGACTTCCCCGAGCGTGACATACTTGTCGGTCCAGACGTTAGTGGCGGCCTCGACCTTCATCATCTCGGCGGAGGCGAGCTCCTTGGGCACTCCGACGAAGACCTTCAGGTTCCTGTAGACCTCCCTTCCGTGGGGGTTCTTGAACGGGATCATGCCGCGAACGGTCCTCTTCATGATGAGGTCCGCGCGCTTGGGGAAGAACGGCCCGTTGATGATCTTTCCCCTCTTGTACTTGCCATAGTATCTGTTGAATATCTCGTCCCGGGAACCGGTGATGACTGCCATCTCGGCGTTGACCACGATGACCTCGTCCCCGTTGAGAAGGCGCTTGGCCACGTAGGTGCTGAGCCTACCCAGAACATGTCCTTGTGCATTGATAATGACGACCATCTAGATCACCCCATGATCCTGACCTTGTTGCCGGAAGGGTTCTCCTTCACCAGCTCAGGTATGGTCATCCGCTTGCCCCCCGCCTCTTCGATGGCCTTGGCGGCCGATGCGGAGAACCTGAACGCGGCGACGGTGACCTTCTTGTTGATGCTGCCGGCGCCCAGGACCTTGCCTGGCACGACGACGATATCCCCGTCCTGCGCATATCTCTCAAGTCTGCTCAGGTTGACCTCGGCCCAGGTGCGGCTGGGCTTCTCCAAACGCTGAGCAATGTCTCGCCAGATCCCGGCCTCTCCCTCCCGGGTCTCTCTCTTCAGGTCGCTGATGAGATCCACCAGGTTGGGGTCCGTCTTACGAATGTGCTTCATTCTGACTCCCTCGACATTGTCGTAGCAGGCGCTAACGGGCAGGTATCTTATAAAGATTTCCCCCTCTCGGACGTGCTAGCCAGCATGCCTCAGTACCTCTTCTCGATGACCTCTCCGGCTCGGACCATCTGTCCGGATGCGATCAGTCCGTCCACTGCTTCGGAGATCCTCCGGCGGGCCTCGGGAGAGGGCCGCTTGTATCCGTAGAGGGTCGTGACCCTGGACACGAGCGTCTTCTCATCCATCGCCCCCTCGTCAAGCAGCCCCATGATGGCCGCGCTGAGCTCTTCCATGCACACGTACCACAGTTCCCGCCTCTCCCCGGCAGGGGACTGACGCACTGTCGGGGCGTCCATCCCGCACGGCCACAGGAACATGCCGACCTGAACGATGCGGCCCTGTTCGGCCAGGCGTTCGATGGCGGCGGTCTCCTCGGACTGGCTGACGCCCTTCCGAATGCCGGCGACCTTGCATATCTCCCTGACGCGCTCATGCACCATCAGCGGATGGACCGGCCCTTCCGCGGCGACCACCGCCTCGATGGCATCTGCCAGCGCCTCTTCCGGTTCGGTGCGGATCCTGGCCGTCATGCCGGGATACGATGTCCAGTCCACCCGGCAGTACGGCACCGTCACGGAGCTGTGGCCGGCGACCGGCGACGGGGCGGCGAGCACCGACTCCACGACGTCCCCGGACGCTTCACCATCGATATCCGTTAGCTCCGTCGCCACCTTGTCGACGACGCTTTCAGGCGCCGCGTCCTGGAACGACGGAACGATACCCATGGCCTCGGGAGCGGCACAGGGCTTGGCGGCCTCGGCCGCGCGGACGATCCGTTCGGCTTCCCCCTCCGGGTCCCTGACCCAATCGGAGGACCAGGTGCGGTGCACCTTCCATCCAAGCTTCGATAGCGCTTCCTGCCTCAACCGTTCGCGGTCCCTGGCGGTGGGCCCGGAGCGGTACGATGGGCCGTCGGTCTCGACCGCCAGCGCCAAAGTCCCGTCCCCCTTCTCGACCGCCAGGTCGATGCGGTAGCCGGAACATCCCCAGCGGGGATGGACGTTGAGCCCTCGGCTCTCGAGCGCCTTGACCATGGCGGCCTCCAGCGGCGTGTCGGCCTTCCCTTCCTGCTCGGGGGCCAGGGCGTCCCTGGTCCCGCCGGCCATGGCGTACTCCATGAACTGCCTCAGCAGCCTGGCGCCCGCGGAGGTGGGATGCAGGTCCTGGGGGAGGATCGACGACACCACCGCCAGGGACTTGCGCGCTCTCGTAACGGCAACATTGAGGCGGCGCTCGCCCCCCGCCCGGTTGAGCGGGCCTAGGGACTGGTGCATCTTGCCCTTGGCATCCTTGCCGTACCCCAGGCTGAATATGATGACGTCGCGTTCGTCCCCCTGGATGCTTTCCAGGTTCTTGACGAAGAACTCCTCCTGGACGCCTTCCTTGAAGTATCTCGACAGTTCCGGCCTCTCCCTGATCCTCGCTTCCAGCTCCTCCAGGATGGCCATCTGCTGGGCCTCGCTGAACGCGACCACTCCGAGGGACAGCTCGGAACGGCTGCGGAAGTGCTCTATGACCATGTCCGCGACCATGCCCGCCTCCGGTACGTTCCGACGGCTGGCGCCTCTGTCGTAGCAGCCCTCAGGCACATGCACGAAGCTGACGCCGCGCCCCTCGATGCTACCCGCCGAGGGGAAGGTGAACAGCCTGCCCCCATAGAAGTGGAGGTTGGAGAACGCTATGAGCGATTCATCCTCGCTGCGATAGTGCCATCTCAGCATCCTCTGCGGAAGGCATGACGAGCACTCGTCCAGTATGCTCTCCAGGTCGGGTATCTCGCCCTCCTCGTCGAGGCCTTCGCAGAAGAAGTTGGTCGGCGGCAGCTGCATGGTGTCACCGACGATGACGATCTGGCGCCCCCTCATGATCGCGCCTAGGGCATCCTCCGGCCTGATCTGGGAGGCCTCGTCGAAGATCACCAGATCGAACCTGATGCGCGAGGGGTCGAGATGCATGCTGACCGAGAGGGGGCTCATCAGCAGGCACGGCTTCAGCTGGAGTATGGCGTCGCCGGCGCGGGCGAACAGCTCGCGCAGGGGCCTCACCCCCTTCTTGCGGTTCACCTCGTGCCGGAGCACCCACATGGAGGTGCCAAGCGCGGGGCTGGGATCGTTGATGAGCGTCTCGCGGCGCTTCTGCAGGAGGGCGCACAGACGATCGGACGCCACGTCGAGCTGCTGACGGTCGAGCGAGCGGAACTTCTCCACCGCCTCGGCATGCTCCTCTCTGCTGAAGTCGCGCAGCCTGCTGTCCGTGGCCATGAGGTGGTCGTGCCACAGCGAGAAGTAGCGCTTCCTCAGCGCGTCCCACAGCCTCTCGGAGGGCAGCTTTCCCCCCTCGGCCATGGCCAGGAGCTCGTGCATCCCCTGCTGGGCGCAGCCCTTGCGCAGGTGGTTGATGCGCACCCATTCCTGGGCCCGCCCGATTGTGCTGAGGTGCCCCGACGCCCATGACGACATCTCGTCCAGGCCTACCTCTTGGACCGGCCTTCCGGCAAGGAGGGCCGTCAGGTCGAAGGACGAGGATGCCCTGTCCATGTGGCTCTCCACCAGCGCCGATATGCTCTTCAGCCTCTCGACCTCCCTTGCCGCCGAGTCCGCCGAAGCGCCCTCGACGATCAGGCTTTCCATGGCAAGGCTGGGAGCGCCGTACCGGCTACGGTACGAGTCGCACCATCCCAGCACCTGCTCCACCGCACCCCAGTCGGTGCTGCGGCCGTAGAAGTGGTCCCCCAGCATTTCAGAGCATTTCGTTTCAAGGGCGGTCACGGCCGCGGCGCGCTCATTTACGCTGAGCGCGGCGGCGACGTCGGCGGAAGCCTCTTCGACGGTGGGCTTCTGCAGGGAGGCCCGATGCCCTCTCAGCAGGCGCATGTCGCGCCGGTAGCTGGAGCGCAACCACCGCAGCGGGGAACGGTATGTGGTCTGCAGGCGCCGTCCGATGCCCTCCAGGTCGAGCGAGAGGACGCCCTCGTCATACCTGGACCTGAGCTGCTCCATCTCCCCATCGAGGGCCTGGTAGGCTTCCCTGATCTCTTCAATAGTAGCGCGCTGCGTCGACGGGGCGATCAGCCAGCTGGCCCGGGGACGTGGCGACGATATTGCCATGTGCAGCTGTTCGGCCAGGGCGGCGATGCCGGCCAGCGTGGCCGGCGGCTCCGATTCGAAGCGTTCCGCAAGAGAGGAGGACAGTCGGAGCGCCTCCTCCGGGGTGTCGCGGCAGGATGTCAGCAGACCTTCCAGTTCGGGAAGCGCGCTCACCTTCCATGAGTCCATGGTGCAATCCCTCCATGGATGCACGCTCCCCTTGCTCAGCAGGGGCATGTCCCTCTCCATCTCCCGAGCCAGGGTTCCCATGGCATCGAGGTCCTTCACGCTCATGCGGTGAAGGTTCGGGAAATGGATCGTCAGGTCCGCGGCGTCGCGGAGCCCGGCCAGCTCGGAATTGATGCGGAAGAACGAGACCCCTGCCCCCTGACGGACCTCGTGAAGGGCGTCAACATAGCCGTTGAGCCGCGTGCGCAGCGCCGCCAGTTCGTCCAGCGGTTCCGACGAGACCGTAGGCGGTGATCTTGGGTGAAGGCACCTTCCCAGCTCGGTAGCGACCTCCTGCCGGTCGGCCTTGCGGCTGTGCAACTCCATGCAGTACTCTCCCAGGCCGCGGTCGTCCAGCCTCCGCTTGACAACCTCCAGTGCGGCCATCTTCTCCGATACGAACAGCACCGTCCTGCCCTTGGCCAGCGTCTCAGCGATGATGTTGGCGATGGTCTGCGACTTGCCGGTGCCGGGCGGCCCCTGCAGCACGAAGCTCACGCCCTTCTTGGCGAGCGCTATGGCCTCTTGCTGGCTGGAGTCGGCGTCCAGCACCTGGTAGATGTCCGAGGGCCCCTCGCCCCCGTCCAGGTCCTCGGGAGCTATGGCATCGGCGCCCGGCAGCTGGACCGGGCAGCCGGCCAGGGCCCTGATCACCGGGTGCTCCAGCGCCAGGTCCCTGGCCGCGGTCAGTTCCTCGTACATGACCATCTTGGCGAACGAGAACAGTCCTAGGTAGTCGCCGGCGGTGACCTTCCACCCGGCCGGGGCGATCTTGTCACGGACCTGCTCGATGACCGCTGCGACCACGTCGCCGGTCTGCTCGGATGGCACGTCAGGCAGCTCAAGGCCGTACTCGGCACGCAGCTTGTGCCCTAGGATGGGGTTCAGCACCGCGCCGTCGTCGATGGCGGCAACGCGGTAGGGTTGTAGGGGCCCGCTCCTCCGCAGCTCCACGGGAATGAGGATAAGGGGCGAACGCAGCTCTTGCCCGCCGATGTCCTTCCATTCGAGCATGCCGATGCTCAGGAACAGGATGTTGATGCCCTGCTCCCTCTGGGCTGCCCTGGCCTTAAGGCGCAGGTTGAGCAGCGTCCTCTCCACGACCGCGCGGTCACGGTCGGACAGCAACATGCCCGAGGCATCCGTGCCGTCCTCGTCCAGACCGACCTCCAGTTCTTCGCCCAGGTTCACCAGGCGATCGAAGATGGTCGAACCGCCGGGCCTGCTCAGGCGGAGCACACCAGCTGATTCCGTGAACTCGATAAGTCTGTTCTTCTGGCTGGTGTCGATGAGATTCCTGCGCCACCGTTCGAGCCTTTCAGCTACCACTAAGTCATTTTGAGTGCTCATTCCCATCCGCAGAAGGAAAAGGAGTGCACGATAAATATACTTCCGACGTTTATCGTTGATGTCAAGAATGATAACTCTCGGAGAGGGGTACCCCAGACATCGAGTGGATGGGCAGCATTTATATATACCACCCCTCATAATGAGTTAGGGACAGGGGATCTCTTGGCAGTATTGGGGGTATTATTATGATCAGATTTGGGCCAGCTGGTATTCCACTTTCTTGTAAAGGGAGGACGTTGAGGGACGGCATCGAGGACGTGCACAACCTCGGCCTCAATGCCATGGAGGTGCAGATGGTCCGCGTCAACGTCATCGACCGCTTCCCCGATGAGGAAGAGGTGGGCCTGACCCCGTTGGATGTCGTTAACGACCTGATCGTGGAGATCGAGAGGGTCAAGGGAAAGAAGGAGATCAGGATAACCAAGCCTGACGAGAAGATCAAGGAGGACGACACCCTTATCACTCTGGCATCCGGCCTCGTGCAGAACTTCCAGGAGATCAGGGAGCTGGGGGCGATGGGGCGCGAGATGGATGTCGAGCTGTCCATCCATACGCCCTACTACATGGACCTGGCATCCAATTCGGAGCTGACCCAGCGGTGCATCGACAACGTCAGGTGGGCGGGCACCATGGCCGAGCAGATGGGCGGCGGCATGGTGGTCACTCACCTCGGCCTGTTCGGGGAAGGCGACCGCAAAGTGGCCAAGAAGGCCATCGTGGACAATGTGGCCGGCATCATGGAGTGGTGGGAAGACAACAACATGAGCCCGCTGCTGGGGCTGGAGACGTCAGGCCGCCAGGAAGTATTCGGCTCTCTCGACGAGATCCTGGAGATATGCGGCGACATCAAAGGCATCGTGCCGGTGATCAACTTCGCCCATGTGCACGCCAGGGAAGCCGGCGGGCTGCGCGAGCCTCAGGACTTCGGCGCCCTTCTCGATCGGGTCAAGGACTACGTGGGCGGGCATTATTACACTCACTTCTCGGGCGTGGAGCATGAGGCGGGGAACGAGAAGCGCATCACCCCCATCAAGAAGGGCGACCTGCGCTTCGAGCCCCTTGCCGAGTACCTTGCCGATGAGAACCCCAATATCACCATCATATCTTCATCGCCCCTGCTGGAGCATGACGCCATGTACATGAAGGTCATCTACGAGCGCGTGCTCACCAAGCGGGTGGCCAAGGAGTCCAGGCTGAAGCGGAACAACAAGTCCGACGAAGCCGGGGAGGACGAAGAGGACCTGGCGGAGGACCTTGAACTGGAGGACATCGACAAGCCTCCGAAGATCAAGGAGAAGGTGAAGAGCGAAAAGAAGCCCGAAGCAAAGAAGGCCGCTCCGCCCAAGGCCGAGAAGAAGCCCAAGGCCGTCAAGAAGAAGTGACCATGGAAGGTGACGCCGTGCAGACCTCCGCTCATTACATCCTCGGTGAGATGGAGGCTGCCCTGGGCAAGATAGATGCCGCCTCCCTGGAGAGGGCGGTGGCCTCCATCCTGTCGGCCAAGACCGTCTTCATCTACGGCGTCGGCCGCTCAGGCCTCATCGGCCAGGCTTTCGCCGTGAGGCTGGTGCAGCTCGGCATCGACGTCCATTTCGTTGGTGATATGACCACTCCCATCGTCGCGACCGATGATGTGGTCATCATCGTCTCCAATACTGGCGAGACCATGTCGGCGGTGCAGACCGCCAACATCGTGCGCCGTGTGGGTGCGACGGTCGTCACCATAACGGGAAACCCGAACTCCAAGCTGGGGCACGCGTCCAACATTGTTCTCGAGCTCTCGTCGTCGCGGGACGAGCAGAGGAAAAGGTACGCTCCCCTGGGGACCATATTCGAGGGTGCGGCCCTGGTCCTGTTCGATTCCATAGTGTCCATCATAATGGAGAGGACCGGCCAGAACGAAACCTCCCTGCGCCGCCGCCACGCCATCTGGGTGTGAGTCTCGGCTTCGTCGGTCACGGATCGGCGGGCGCCGTCACCGCGGCGGGCCTCCCTCGACGGCCCTCATGCGCACAGTGCGGCCATAGTAGGGATTCTGATGTTCATCCCAGTAGACGGTGAACGGTCTGCTCTCCACTCTGTCGTTGTCAAGATAGAACGCCTCGATCTCCTTGTTCACAGGATCGATGACGATCGCCGAATGATATCTCTGGTTGAACATGGAGCGCTGGGTCTGGATGTCGGTGGCCGACATGAAGCAGGTGTAAGAGGGATGGGAGTGGTACCATCCCACGATGACATACTTGAAATCGCAGCCGTCCAGCTCCTCGAACAACTTGTCGAACGCCGAGCGGTCGAACCGCACGCTCACTGCTGTGGCGTCCAGGTCGGTGGTGGCGACGTCCCGCACCAGGGTGTAGTCCCTTCCCTCGTGCCGATATATCATTCCTAGCAGGAAGCCCATGACCTCCTTCCTCTCATCCAGGTGTGCCATGGCATGGTTTCGTATCTTCTGCTCTGCCACCTTCGAGAGGTACAGCTCGAAGCCTTTCGCCTCCTGCGCGTCATACATCTCCAAGGACCGTCCGCCCAGCCACTTGTGCATCTTGGTCCTTTCCCGGGGCGGAGGAGCGCGCTCCCTTACTTCTACATCACCCCCGGCGGTGATGACGGGCAGGCTCACAGGAACCGGACCCCCTTCTTGGGCGGCCTGCTGATGCTGGGCGGCGACCTTCCCTTCCCGCTGTTGAAGTACGCGGCCGCAGCGGTGCAGCTATCGGTGCCGAACGGGCTCAGCGGGTTGGGACAGGCCAGCATGGATTCGATGCCCTTGATGAAAGTGATGAGAGTGGAGCCGAAGCTCCATCCGTCCAGCAGCTTGGTGCACACGTGTCCTCCGTCTTCGGGGAGCATGATGTTGGGGTGAAAAATCGGCGTCAGCCATATCACCGTGGGCTTGGTGAACGGATAGTCCTTTCCGATCACCAGGCGGAAGAGGTGATGGTATCTCGCGGTCACCTTGCCATTGAGCAGGCATAGGCCCGCAGCATCTGTCAGCTCGATGTCCACGGAGAACGGGAACGGCGTATCGCTGCCGAAGGGCAGGCTCTTTCCGAGGTAGTCGGAGCAGATCCTTAGTTCGTTGCGAAGTCTTTCTCTCAGCACCACCTCAGGCAGGGCCATCAGCACCGCCTTCAGGGTCGGGTATGAGCTCCAGCTCATCATTGTCAAGGATGGCCGCCTCCACCACGGTCTGCTGACCTCGCAGGAGCTTCTTGCCGCGTCGGAGCACGTATGCGCCCGCATCCTTCTGCCAATAACCGGCCACGCCTTCGATGATCTCGTCCACGGTGTTCTCGCCCTCGAGCTCCATATCCACCGTGGCACCGCTCTCGGCGTTCCTCACTCTTACCTTGAGGGACATATTATCAGACGATAAAAATATTCCAGGCAATTAAACCTATGGTCTTCAATCAGCAAATCCGTTGCTGAGCGGAATGGTTCGGGCATGAGGGGTCGAGGGACAGCTCCAGCTCCTCCCACCGTCCGCCCAGGCCGTCGTAGAGCGCCACATGCTTCAGGCATCTGTCCCCTTGCCCGCTCAGTATCTTCAGGGCCTCTCGCACCTGCATCGCGGCAATGATGGCGGTGGTGGTGATCTCGGCGGCGAACTTCGGCTGAAAGAACGTCATATCGCCGCCAGTGCACGAATGGCGCATGTCCAGCGTCCGGTAGTGGGTGCGGTTGGCGGCGCATTGAACACAGGGCGTGGAAGGTGGCGACACCACCTGCACCTTCCCGGTGGTGCCGCGGGTGCCGCCATCGATGTACACTTTCCCAAAGTAGCAGGCGTGGGAGTTGACGTGCAGCCTGGCAGCGATATTGTCCAGGCATCCCAGCACTACATCGCAGGACCTCCAGACATCTTCCGGCAGCTCCTCCACGCGGCAGACCAGCGGCCTGACCTCCGCCCCTGGGTCCAGCTCCATGGCCCGGCGGGCCACCACCTCGGCCTTGAGCTCACCGCCCGACGCGTCCTCTTCTCGAAAGAAAACGCAGCGGTTGAGGTTGGAGCGCACCACCCGGTCCATGTCCACCACGTCCACGCGGCGCACGCCGGACAGGACCAGGTCCTTGATCGCCTCGTTGCCCAACGCTCCCGCGCCTACTACCAGCACCCGGGCCGAAGCGATGCTGTCCAGATCAAGCCAGTCGATGCGGCGGGAGCGCTCCCAGCGGTCGGCGTCGATGCTGTCGGTCCGGAGTCTCACGCCCCCGTAACGCACGACGGCCTTTTTAATATTACTAAGAAAGAGATATTTATTGAAGGCGTCTCGCAATTCACGGCCTCGCAAAAGATTTAAAACAGACCATGTGCTCATGCCATCCAGCATGGTAGAGGACGGTTCGTTCACAGTCACTCCCTGGGAGGTCAGCGGAGAGATCGATTACGATCTGCTCGTCGAGAAGTTTGGAACCAAGCGCATAGATCAAGCGCTGATAGACAGGATGGCGAAGTACGGCCCGATACACCCGCTGATGCGCCGCGGGGTGGTGTACTCGCACCGCGACATGGATTGGATCCTGGACCGCTACGATGCAGGCGAGCCGTTCTACTTGTATACTGGAAGGGGTCCGTCGGGCCAGACCCACCTGGGCCACCTCATGCCCTGGCTGTTCACCAAGCATCTACAGGACGTGTTCAACGTTCCGCTGTACTTCCAACTGACCGACGACGAGAAGTTCCTGTTCAATGAAGGGTTGACGCTGGACGACACCCGGGGGATGGCGTACCAGAACCTGCTTGACGTCATCGCGCTCGGCTTCGATCCGGGCAAGACGAAGATCTTCCTCGATACCGAGTACATCCACAACCTCTACCCGTTCGCTCTTCAGGTGGCGAAGAAGGTCACTTTCTCCACTGCCAAGGCGGTCTTCGGCTTCGACAACAGCACCAACATAGGGAGCATATTCTATACGAGCATACAGACCGCACCTGCATTCCTTGGCTCCGCCCTGGCTGGCAAGAACGTCCCCTGCCTCATCCCTTGCGGCATCGATCAGGACCCGCATTTCCGCGTGACCAGGGACATCGCCCCGTCTCTCGGCTACTACAAGCCAGCGCTGCTGCATAACAAGATGTTCCCTGGGTTGGGGGGCGGGGACAAGATGTCCTCCTCGCAGCCGAACAGCACGATATACACCACCGACGCTCCGAAGGTGGTCCGCAAGAAGATCAACACCGCCTTCACCGGCGGGGCCGTGACGGTCGACGAGCAGAGGAAGAGCGGCGGAAAGCCGGAGATCTGCGCGGTGTTCAAGTACAAGTTCTATCTGTTCGAGCCGGAAGACCGCAAGCTGGACGAGCTGTACGATCGCTGCCGAAAGGGAGAGGTGCTGTGCGGCGAATGCAAGAAGACCCTCGGCGACGCGGTGGCCTGCTTCCTGGAGAAGCATCAGGAGGCCAGGGAGAAGGCCAAGGACCGCGTCGACGAATTCATCCTGAGAGACTGAGCATGGAGATCGCCCCCATCGGTAGGGTCATCAGCAACGAGGAGGGCTGCGCTCGTATCGAGATACTGCCCGAGTTCCAGGACGGCCTCTACCGCATCGAGGAGAGCGATGAGCTGTTGGTGCTCTACGTGTTCGATCGGACGGATGAGGTCCGTCTGCGCGTCCATCCGCGCGGGGATCCAAGCGCGCCGGAGGTGGGCGTCTTCGCATCCCGAAGCCCCCTGCGCCCCAACCACATCGCCGCTACGGTCGTTCAGCTCGTCGCCGTCAGCGGTGGCATCCTCACGGTGGAGGGGCTGGACGCCCTGGACGGCAGCCCGGTGGTGGACATCAAGCCGGGGAAGCGCCGCGACGATCCTTGCCCTGGCGGGCCGTCGCGCTCCCTGGCCGGCGTACGCTGAGCGGCTTTCGCCAGCGAAAGGATAATTACTATTCAGCCATTCACGCTACCCATGAATGCCTCGGAGATACTCACCGGGCTGAGCGCCAACGAATCGAAGCTGCTGCTCGCGCTGGACCGCCTCAACGGAAGGGCGGACCCGGAGCGGATATTCGAGGCCGGCGGCTTCTCCCAGCTCGTGGAGGTCATGAATGCCGGCTCCTGGCTCCAGTCCAAGGGCGCGGTGGTCATCTCCGAGGTCGCGCGAAAGGTATATTCCATCAAGGACCGCGCGGTGCTCGACCGGGGCCTTCCGGAAAGGCGGGCCATCAGGCTGCTGGCCGAGAAGGGCGGAGAAGGCGACATGGGCGACCTTGCCGCCGAGCTCTCCAAGGAGGAGACGTCCATCGCTCTGGGGTGGCTGAGGAAGAAGGACCTTGCCACGATATCCAAGGCGGACGGCAGGACAGTGCTGCGGCTCACCGAGAACGGCCGTGACGCCCTGGACCGGCCGACCGCCGACGAGGTGCTGCTGGAACAGCTGGCCGAGGAAGAGATGTCCGAGGAGACGCTCGACAAGGCCGTGATCGCCGCCCTTCGCTCCCGCCAGGACCTGGTGGCGGAGAAGCTGCTGGTCACCAGGACGATGGAGCTGACCGACCTGGGAAGAGAGATCGTCTCCATGGGCCTGGAGGTCAAGGATGAGGTGGCCCAGCTGACCCCGGAACTGATCCAGACCGGCAAGTGGAAGGATGTGCAGTTCCGCCGGTACGATGTGAGGACCTTCGCCCCGGCCGTCCACCCGGGAAAGAAGCACCCCCTCACCCGCATCGCCGACGAGATCAGGACCATATTCGTGGATATGGGCTTCACCGAGATCGACGAGGAGTACGTGCAGCCGGCGTTCTGGAACATGGACGCGTTGTTCACGCCTCAGGACCACCCGGCGCGGGAGCTGCAGGACACATTCTACCTCAAGAACCCATGCAAGCTGCAGCTGGAGGACGACGGCATCATCGATCGCGTCTGTGCGATGCACGAGACCGGAGGCGATACCGGCTCCAAGGGCTGGAGGTATAGATGGTGCCGCGAGGAATCTGAGAGGGCGCTGCTTCGCACTCATACCACCGTCAACACCATACGGCACCTGTGGCGCAACCCCGAGCCGCCGGTGAAAGTGTTCTCCCTGAGCAAGGTCTTCCGCAAGGAGGCCATCGACGCCACGCACCTTCCGGAGTTCACCCAGATTGAAGGGATCATCATGGAGAAGGACGCCTCCTTCGACATGCTGTGTGGCATTATCAAGGAGTTCTACCGCCGCATGGGGTTCGAGAACGTCCGCTTCCGGCCGGGGTACTTCCCCTACGTGGAGCCTGGTCTGGAGGTCGAAGTGGAGTTCAAGGGCAGCTGGCTGGAGCTGGGCGGCGCAGGAGTGTTCCGCCCTGAGGTCACCGCTCCCTTCGGGGTGAAGTACCCGGTCCTGGCATGGGGCATGGGCTTCGAGCGGCTGGCCATGCTGAGATGGGATCTGAAGGACCTCAGGGACCTCTACATCAGCGACGTGGACATGCTCAGAACGTCCCCGATTCTTTGAGCGAGCTTGCCTTCAGGGCGAATTCCAGGGACTTGTCGCGCATGCCGTTGGCATAGTACATCTGGGAGACCTTATTGAGCAGCTCCACCTGCTTGGACTTCATGGCCGCGCGCGACAGCTGGAACATGCGCAGGGCCTCGTCGTCCTCGCCGGTCCTGATGGCGACGATGCCCAGGAGGAAGTATGCCCGGGACTCTTCCTCGGGGTTGTCGATGTGCCGGTCCAGCAGCCTCTGCAGGATCTCCTTGGGCTCGTGGTAATCCTCATTGCGGATAAGGACCTCCGCTATGGTGCATTCCAGCAGGTTGTTGACCCGGCCGTCGAACACGTTGCGGGCGCGTATGAACGCCTTGTAAGCGTAGTCCCACTCCTTCCGGTCCATGTAGTTCAGCCCCTCTATCATGTAGCCGTCGAATCGCTCCGAGGGAATGCTCGACGCCTCCATGAACTTGCACACGATGAGACAATACTCATGCTTCCCGACCCGCCTGGCAGTCTCGGCCTGAACGTAGTGCACGGTCCCGCTGTATCCTTTGGTCACGTCCCTGATGTTGGAGACTGCCTCCAGCAGTTCCTCGTCCGGCGACAGCAACAGTTCGTTGGCATGATTGAACACCAGGATCTCCGCGTCCACGTAACGGCGGGCGCAGACCAGATGGTACAGCACCTCCTTGAGGTCATCCCAGTGAAGCCAGTAGTCGGCCGCGAAATTGTGGTAGTCGCGGATCTTCTCCGGATCGGTCACGGAGAGCACGTATTCCTTGAGCTCCTTGGGGAGATCGACCATCCCCCGCTCGTCGATCGGCAGCAGCGAGGTGGCGATGTCCGGCAGCACCTCGCGCCGGAACGGCTTTCGGAACACACAGGACATTGCAACTACCGGCCTGAACTTCTCGTCCAGGACCCTCCACAGCTCCGGCCCCTTGCACTTCCTGATGTCCTGGTAGGCGGTCAGATCGAGATCGTTCTCGTCAGCATATTGCTTGATCTCTCTGGCTCTCGCCTCTCCGGCCGGCGTCAGGAAGTACACCTTGCGCTTGGTCCGCCCCCTCTTGATGTGGGACAGCCGCTCCTTGACCTCTCCGGCGTTCTTGAGCTTCTTGAGTTCCAACGCGGCGTGGGCGCGGGAAATGCGCAGGGCCGCGGCGATCCCGTCTTGACTTATATCGATAGGGACATCATAGGACTCCAGATACCTGGTGTATTGTTGCAGGTGGAACAGGATGCGTTCGCCCACCGTGAGCGCTACTGCCAACTATATCTCCTCCCGCTGGATATTGCACGATTGTTATTTATCTCATGCCCTGCCAAGTAACCTGTTCGCTGCGCGTCCTCTTGGCGCGTTGGGCGTACTCCACCGCCTTCTCCTCCATACCCATGAGTGTATAGGCATCGGACAGGCGGAGGTAGATCTCGCCGTTCTCCTTGTTCCGGGCGGCGCCCCTGCTTTTGCTGAACGACCTTACCGCTTCCTGGGCCATACCGGAGCGCAGGTACGCCATCCCCAGCTGGTAGAATATGTGCTCCAGCTGGTCCGCCTCCCTCACCCCTTCAGCCAGAATGTTCTCCAGCACCGCTCTCGCTTCGGGCATTCGCCCCGCCCTCATGAGCGTTTCCGCGATCTCGCATTCCAGCTGGGCGCTTGCCTCTGTCGAATCCTCCCTGGCCCTCACCAGGAGGGCATAGGCCCGGTCCAGTTCGCCGTTCTCGCGGAACACCAGGCCTTCCATTACGACCCCGTTGAGCTTCTCCCCCGGCATGGCCGACGCCTGCAGCTCCCTCGCCCTCTCCAATGCATAGTCCAACTCGCCGGCGTGGAGGGCGGCACGGGCCTGGGCGAACAGTACCTTGCCGCGATACCGTTCCGACGGGACGACCGAACTGAATATGGTATGAAGGTCCTCATCAGGCGTAGCCAGCAGCGCGTTCGCTTTGGAGGAGAGAAGCATCTCCGCCTCCTTCGCCCGCCCCGAGCCGATGAGGTGGTACAGCCGCTCCCGGTAGTCCCCTTCGCGAAGCCAATAGTCAGCGGCAAAACTGTGGTAGCGGCGCATACGCTCCTCGTCCACCACCGTGGCGCCGTACTCCTTCAGGCTCGTTGGTAGATCGACCATGCCCTCCTGATCGGTGGGTAGCAGCGATATGGTGGTCTCCGGCAGGGCGTCGCGGCGGAACGGCCTGCGGAACACCCCGGCCTGGCCCAGGACCTCGCGGGACGCCTCGTCCAGGCTGGCCCATAGCTCCGGCCCCTTGCACTTCTTGAGGTCCAGGAACGCCTGCACCTCGATCCCCTCGCTCTCGGCGAACGCCCTCACCTTGGACGCGCGCTCCTCTCCCGCTGGAGTGAGGAAGTACACCTTGCGCTTGGTCTTGCCCTTCTTGATATGGACCAGATTCTCGATGACCTCATTGTTCTCCTTGAGCTTCTTCAGCTCGATGGCGGCGTGGGCGCGGGAAATGCGCAATGCTGAAGCGATGCCGTCCTGGCTAACGTCCAATGGCGCATCGTAACTGTCCATATACTTGCTGTACTGTCCGAGATGGAGGACTATTCTCTCCCCCACGGTGAGGGTTCCGGGCATGATGAACGAATCTCCCTGGTGCCTATTAAAAGAATGGAGCTAACCGTATACTTAGATAACGATAATACTGCGCACAGCCAGCGATATGGCGCCACAGCGGTGCAACATAAATACGAGCGGCGCGGTTCGCCCGATGGCCTGCGGAGGACAAGGATGAGGTTGATAATATGCAGCACGGAGGACGAGGCCAGCGTCAACATCGCCAATGCACTGCGGTCATTGACCGAGTGGACCGAGGAGGGCGAGTTCGGTGGCCGCCCGGTCCTGCGCCACAGCGATCTCCGATTGCTGTTGACCGATGAGCTGCACATCCATGCTGAAGGCATCGACCTGGCGGCCGAGAGGGTCCTGGGACGAAAGGTCGATGAGGTCGTGTTCCTGTCCCGGCACCGCGCGGCGTCCGGAAGACCGTCCCTGACCGTCCACCCCATCGGCAACTGGGGCAAGGCGGAGTACGGTGGCCGGGAGAGAACGCTCACTCCCGCATCGCCGCATCTCATGACCTCCCTCCTAAGGAAGATGAGAGCAGAAGCGGCGAACCTCCCATATGACGTAGTGTTCGAGGTGACCCACCACGGCCCGCTGCTGAGCCGGCCCACGTTGTTCATGGAGATCGGCAGTGACGAATCGTCCTGGGGGAACAAGGACGCTGCCGCCGCCCTCGCCGCCAGCCTCCTGAAGGTGCAGGTCGAGGAGAATCCCGTGGCGATCGGCATCGGGGGCGGACACTACGCACCGAGGTTCAGCGAGGTCTCGCTGACCCGCCGCATCTCGTTCGGCCACATGCTCCCCGCCTATGCCATGGACCTTTCCGATCTCGACGGCCTGAGCCGCAGCATAGCCATGGCGATGGAGGCCACGGGAACAAGGACCGCCTACGTTCACAAAAAATCGATGAAGCGGTCGGAGGCCACCGCCGTTTCGTCCCTGGTCCGCGACCTGGGAGGCGAGACTGTGGACAGCTCCGACCTTGAAAGGTTGGAGTGAGCTCTCCCGGAGCTTACTGCTTCTTGCCGCCGTAGCAGCCCTTGCCGGTGTCGGCGGTCCCGCCCGGCGTGTTCTCGGCGACCTTCTCGTCGGTGCCTTCCAGCTCGTTGAAGACCTGGGTAAGCCCCTTCTTGGCGATGGACCAGGACGGAACGCCCCCGACCACCACCGCAACGTGCATGGCCTCCACAATCTCCTCCTTCGTCGCGCCGTAGTTGGCGGCAACCTTGGCCTGAGGGTATATGCAGTCCTCGCACATCCGCACGGCCACACAGGCCAGGGCGATCAGGCGCTTGGTCTTGCGATCTAGGGCACCGTCCTCCACTAGCACGCGGTCCAGCTCCTTGATCACCACGGCCAGCTCGGGGTTGTGCTTCCTGATGTGAGCCAGGTTGCTGGGGATGTAGTCCCCCATGCGGCAGCCCATCTCCTCCACTGCATCTTCCGCGCTCACGGTGTCCTTCAGGTTGCCCATGCGCTTGCATTGTTTCTCGTTGTCATCGTTGGCCATGTTCGCTCACCTTGATACGTTCACGAATCCTGCACGAGGCAGATAACCTTATGCCCGTATCAGCCGTCGATGACGGTCCCTTTGATAGTCAGCCCCTTGGCCGCCTTGGACATCTCATCGAGATCTCGGCCGGCGACCACCAGCACCGGTATGCGGCACCGCATGACGATGGACGCCCCCATGGGGTCGAAGACCCCTGAAGCGCCGGCCCCGTGCTCGTCGCCCAGCAGGTCCTTCAGCTGCTGGAACGACAGCCGCTCGTATCTTTTGGCGGCGCTGTCCCTCTTCGGGTCGGCCGAGTACACCGCGTCCACCGATGTGGCGTTGACGATCCTGGTCGCCCCCACTGCTTCGGCCAGGGATGCCGATACGCCGTCGGTGGTGTGTCCGGGGGTCGTCCCGCCCATCACCACGACCTTTCCCCTGCCAGCCTGCGAGGCTGCCTCATCCACGGTGGTCGGAACGCTCTGCTCCGCCAGGTCCCCCAGGGCAAGCTGCAGCAGACGGGCATTGAGCCTAGTGGTCATTATCCCCATCTCATCGAGCTGGTGATCGGGCGCGTTCAGCTCCCTTCCGATGTTGATGTACAGGCGGGCGGTCCTTCCGCCTCCGCATACCACGAACAGCTCCATATCTTTGGAGAGGTCCCTCAGGAGGGACGCGAAGCGCTTCAAGAACTCTCCGTCCCGGTCGCCCGGGATTATGATGGAGCCTCCGAGGGAGATGACCACCCGATCCATGCCGCCAGCATTGGGATTGTCATTCATAATCCTTCCCCCGCTGGTCAGGCCAGCCGCGATGGTGCCGCCGCCGGGGTGGGGTCATTTCTAGCAAAGCTTTATTACAGCCCTTTATTTAGAGATGAGCGCAGAATTAAGGTTGTATATATCATGGCTCAGGAAGAGGCCGTTAACGACAGTTTGATGGAAAAGCGCCGATACGATTTCAAGCGCGCCCTGGAGGAGCTCCGGGACCTTCGGGGGCGCGGCACCGAGCTCGTCTCGGTGTACGTTCCCCCGGACAAGCAGATCTTCGACGTTGCCAATTACCTGCGGGGCGAATACTCGCAATCACAGAACATCAAGAGCAAGAGGACCAACAAGGCCGTCACCGGCGCGCTGGAGTCGATCCTCGCTCGACTTAAGTACTTCAAGACCCCCCCACCAAACGGCGTGATATTTTTCGTCGGCGAGGTGGCGACCGTGGGCGACCAGACCAAGCAGGTCCAGTACGTACTGGAGCCGCCAGAGCCGATCACGTCGTTCATGTACCGCTGTGACTCCGAGTTCTACACCGAGAAGCTGTGGGGCATGCTCGACGAGAAGAAGACGTTCGGCCTTCTTGTCATAGATAGGTCGGAGGCGACCGTCGGCCTGTTGAAAGGCAAGAGGATCACCCCGGTCAAGAACATCCCGTCGCTGGTGCCGTCCAAGCACGGCCGCGGCGGTCAATCGGCGGTCCGTTTCGAGCGGCTGATCGAGATCGCCGCACATGAGTTCTTCAAGAAGGTTGGCGAGATCGCCTCGGAGACCTTCCTCAACGAGCCGGACCTCAAGGGCATCATCATAGGGGGCCCTGGCGCCACCAAGGACTTCTTCGTCAAGGAGGAGTACCTACACCACGAGATGATGAAGAAGATCATCGACACCTTTGATACCGGCTATACGGACGAGTACGGCCTGAAGGAGCTGGTTGAGAAGGCCAAGGACTCGCTACAGGAGCTGGACCTGATGAGGGAGAAGCAGCTCATCCAGCGCCTGCTGGAAGAGATCCGGAAGTCGGACGGCGGCCTCGCCACCTATGGCGAGGAGCAGGTCCGCCGAGCTCTCAGCATGGGGGCGGTGGACACCCTTCTGCTCTCTGAAGGCCTGAGGAAGGAGCGGGTGAGGTTCGAATGCTCCTGCGGCAATTCGGGCGAGGTCACTGTTGATAAGGAGGAGGACGTCAAGTGTCCAAAGTGTCCAGATGCCACTCCTCAGGTGATTGAGAGCAAGGACGTCGTGGATGACTTCTACGATGAGGCGGGCAAGGTCGGAACGACGGTGGAGCTGCTGTCGGTCGACTCCGAGGAGGGCGAGATGCTGATGAAGGCCTTCGGGGGCGTCGCCGCCATACTCAGGTATTCCACGGGAGCGATGTAATGGACCCTCTGAGACCGTTCCGTTCTGAGGTGGAGAGTGCAGCAAAGGAGGCGTTCCGCTCCATGGGAGCGGACGTGCCGTTCGAGATCGAGGTGCCATCCACCGGCATCGCCGATCTCGCGGTGCCGTGCTTCCCGCTCGCCAAGACGCTGCGCAAGGCGCCGGCCGCCATCGCCGAGGAGGCGCTGAGCCATCTGCCCGCCATGACCCTGATCTCCAGGGCCTGGGCCGAGAAGGGCTATCTGAACTTCAAGGTCGACACCTCCGTGTTGGCATCCTCCACCGTGCGCGCCGTTCTGGAAGAGGCATCCAGCTACGGCCGGGGCGAGGACCGGCCGGAGAAGGTGCTGCTGGAGCACACCTCCGTCAATCCCACCGGGCCGATCCATGTCGGCCGAGCTCGCAACCCTATCATCGGGGACACTCTCGCCCGATGCATGCGGGCCTGCGGGTACGACGTCACCACTGAGTATCTGGTCAACGACGTCGGCAAGCAGGTCGTGCTCCTGGCATGGGGCCTGGAGAACATCGACCCGTCCGAGGTGGACGCGGTCGAGAGCGATAAGGCGGACCACCGGCTGGTGCCGTTCTACCGCAAGGCCAACCAGATGATGGAGGCCGACCCGGAGGTGGCAAGGCAGGTCGCCGACATGCTGGTCCGCTTCGAAGCAGGAGACGCCGAGGTCATCGATACAGTGCGTAAGACCGCCAGCCTCATGCTGGACGGCATAGTCCAAAGCCTCAGCGCCATCAACGTGCATATCGACCAGTTCACTTGGGAGTCGGACTTCATCAAGGATGGCTCGGCCCGCCGCGTCGTCGATGAGCTGACCAAGTGCGCGGTGTGCCGCGAGGACAAGGGCGCGCGCTACCTCGACCTGGAGGGCTGCGGCATCCACGGCCGGGGGACCAAGTTCTTCTTCACCCGGGCGGACGGCACCACGCTGTACACCACGAGGGACATCGCCTACCACCTGAACAAGTTCTGCCGCGCCGACCGCGCCATCAACATCCTGGGCGAGGACCAGAAGCTGGGCCAGGCCCAGCTGGCCAACGCCCTTCGGTTCCTCGGAAAGGACCGGGCGCCGGAATGCATATACTACTCGTTCGTTTCTCTGCCGGAAGGAAGGATGTCCACCCGCAAGGGCGTGGTGGTCTACCTCGACGACCTCATAGAGGAGGCGGAGGAGCGCGCCTTGGAGGAGGTCAGCAAGCGGCGTACCGACCTTTCGGAGGAGAAGATGCTGGAGATCGCCCGCAACATCGGTCGCGGCGCGGTGCGCTACAACATCGTCCGCGTGCAGCCGGAGAAACAGCTGATCTTCAAGTGGGAGGAGGCGCTGAACTTCGAAGGAAATTCGGCCCCCTTCGTGCAGTACGCCCACGCCCGGGCGTGCAGCATCCTGCGCAAGGCAGGCGACTTCGACCGCTCGGCCGATCCGTCGGTGCTCACCAATGATTACGAGGTGCGTCTCATCAAGGAGCTGGCAAGACTTCCGTCGGTGATAGTGGAGGCGGGAGAGAAGGCCCGCATACACCTGCTCCCGGTGTACTGCCAGGAGGTGGCATCGGCGTTCAATCAGTTCTATACCTACGTTCCGGTGCTGAAAGGGGAGGACATGAAGGACGCCCGGCTGGCCCTGGTGGAGGCGACCCGCATCGTGCTGGCCAATGCCCTCATCACCCTGGGATTGAGCGCTCCGGAGGAGATGTAGAATGAAAATAGTCCCTCTTTCCGATGAGGACCGCGTCCCGGTGCGCATGCTGGAGCTGGGATGCATACGCGAGTATGTCGAAGGCATCATGGAGCAGAAATGGGAGGACTTCGACCAGGAGGTCCGGCAGAAGCTGGGCGCCTCCGCCAGCGGCTCCTTCGGCCATTACCGCGATTCCGGCCTGTCCTTCGTGGCCAAGGAAGGGGACAAGGTGGTGGGGTTCATCTTCGCCCAGATGGTGCCGTGGATCGATGGCATCGAGAAGGTGGCATGGGTCGAGAACATCGGGGTGGACCCGGAGTTCCGCCGCATGGGCATCGGGTACATGCTGATGCGCCGCCTGGCCGAGGAAGGCAAGGAGCAGGGTGCCACAGTAGTGCACAGCTCGATCTCGCCGGACAACATATCATCGCTCCTGCTGCACAGGAAGCTTGGGTTCCTGGCCGAGGACCGCAAGATCGCGTACCTCGACCTCGGCAACCAGTAGGTCACCGCAGGAAGGTGTGTTGGGCGGTGGAATATTTCGTTTCGACTAGGTGAGCGGTAAGCTCGTTCTCGCGGTCGCTCATTGATCCCTCGGAGATCCCGGTCCCGAAAGCTCTTCGGAACCCGCTCACCACTGCCGACTTGACATCGCTCATCGGCGGCGCCGTGCCCAGCTCGATGGCGATCGATGTCATGCCGCCGGCCGTCCGCTTGGCAGAGCGCAGCACCCTTTCCATCCGGTCAAGGTCGGTATCCACGAGGATCGTCCCATGCAATGCCACGATGCTCCCGCGGCGCACCTGGGCGCTGCCGGAGATCTTGCGGCCTCGGACCAGGACGTCGTTCGGTCTATGGTGCGTGGCCTCGATGCCCAGCATCGACAGCGCGTCGATCAGCGCTCTGCACACCCGCTCGAACGCCTCCCCCTCGGTGCCTGGCACCTCGGAACGGTCGACCGTCAGCGAGTAGATCAGCTGCCCGCTGTCCGTATATATCGCGCTGCCGCCCGACATGCGCCGGACCAGCGAGACGTTCTCCGCCGCAGCAGCCTCGAGGTCGACACACTCTCTCGTTTTCTGAAAATAGCCGATGGACACCGCGGGGGCGTCGCGGCGGTAAAAATGGAGGGTGCTGGGCGCCACACCCTCATTCCTGGCGATTAGGATGGCCTCGTCGGCCGCGGCCGTGTAGGCCGCATCGCGCAGGTCCGAGTCTAACAGCCGCCACATGCTGACCGTCTCAGGTGACGATCTCGTGGAGGCGGTCCTCTTCCACGGCCCGCCTTACTTCCATCGCCAGCCTTCGTCCCGTCGACACGTTGGTCCTCCACAGCGAGTTGCCGTAGGCGTGGCCGACGTTCATGTGGACGTTCGTTCCGCCGCCGATGCGCGGCGCGACGTCGTAGATGTGGAACTTGAGGTCCTTGTCCACGCAGGTCTGCAGGCAGAAGGGGCCGATGATGCCCGGGGAGTAGTGCTCCTCCGCCGCGGCGACGAACTTCTCCGCCAGCTCGAACGCGCTCTCCAGCAGCGACTCGCGGATGGTGGCGGAGTTATGGCCGCACACCGTGTACTCGGGTATCTGCTGCTGCTCGTTCAGGGTGAGCTGCTGCGGGGCGGGGATGCGCACATGTCCGTCCAGCGAGCTCTCGAACCTCCAGTCCACGCCGAGGAGCTCGACCCTCTCGCCGCGCTTCTCCAGCGGGGAGTAGAAGAAGTCCAGGTTGAACACCGGGCCGATGATGTACTCTTCCATCCTCGCCGTGTCGAGGCATTCCTGGTCGATGACGCCCTGCTTCATCAGCGCCTCGGCCTTCTCCTTGTACTCCTGGTACGACGCGCAGGTGAAGAAGCCCCTCTCCAGCTTCTTCTTGGCGTGGTGCAGCTTGATGATGCTCAACGAGTTGATGTCCTTGGGATCGGTGATCTTGCGCGGGGACGGCAGGCCTGCCTTCTCCAGCAGCCAGTAGTAGTCCCTTGGCCCTCCGCGGTCCTCGCTGCGCAGTAGGTTCCGGGATCCTACCAAGGGGACCATGAAGTCGTTCTCCACCGCATCCATGGACACGTAGGAGGTGAAGGAACGGTTAGGGACGAAGAGAACGTTCTGGGAGCGAAGCGCCTCCATATTCTTCTTCTTCATGACGTCCTTGAACTTGGGAAGGAGCATCACCTCGTCGACCATTCCCCTGCGGAGCTTCCCCGAGCGGTCGCGCTGCGTCTTGAAATAACGGGAATACGGAGCGTCCCTTCCCTCCTGGCATACCGCCAGGGTCCGGAAGCCCTCTTCCACGGCACCATCGCAGGTGTCAAGGGCGGAATGGGAGCCGATCACCCCGATCCTCACCTTGTCAAGGTCATAATACTCTAGCAGTTCGATGACGGCCTTCCTGTCGATCATGGACGCTCACTCGCAACGGGAACGGACTCAAGAGTAAAAGGTTGTTGTTCGCTCATCCCAGCCCCATCAACAATATTACCCCTATGAGCGCGAAGGAACCGATCATGTCCACCGCCGATGAGGTCAGGGGTATGGAGTGGTCGTCTGGATCAAGATTCAGACGGTAGGTCGCTACGGCCACATAGTAGGCCACGATGTTTAGGAACGTGACCGTTATCAGGCCGGCCAGCAGGGTAAGGACCACAATGTCCCACAGGGGCGGCGAGCCCAGCCCCATGATCCACGCCACGGCGTAGGACGATACGCCGACCAGGGTGAAGACCCACAGTGCGAAGACGTAGATGATGGCGAAGTTCTCCCTTGCCGTCTCCCCGGGCAGCGCCCCTGGCTTCATCTGCCCCATGTGCAGCTGGGTGGAGAACCGGGAGGTGAGGATGCCCCCCAGGGCGTTGGCGTCCTCCAGGAACGGCGGTATCAGCACCAGCAGCGCGGGGAGGGCCACCAGGCTTTCCAGCTGGTGGTCTATGGTCAGGCCGGCCACGATATCCAGCACCACGCACAGGGTGAGCACCGGAAAGCTCTGGCGGATCACCCGCCGGACCTCTTTCTCCCCCTTCCTGAACATCATCGCGGTCAGCGCTATGGTGGCGACCACGATGATCACGAAGAACGCGTCTATGAGCAGGGACGGAGCGTCCAGCACGATGATGGCCGCCAAGAACAGCATGGGGAGCGTGATGATGTCCCCCGCCGCAGTGATGAGCGGCGCGGAGATATTGTCGACGTCCCAGTTCCTCTCGAAGCCGGTCTTTGCCACGATCACGTTGATGACGAACAGGACCAGTCCCGCGAGCACTCCTCCCAGCACCGAGATGAAGACGAAGTCCTGCATCGAGATGCTCGGCACCCCGAAGGCCTCCGCCACTACCTTGGCCAGGACGCCCATGAGGAGGGACATGATCAAGGTGAGCAGCAGGGACGACTCCATGTTCTGGCGCAGAATGGAGCGGGGGCGGAAGGAGACCTCGAAGGTCCCGATGTGCATCGCCGTGCCCAGACGGCTTCCCAGCGCCCCGAATATGTTGCCCCTCATCCCGATGGCCGGTGGTATCAGGATCATCAGGCCGGGAAGCAGTTCCAGAGTGTTGGTCATGAAGCCCAGCGTAGCTCCTGCCAGCAGATCGCCTAGGGAGGAGATCATCAGAGCGACCAGACCGAGGGAGAACACCGACCTGTTCCTAGAAAAGAAAGTGCGCGTCCTCCCAGGCATAACCATCACCCTGCCCCGGTAGCCCGCCCCGGCTATTTTTATTTTAGTCAGGGGGCCTTGTAGGGAAGGCTTCCCTAATTTAAATATATGGCATCAGGCAATTATCCGGCCGGAGGGGCGTCCTGCCCGGATAGTAATGGGTAATAGTCCAAGACATCGGTTCCATGATCGCAGGGTCCTTATCTCCTTCCGTTCGATGCAAGGAGGGGGATCACATGCGGTCTGATGAGATGGGCGAAGAAGGGCAATACACTGTCCGAGAGCTTCTTACTGAGATTAAGGACATCTCCGAGGTCGTGGTGGACCTCGCTTACGCATCGCTCATCTTCGATAGCCAGGAGATCGGCCAGGAGGTCAAGCACCTGGAGTCCCGGGTGGCCCTGCTGAACCATGAGATCAAGATACGCGCCATGCTGGCCGCCCGCAACAAGGGCGATGCCGCCATGCTGTCCGGCCTGCTGGAGGTCGCCGAGGCCGCCGCCACCATCTCCCGCGCGGCAGGGGACATGGTCGATCTGTTGGAGATCGGCCCGTCGCCGACTCCCTTCCTCTCGTTCGTTCTGAAGAACGCGGAGGAGAAGATCCACCTCCTGACGCTGTCGGAGAGGTCGGACATGAAGGGCCGCACCATAGAGGACATGAGCGTGGAGGCGGAGACGGGCATGCGCATCATCGCCGTCAAGAGGGGCATCCGTTGGATCTACGATCCTGAAGAGAGCCTCCGCCTGAAGGAGGGCGACGTGCTCATCGTCAGGGGCACCGAGGATGGCTACGAGCGGCTGAAGCGGTTCGCCGCAGGGGAGGAGAAGTGGCCAGAGTATCCGGAGGATGAGTGAACATGGGCCTACTGGAAGACATGCTGCTTGAGATCAAGGACACCTCCGAACTGATGGTCGACCTGGCCTACTCATCGCTGCTGTATGGCAACCAAGAGATCGCCGAGGAGGTCATACAGCTCCACGGGCGCATGGATGAGCTGGGGGACGAGATAGAGGAGCTGGCGATCAAGCGGGCCATCGAGGACCGTGACTCGCCCAAGGCGCTCGCGACCATCCGCATGTCAAAATCGGTGCGGGACATCTCGTACGCGGCGCTCAAGATTGCCGAGGTGGTGCGTTCGGAGCAGCCACTTCATCCTGTCATCGAGCTATCCCTCCGGGATTCGGATGTCATCATAACCACGGCGACCGTCCACCCCTCGTCCGATCTGGCGGGAAGCACCCTGGGGTCGGTACGATTGGCCACCAACAGCGGTATGTACCTCATCGCCATCCGCCGCGGACGGCGCTACATCTACGGGCCGGACCGCGACACGCTGATGATGGAGGGCGACCTGATGTTCGCGAGGGGGCCGCTGGACGGCGAGCAGTACTTCAGGGAGCTTGCTGCCGGAGAGGAGCATCTGGAAGCGAAGGACCTGTTGAGATAGAAGATTAGAAGAAGTAGCCCCGGGCAGATTCGAACTGCCGTCGCGGGATCCAGAGTCCCACATGATTGACCGCTACACTACGGGGCTGTGTGAATGCCTGGAAACTGCTACTGTGTTTTAAATGTTTTGTTCGGGAGGGTGCAAAAGCACCCTCCCCGATGCCGGCTTACCTCTTGAACCCGCGAATGGCGTCGACGATGCGCCGATATACCTCGTCGATGCTGCCCCGCCCATCGACCTTGATCAGGACGCCGCGCTCGCCATAGAGGCCAGTCAGGGGTTCGGTCCTCTCATGGTACACCCGGAGCCTCTCCCGCACCGTCTCCTCTGAGTCGTCGGTCCTCTGGTACAGCTCGCCGCTGCACTTGTCGCATACGCCCTCGACTTTGGACGGCTTCGCCGCCAGGTGGTAGACCTCGCCGCACTGCCGGCAGCTGCGCCGCTTGGCGATGCGGTCGACGATCATGTCCTCGTCCACATCCAGCTCCACGGCGATGTCCACGCCGGTGACGGTGTCGAGCATCTTGGCCTGCTCCAGGTTGCGCGGGAAGCCATCCAGGAGGAAGCCCCCGCGGAGCCCCTTCAGCTTCTCATTGATGAGACCGATGACCAGCTCGTCCGGTACCAGCTTCCCGGCGTCCATGTATCCCTTGGCCTCCGCTCCCAACGCGGTGTTGTCCCTGACAGCCTGGCGAAGGAGATCGCCGGTGGAGATGAGGGTCAAGTCAAGCTCTTCGCACAGCCTCTTGGCCTGGGTCCCCTTTCCCGAACCCGGGGCACCCAGAAGAACGATCCTGGCGTCCATGTAGTGTTCGTATGTCCTTCACATTTATGACCTTTTAGCTAGGCTACGTTATTTATCTGCCGCCGCGCTCTTCCCTCCTGGAGCGTGGCAGGAGATATGATTGACGGAGAGGGGATAGAGCTTCGCGCCCTCCAGACCGATGATGTCTGGCTCATGTACAAGTGGTACAACGACGCCCGGGTCATGGATGACATGGCGTCGCCTCAGGAGCTGTTCGCCCCGTCCATCGAGGAGGTGAGGCGCTCTCTGGAGCGGTCTGTCGGTTCGTCGAGAGAGCGATATTTCATCGTCCAATTCGCGGGGGGAAGGGCGCTGGGTTTCGTTTCGCTCACGTCCATCGACGTACGCAACGCCTCTGCCGAGCTGACCGCGGTCATCGGAGAGACCGAGGAGTGGGGCAAAGGCGTTGGAAGGGAGGCCACCATGCGGGTGGTGAAGTACGCCTTCGATGTCCTCAACCTGCATCGCATCCACCTACGGGTGGCTGAGCACAACCCCCGGGCCATCGCATGCTTCGAGGCCAGCGGCTTCGTGCGCGAGGGTACGCTGCGCGACGATCACTATCACAAGGGCGCATACCGCTCCAGCCACATCATGGGCGTGCTGAGGGACGAGGGCTCAACATGATCGAGGGAGAGCTGGTCCGCCTGAGGGCGCTGGAGCGCTCCGACCTGCCCGCAGTGGTGCGATGGATGAACGACCCTGAGGTGACGAAGTACCTGCTGTCAGCTCCCCTGTACGGCCTGGAGGAGATGGAGCAGTGGTATAACGACCACCGCGGCAGCGACGACCGGTTGCTGGCGATGCTCGATGAGAGAGGCGAGATGGTCGGGTATTGTGGGATCACCAGGCTGGAATGGGAGGAGCGCCGGTGCAACCTGTGGCTGATCATAGGGGAGCGGAACGCCTGGAACCATGGCTACGGCACTGACACTGTCAGAACGATGCTCCGGTACCTGTTCGAGGAGGTGAACCTCCATCGCGTGTACCTCACCGTGGACGAGGAGAACCGCCGCGCCATTGGCGTTTACGAACGCTGCGGCTTCCGTCGGGAAGGTGTCGGCCGCAGCGCCCGGTTCAAGAACGGGCGCTACCGGAACGACGTGACCATGGCGGTGCTGAGAGAGGAGTGGAATCCTTGAAAGCCCCGGTCCGGGTGATGCTCTGTCCCGCTTCATCAGGCCCCTACCTTGAGAATTTGGCCCGGGAGCTGCAGGCGCAGGGCGCCGAGGTCTCGTTCGTCCCCTGGTTCGGCAAGCAGACCCCTTACTCAGTGGCCCGCCTACTGTGGCTTCGCCTCCGGGGCTATCGGCTGCTTCACATCAACTGGATGCCCTTCAACCACTGCTGGCAGCTCCGCCTGGTCACCAGGCTGACAAAAGCGCTCGGCATCAGGGCGGTATGGACGATCCACAATGTCGCGCCTCACAAAATCCAGTTCGGTTCGGAGCAGCGGGATCGAGCGGCCATGCGACAGATGTTCACATGGGCCGATCGGGGCGTCGTGCATAGCGCCAGGACGAGGGAGGCGCTGAGGGACCTGTACGGAGACGATCTTCCGTTGAACGTCATTCATCACGGCAGCTATGCCGACCGGGTGGAATTGCTCGATCCCGTCGAGGCCAGGAGGGAGCTGGGAGTCCCCGAGGATCGGTTCGCGGTGCTAATGCTCGGTCCGAACCGCTGGAACAAGGGGGTCCGGGCGTATCTCGAGGCGGTCTCGAAGCTCCCCGATGATTTCATCGGCATTGTGGCGGGGGCTTGCCCGGACCCCGAGGTCCGTCGCCTCGTCCTCCAATACCATGAACGGTTTCCAGGCAAGTTCATCGTGGACCTCCGTCGGCTTTCCGACAGTGAGGTGGCCGAGCACTATGCCGCCTCGAACCTCCTTCTCATGCCGTTCGAATCGGTCACCACATCGGGAACGGTCATAGAGGCCCTCAGCTATGCCAGGGCGGTCATTACCACAGACAAGGGGGACATGCACGAGTGGGTCCGGGACGGGGAGACCGGTTTTCTGATCGATTCCGTCGATGAGATCGTTTCCCGACTGAACGCCGTGAGCCGAGCGGAGGCTCGGCGCATGGGCAGGAACGGCCGTGAGCTGGCGGCCCAGAGGTCCTGGGCCGATTCGGCGGGACAGTATCTCGAGATCTATCGTGACCTTCAGCGATGATGCCCCGTTCCGGCCGTCCCCCTACGGACAACACCACCGCGGCGGTGACCTTTTACGGTCAAGAGCATTATGAGCTGTTCCATACATAATCTGGGCCTGCAGGATGTGCGATCATGAAGTTCGAAGAGTTCACCAAGGACACCGAGATAAGGGCGTCGGTACGCGAGAAGGAGTACAGCATCGCCAAGGTGCGCTCCCTTCCAAAGATGGGACCAGAGATCTTTGCGGTCATGACCGACGGCCATGAGATCACCGTGGTGGCGGAGGCCGGCCACGATCTTGACGTGCTGGAGGAGGAGAAGCCATTTCGCATCATCTCCTTCGACACCGCCTTGCCGTTCGATCTGATCGGCTTCCTCAGCTACATAACCAAACTGCTGGCCGATCACAATATCTCGCTGTTCGCCATCTCGACGTTCTCGACCGACCACATCCTCATGAAGGAGAAGTTCCTGGAGCGGGCGGTGGAAGTGCTGCGCGACGCCAATGTCCGGATAGAACAGAAGTGAAAGGTAAATGGAAGGGTTTTGAGGCCTGAGGCCTCGTCATGCCCGGGTTCAGACCATTCTGCGGCCGCCGTCCCAGGTGGGGCTCTCGTTCCAGACGCAGTCGGGCCTCAGCAGCCAAACGCCCTTGAGGTCGAACTTCATCGAGGCGAAAGTCTCCTTCATCTGGTCGAACATCGGGCCCGAGGTGAGGTGGTCCTTCACGCTGCACCTGATCTCGTAGGACTGCATGCCCTTGCTGACGAGCAGGGATGCCCTGGTCTTCTCCTTCTGGGCCAGCTTAAGGTTCTCTCCACTGGCCTTCATGAAGATCTCCCCCACGAAAATGGTCTCTGGATCTATGGCCCCGGAGCCACCGACATTGATCAAGTGTACATCACCATTGCTCGCTCTGGTCCCCAATATCTTGGCGGCGCCCTTGTCGTTCACAAGGGTCATTACATCCTGTGGAAGTGCTACCATGCATCAACCTCCTTTCTGCCTATTCATGCACGTCAACGGGGATATAACTTTCCATAATTTTTCTATACCATCATCCTGAATGGGTACGGACGCGGTGATGCGATTTCCGTCGCCCTCCGGCTCGGTCGCCTGACATCGGTCTCGTGTTCAGGAGCATGTTTTTTATCCGCCCCCGCCATGGTGTGAACAGTGATGTCATGGAGCAGGACGTACTGAGCGAGATTGGAACGATTGTAGGCGAAGATTGCTATTCCACCCGCAGGGCGGACCTGTACACCTATGGGTTCGACTCGTCCATCCATCACGTCACCCCCGAGGTGGTGGTGCAGCCTCGGACGCCCCAGCAGGTGGCGGACCTGGTCGCGCTTGCCAACCGCCTCAGGATCCCGGTGGTGCCTCGCGGCGCCGGCACCGGCCTGTGCGGCGGCGCGGTCCCGCTGGAGAAGGGCATGGTCATCGACCTGACCCGAATGAACAAGATCAAGGAGATCAGGGTCGAGGACCTGTACTGTGTGTGCGAGCCAGGCGTTGTCTACGATGACCTGCAGAGGGCGCTGGGCAAGTACAAGTTCTCCTTCCCTCCCGCTCCAGGCAGCGCCGAGGCGGCCACCATCGGAGGCATGGTCTCCACCAATGCCTCGGGAATGAGGGCCATCAAGTACGGCGGAACGCGCGACTACGTTCTCGGGCTCAAGGTCGTGCTCCCCACCGGTGAACTCATCGAGGTGGGCACCAGGACGCTCAAGAACGCCTCCGGCTATCAGTTGGAGAGGCTGTTCGTAGGCAGCGAGGGAACGCTGGGGATCATCGTCGAGGTCACCCTGCGCATCGTTCCAAAGCCTAAGAAGTCCGCCATGATCGTTGCTGGATTCGACACGCTGGAGGGTGCTGGGAAGTGCGTATCGGCCCTCATCGCCAAGCCGCTGCTCCCGTCCGCGGTAGAGTTGATGGACTCCACCTGCATCAAGGCAGTGAACCAGGTCGTCAACGCCGGCCTTCCGGACGTGGAAGCGCTGTGCATGATCGAGGTCGATGGGCATCCTGACATCGTGGCCGAGGAACTGGGCGAGGTGGTCAAGGTCTGCGAGAGCGTAGGGGCGATAGGCCTACAGCAATCGGACGACCCGAAGCAGATGGCCAAGTGGACAGCCTCCCGCAAGAGCGTGATGGCCTCGCTGTCCCGCCTATACACCAACCTGTGCTCCGTCTCGCTGGCCGACGATATGGCAGTGCCGATCTCCAAGATCCCCGACGCCGTGGTGGCGTTCGGGCAGATCGCCAAGAAGTACGATGTCATCGTGGGCACCTACGGCCACGCCGCCGACGGCAACCTTCACACCAAGATGCTCCTGGAACCCGAATCCGAGACGTCCTGGATGAATGGGGAGAAGGCGGTGGAGGAGATCTTCGACGTGTGCATCCGGCTCGGAGGCACCGTCACCGGCGAGCACGGCGTGGGGATCTCGAAAGCGCCCTACTTCCAGAAGGAGCGGGCCACCATGCTTGGCGCTATGGCCGCTATCAAGAAGGCTCTGGACCCGAACAACATCATGAACCCGGGCAAGCTGCAGGAGTGGGAGGGCAGCATCATAACCCACCTGCGGTATCCGTGCGATGACCACTGCGACCGGGGCTGAGCCTGGCCTACAGCGTGCGGGTGAAGATTAGCGCTGCCATCACCAGCGCCGCGCCGAACGCCGCTATGTAGACCGGAACATTCCACTTCAGCACCTTGGAGCCGTCCAGCGGGGGTATCGGCAGCAGGTTGAACGCGGCCAGCAGGAAGTTTACCGAGCCTATGATGTAGAATGCCGTCCTGAGCAGCGTTCCGCCCGTCACAAGGTACAGGGCGATGAACACCGCGCCCAGGGCGAGGTTGGTCGCCGGCCCGGCCAGGCTGATGAGCCCGTTCTGCTTGCGCGAGATCATTCCCTGGATGTACACCGCGCCGGGAAGGGCGAAGATGAAGCCCAGGAACGAGAAGACGATGCCCATCAGGAGGCCCGAGGGCTGGGCCCGGAACTCCGCCCAGGCCCCTGACCGCTGGGCCATGAACTTGTGGGCCAGCTCGTGGAGCATGAATCCCGACAGGACGGCGATGAAGGAGATTGCCAGGGATTCCAGGGCATCGACCAGGTTGGCTGACATCAGGCCTCTGAACCCTCCCAGGAAGGTGATGGTGAACGCCACCGTGAGCGCGGCCACCGCGATGAGGATGTTGATGATCTCCGTCCTGCTGAATGTTATCCGTCCGTATCCCTTGGGTATCTTGATGGCGCCGTGGTCTCGCATCTGCCCCATCCATGGTCCCCGTGCACAAATACTTTTTCGACCGACGGAACGATGACCTCGGCACGTCCATCCGACCGGGGCCACAGCCTCCATGGCTCGGGTCCGCATTGGCATGCGGGGCGTGCGAACAGGTAAGTACTCCTAGCCGATTCGCCACCATTCCATGGGCCTGCTGCTGTTCCTTCTGAGCTTCGTCATCATTCTGGTCAGTTGCGAGCTGTTCACCAACGGCGTTGAATGGACCGGGCGGAGGTTCGAACTGTCCGAAGGAGCGGTCGGCAGCGTCCTGGCCGCTGTTGGCACGGCCTTGCCGGAGACCATGGTGCCCCTCATCGCCATCCTGTTCCTTCCGGCCGCCAGCAGCGGGGGGGAGGAGATCGGCGTCGGGGCCATCATGGGCTCTCCATTCACCATCGGCACGCTGGCGTTGTTCGTGTGCGGTCTGTCGCTGCTGCTCTTCCGCCGGCGTCGGAGGTCGGAGGAACTCGTCGCGGACGGCCGTCTGGTGAGAAGGGACCTGGGCTTCTTCCTCCTGGCATATGCCTTGGCCGCCGCCGCGGCGTTCCTTCCGGCCGATATGCAGTGGCCTCGCTACCTGCTCGGCATTTCTCTCCTGTTGCTGTACGCGGCCTATATCTGGCTGACCGTGCGGAAGGGCACCGCCACCGAGAGCGAGATGGGGCCGCTGTACTGCCACCGGATGTTCCACATGTTCAGGGGACGGAACATCGACCGCGAGGCCGCCGAGCCATCCACGGTGCTCATCATCGCGCAGGTGCTCGTAGCCATCGCAGGCATCGTGGCGGGGGCGGCCATCTTCGTGGAGCAGATACAGCAGATCGCCGTGGCGCTCAGCGCCTCACCGCTCATCCTGGCCCTGCTAATCGCACCCATGGCGACCGAGCTCCCGGAGATGTACAACTCATTCATGTGGGTGCGGTGCGGGAAGGACGTGTACGCGATAGGCAATCTTACCGGCGCAATGGTCTTCCAGTCTTGCATACCCGTCACGGTCGGCCTGATACTCACGCCATGGCACATCGACATCGGAGTGCCGCAGCAGGTGTTGCAGGCGGCCTCCATGGCCATCGCCCTGTTCTCCGCCGCAGTTCTGTATATAAGTGCATCAAGGAAGGCGATCGGCCTTCCGAGCCTTCTTCTGGGCGGAGCGCTGTACGCCGTGTTCATCGCACTTGTCCTTCTGATGGCGTGAAGAGTGGGACGCAATACTTGAAATACAGAACCCATTTTGATGTGATGCCCCGTTTCGAGCATGGCAAGGTCGGTTTCCAGTGGTGCGATGAGTGCGGCACGGTCATACTGGGAGATGCATGCGGCGTGTGCTCGTCCCGCGGCAGGCGCTTCGAGGTCTCGAAGCCTGCTGATCTCCGGCCGGCCATGGGACGCACCATGGACGTTCTCAGGTCGCTGTTCGAGAGGTACTTCGGCACCTCCCAATTCCTCAAGAACCGGCTCGTCTTTCTGAACAAGGTCGCCGGAGAGGACCGCACCGATGAGGTGGTGTTCCAAGGCCATGTGATAGCCACGCTCCGCTATGACCTCCGTATTAGGGACTTCACTCTCGACCTCAAACTGGACGGGGCGAGGATGCTGGCCCCCCTGGCCTTCAAGGGAGTGGCGGTCATGGAGCGCGACACCGGCCACCTGAAGGGGAAGAACTTTCCCGGCAGCGCATTCCGCGAGGTCAAGGGGCCGTTCAAGGCCGGGGACCCGCTCATCGTCATGGCGGGCAACTTCATCTGCAGCGGGGTGGCCAAGGCGGACAGCGACGATCTCGCGGCCTCGGACCGCGCGGTGGGCGTTCGCGACGTTGGAAAGGGGTCCATCCCGATCTCCAAGCGCAAGGCCTCATGGACCGGGTTCGTCAACGCCAACGAGGCGCACATCCGCGCCTTGGAGTCCAAGGGAGTCTCGGACATCCGTTCTTATGCGGGCAACAACAAGCTGCCCCTCACCCTCTCGTTCAGCGGAGGAAAGGACTCCCTGGCATGCTACGGTCTGCTGTCCAGGGCCTCGCAGAGGTTCGCCATGATATTCGTCAACACCGGCCTGGAGTTCCCGGAGACGGTCCGCTACGCCAGGGACTTCGCCCGCGACGAGGGCCGGAAGCTCCTCGTCGCCGATGCCGGCACGGCGTTCTGGGACAACGTTGACGATTTTGGCCCTCCCGCCAAGGACTTCCGGTGGTGCTGCAAGGTGTGCAAGCTCGCTCCGTTGACGGACCTCATCGAGAGGCAGTTCCCGGAAGGCACTGTCACGGTGGAGGGCAACCGCGCCCTGGAGTCGTTCTCCCGCTCCAACATAGGTTTCGTGGAGAAGAACCCGTTCGTTCCCAACCAGACCATCCTGAACCCCATCCGCGAATGGAGGGCCGTCGAGGTGTGGGGATACATCTGGTACCGCGGGCTGATGTACAATCCCCTGTACGACGAGGACTACGAGCGCATCGGCTGTTACCTCTGCCCCTCCTGCCTGGAATCAGAGTGGCGCACCACCTCGAAGATACATCCGGACCTCCACCGGCGGTGGGATAGGCATCTCGGGGAATGGGCGGAGCGTTCCGGCACCGACCAGCGTTTCGTCGAGCACGGCTTCTGGCGATGGAAGGTGTTCCCTCCCAAGATGCGACGAATGGCCGAGGAGATCGGGGTGACGATGCCCCGCATGCGCTCTGATACCCTGGACCTCAAGTGGGTTAAGGGCGTGTCACCGTGCGTGACCGGCGGCCATTCCGCCGAGGGCGTGCTGTCAGTGCCGCATAGGAGGGACTTCTCCTACGTCGTTGAGGCGCTCCGCACGGTGGGCACGGTGAAGTACTCCAAGGAATACGAGATCGCGCTGGTGAAGAACAAGGACTCCACTCTGAAGGTGTTCGGCGGCGGACAGATCGTGGCGACCGGGCCCACGCCGGAGAAGGCGCATGCCATCTTCGAGGCCGGGGCGAAGGCGCTGCTGCGGTCCCAGATGTGCACCCAGTGCGGCATCTGCTTGCGCAGCTGTCCCACTCGGGCGATCCGTCTCGATGGCGGCATCGTCATCGACGAGAGGAGGTGCACCTCCTGCGGCCGATGCGCGGAGGCCTGCGTGGTGGCGCACTACTACGACAAGCTGGTGACCTAGCTTTATATAGAGCGACGTTCTCCCAAAAACGAATGGAATACGGCTCCTTCATCGCCGCCGCCATTGGCTTCGCACCAGCCATCGCGCTGATGCTGTGGACGCTGCAGAACTATACCTATCCGAGGGTGGAGAAGCCCTACTTCAGCGACCCCACCCTGTTCGGCATGTTCGCCGCGGGCATCATCATCGGCGTGGTGCTCCATGCAGTAGGTGTGATCTTCTCCGCCTCGTACCTCTTTGTCGGTTTCATCCTGGAGGAGGCGGTCAAGCTGGTAATCCTCAACCTTCCGCGCTACCAGCGGAGGGCGGACGTCCCCTTCTACGGCTTTGGCCTGGGCGCCGGCATGGCCAGCGCCCTCGCTTTCGGCGCCATCAACGACACCCTGGTCAATACCAACCCCGATGTCCCGAGCATGCTCATCGTCATCGTGTACTCGGTCATAATCTCCCTGCTGCAGATCTCTACCGGGACGACCATCGGCATCGGCGTGGCGAGGGGGCAGCCGTTCGCCTTCTTCGGGCAGGCGGTGGTGGTGCATCTGGCCTTCGCCCTGCTGCTGGTGCCGTTCAAGCAGATCGCGGTGACGGGGGTCAACACGCTGGCCCTGGTACTGTTCGCCGTGGCCGCGGTCTTCATCGCCACCTACTATTATTATCTGCACAGCCGCCTCCTCCCCGCATACGTCAAGGAGGCGATCGCCAACCTCCAGAGGCAGAAGGAGAAGGAGCGCTCCAAGGCCTCCGAGGAACAAGGAAAGGCCAGGAAGATACCGCGGACGAAACATTGATACAATCGGAAGTGTCTAAATAAAAATGTGAAGCAGCGCGGCTCCGCCGGAAAGAGGATCGCTGCCATCGTGGCGATCGCCGCGGTGGTCATTCTTCTCATGACCCCTTCGGTTCAAAGCGTTCTCGAGGACATCATCACTTCTCCGTTCAAGCCGAGGTATCCTGAGGAGGCGAGCTTCACCCTCAAGCGCACCCTCACCGTCGATGCCGGCGGCGGCACCGTGAAGAGCTTCAACATCGACATGCCGGAGCCGATGAACATCGTAGAGAACGGCAACCGGATGCAGACCATCAACTCTGTGGAATATTCCGTCGATGTCGCACATACCATCAGGTACGGCCATAATTGGACGGTGTGGAGCGATGATGTTCCCTTCTCAGGCAGGCGGACCATCACTGTCACCTATGATGTAACGGCCAGGACGGTCTTGTGGGATATCGACGCGACCACCTCGGGAAACATCTCGGACATCCCGGAGGCGCTCAAGGAGCAGTACCTGCGGGACGAGTGGAAGATGACGCCCGACCATCCTGACGTGGGGTCGCTGTCGCGCGAGATCGTCGGGGGCGAGAGGAACGTCTATCTCGTGCTGCAAAGCATATATGGCTGGATGAGGGACAATGTCAAGTATCCGATCTCCTCGTCCTCCGGTTCTCCACAGACCGCGCTGGAGACCATGGAGAGCAGGGTGGGAGATTGCGATGACCAGTCCATACTGTTCTGTTCCCTGGCCCGCGCGGCCGGAGTGCCGGCCTGGCTTCAGCTGGGAGCGTTGTACGTGGGCATCGAGGACAACTGGGGCGGGCATGCCTGGTTGCAGGCCTGCGTTCCGCTGAAGAGCGGCGGATACGAGAACGTGGTCATCGACCCGGTCAACGGAGAGTTCTTAGTATGGCGGCCGAACCGGTTCGTGGAGTTCACCGATGACGGGAACGCTACTCACCTGGTGGACTACTACTACATCTACAACGCCTCGATCGTTTCCGGAACGAACTCGGTGCTGTACGACAGCTATGAGGCGCTGTCCTACGAGGAATCGGAGCGCAAGGTGAGCCAGGGGTCCGTCTTCGTGCTGGGGGTCAGGCCGCCCGGTATGTGCCTGGTCCCGCTTCGTACATGAGCCCGGCGCCTAGAAGGGCGGCGATTATCTCTTCCAGCTCATCGCCCCCCACCTCCAGCCGGGCGGCGATGTCCCGTGCGGTGAACTCTCCCCTGCTGCGTCCGAGCTCGGCGATGGCCGATTCTATGGTCTCCTTGTTCTTTCTCGCCCCGGCCGTCCCCCGCGGCGCGGGGAATGGTACGGTCTGCCCCTTCTTCATTTCAGCGAAGCGGCGGACCGCATCGGCCAGCTCCTGAGGCGAGTCGGTAGAAAAATGCACCACGGCCCTGGTCACGTCGATCTTATTCCGACATCTGACGCAGGCGGCCTGGGCGTGGGAAAGGTCCACCCCCTGCACGGTTCCGCAGCGGGGGCAGGTGATCACACCATACATCAGTACTCTACGAACACCAGGGCGGCGACGCAGGCGCCATAGTTGTCCATGGGGACGGACAACTCCTCGATGCGGTACTGGATGGGCTCCATCTCGATGCCGCGGAGCTTGGCCATCTCGTCCATCTTCCACTCCATGATCTCGCGGAGGGCCTTCTTGGAGCCGTGGATGTGCCCCTCGGCAACGTACCCGCCCTTGCCGTCCTTGCGGAACCCGTATGCGATGCCGGCCGAGATCATCTCGCCCTCTCCGCCCCTCATCTGCGCCAGGACGCAATGGGTCACGGTGCCCATGGGCAGTTCGCGGATGCCGACCTGCTCCGCGCCGACCGGCAGCACCGAGGATACGGACACGATGTTCAGTTCGCCGACTCCCGCTTCAAGAAGGGCCTTGTCGAACGCATTGAGGTCGGAGACCTTGCTAACGGCGCAGCCAGATGATATGAAGAACTTCTTCGGAACGAGATGCATAAATCGGAGTAATTAAGACTACTGATTTAAGCATTTGCATTATTTCCAGCTGGTCTTTTTCGGGCGCTGGCCAGGGGCGCTCTCGATTCCCGGCCGGCCTGAAAACGGCGCCCTCCGGCAGCCATGGTCTGTCGCCCTTCGGTCCGCGGCGATCAGCCGTACACTATAGACTCCTCGATGGTGGGCTTCTTCGGCTGGTCCACGCTCTTCATGGCCGTGCGGATCTGCTTCTCTATCTCCTCCGCCTCCTTGAACAGCGGCTCGGGATCGATCTTTATTTCGGGTAGCATCCTGGCAACGACCTCCAGGAGCTTCGCGGAGCCGCGGGCGTCGGGGAAGTCCGTGCGGGCCGGCCCGAGCAGGCATATCACGTTCACGCCCCTCGCCTCGCCCTCGAACAACATGACTCCTGATATCCCGGAGACCATGCCTTCCTTCATCTCTTCCACCTCGTACCGCTTCAGCATCTCCCTTGATGCCTTGGTGGAGCCGACCCCGAATATCTTCGGTTCCTCGGCGCCAGGCCAATTGAGGCCCTCCAGCGCAACCACGGTCTCGATGCCCTTGGCCTTGGCATAGTCGAGCAGGCGGGACACCAGGGGATGCACCAGCTCGGGCCGGGGCATGAACTCGGCCGCGACCGCCACGATCTGCTGGCACGGCTCCCCATCGTTGCATTTCCTCTCGCCCGCATACACCCTCACCGGTGGAGATGGCACTCCCTCATGCACCAGGGTGAAGGGAGGGAAGCCCTCGGCCATGATCCCGGCCACCCTCTCCAGCTTGCTGGTGCGGATGATGAAGTTGGCTGCTATGCTGCTGACCAGACCGACCGATGGGAAGCCCACTATCATCAGCGCTCCGTCGTAGTCGTCGGTGCGATACTCGTGCAGTCTCACCACGTTCTCTGCCATTCCTCTCGACCTCCCGTATCGCTTGCGAGACCGCCCTATTAAGGACTTTTCGATGCTGGACAACTCTTCGCCCGATACAAAGTAATATTTCGTTCTTGTCCCGTCACCATGTCGTGAGCGACGTGATCACGACGAACAGCACCCCCTCCGGCATACCGGTGGTGGTGGAGCGCCTTCCGGATTCCCACTCGGCATCCTTGTCGGTGTATCTGGGGGCGGGCTCTCGGGACGAGTCGGACCAGCAGGCGGGCATCGCCCACATGCTGGAGCATATGCTGTTCAAGGGCACCTCCCGGCGCACCGCCAGGGAGATGTCGGAGCAGATCGAGGCGGCGGGCGGGGAGCAGAACGGGTATACCACCAAGGAGGTGACCAGCTACCAGGCGTTCGCCCTTGACGAGACGGTGGAGGTGGCCGAGGACATACTGGCCGACATGGTCCTCAACCCTCTGCTGGACTCGTCATGCCTCGCCACGGAGAAGAACGTGGTCCTGCAGGAGATCAACATGCTGCAGAACGACCCTGACGATTACATACATGTCCTGTTCTGTGAGTCATTATGGGGAGACCACCCCATGGGGAGGTCGGAGGCGGGCTCCTCGGCCACCGTGAGTTCGCTGACCGAGCGCGACGTCAGGGACTTCTTCGAGCTGAACTATCGCCCGCCGCGCATGGCCGTCTTCGCCGTGGGGAACGTCGATCCCGATCAGGTGACGGAATGGGCGCGAAACAGCTTCGATCATCTCGCTCCGTCTCCGCCGCGGATCGAGCGGACGCCGCCCCGCCCCCGCGCCGTGTTCGAGGTGCGGCCTAGGGACGACCGGCAAGCGTATGTGGGCATGGGATTCCCCGGTTGCTCATCGGTCGATCCGGACCGCTTCGCCCAGCGCCTCACCGCTTCCGTCCTGGGGATGGGAACGTCCTCCCGCCTGTTCCAGGAGATTCGGGAGAAGGAGGGCCTGGTGTACGAGATATTCGCCTCGTCGAGCAGCTACACCGACTGCGGGGTCATGAGCATCTTCTTCAACACCACCGTGGACGATCAGGAGAAAGTGGTCCGCCTGGTGGGTGAGGAGATCCGCAGGCTGAAGGAGGAAGGTCTGGAGAAGGGGGAGCTGGATAGGGCCAAGCGCCTGCTCAAGGGCATCTACGTCAGAAGGCTGGAGTCCTCGGAGACAAGGATGATCCGCCTGGGCGAGATGTTCATGTCCACCGGGAAGGCCGTCACCCCGGAGGAGAGCCTCCGCGAGATCGATGCCGTCACCGAGGAGGACGTCCACCGCATGGCCGCCATGGTGATGTCCCGTGACCGTCTGTGCATGACCATGCATGCCCCGAAGAAGGAGTCGGAGAAGGCCGCCAGGAACCTGGAGGACCTGGATTTCTGAGTGCTCACTCCTTTATGAGCCTCAGGACGGTCTTGACCGCCTCGGGCAACGCCGCCTCGACCTCCGGCGTCATCTGCTCGGAGAGGGTGCCCACATCGTTGGCCTCGACGGCCACGAAGCGGAACTCGCTCGGGAACCGTTCTGGCTCCAGCCTCCTCCCGAGCTCGATGGTGGTGGCGATGTTGGCCTCATGGGGATTGCTTCCGTGGACGCTGTCGGCGAACGCCTCTACCCCTAGCTCCATTACCGTTCCGGGAGGATGGCCGGAATCGATGATCGCGTCAACGATGATGACGCGATCGTAATCGATCATCACCTCGATGAGGTCCAGTCCGGAGGCGCACGCCTCTTCCAGGTCCACGCCCTCCAGCTTCATGGTGGCAAGTTCTTGCAGCACCCTCAGTCCGATGGCGTCGTCGCACATGATCGGAGAGCCAATGCCCAGTACCAATGTCCTCATGGTGATCGTTCGCCGGATGGTCCGTGCGTACAAAAGCTTTGCTTTATTCGTTCCGTATGCAGCAGAACGCCCGAGTCGACCAAAGCATTGATGACCGCGGCCCCGATTAGCATGGGAGACGCATGAATGTGACGGAGCCGGTCATCGAACCGTCGGTCAGCCTGCTGGTCGGAGGGCGCCGACTTACCCGGAGGCAGCTGGAGGTCCTCGCCGCCGTTCATCGAGAGGGCAGCCAGAACCGGGCCGCCGCCCGGCTGGGAATCTCCACCCCGGTCCTGCACCGATACGTCTCGCAGATGGAAGGCAAGGTCGGAGTGCCGCTGGTCGTCACCTCGTCGGTCGGAAGTGAGCTCAATGAGCTGGGCATGAGGATCGCCCAGGAGTACGAGGCGCTTGAGGCTCGGATGCGCCGCGGAGGCTCGACGGTGGTAGGCGCGACGATAATAACCGAGGAGCTGCTCCTCAACGCCCTGTCGAGCGCCGACCGGGACGGCATCTGCGATCTCATCATCTCGGACGACGCCCGCAACCTCAGGGACTTCAAGGCCGGGCTGATGGACCTGGTGGTGCTGGACGATCCCCTGTACCTGTATGACCTCGAGGACGTGATGTGGCAGGAGGTGGCGGTGGACCGCCTGGTCCATGTCGATAACGGTCCGAGGTACGGCCGGTTCATGTACGGCGCGCAGCGCATCGGCTTCCGCCATCTGGACTCGATGAACGAGCAGTACGTGGTGGAGGGTAGCTACCGCTCCCTGGCAGCCCTTCAAAGATCGGGCCGCAGCTTCTTCGTGAACGAAAGTTTCGCCCTCAGGAAGGGGGCCAAGCTCCGAAGCGCCACCGACCCGGCGCGGCTGGAGCATCGGATCAATGCCGTCTACCGGACCGAGACCGATCTCGTCAGGAAGGTGGTGGACGCGATGCGTCATGACGGCCGCATGGTATGACCCATTTAGGTTAAGCGAGTGCCTTTTTTTGTATACGTTTAAATATCGCGGGGCCATGCCTCAATAAGAAAGGTTGATATCATGGTAAAGGAGCCTAACCCGCAATTCGCACTCGAGGTCTCCCAGAAGCCTGGGGGAGAGACCCTCTCCTTGTGCTTCCAGTGCGGCACCTGCACCGGCAGCTGCCCCTCTGGACGCCTGACCTCGTACAGGACCAGAAAGCTCATCCGCAAGGCCCAGCTGGGTCTGGAGAAGGACGTACTGGAGTCCCCCGATCTGTGGATGTGCACGACCTGCTACGCCTGCCAGGAGCGCTGCCCCCGCGGAGTGGAGATCGTCGACATCATCAACATCCTGAGGAACATGGCCGTCAAGCAGGGTGCCATGTCCGATGAGCACACCAAGGTCGGCACTTACTTCCTGCAGAACGGCGCCACCGTCCCGCTCAACGAGAAGTACGAGGCCGTCAGGGAGAAGCTCGGCCTGTCCCGCCGCCCCGCCAACGTTCTGGGCGACAAGAAGGCGCTTGAGGACTTCCAGAAGATCCTCAAGGTCACCGGCTTCGACAAGCTCCTGGAGGAAAAGAAATGAATCTGAACAAGAAGTACGCGCTCTTCCTGGGCTGCGTGGCTCCGGCCAGGTATCCCGGCATCGAATCGGCCACCCGCGAGGTATGCAAGACCCTCGGGATCGACCTGGTAGAGCTGGAGGGCGCTGGCTGCTGCCCCGCCCCCGGTGTCATCAAGTCCTTCGACCAGGACACCTGGCTTGCGATCGCCGCCCGCAACTTGGCTCTCGCCGAGAAGCAGGGCGCCGACATCCTGACGATCTGCAACGGCTGCTTCGGCTCGCTGTTCGACGCCGCTCACATCCTGCACGAGGACCCCGAGAGGCTGCGCGCGGTGAACAAGATCCTGCGCGAGGTCGGCATGGAGTACAGCGGTGACGTCAAGGTGAGGCACTTCGCCGAGCTCTTCTACAATGAGGTCACTCCCGAGACCATCAAGGCCAAGACCAAGACCCCCCTCGACCTGAAGGTAGCGGTCCACTACGGCTGCCACTTCCTGAAGCCCAGCAACATCAAGGAGCTGGACGACCCCGAGAGGCCCAAGATCCTCGACGAGCTGGTCGAGGCCACCGGCGCGACGAACCTGTTCTACCGCGACAAGCAGATGTGCTGCGGCGCGGGCGGCGGCGTCAGGTCCGGGAACCCCGAACTTGCCACCAAGTTCACCGAGGAGAAGCTGAAGAACATCAAGGCGGCGGGTGCCGACTACATCATCGATGTCTGTCCCTTCTGCCACCTGCAGTTCGACAGGACCCAGAAGGACGTCAAGGGCTACGATATCCCGGTCATCCACCTGTCCCAGCTGCTCGGCCTAGCCTTCGGCGTGCCTGCCAGCAAGCTCGGTCTGGATCTCCAGGAGATCCCGGCGAACTTCTAAGGGGGCATGCCCCCCGACAAACATCTTTTCTTTCATTTTCCATCCTCTTCGGCATCATGGCCGATGATCGCGTCTCATCGAAATCCTTATATTGGAGCGGTACGCCGGAACAATGGCCCAAAAATGCTTCTTGGACGGAACGCACCAACGACGTTCTCTAGTCTGGCTCGCATTTTCCTTGATAGAAAAGGATTATATAGAAAAACTCTCTTCCGTGATTCCTCGATTACATTCACGGAGTGTTTCACATGGCTGTTAAAAAGGGTAAGGCCGCCGCTCGTAAGGTCAAGGACAAGTGGAAGGCTAAGGACTGGTACAAGATCTACGCTCCGCGCATGTTCAACCAGGTGGAGCTTGGGGAAACGCCTAGCTCCGACCCCTCGTCCATCATGGGCAGGCAGGCCGAGGTCACCGTTCACGAGCTTACCGGCGACTTCTCCAAGATGCACATCAAGATCCGCTTCAGGGTGGAAGAGGTAAAGGGGCTCGAGGCCCACACCGTGTTCACCGGCCATGAGCTCACCTCCGACTATGTCAGGAGACTTACTCGCAGGAAGAGGACCAAGACCGACCACGTGGTCGACGCTCGCACCAAGGACGGTTTCCTCATCCGGCTGAAGCCCATGAGCATCACTGAGCAGAGGATCCAGGCTGCTCAGGAAACTGCCATCCGCGGTATCATGTCCAGCTACCTGCTGTCCTCGGTGTCGGAGATGACGGCGTCCGAGCTGGTCAAGTCGATCATCTCCGGAGATCTCACCAGGGACCTCTCCCAGGCTTGCAGGGTCATCATCCCCATCAAGAGGATAGAGGTCCGGAAGACCGAGGTCCTGGAGGCCGGCACCCCGTCCAGCGAGGAGCTTTCCATCCAGGAGAAGTTCGGCCAAGAGGCTGCCGCCGCGGCCGAAGCCGAGCCTGCTCCCGAGGCTTCCGAGGAAGAGGAAGAATCTTCCGAGGAAGAGGCCGAAGAGGTCTCCGAGGAAGAAGAGGTCGTTCCGGAAGAGAACGAGTAAACCCTTTCCAACCAATGCCGGGGTGGCTCAGCCTGGCGGAGCGACGGACTCATATGATCCGGCATCGTGCCCGGGTCCGAGAGATCCGTAGGTCATGGGTTCAAATCCCATTCCCGGCACCTCCTCTTTCCCCTCTACCGCACGGCGGCATGCTGGGGTGTCCTATATTTTGCATACAGATTAAATAAACCGTCCGCTCTTTGAATGGCGGTGATATTTTGAGGATCCTGATATACACCGGCAAAGGCGGGGTCGGAAAGACCTCGGTGGCCGCGGCCACGGCGCTCCGTGCCGCACGGATGGGCCACAGGACCATGCTGATGTCGACCGATGCCGCTCATTCCGTATCCGACTCCCTGGAGGTCCCTCTTTCGGGAAAGATCACGAATGTGGAGGAGAACCTGGACGCCATGGAGGTGGACATGCTCTACGAGCTGGAGACCCGGTGGAAGGAGGTCCAGGGTTATATCACCAACTTCATGCTGTCGCAGGGTATGGACGGCATCACGTCGAAGGAGATGGCCGTCCTGCCTGGGATGGAGCTGATGTCGGCGCTTTTCTACGTGGAGGATTTCTACAAGAATAGCACCTATGACCTGGTGGTCATGGACACCGCGCCGACCGGCGAGACGTTGAGGCTGCTGAGCTTCCCGGAGGTCTCGGAATGGTACAGCGAGAGGCTGTACAAGATGCTGAAGAACATGCTGAAGCTCGCGCGGATGACCGTCGGCCGAATGGTGGACACCCCTCTGCCGTCCGATGAACTCCTCCGGGACCTGGAGGACCTGTCGGCGCGCATGCGTCGCGTCCAGACCATATTGACCGATCCCGAGGTGACGTCCATACGGCTGGTGGTCAACCCGGAGAAGATGGTCATCAATGAGACCAAGCGGGCCTTCACATATTTCTGTCTGTACGGTCTTACCGTCGACGGCCTCGTCGTCAACAGACTATACCCGGAAGACAGCGATGGCTACTTCAAGGACAAGCTCGAGGAGCAGCGCAAGTACATGAAGGTGATCGACGAGTCGTTCAGTCCTTTGCGCCTGATGACCTCCTACCAGCAGCCTGTGGAACTGGTGGGGATCGAGTCGCTGAAGAAGCTGGGAGATATGGTGTTCGGGGACCTCGACCCCATCGTGCCGCTCTCGCTGGACAAGCCGATGGAGATGTACACCGAAGGCGATTTCGACGTTGTGTCGATCAAGCTGCCCTTCATCATGAAGGAGGATGTCAAGCTGTTCAAGACGGCCGACAGCCTGCTGGTGGAGGTGGGGCATTATCGCCGCTCCGTCACGCTGCCGGTCTCGTTCGCCAAGAAGGAACCGGTCAAGGCGGAGTTCAAGGAGGGGCGGCTGCTTATCAAGTTCAAGGAGGGGAGCTGAGATGACGGAACCGGAAAAGATCGATGAGGAGAAGATGAGCGACGTGGAGCGAGAGGCGCTGAGGGCCCGCAAGATCCGGGCCGATGCGGAGCGGATGTCCGAGGCGATGTTCGGCAAGGAGGCAAGGGACCACCTGGTGCGCGCCGGCACCGAGATGGTGCTGGCCCTCGATGCCATGGTGCCCCGGGACATCGTCCCGGCGGAGGTGAAGGAGCACTATCTCGGCGCCAAGCGCGAAGCCATCCTGCTCATGAAAGCGATTCTGGACGCCCAGCTCGGCATGGTCGAGGATCTCTCGAAGCCGGTGGAGAAGCACGAGGACGAGATAGAGCCAGGACTCCGGAAGATCGAATTGGATTGATTACTGGGTAGGGTCCCGCACGAAGATCTCGCGGCATTCCGAGCACAGCAGCCCGCCCCTTCCGCTGGCGCCGCCCGTTTGCCTTAGGTCATAGGAATAGTTCTCGCAGTTCTCGCAGTATCCGGCCATGGAGACCGGTTCACGCTCGAAGTCGGCCGGCGCGGCGATCCCCCTCCATTCTCGGGTCAGCTCGATGAGCGAGGGCGACAGGCGGGTTATGTCGTTCTCGGTGAGCATGCCGATCAGCTGATCTCCGACGACCACCGGCAGGCGGCGCAGCCGAAGCCGCCCCATCTTTCTGCCCGCATCGGCCACGCTCTCCTTCGGGCCGATGGTGATCAGCGGGCTGCTCATGATCTCGCCGACCTTCACCTCGGCAGGTATCCGGTTCTCGGCCACGAGCTTCTCCACGAAGTCGCGCTCGGTGACGATTCCGACCGGCCGTCCATCCTCCAGGATGATAACGCTCCCTACTTTCCAGGACCTCATCAGGATGCCGATGTCCCGGGCTGTCAGATTAGGAGAGCCGATGACCGGGACCTTCGTCATGATGTCTTCCACGTAGATGTCCCGCACACGCTCCATGGCCATGAGCGTAAGATGACAGCGAGGTGTAGAAATAGCTTTCAGGCCGCTCTCGCGAGCACTCCACCTACGATATTTTTATTCATGAGAGTTCATCCGGTCGAAGGATGGCATCAAAAGGCCTGATGAATCTGAGATGCCACAGTTGCGGCGCCTCCTCGTTCATGCACAGTACGTTCGACTGCGCCGACTGCCATCGCAAGGTCTGTCAAAGCTGTTATCGCAATGCTCGGGGAGAAGGCTTGTGCAAGCAATGCTATGATCGTAGGTTCAACCAGTTTTGCCGGGAGATCCAGGCTCGCTACGATGGGACCTGCCCAATCTGCAAAGCGTCCGGCAGCGTGCAGATACCCGCATTCTCGATCTATCGCCATCGCGAGTTCCAGTACATCAACGAACAGAAGTGTATCATGTTCGGCCCCCTGTTAGTGGATGCCAGGGTCTTCTGCATCAGCTGCAAGAACGTCATAGATGACCGGACCATATCTATACTCAGGAACGCCCAGCGTGCCGAGGAGGCCGGACGCTATGAGGACGCTGCGCGGGGCTTCGAATCATTGAATTTTCTTGAAAGGGCCAAGTCACTGAGGGAGCAAGGTCGTCAGACCTCGGTGAAACATGTCAATGTGGATGTCAATGAGCTCATAGATCAGCTCAGGACGGGAGGGCTTTCCATACCGTACAAATGCCACAGTTGCGGCGCCACTATCGCGGTGAACGGTGCTGCCGGAGAGGGAGGCGCGCGATTCTGCTCCTACTGCGGGACCGCAGTGAACACCGAGGCGCTTCAGGAGATCCTGCGCGGGGCGTTGGGCGACTGACGCATCGCCACCGGCAACGAATAAATGCCATCGACGGGATAGTGTAATCCGAGGAACGAAGATGAATGACGGCGAAGGGGAGATCGCAGTGCATCTGGCCAGGGAAGTGGTGGATGCCGAGGCGAGGGGCAGGGAGACCGGCCACGCGGACGCCCCGGGCAGCTTCCGGGATAAGCGCGGCGTGTTCGTTACACTGCACACCTATCCGGGGAACAGGCTGAGGGGCTGCATCGGGTTCCCGGAGCCCATGTTCTCGCTGGCCAGCGCGCTGATACAGGCGGCCCAGCATGCCTGCCACGACCCCAGGTTCCCCGCTCTCGAAGCGAACGAGCTGGACGACATCATCGTGGAGGTCTCCATCCTCACCCCTCCCAAGGAGGTGCAGGTCGACGATCCCCGGAGGCTGCCGGAGATCATCAATGTTGGCGTCGACGGCCTCATCGTGGAGCACGGACCGTGCCGCGGTCTGCTGCTCCCCCAGGTCCCGATGGAGTGGGACTGGGACGCCGAAGAGTTCTTGGGGCAGACCTGCGTAAAGGCCGGCATGACCCCCGACATGTGGCTCGATAAGAGGACCCGCTTCTACACCTTCCAGGCGGAGGTGTTCTCCGAGGAGACGCCCCGGGGAAAGGTATCAAGAAGAGAGATGGGCGGGTGCAGGTAGGATGGACCTGGTTCTGGAGGGCCGCGCCTACGTCCGGGGAAAGCTGGGCCGATGGTCAATAGGCATAGAGGACGGGCGCATCGCCCAGATAGCCCGGACGATCAGGGGAGGGGAGCGCCTCGACCTCGGCGACATGATCATCCTTCCCGGAGCGATCGATCCCCACGTGCACTTCCGCGATCCCGGAATGACCGACAAGGAGGACTTCTCCACCGGGACGCTGGCGGCCGCCTGCGGGGGCGTGACGACCGTGCTGGACATGCCCAACACGCTGCCGCCCGCCGTCACCGCGTCGAAGCTGGCCGAAAAGAAGGAGGCGATCGCTCGCAAGGCATGGGTCGACTACGGCCTGTTCGCCGGCTGCATGGCCGGAGCGGACATCGAAGCCATGGCCCCCCTGGCGGTCGGTTTCAAGGTGTTCATGGGTTCCTCCACCGGCCGACTGCTGGTCACCGAGGACCTGGACCTGGCGAAGATCGCCGCGCTCGTGAAGCGGACGGGAAAGGTGCTCAGCGTCCATGCCGAGGACGAGGCGATGATCGAGCACGGGGAGGAACGAAGTCCCGTGGACCACCTGCGCAACCGGCCAGCCGCCGCGGAGGTCGCTGCCATTCGCCGGCTGTCGGCGCTGGACTGCCGGATCAACGTGTGCCACGTGTCCTCGGCGGACGGCCTCCAGGCGCTGGAAGGGCTCCCGTTCACCAAGGAGGTGACGGCGCACCACATGCTGCTCGATCGTGACAGCGACATCGGTGCGTACGGTAAGGTGAACCCTCCCCTTCGTACCAAAGAGGACCGCCTGGCCCTGTTCCAGGCGTTCATTTCAGGCAGGATCGACATGCTCGGTTCCGATCATGCTCCACACGCCATCGAAGATAAGGAGCAGGAGTTCGACGTCGCCCCGTCCGGAGTTCCGGGCGTGGAGACCACCGTGCCGATGATGCTGGCGTTGATGAAGAAGGGAACCCTCCCGCTGGAGGTGCTGGTCAGCGCCATGGCCGAGCGGCCGGCCGAGGTCTTCGGCCTGAACAAGGGCTGCCTGGAGGTCGGCCGCTATGCTGACCTCATGGTCATTGACCCCCGCGCCACCGTCCCCATAAAGGTTAATAACCTTCACAGCAAGTGCGGCTGGACCCCCTTCGAGGGCTGGGATGCCATTTTCCCCCATGCGGTGTTCGTGCGAGGCGAGCTGGTGGTGGAGGACGGCGAACCGGCCGGGGAGAGGGCGGGAAGGGATGTCGTTGCTGCCGAGCGATCTTGATCTGGACCTGTCCGAGCTGGAAGGCCGGAGTTTCACCTGCGATCCCAGCTGCGGGCTGTGCTGCCTGTGCCAGCCGGAGGTGCTGCCTCACGAGGTCAGCTGGTTCAAGAGCAACCACCCCCGGCGCATCGTGGAGACGAAGAGGCCGCACCGGCATATTGCTCTCACTCTCAAGGAAGGGCAAGGGGCGTGCACTTTCCTTAATGCCTCCCGCCGCTGCGAGATATATGCTCAACGGCCGCACTACTGCAGACAGTTCCCTTTCCACCTGTACCTGGGAAAGAGGGTCCAGGTGGAGCTGGACCTATCGTGCCGCGGCGTGTGGTACGGCGGGGCGGAGGACGCGCTGGTGGAGGGAGGCCGAATGGTCCAGGACAATGTGGACGCGCTCCGCGAGACGTTGACGGAGACCAGGGCTGTCTACCGGGACTTCGAGGCCAACTGCCGGGACGCCGGCATCTACCGGCCGGAGGAGGCGCTCCGCCGGGAGGTGGGCCGCAGGATAGAGATGTTCACCGAGCTGCCGTATCTGGCGCACGTCCTGGACCTCTCGGCCGAGGACGAGGAGATGTCGATGCCGGACACCCCCGCCGCGACGCTGGACGCTGCTGAGCTTCAGCGTTCGGCAATGGAGATGGGCTTGGAGTCCTTGGCTGCGGAGGACGTGTTCAGCGCGCCGGTGTACTGCGACCCCAAGTGGAGATGGAACCTGTTCCTGGTGAAGGGCGGCAGCATGAGGTGGGCGTTCCTCAATGACGACGGCTCGCTCGATGCGGCGGGTGACATCGACCCGACCAAGGTGAAACTGCTCTCTCCGGAGGGCGAGGGGAGGAGCATCTTCCTCTCGTACCTGAGGATGCTCAACCGTAGGGACAGCATGATGGGCTACGCCGCCTACCTGGTGGACGACTACGGTTACGAGGACTTCCTCGGCAACACCTACTACGGCGTCATGGCGACGACGGCCCTGGACCTGTTGTGGAGAGCATCCCTCATCGCCTATCTGCAGGGCGGAAGGCTTGACCGCGCCGGTATGATCGAGGGTATAATATCTTACGACATGGACCGCCTGGATGCCCCAACCATCGGTGCTTTCCTATGAGTCTAATCAGTAAGCTTAAAATACTCCTCGGATAATGAGGCAGACTGGTGGCCGTTGTATGCAAAAGCCTCTAACCGTTCTCAATCAGGCGATCAGCCGCCCCGTGATCGTCGAGCTGAAAGCGAACAGGGAATACAGGGGAACCCTTGACGGTTACGATCCCCACATGAACCTTGTCCTGAAGAACGCCGAGGAACTCATCAACCACGAGGTTGTGAGGAAGCTTGATGTTACCATCGTCAGGGGCGACAACGTCATCTACATATCACCCTAAGGAGAGATTTCAATGAGCAAGGGAACGCCATCAATGGGTAAGCACGGCAGCAAGAAGCAGCACATACCTTGCCGCCGGTGCGGAAAGAGCGCATACAACATGACCAAGGGAGTCTGCGCATCCTGCGGCTATGGTAACTCACCGAGGCTGAGGTCTTATAACTGGGCAAAACAGCACTGATTCCATGGCAGTCACCATGGAAGACGCCATGGACGACGCCCCTAAGCATTTCTGCGGCGTCGTCGCTATGGCATTCAACTCAGATGTCAAGAGCGACCTGAAGAAGGCGCTTCGCGTTATCCAGCACCGTGGCCAGGAGGCCGCTGGTATCGCTGTTTTCGACGGCGCCACCAAGTACGTGCGGAAGATGGGACTGGTCCACGAGGTTCTGGCCGGACCGGAGTACGACGCGCTGCATGGCAACGTTGGCATCGGCCATGTTCGTTATTCCACCACCGGGTCCTCATGCGCCCAGAACTGCCAGCCGATCGTCGTCACCACCAACGTGGGCGATGTGGCGCTGGGCCACAACGGCGACCTGGTGAACGCCACCAAGCTGCGGAACAAGCTGCAGAACGACGGATGGGCGTTCCTCACCACCACTGATTCTGAGATCATCATTCGGATCCTGGCGAACGAACTGACGCAGAGCGATCCGGTCAAGGCCATCCGGTCCACCCTGAAGTGCCTGGACGGCGCTTACGCCTTGGTGATCATGATCGGCGGGAGGGTCTACGGGGCCAGGGACCCTCTGGGCCTTCGCCCCCTCTGCCTGGGTAAGCTGGACAAGGGATACTGCCTGGCATCCGAATCGGCGGTCTTCGACATCCTGCAGGGAGAGTTCGTCCGCGACATCGCGCCTGGCGAGATCGTCGAGATAACGCCTACCGGCTTCACCGGCCACAAGATGTCCGGTCCAGCGCATACCGCTCACTGCATGTTCGAGTGGGTGTACTTCGCCAGGCCCGACACCATCATGGACGGCCGGGAGGTGTACGACGTCCGCAAGAAGCTCGGCCAAGTGCTGGCTCTCGAACAGCCGGCCGACGCCGATGTGGTGATACCGGTGCCCGACTCCGGGAGGGCCAACGCGCTCGGTTTCGCGCAGGAATCCGGCATCATGTATGAGGAGGGCCTGATGAAGAACCGTTACGTCGAACGGACCTTCATCCTTCCCGAGCAGGCCAAACGCGAAGAGGGCGTGTCGCTGAAGCTCAATCCCATACGCTCCACTGTCCTCGGCAAGCGCGTAGTGGTCGTGGACGACTCGATCGTCCGCGGGACCACGCTGCGAAAGATCGTCTACATGCTCCGCCGCGCCGGTGCTGCCGAGGTTCACGTGCGCATCGGATGCCCGCCGGTCATCGCCCCCTGCTACTATGGCATCGACATGAAGACCAGGGACCACTTCATCGCCGCCGGGCGTACGTTCGAGGAGATAGCGGAACTGCTCAACGCGGACAGCGTCGGCTACACTTCCGTAAAGGGGCTGCAGTCCGCCCTGGGCCTTTCAGAACAGGATCTCTGCATGGCCTGCCTGACCGCAGAGTACCCGACCTGCGTGCCGGGCGAGAAGATGCGGTTCCAGAAGACCCTTCTCTGAGGCTCGGCAGTTGGTCCGTTCATGGTTTCCATTCTATCAGCGCACATGCTCGTCCGCTTGCGATAATCCTCAAGGTCTCGATCATAACACGACAACTTCGTACTGACCAACAAATATGGATGTTCGATGGCTCGAGAGCGGTGGATCGGACATGCTGGACAGATAACTTTAATTACATTGATTTCTTTGCCATGTTGCACTGGGCAGGTAGATCAGTTGGAAGATCGCTACCTTGGCATGGTAGAGGCCGGGGGTTCAAATCCCCCCCTGTCCACTCTTAAACACATCCAGGCGGACTATTTTTTGAGTCAATAACGGGTTCTTGATCCGGCGTGATCGCCGGACCGTTCTTCTATGAATTCAGAGTTGCACAAAATGCATGAGATCCAAGCTCTTCTTTGGGGATACAATGCCGTTATGCGAAGCGCCCCGAGTCGGATCAATGCAGTGACGTGGCCCCCAGGGCCGCTCAACTCTCCAGCTATAGGGACGATCTAAGGTACTGGCTATAGACTGCTTATTGTCTCGTTCTACAACGGTAATGCACTTCTTCCTTCGTCATAATTATGATGGCCGCCGGAGTGAGATCAGCCAGATCATGGCAACGATGTATCCTTGACCACATCCATGCAGTTCCAGTGCAGTCTCCCCGTTCTATAAAGAAGAGGAGGCAACGTCGGCAGGCACCCCGAGTGAGAGGCCTCCGCTGCCTGGCCAAGGCCTGTACAATGACTATAAAAAAGAAGGGAGGGGGGACCCCCTCGTTCGTTCTCCCGCAGCGCCGATCGATCAGGCTGATACGTGGCGATATCCCAACATGGGAGTGATATCATACCCGAACGCCTGATTATATTCCTCAAGAAGTTCTGCCGAGGTCATGTCCAACACTCCTGGATGGAACGCTTCGAATAGATACACAAGGCCGATGTAGATGCGCGGCCCGGACAGGATCCCTGCCTGGGTAATGATGTAGACATTGTCGTTCTTGACCGCCTCCAGGCCGCTCCACCCTTCACGGGATGTTATGGCCTGATATCTCTGCTCTGCGACTGCGCTGTCAGTAATGCTGCCTTCCCGGACGAAGATGTATTCCGGCCCTCTTCCATTATCATACGCGATGACGGCCTCGTTGCTTATCTGATGGGTCGAGGAGCTAGGGTCGTCCACGAGATCTATGACGATGTTATGTCCGCCGGCAAGTTTGATCAGTGAGCTCATCGCGGCCTTGGAGGTGTATGCCTTACCGTTGCTCAGCTCCATGTAGGCCGTCACATCATCACCGAGGGCCGCGGTCGCATGAGCTACCGCCTTCACGGTCTCATTGTATGTCTTGATGTACTTTTCGGCCCTTTCCTGTGCCTCATAGCCGAAGAGCTTGGCCAGCTGCCTTAGGTCATCCACTCCTTGATCCAGACCGTAGCAATCGAGGAGGACGACAGAGATCCCTAGATCCTCCAGCACCGTGGTGTCTTTGATAGCCATGCTGGTGCATTGACCTATGACCAATCTGCAATTCAGCTCGAGCATGAGTTCCCCGTTCGGCGTGCCGTAAGTCCCGATGGTCGGCACGTCATCATAGATGTATCCGAACTCGGTGTCCTTGGCGATGGACTCGCTCACACCGACCACTCGATCGGTGACGTTAAGGACCTGCATGAACTCCGCGGCGTTGGGGTTCACCACGCAGACCCTTTCCACCGGTGTCTCCACTGTGACCTTCGTCCCATCGTTCTGGGTGATGGTCACCGAGCTGGGGTACTCATCCATATGCGGGCCCTCCTTGTCATCCGCCTCCGTGTTGGTCAGCAGGGCATAACCCGCGGCCGAGCCGATGATTATGGCGGCGATCAAGACTGCGATAATCTTCATATTGACCATGTTATCTCCATAGTTGGATGATACATCCAACTAAGTTGTAATCTAATAGTGCATTATAATAGTATCGTATATGGAAAGGTCATGAACAAAGACGTTCTGGCACAGGTCATTTTGACCATGTTTTAATAAATATAGCTACAGCTAATATATTTGCCTCGAAAGGCGGTTCCCATAAAGGTTCGTCACTCCTCGACGGACGTTCCTTCAGATGATTCGTATGGGAGGATGAACAGGCCCCGGTCATTCCTCACTATGTAGGACTCCACCCCGTACACGTCGTGGATGGCTTCTGAGGTCAGCACATCCTCCGGTCTGCCGTAAGCGTAGATGCCCTTGTTCTTCAGCATCAGCACTTTGTCGGCGTAACGGAGCGCTAGGTTGAGGTCGTGCATTGCCACGATCATCCCGCAGCCCTCTCGATGTACGACATCGCGCATGATCCTCATTGTCTGGAGCTGGTACTTGAGGTCCAGTGAACTGGTCGGTTCATCGAACAGGTAGAAGCGAGGGTTCTGGGCAAGCGTCCTGGCGATGAATACCCTTTGCCTTTGCCCCCCCCGATAGCTCATTGATGTATCTGCCCCTCAGGTCCAAGATGCTCATGATCTCCATGGCCCGGGACGCTATCTCCAGATCCTTCTTGGAGTAGGACCATTGGACATAGGGACGCCGTCCGACCAGCACGGTGTCCAGCACTGTGGTGAACGGAGTGTGCTGGACGTTCTGGGGCACATAGCCGACCAATCTCGCCCTCTCGCTGGGCTCAATACAAGCAACGTCCCTGTCGCCGATGCTGACCCGCCCGGCCTTGGGAGGCATCAGGTTGCTCAATGTCCTGATCAACGTGGACTTGCCAGAACCATTGGGTCCGAGGAGGGCCACGACGTCTCCTAAGGATGCTGTGAATGAAACATCTTTCAGCACATCATTGCTGCCATACCTCTGACATACCTTATCTGCGGTGAACCTCATGCCAGATACCTCCCGGCCCGTCTTGTGACCAGCCATATGAAGAACATCCCGCCGATCAGGTACATGATGATGCCCACCGGCAGTTCGACCGGCCTCAGGACGATTCTGGCGGCTGTGTCCGATACAAGAAGGATCAGCGCGCCCATCAGCGCGGAGGCGGGCAGTAGATAGCGGTGATCATTCCCGATGATCATCTTGCAGATGTGCGGAGCCATCAGGCCGATGAACCCGATCACGCCCGTGAATGCGAGGCATGCCGAGGTCACGAAAGCGGATATGGTAAGGCCGTAGATCCTGAGCCGTTGCACATTGACCCCCAGGTTCCGTGCGACGTCGTCGCCTCCTGAGAGCGTATTGAGATCGACAGTGCACCTCTCCATCAGGATGAAGCTCACCGCTACGATGGGGATGAGAATGGTCACCGAGCCCCAGGTCGCGCCCCACATCCCCCCCATCAGCCAATTGGTCACCTCGCGGAGGGTATTGTCCTCAGATATGTACTTCATGAACGAGATGCCTGCTGAGAACAGATAATTGACGACGACCCCGGAGAGCACCAGCACGGACTGGGACAGATGATGGGCCCTGGCAATGGCAAGGACCAGCACTATGCTGGACATTCCTACGATGAACGCCATCAATATGATGAGCAGGTTCTTATTGGTGATCGACTCGCCAAGGAATTCGAATGTGCCATAGTATGCGCCGCCCAGCAACAGAGGCCCTAATACCAGGGCGGCGGCCGCACCGAACGATGCTGCGGATGAGAGGCCAAGAGTGAACGGACTAACCAATGGATTGCGCAGTATGCCCTGCATGACCACCCCGGACATCGCCAGACTGATGCCGGTCACGACCGCCAGAATGACCCGGGGCATCCTAGATCGGAAGATTATCGTCGAGTAGTGTTCCTTACCGGGGGCGTCGATCCATTGGGGGAAGAAGTAATTCCCAAGGGCCCTCATGGTATCCTGGAGGGGAACGTCCACCGCACCAACCCCCAGCGCGACCACCGAAATGAATGCCAGCAATACTGCTAAGGTGATTATCAGTAGCAGCTTCTTCCGCCTAGAGGCGTTGAATGTGCCGATCACGCTGTCCGGATCGCCGCAGTTGTTGCCTCGGATAAGGCGGAGGAACTCCCTCGGTCCGAAGGCTCTCACTTTTTCAGCATCCACGGATGTCCTCTCCTCCTATCGCAGTGATCCCGAACATCCCTCCAAGCCTCTGCCGCCCGCCTTTAACTGCTCAGTCCTGTGCTGTTCCATCGGTTCACCTGCCGTTAGCGAGGATCAATGAGAAGAGGCGAGAGGATGCCATGGGCGGGTGTTCGGCATTGCCGAACGATATACTCTCGTTCGGGTACCCAAGCTCCTCGCACAGGACCATGGTGCATTCGATGTCCCGCTTCGTCATCATGGCGGTCAGCGCATCCAGGTCGAAATCTGGCCCTGTGAGCACGAAGGGGATCCGTCCCCTTTCCAACTCGTCCAGCATCTCGGTCATCGCTGCTTCGGCATCCTTGCCGTGAGCGTCCACCACCACTGCCTGCGTAAGGGGCAGGCGCAGTCGGGAGAACGCGCATTGCATCGATGATATGCCCGGTACGACCTCCCCCCCCAGTAGGCCGAGCCCCGCCAGCATGGGGTCGCCTGTGGACAGCACCACGGCGTCCTCTGGGAGTTCGTGCAGGCGGGAATAGTCCTCGATCGCAGTGACAGCGCAGCCGGACGGGATGTACTCTCCAGCAAGCTCGATGGACCGTGCTGAGCCAAATATCTTGCTGGCCTTGCGAAGTCGGTCGATGGCCTCAACCGTCATCATTCCCGGGCCGCAGCCGACTCCCACCACCATCATAACGCTTCCCCCAGCACCTGTCCCTGGCGGTCGATGATCGCGATGCTGTGTCCAGGATAACGGAGCTTGAACCTCTCGACGGAAGTGTGAATGACCCTCCTTCCCTCTTCCGAGGAGACAAGCTCCTCTATCGTTCTATGGCCTGTCCCGTCCAGTACCGTCGGGTCGATGAACCTGATGATGAGCGCAGGAAGTCCGAAAAGAACGAGGCCGTCGCTCCTGGAGTCAAGCGTGGCCTGGATCTTTGCCCCTATCAATACTACTTCCCTGTCTGGATACTTCAGCCGCGCGTATCTCAGCCCGACCCGGCCGGTGGTGACCACCGCCTGCTCCGCCTTTCTCGCTCGTTCCACCGAGTCCTGGCCCAGATGGTCGTCCCATGGTTCCACTAGGCCGGTGGAGCCCAGCACCGATATGCCGCCTACCACCCCGATGCGGCCGTTCAGCGTTCTGAGAGCGATCCTCTCGCCGTCGACGGCCTCGAGGCGGATCAGCGCGCCCTGCTCGCCGTAAGCGGCGCAGGCTGATGCTATTGAGCTGGCGATGCAATACATGGCCGTGTGGCTGATGGCCGGAGATCCTTTACCGTACCTCGGGGTCTTATGGTCCCAACGCCCTATGCCATTGCCTACGTCCAGTGCCACACCGTCCTGGAACCGCACGAATCTCGCTCGGAACTCGATGCCTGCAGTGGCGTCGTCCGGGTAGTCCCCGGAATACTTGAAGCAGCTGGCGACGCCGTCGCCGGCCACGACACCCACTGGGGTTGTGATCCCGCAGGCCAGCCGGACGTTCACGCTTTTCAGCTCGTTGCCGTCAAGCGATTCGATGGTCGCCCGGCAGGCCGCCGCGGCCGTCGTTCCGGTGGTGAACCCTCTCCTCAGCACCGTGCCGTCGGATGTGAGGACGGCCAGTCCCCCTTGGACCAACTCGAGGTCTGCTTTGTCCCGGCATAGTGATACCCAGGCATCGGGATATTTGAACTTGGAAACGGGATCAATCATCTCATCAGCCCTTCTCGGCGAACATGGTGATGATCTCGTTGATGGCGGCGACGGCCACGGGGGTCCCGCCTCTGGTACCCTCAGTGGTTATGGATGGAATGTCCAGCTTTCTCAGTTCTTCCTTCGATTCCGCCGCGTTGACGAAGCCCACGGGGCAGCCTACCACCAATGATGGCCTGATCCCCCGACCGTACATCTCGCACAGGGACAGGAGGCAGGAGGGGGCGTTGCCGATGACCACGATCGCGCCGTTCAGCACCTCGCTCAGCGCGAGCATTCCCGCGCTGGTGCGGGTGATGCCCCTTTCCTTGGAGATATCCTGACCATGGTCCAGCAGACATTCCACCGCGGAAGCATGCCCCTTCTTCTGGACGCCGGACTGGACCATGCGGATGTCCGTGTAGATGGTCGCCTTCGCATCCAATGCGACGAGCCCCGCCCGGACCGGTTCGTGGCTGAATCGCATCAGCCCGGCCATGGCGAAATCCCCCACCGCGATGGAGCAACGCTGCCTTATCCGGTCCTCCGGACCGCTGTTCCCGATAGCTTTGCGGGCCAGCTCCCGGCTGCATCTGGATATGCTGAACCCTTCCGTGGTGTCCGCGCCTAGGTCAGTATACGTACTTTCGGTGGTAGCCTCTCGGCGTGATGATCCCGGTGACAATCTCTCCCTCCTTCAGCAGCTTGGTGCTCTCCCCTCCGATGATCACGATGGAGTGCATGTTCACCGCGCTGTCATCCTCGTGAAGCGAGCCCAGGTCCGTTACGATGAAGCTCTCCCCTTCGCCGCGATAGGCGTTCTTGACGATGCCCACCGGAGTGTCGGGCCGTGCATGGCGAAGGCTGATGTCCAGTGCCTTACACAGGTTGCCTGGACGGCTGTGGCTTCGGGGATTGTACACCGCCATCGGTATCCCCATCCGGAACCCCAGGTCGAGGCGTTTCTCGATTACCTCCCACGGTGTCAGCAGGTCGCTCAGCGAGATCACCAGGAAGTCGCTGGACAGCGGCGACCCGAGTATGGAGGCCGCGGCAGTGGCAGCAGTGACGCCCGGTATGATGGAGACGTCCAGCTCCGGCGCCTCGTTCTGCGCCACCTCCAGCACGATGCTGGCCATTCCGTACACCCCGGCGTCGCCCCCGCTGACCATGGAGACCTTGGAGCTTTTGGCCAATCTAACCGCCTCCCTCGCTCGGTCAACCTCTTTGCCCATGTGGGATCTGATGACCTTCTTCCCTTCCAGCAACGGTTTCATCTGCTCCAGGTAAAAGTCGTTGCCGATGATCACATCCGATTCGTTCATGGCCTTACGCGCCAAGGGGGTCAGGTTGTCCAGGTCCCCCGGCCCGATGCTCACCACGAACAATCGTCCTGCAGCCTCACCTTGCGATGGCGATTGTGACATTTCCGTATGCCCTCCTGTTCATCACGATTTCCTTACTCTTTGCCAGCGCCAGGGCTGACGGTTCGGCCACCCCGACCAAGCCGATGAGCTCGGCCTTTGATCGGCCGGCCACCGATTGGGAGTTGATGGCCTCATCGTCGACGAGGAACAGCCTGCCATCCAGCTCTCTTACTGCGGTGAGCAGCCCGGCCTCGTCGGCCTTCTTGATCGTAGATGTGTATGCCAATACCTCATCTGCAGCGATGCCCATCAAGCCAAGCGAGTCCAGCACCGCCTGCTTGATCTCGCCGGCGTCGGTGCCGCGGTTGCAGCCGATGCCCACCACATACTCGCCCTTCGACGCCAGGATCGCGACGTTGGATGATGCCAGCACAACTGCTGGGCCGTCGATGCGGTAGACCGGGACGTCGCCGGTGAGGAACGCCCTGTTGACCGCGACCGTGGAGCTCTTGTTCACGACCTCCACGTCATGCCGGCAGGCGATCTCCTCCACTGAATCCTTGCCCAGGGCATCGGTGGCGGTGGAGATCACCGGAACCAGGCCGTGCTCGGCCAACGCTCTAGCGAGCTCGTTGCCGCCATGGTGGCCCCCTAGCACCGGAACGCAGAATCCGAGGTCCGGGGTCACTACCACGATGGCGGGATCGACCCACTTGTCGCGCAGCAGCGGTGCGATCTTTCTGAACACGATTCCGATGGCCATGATTGCCACGATGCCTTCATATTCGTTGAACGACCTGGCAAGAGCATCGTCAGAATGCTCCACCGCTTCGCCACCCAGCCATCCGGCGACGGTTCGAGCCTGCTCCGGGTGGCCGACGTGGACTACTGCAATCCTCACGAGTACAGCACCGACCTTTGGTAGCGACCCATGGGGTCGACGATCCCGCCGATGATTATCAGGGCGGTCTTATGGATGCCCGCCTCCTCTGTCTTCTGAGCGATATCGTCCACCTTCCCGGTGACCACCTTCTGGTCCGGCCACGACGCATGGTAGACCACCGCGGCCGGAGTATCCTTGGGGCAGCGCAGCTTCTCCATGATCTCGGACAATTTGTCCGTGCCCAGGAAGAACACCATGGATGCGCCTGTCTCCGACAGCCGTGAGATGTCATCCTCTTCCAGGGTCTCTCCTGCCGGCCTTGTGACTATAAGGGTCTCGGAGACGCCCTTCAGGGTGTACTGCGTCTTCAGCGCTGCTGAGGCGGCGAACAGCGAACTGACTCCCGGGACGACCTTGACCTCCACGCCCTGCTGCTTCAGCTCAGCGATCTGCTCGACTATCGAGCCATATAGAGAGGGATCGCCACTGTGGAGGCGGACCACGCTCTTCCCCGCCTTGGCCGCTGCTACCATGGCAGACACCATCTCCTCAATCTTCATGCCCCAGCTGTCCAACTTCACCTCTGCACGGGACCGCTCGACAAGCGCGGGGTTGACCAGCGATCCGGCGTAGATGAGAAGGTCAGCATTGACCAGAAGCTCATTGCCCTTCAGCGTGATGAGGTCGGGGTCCCCCGGACCGGCGCCGACGAACCATACCGCCGGTATGACCATATCACTCCCTCCGCGCGAACATGACGCTCATATAATCGCACGTTTCCGGAATATCGTCCCCATGATACACCTTCTCCCTCTCTAGGAACATCCTCTCCACCAAGTGGAACCTGGAGTATCCAGAGGAGCGGAGCTGGGTCATGGCCTCCCTGGGCGAGCGCACCTTTAGCATCACCAGACAATCACTCTTGGTTCCGTCGGTAACGAGGAACCCCGAGTTGACCGGGATCTGCAATCGCGACGCAAAGGCAGTGATGGAGCTGATTCCGGGTTCCACTGCGGTATCGATCTCAGGATGCCTCTTCTTCAGTATCTCGCACTGCCTGGAGAACGTCGAATAGAAGTTGGGATCGCCCAAGATGCCCAAGACCGCAGTGCCGTCGAGCGCCACTGGGGCGATGATATCGGCGTTCCTTTCCAGAGCCTGCCGTATCTCCTCCTCATCGGTCACCATGGGGAAATCCAGCACCACTGGGTCGCAGTGCTCCTTCACCAGTTCGCAGGCCATCTTCCCCGGGACGAACACACTGTCCGCCGAACGGAGGAGGCGCACCGCCTTCAGGGTGAGCAGCTCCTTGTCGCCGGGCCCTAGACCCACTCCGATGAGCATCAGAGCACCTCCCCGACGATGATGAACACTGGGTCGATGGGGCGGAACATGATGCTGCCGGCCAGGGCGTGCGAGCGGCCGACCTGCACTTGGACCGCCTCCTTGAAGATGTCCAGTTTTTTCATGCGGATCACCGCCTTGTTCATGGAATCGAGCAGGACGGTGTTGACGACGATGCGACCGTGGACGCGGTCGCTGAGCATGGACAGCATCTCATCCAGGCGTCTGGTCCCGCCAACGAACGCGCCATCGAGGTGGTCGATCTCATTGAGCAACTCAAGACCATCCTGCTGCCGCAGCTCGATGTTGGTCCCGCCCCATGTCATCAATTTTATTCTGGAAGCTTCGATTGCCTCGTTTCTGACGTCCACTGCATAGACCTTCTCGGCGGTCTCGGCCATGGCCATGGCCACCTTGCAGGTGCCACAGCCGATGTCGGCGACCACGTCGCCAGTCTTAATCCCAAGCTTCTGGATGGAAACGGCCATGACCTCATCTTGGGTCGGCCCGCCTTTGAACCTCATCAATTGGATGTATCATCCAAGAACTATTTAAGATGGATATTGTATCCAACTGCACCCCTTCTAGCCATGCCGCGCCGTCCTCAACTTGACTCAAAAAGTGGCGTTCGTCGCTCATATGCCAACGATTTTGTACCCGATGCTCCGAACCAGCATCGTCTGGCATTGTTCTAGTCATCAAGCCGACGTGCCAGCGCACGTCGGAAATAACTTTGCCAGACACTTTTCTTTCCCATTTAATCAACTAATTTCATGGGCATAGTGGCGTTGTGAACCGTAAGAACAGTTGCCAATGATGAAGGCGAGAGGGAATCTGCCGATGGCGGTCGGCAGATCGTGTCGTCACTTTCAAAAGTATAAATTCGCCGCGGGCCGTAAGGTGCTTGATGGCCGATTTCGAGCTGCCCATTGAGAATGTCGTGATGGACGTGGAGTCCGGCGTATGCCGGTTCAAGGCGCGTGTCACAGCTTACATGGAGGATGAGCAGGTTCGCGTCTCGATCGAGAGCGAGTGCCCGCAGGTGCTCGCGTTCGCCGAGCGAGTGAAGGTGCTGGGCAGGTTCGAAGCGCTCAAGATGCCGTTCTCCGAGAACACGGTCTTCCTACGTGGCGGCGAGACATTGAGGCACTCATCATGCCCTGTCCCCACCGCGGTCTGCAAGTGCGCCGAGGCCGCGGCCGGCTTCGCCCTGCAAAGGGACGTGAGCCTAAAATTCGTTAGATCGTGAATCGAACGTACACGTGGTCGCCACGGCCTGCTTGCGTCAGGCCTGAGGATCGAGCGGCCTTATCCGCTCCAGCGTCCACGCTGCGCCCTTGCTCACGTACAGACTACGATCGTCGAGAAGAGCTTCGAGCCTCGGCACCGAGGAGCGATGCGCCAGTTGCATTCTTTCTGCCATCCTGCCCAGCGCCCACACCGCCATCCCGCGGACCTGGGCGTTTGCATCGTCAAGGAGAACGTTCAACGGTTCTATCGCTTCATCCTTGCCGGACGCTCCCGCTAGCTCTCCCAGCGCCCACGCGGCGTTCTCTCTGACCTCCTCGTCCTCATCGGCCAGCAGGGTGATCAGAAAGTCCAGGGGAGCGTCGTCGACCGCCTTGTTCTGCGCCAGCTTGGCAACGCTCCACGTCGCGGCCCTCCGCACCTCGGCATCGCCGTCACGGAGAAGCGCGGTCAGCGGCCGTAAGGAGGACGAGTCCGCCTCCCTCGCTCTCAAAAGTTCGTTCAGGGCGTTCAGGGCGTCGAGCATCCTCTCCCTGTCGCTCGAGCACAGGCCGTCATTGATGGCGTTCTGCCTTTCGGACGTCATGCTCACTTCTTCACGTCGGGCTTGGCCATGTAGAAGTCGCACTGGCCATAGAATCTCTCGCCCTCGCACATCTCGTAGTCCTTCAGGTGCAGGACATCGCATCTGATGCGCCGCGCCTTGCAGCTCGAACATCGGCCGTCCGGAGCATGCCATAGACAGCGTTTCATCGCTTGGCTCTCATCGGTCATGTGCTTCGGAACTTGATGCCGATGCGGGCACATAAAGCCTGTTGCGCGCCCCTGCTCGCGAACGCATTCGCCGCGAGTCGGCGGACAATTAGTTATAATCCGGCGTCCAAACCCATGGTGATGGCCGCGGTGGACCTCACGGACCTGGTGGACCAGAGGATGGAGGACATGAAAGAGGACGACGAGGGATTATCCGCCGAGGCGACCTTCTTCATGAGCGAGTCCGGCCCATGGGGCTTTATCGTCGTCAGGGACGAGATGGACGAGCTCATCGGCTTTGAGTTCGTCGAGACGGAGGGCAGCTGGAGGCGCCCCGAGGCCATGCTGGAGTACAACGCGGCCGCCGACGCCGAGCTTGAGGTTCTAGTCGTCGTACCCGATGAGGCGTTCGCCGAGGTCGTGGGCATGGTCTACCGTTCCGGCGATCCGAGCATCACAATCTCGGACTACAGCGCCATGGAGCTCATCACCAGGCCGCTGGTGTCATGAGATGCGCCGCTATCTTCGCTTCTTCGCTCTATGCTCCCAGTCCGCCGGTCTATCCTCATAGCCGCGGGCGCGCCAGTAAGAGATGTTGTTGGGATTCAGCTGATTGGAGCGCTTGTTGCGGTCCTCCAGATAGCTCTCCATGCTCACACGGCGGCCCTCCGAGTCGGTGACCTTCAGCTCCCCTGCGGCCGTCTCCACCGGCGGGGCCTTCCCGGCCTTCTGCGCCCTAAGGGACCTGGCGACCAGCTGCACGATGTGACAGCCGAAGCCCAGCGCATCGCACTTGGTGATCAGGAAGCTGGATATGGAATTGGCCTCTCCCAGCACCGACGCCTTCTTGCCATGCTCGTAGATGTAGTCGAGAACTATGGTGATGTCCTTGTCCCCGGTGGCGAGGACGAACACGTCCGGGCAGTCCTCGTCGTGCAGGCGGTCCACGACGGCGCAGTGCATCGATGGGTCGGTGAGGCTCTTGCCGAAGACCACCCGCTTGGTGCGAGGGTCGATGTGCCGGAACGATTTGCTCTCCACCAGGGCGAAGCCCCGGCGTTCGTAGTCCGCCCTGGTCCGGTCGGTCCTCCAGATGGTCGCCTCATCGACGAACACCCGCCCTTCCACCACCTGCCCCAGCTCGGAGCCGTAATCGACCAGCAAGGTGCCTATCCTCTCCAGTATGGCGACGTCCCCCGCGTCCCATAGTCCGCGCTCCATGTTGGGGCCGTCGACATAGATGCCCACCGTGGTCACGAACTCCCCTCCGCATCGAGCCGGGAGAGGATGAGATCGTCCGCATCGTTCTCGTCGAGCACCCGGTTCAGCAGGGCGAGCAGCAGGCGGGGCATGGTGAAGGTGACGGTCTGTTCTCCCTCCAGATATCCCACCACCTGCTCGCTGAGCACGTAGCTGTACCTGGCCAGCGCCTCGTAGTAGTCGAGGACGGTGATCTTGGCCACGATCTCCCTGGCCTTCGCTTCCGTTAGGCCGTCCTCCTCCGCCTCGGCGATGAGGCGGTGCACCTCCTCGTCCAGCTCCTCGATGTTGGGCTGTGGGAACCGCGGCGGGTCGCGGTAGGCCTCCCTGGAAAGGTCCAGGAGCTTCTTGCCCATCAGCACCACGACCTCGTGCATGCTGCGCTCCGATGCCTCGGCGTCATCGATATGGAACCGACCGGTCCCCTGGTCGATGCAGAGGTCGAAGCCCAGCATCGAGAGGTCGTCCTTTCGGTCGGCGGAGCGCTCGCTCACCGGGAACAGGACCTCAGCCCTGATGCCGCTAAGATTCCGGAGCAGTTTACGGAACTCCTCCAGCCCCTGCTGGGACAGGTCGTGGGCGATGCAGCCCAGGCCGTTCGGCAGCGGTTCGTCCGTGCCATCGGACTCGATGAGCATCATCTGTTCCAGCAGTTCATCGTCCTCCGGGGTCCATCCCTGCACTTTGATGCGGCATCCCTTGATGCATCGCTTTCTCGCATCCCGCGTCAGGAACTCGACCAGGCCGTAGTAGTCGGGGTTCTCGGTCCTCTCCAGGCCGAACCTCTTCGACACCTCGTACAGGCGGAGGACCAGGCTCCCGGAGGCGGGGATTATCTCCATCTCGAACGCTCCTTGGTCAGGAGAGATGAACTCCCAGTAGCGTTCGATCATCTCGGGAGGGTAGAAGAACTCATTCTCTCCGTGGATGTTGTTGAGCCGGAAGAGGTTCTTCAGGAAGTAGCGCGAGTACTTCCGCAGATCGGCCGGGAGGTCCTGCCAGGGGATGCGGTGCCTGAGCACCGGGACCGGGACCTCGCCGTCCCGGAGGTCCTCGGCGCTCACCTCCTGGACATGGGGGCCGCCGTCGTCGCGCCATTCCTTCAGGGAGTAGCGGACCAGATCCTCGTTCTCATCATTCAGGCGGTCGGCCAGCTCGTCGATGATCTCCCTTACAGAAGGGCGGAACAGCCGGCGCATCATGTCGTCGCGGCTCTCCCCGGTGACGGATGCCTCCTGCAGCATACGGAACAACGTGGCCGTCCTGACGGTGATGGTCTTGGACGCCATTTGCGTGTACCTCTCCCTGAACACTGCCTCGGCGTTGAACTCCATCGCCCTGGCCAGTTCGATGCCCCTCTCACGGTCCCCTCGATGGCGCGCCTCCTCCACCAAGCCTATGACCTCCCGCCGGCCGAGCAGCAGGTACCGGTCGCCATCCCGGACGGGAATGAGGTCGAGCAACGCCGCCAAAATCTCTGCGTCGACCTGCTGGTCGGCGGGGACCTCGCGAATGATCATGCCCCGAGTATCAGCCCCGGCGCATATGTTTCTTTTCGCTCACATGTCGATGTTCAGGCATCCGTCGGCGATCACCACGCGATAGGCCCGCAGGTCATTCGTCCGCTCCCCCGGGCCGGCCCTCTTCACCACCTTCCCGGTGCGGATGTCGAACTGCGCGCCGTGAAGCGGGCAGGTGACGATGAACCCGTCCCTGCTTCCCAGCGACAGGTTGGCGAACTGATGCGAGCAGGTGCCGTCCATGGCGTAGAACTGCCCATCCACGTTGGCGAGGAGCAGCACCCGTCCCAGTATGCTGGCCTCCCTCATCTCGTTCAGCGGGACGTCCTCCATCAGGCATGCCTTGATGAGCACCATGCCGTGAACAAGGCAGGCGGGGCTATTTCATCGTCGCGCCGAGAATCGATATATGGGCGGAACGCGGTCGGCCTGCCGGCGATTGGATGATCATCGACAGCCATGTGCATATCTGGATGAGGGACCACCTTCCCGGTGAGATGGTCCGCATGTATCTGGAGCCTCTGCAGGCCCTCAAGGACGTAATGAACTGGGAGGTCGACGTCGACGAGGTATGGCCCGAGTACGGCGTCACCGTACCCAAGCTCCTGGAGATGCTGGATGCCGGCCCGGTGGACAAGGCGGTGGTGCTGCCGATCGATTTCAACCTGGTGGAACAGGCGCGCATCGATTTCGAGGAGTACAACACATGGGTGTTCGAGAGCTGCTCCGCCTACCCGGACCGCACGATCCCCTTCATCGGGGTGGACCCTCAGCGGGGAGAGGCGGCGCTCAGGATGCTGGACCGATACACTGCCAGATACGATGCCCGGGGGGTCAAGCTATATCCGCCAACCGGATGGTACCCGAACGAGGAGCGCATACGCGCCTTCCACGACCGGGTGGACGATCTCGGACTGACGGTAATCACCCACGCCGGAGCGGCGTGGACGTCGCTGGATGAGAAGTACGCCGAGCCACGGTACTGGGAGGAGGTGCTCGAGAGATATCCGGACACCAACATGGTCATCGCCCACCTGGGCGGCAAGTGGCGGTCGCAGGTGCTGGAGATGTGCGAACGATATCCCAATTGCTTCACCGACTGTTCGGCCCTGCAAGGCTGGCTGCCATCCGATCCCGTAACCGCGGAGAGCCGTCTGCGGGAGGTCGCGGAGCGGATACCAGACAAGGTCTCCTTCGGCACCGACTATCCTCTGTTCGAGCTCGCCTACCCTGCCTCGATGTGGCTCGACTTCGTCAAGACCCAGCCGTGGGCGGACGAGGATGTCAAGGCCAAGCTGCTGGGCGGCAACATGCAGAGGGTGCTGGGACTCTAGTCCCTTGCATCGCGCTACGATGCTCCGTTCCAGGCGGCATCATGTCAGTTGCAGGATGACATAGTATACGGCGAGTGCTCTTAAGAACAGGGCGGCGAGGGCATGATGATCAGCGTCAGCCGGCCCGGCCTGAATGCCTGCGGCAGCCGCCGATTGAGCAGTATGACCGACACCATCTAGGTGATTCCCGGACCCACCCATTTCAGCTTCAACAATGAAAGGATGTGGGGCGGGGGAGGGACGGCACTCGATGCTCTCGGCATCGGCAGGAGGTAGCGAGGCTATCTGCGGCACCCTGCGCTTCTTCGGCCCAGGAGCTACTGATAGCAAGTCGGCACCGCTGTTTAGTCGACGTCGACGAACGGCTCTCCCCATCTCTCGCTGAAGAACGCCTCTCCCCGTGGCAGCCGTTTCGGCCTCTCCTTCTGCTGGGCGATCTGCTTCTCGGACAACAGCGAAAGGTCCTCTCCGAGATAGCCGCAGATTATAGTGGTAATCACCACATGGTCCACGGGGATCCCGCATGCCTCCTTGGCCTTGCCGGGATCGTATCCGGCGATGGGATGGGCGATCAGGCCCAGCTCAGTGGCACGGAGCAGCATCTGGCCGACGGCGAGACCGCAGCTGAACTGGTAATAGTCCCTGCCCTCGTTGAGACGGCAGTCCAGGGACGGTTTGGATGTGACGACAAGTATCATGGGAGCGGTCGTCGCCCATGCATTGCCGCGGTTCAACGCCTCCCTCATCCGGAGGAGGCCGTCATGGCGGCACACCACCACGCGCCACGGTTGATTGTTGCTGCAGCTGGGAGCGAGGCGCATGGCCTCGATGAGCGCGGCCACCTTCTCCTTCTCGATCGGCCGGTCGGAGAAAGCGCGGTAGGCCCTCCTTACCGCGATTGCGTCGGCGACGTCCATGAATGTTGGATGAGCGTATGGTAACATAATCATTGCCGAACGCGACCGTGCCAGGCTGGGGGGTGCCAGAGGTCAGGCGGCATGGGCAAAGCTTTTAATCAGAACAGCCCCATCGAGGCGTCTGCGGGCTCGTGGCTTAGCCTGGATATAGCACTGGCCTTCTATCCCGGCATGCCGGGGAAGCAAGCCAGTGGCCTCGGGTTCGAAACCCCCTCAAAGGGGCGAAATTCCCGACGAGCCCGCCAAATCCAATAAAAAGATTCATTTAGGTCCACTGATTGTGGGCAAGAATACAAATGGGAGCAATTAAATGAAGAGAAGCTCACGCGCTTGGAAAAAGCGGGGTAACCAGAGATGGAAATGGCGCAAGAAGAAGATGAGACGCAGAAAGCGCCAGCAGAAGATGAGAAAGGCCTAACACTGACCAGTGGGGGTATGGGCTAACACGGTATACTCGCGGGCTCCAGTTATCGGGAATGACTGCGAACGGGTTTGCTGACCGGTGATGAATAACTGGAGCAAGGACCCGTTAATTCCTGCAGGGTCGCTCCCTGCTTGGTGGAAACCCGCTGATCTGGGTTCAAATCCCAGTGCCCCCACTCTAACCTCTGGTTTAACCTCATTTTGCCGTGAACACTTTTGTACATTTTGAGTCATCTGGATACCCTCATTTCCCGTTTTTCCGTTCTTCCGTTGATAACCACTGCCTCGCCCTCGCGAAGCTCCATCTTGGCCTTGATGACTGGATGTAATCGTACACCTTGCGCTGCGCCTTCCCCAGCTCCAACACGGTCAGGCCGAGGTATCTGATGGCCTCCTTCTCGCTGGCGTGGCCCAGCCCGGCCATGATCTCCACCAGCGGGACGCCCGCGAAGTGTGCCAGTCGTGCTCCCGTCCTGCGGAGCGTGTGGTTGCCGATCTTGCGACCGATGCCGGCACGGTCGGCCACGCGCTGAACTATGTCGCCGATGCCCGTGTCGCCGTAGCCCTGGACGCGCTTCCCCTCTGATGGATGAAGAATGCCTCCAGGTCCCTGGTGGCCGGGTCGAAATGACGCGCTCGGGCCGCAATCCACTTGAGGAACTTCCCCACGATCGCGAGCTGCCAGCGGGCGGCGGGCAGCTTGAGGTGTGCATACCCATCCTAACCGATGTCGTTGCTAGTAATGGGGTTTACCACGTCATCGACAAAGTATTAATGCCGAAGTAGGCAGAGCACTTTTCTATACCGGATCCAATTTTTAATTAACAATAGCTCATCATAGATTTTTGCTTAGGATATAAATTATATAATCAAGCGTTCAATCGATTATCGGCACTATGGTTTCGGAGACCGGCCCCGAATTCGTCAGGCTGAGAAAGTGGAACGCCGCATTGCTGATCCTCCATCTCGTCCAGGGGGTTGCGATAATGGCCCTGGCCACGAATTTCGCTCTGCCTTCGACAGCTTCTTTCCTTCATCTCAATGCAGCTACCGGTCACCTAGAGCCCCAAATCAGCACCTTGTTCACCTTACCCATCGCCCCGTTGATAGCGCTGTTCCTGTTCACCTCGGCTTTCGACCATTTCCTGCTGGCCGGACCGTTTTACCAGTGGTACGTCAACGGTCTAAAGCAGCATATCAACAAGGCCCGCTGGTTCGAGTATGCGTTCTCCTCATCGGTCATGGTAGTGGTCATAGCCATGCTGGTGGGGATATATGACATCGTCTCGCTCATCGCCTTGTTTGGCATCAACGCGTGCATGAACCTCTTCGGCCTGCTGATGGAGGCTTACAACCAGGGACGTCAGAAGGTCGCGTGGTCACCGTACATCTTCGGCACCTTCGCCGGTCTTATCCCGTGGGTAGGGATCGCCATTTACCTGGCCGGAGCGGGACAGTATGGCAACGTCCCCAGCTTCGTTTACTGGATTTTCCTGACCATCGCCATCACCTTCTTCTCCTTCGCCTTCAATATGATACTACAGTACCGCGCCAGGGGCCGATGGGCTGATTACCTCTTCGGCGAGAAGGTGTACATGATCCTTAGCCTGGTGGCCAAATCGCTGCTGGCCTGGCAGGTGTTCGCCGGGACGCTAAGGCCGATGTAAGGAACATGATGTCGGTATGGGGATGGACGGAATGAAGGGTAAGGTCTGCATAGTCACCGGGTCTAACTCGGGGATAGGGTTTGAGACGGCGCTAGCCTTGGCGGGGATGGACGCCCGCGTGATCATGGTGGTGCGAGACCTGGGGCGCGGAGAGGCGGCCCGGAAGGAAATCGTCGCTCAGACCCGTAACGGGTCGGTGGACCTGATGCAGTGCGACCTTTCCTCGTTAGACTCCATACGCCGTTTCACCACAGAATGCAAGCAGAGATATGATCGGGTCAACGTCCTCATCAACAATGCTGGGGCGGTCTTCGCCCGACGGGAGGTGACCCAGGACGGCTTCGAGCGCACCCTGGCCGTCGATTACCTAGGGCCGTTCCTACTCACCCACGAGCTATTGGGCCTCCTGAAGAGTAGCGCCCCTTCCCGCATCATTAACGTGAGCTCCGGTCTAGCCACCCGAGGCAGGATCGATCTGAACGATTTGCAGAGCGAGAAGAGTTATTCGGGCATGAGGGTGTACTCCAACGTCAAGAGGATGTTGACCTTGTACACCTATGAGCTGGCCGATCGCTTGAGGTCCTCTGGCGTGACGGTGAATGCAGTGATGCCTGGGTTCGTGGCGACCAACCTGGGTAGGAACAGCGGGAGCCTAGGAACTTCTATCATGTTCGCCCTGACCCGTCCGATACAGATCAGCGCGAGGAAGGGCGCCGCCACCTCCATCTACACGGCCTCTTCGGACGAGGTCAGAGATACAACTGGAAAATGCTTCGCCAAGCAAAAGGAAACCTCATCCTGCCCCATGCCCGACAAAGCATTGCAGGCGGAACTGTGGGAAAAAACGATCGAGCTGCTTGGCTTGCCTAACGACTGAATGATTTCAACGAAGTGGTATCAGAACTGTCACTGATGGATGCAAGCGGTCTCATGAGGCTAGTCGTAACGAGTCCATCTCGATGGCTTTTTAAGATGATACAAATGGCTTCCGTTTTGCTCTGTAGCTAGGAAATGGTGGATCTGGCAGTGATTCCTCGGCTCCTGTCTTGTGATCGAGCGGAGGGCAAGTGTCATTTAGCATGGTGAGTGGGATCGGTAAGAGCATAGCCGGGGCAATGCATCCCTGGAGGTATATCTGCATGAACGTCACCGTCCATGGTTGAGGGCTTTTACCACACACTATTGTGCTAAAGTAGAAAACTTTTAAGTTAAGGGACCGTAGGTATAATTCTGTTTTTTAATCGATGGAGATGATCCGATGGATGACATCATCGATGTTAAGGGACTTGTGAAAACTTTCGGTGACATCAGGGCGGTCGATGACATCTCCTTTGGCGTGCGAAGGGGAGAGATATTCGGTTTCCTCGGTCCGAACGGTGCAGGTAAATCTACGGCAATTAAGATCTTGACCACATTGATCCGGAAGGATTCCGGGGATGTGATCATCGATGATTTGGACCTGCAGACGCAGGCTGATGAAGTAAGGCGCATCATCGGTTATGCATCCCAGGAGGTTGGTGTCGACAACGATCTGACCGCCAGGGAGAACCTGTACATCCAGTGCCGGTACTACCACATTACTAAAGAAAGATCAAAGCAAAAAGTAGAGGAGCTGCTGAAGACCGTCAACCTGGTGGAGGCGGGTGACCGGAAGCTATCGACCTTCTCCGGAGGAATGAGGAAGCGACTGGACCTGGCTACCGCTCTGGTGTCCGATCCGCAGATCCTCTTCCTGGACGAGCCGACGACCGGTCTGGATCCCAAGAACCGCAAGGAGCTTTGGGACTATATTCGGGGGTTGAACCACCAAGGCACTACCATCTTCCTCACCACTCAATACATGGAGGAAGCGGACCAGCTGGCCGATCGCCTATGTATCATAGACCAGGGGAGGATCGTGGAGGAGGGCGTGCCGGAGGACCTCAAGGCTAAGATGGGTGGGGACACCATAACGATAGGCTTCCGGGAGGATGGCCCCACAATCCTCGCCAAGGCCAAGTAAGCGTTGGCCCGCGTTCCTGGCATCAAGGACATCCGAGAGTGCCAGCTTGATAATATCTGCGAGAACGGCCTAGTCCTTACTATAGAGGACGGCTCCTCGATAATGCCCCAGGTGATAAGGGCCCTGGATGCCAGGATGATCGAGGTCCAGAGGCTAACCCTCTCCTCGCCGACGTTGGATGACGTGTTCCTCAGCCTGACCGGTAAGACTCTTAAGGTCAATGAGAAAGCGGACGGCGAGCAGAAGCGCAGGCGCAGAAGGTGAGCCAGATGAGAATGGAATGGGGTTCCGAGATCGGAGTGGTCTTCTATCGATGGATAATAAAGCTGCGCAGACAGCCCATATACCTGTTCTTCTCCCTCGTCCAGCCGCTGGTATGGTTCCTGCTGTTCACCCAAGCGTTCTCGGCCATAGGGAACATTCCCGGCTTCGAGCAGATTACCGGCACCAGCAACTACATCACGTTCTTCACTGCGGCGGTCATCATCCAGACAATAGCGTCATCGGCGTTGCAGTCAGGCATCGGGATGGTCAATGATCTAGACAGTGGCTACTTGGACAAAATGAAGGTGGCGCCGATACGCAAGTCCTCCATCTTGCTGGGCAAGGTCCTCAGCGATGGAGTGAGCATTGTGATCCAGGTCGCCATCATCATCGCCTTAGCCTTGATCGTGGGGGTCAACATAGCCACTGGTGTTCTCGGCATAGTGATCATACTTCTGCTGGCCATGGCCTTCGGCATTGCTTGGTCCGGCATCTCATTGTTCGTCGGTCTGCGGACCAAGAGCACTGAGACCACCCTGTCAGTCGGACTGCTGACCACCTTCCCACTGCTGTTCCTATCCACCGCGGTCATGCCAAAAGAGCTGCTGCCCACATGGGTGCAGAATGTCGCCACTGTCAACCCAATATCGTACATCGCCGATGCATTCCAAGGCCTCATCATTCGGGGCTTCGAATGGGGAGCGATCGGTAATGCGATAATCGTCATCTTCCTCATCGGGGCCTTGAGCCTGGGAGCGAGCATTATCCTATTTAGGAGGGCGGTCTATCGATGATTGGGTTATCAGGGCCTTTGCGAGGATTTAGGCCATCTGCTACCAGCTGGAACGTCTCGGGCATGTGGACACCAAAACCACGATCCCTGTCTCGGCATCAACAATCTATCGAGGAGGCTGGGGGAGCTTATGGAGAAGTCCATGGTGGCAAATATGTTCGATTATTCCTACGGGGCGTGTCTGATAAAGATGATTCCAGCCCCCGCATCCAGCCTTCTCAACGTTTGCCATTGCCTCATGCGATGCTTTAATAGGAGATGCGTACGAACATGTCTTGTGTGTGGAGCGGTGCGCTCCATAGGAGGTAGAAATGGCACTCGAGCGAATGAACGAACAGTGGTGGGGGAGGGTGGTCCTGGGGATCATCGCTCTCCTAGTCGGGCTGGCGTTCCTGTTGGTTCCCGGGATCACTCTGGTGGTCTTCCTGTGGATCTTTGGAGCGTTCATGATCCTGACCGGGCTGGTCCTCCTATCCTATGCGTGGTCCAGGCCGAGGGGGTCTAGACATCGCACTCTCAATTTTCTTGAGGGTGGGATAAACATCGTGATAGGCGTGATCGCGCTGGTGGCACCTGGTCTCACATCGCTGCTGGTCGTCTACCTGGTAGCGGCCTTTGCGATCATATCTGGCATCCTGCAGATCGCCGAGGGCGTCCTCACTCCTTCGGGAAGGACCACCATAGGGACCTCCAGCCGCGGCCTCCTGGTGATCTCAGGGGCATGGGCCCTGCTCATCGGAGTGCTGCTTGCGCTGTTCCCCGCCGGAGGGGTGCTCGCCCTGATGTGGCTCATCGGCCTCTTCCTGATCGTCCTGGGGGTGTTCAACATCCTGTCGGGGGTCCGAAGAAGGTCGGCGTTGGAGGCATCGCGGGTCCCCACACGATAAACACCTTCCATTTTTCCATTTTCAGTTCTCGGCTAGTGGGAACGCTTTGGCCCATTACCGCGGCCGCCCCGCATCGAGCGGTCGTTCCATCGGTCCTCGACAGCGCGTACTGTGAGCCGAGAGCTTAACATCATTTATGGTAGCCAGTTTAATCTATTATCACTATTGATTTAACAGTGCCTTGGACCAAAGATATTTTTAACCCCTTCCCAATATTCCCCTTGGGGAGTCCCCGTGGACCTTCTCCAACTTCCCCACCATATTCTTTAATCTTCGGGGGCTCCTCTCAATCGAAATAAGGTCTCTCTTTTCATACTTCATGGCCTCATCGACCGTAGCGGCGAATGCCCTACGACCGGGCGATGCGTTGGATCTCTTGGTGTGACAGATTGACCGCGGCGGCGGTATTGACCATGTGGACCTCGCACTTGTCGAGATACCTGCGGAAGAATGCCGTACGGAGCTCGACCTTCCTGGCATCCTTCACCAGCTGATGCGGATTGCAGAAATCGTTCGCGGTGAGGTACTGGAGTGCCTCCCTCGTGTCCATCTTTCTCGATATCTCGCTGTCGTTCTGGTCGCGCTTGAGCAGTATGATCTTGCGCATGGTGGTCAAGGGGACCACGCCTCCCAGCCCTACGGCCCACCGGACATTGACGATAGCCCGGCCCTTATTGTCGAACCTCGTCTCATCGACCAGGGAACGGTACTCGGACCAGATGCCTCCGATGTCCTCGTCTATGTAGAAGTTTTTCTCCGAGCCGTATGCAAGCGGCGACCGCTCGGAGAGGTGCACGAAATACCAGTCATCAGTGACGAGCCTGGAGTCATTCCCGCGGAGCAGGCCCCAAGAGTGGGTGGTCTTCCCGGTCTTGGACGGAGCGATCAGCGAGACGCCCGTTCCTGCGACGTCGAGCGCGGCCCCGTGCACCGAGTATATGCGGTGCTGGTCCTCCAGCAGATCGGATACGACGGCCAGGGCCACGCTCTTGATCCATCCATAGTACTCGAAGTTGAACAGGAACGCCGTCCTGCTCAGGGGATCGTACTTTACTGTCAACCCCTCCTCCGGCCGGTCCAGGACGATAAGCCGGCAGTGGGAGCGGACGTTCTCCGACATATTGTAGAAGTTGTTCTCCCAGACCTCTTTGGTCCGCTCCTGGTCTGTCAGCAAGCGCACGCACGCCCCGTGGATCTCTGACTTGACCGAGTAGAGGAACCTGCCCTCCAGCTCCTCGAACAGCTCCTTCGTCTCGTGAGGGCCGATCAGCTTGACAGCGTACATGAATGATCAGGCATTGAACGAATGGCATCCTTTTAATGAATGCCCCTGCCCCGCCTGCCTACGGTTCGCCGGAGGCCTTCAGCAGCTTGTACTCCATGCTGTCGAGCAGGGCGGCGAGGGACGCCTCGATGATATTGGTGGACACCCCCACGGTGGTCCACGTCTCCGTGCCATCGGTGGAGCGTATCAGCACCCTGACCTTGGCCCCGGTGGCATCCTTGCCGTCGATCACCCTGACCTTGTAGTCGGCCAGGCGCACGTTCCGCAGCTCGGGGTAGAACCTCTCCAGCGCCTTGCGGACCGCCCGGTCCAATGCATTGACGGGACCGTTGCCGTTGGCGGCGGTGTGCTCCATGGTGCCGCGCGAGTCCAAGACCTTGATGCTGGCCTCCGAGGACACGTTCTTTCCGCTGACGTCCACGAATATGCGGAAGCCCTCTAGGTGGAACGGCGGCTTGATGCCGTTGCGCAGGCGGCGCACCAGCAGTTCGAAGGACGCGTCGGCGCCCTCGAACTGGTACCCTTCAGCCTCCAGCTTCTTCAGGTGCTCCAGGATGGCCATGCCGTCCTCCCTCTCGGTGTCGATGCCGAACTCCCTGACCTTGGCCTGGATGGACGCGGTCCCGGCGAGCTCGGACACCAGCATGCGGCGCTGGTTCCCGACGAGCGAGGGATCGATGTGCTCATACGTCCTCGGATCGCGCATCATGGCGCTGACGTGCACCCCGCCCTTGTGGGCGAAGGCGCTGCGTCCAACGTAAGGCAGTTTGGGGTCGGCTGCCACATTGGTAGTCTCGGCCACGAAGGCCGATATCGGAGTGAGGAGGGCGAGCTGCGCCGTCACGGTCCTCCCCATCTTGAGCGAGAGGTTCGGAATGATGGAGCACAGATTGGCGTTCCCGGTCCGCTCCCCAAGGCCGTTGATGGTCCCCTGTACCATGGAGGCGCCGGCCGAGACCGCGGCCAAAGAGTTCGCCACGGCGAGCTCGCCGTCGTTGTGAGCATGGATGCCCAGCGGAACGTCGAAGCGGTCGCTGACCTTCTCGAAGACCTTGGTGACGAAACCTGGGAGAGAGCCCCCGTTGGTGTCGCACAGCACGAGCCAGTCTGCGCCGGCCGAGACCGCGGCCTCCAGAACAGCCATCGCATACTCCGGGTTGTTCGCATACCCGTCGAAGAAGTGCTCGGCGTCGAAGACCACCTCGCGGCCGTTGGCCTTGAGGAACGACACGCTGTCCCTGACCAGCTCCAGGTTCTCTTCCAGCGATATCTTCAGCGCATTGATCACGTGGAAGTCCCAGCTCTTGCCGAATATAGCCACGCACTCCGCGCCAGATCCAAGGATGGTCCTGAGGTTGGAATCCTCCGCGGCGGTGGTCCCGGCGCGGCGGGTGCTGCCGAAGGCGGTCAGCTTAGCATGTTCCAGCTTCAGCGCGGAGGCCGCCTCGAAGAACGCGGCATCCTTGGGATTCGAGCCAGGCCAGCCTCCTTCGATGTAGTCGACCCCGAGGCGGTCAAGCTTCTTCAGAATGTCCAGCTTGTCCTCGGTCGAGAACGAGACACCCTCGGTCTGAGAGCCGTCCCTGAGGGTGGTGTCGTAGATGGCCACTTTACTGGCCAATAAATAGATCCCTTTCTGTGTTCTTCATGGCAAACCACTCCGAGACAGTTCCGGTCATTACTGGGACCATATATTAAATCAATGTCCGTCACTTCGCAAGCCGCCGGGCCTCCTCGTCCTTGAGGATGGCCAGCATGTCGCTCAGCAGGGCGCTGGCCGTTTCCATCTTGCCCGCTCCGCGGCCCACCACGGTGATGTCCCCCGCCAGGTCGGTCAGCAGCTGTGCGATGTTGAACGTCCCCCCGGTGCTGAGCGGATGACCGATCGGCACCATGCGGGGCGACACCTCGAGCTTGTCCTCAGAGACCTCTCCGATGAGGCGTATGACCTTCTTTTGTTCGGCGGCCAGAGCGATCGCCTCCTCATTGATGCCGCGTATGCCGGTCCGAAGAACGTCGGAATAGGTGACATCCCGGTCGAAGATCGCATTGGCCAGTATCGCTAGCTTGCACGCTGAGTCCACGCCGTCGATGTCGTACGACGGGTCCGTCTCGGCGTAGCCAAGCTCCTGGGCCTCGCGCAGGGCGAAGTCGAAGGAGAGCCTCTCCTCTTTCATGCGGTGGAGGATGAAGTTGCAGGTCCCGTTCAGAATGCCGCGGATGGAGATGATGTTCTCCCCCATCAGCAGTTCGCGGGACAGGTTGATGATCGGCATGGCCCCGCCCACCGATGCCTCGAACCGCAGCTGGACGCGGTTGCGGGCGGCCAGCTCGGTCAGCTCGTGGAACCTCAGGGCCAAGGGACCCTTGTTGGACGTTACGACGTCGCGGCCAGCGGCCAGGGCGGTGCGGATGTGCGTATACCCTGGCTCTCCGTCGATGATGTTGGTCGGTGTGACCTCCAGCAGCAGATCGTACTCCGTCTCTTGCAGCAGCTTCACCACGTCCGAGGCGGCTGGCCTCGTTCCGACCCTGCCGGTGGCAAGCTTGCGTTCCAGCAGGGACGTTGGGTCCAGGCCGGAGGGATCGACCTCCAGTGAGCAGGTGTCGAACGCCCCCACGATGCGAACCCTCTCCCCGAACCGCTTCACGAACAGCTCCTGTTTGTCGCGGATGACCTCCGCTATGCCTTGGCCGACGACCCCGAAGCCGGCGATGAGGACGTCCATCACTCCAGCCCCCTGATGAGCATGTAGCCGCCGTTCTCGGCATGATTGCGGAAGAACCGTTCGATGGTCTCAAGCGACTCCTGCTTGGTGGCCCGCCCGACCACCATGGCCGCCCGAGAACTGGAGGTGAGGGAGCCGGTGATCCGCATGTCCATGGATGCCAGCCCCTCGATGCCTTCCATTCCGCGAGTGAGGGACTCGATCTCCTGGGAGGGGATATTGCCTACCAGAAGATACTGGATGGGAAACGATTCGTAGACCGCGTCCATCTTGGCCACGACCACGTCGCTCTCCTTCCATATTGCCAGGATGCGTTCCAGGGACCTGTCGGTACGGACCTCGAAGGTGACGTTGACCGCTATGCGCCCCCCGGTCATGACATCATGGTGGTGCACCACCCCTATGATGTTGCCATCATTGGCAGATATGGGCTCGAGCGCTCCCACTAGCTGGCCGGGAACGTCCAAAAGACTCAGGTCCACGTTTACCTTCATGTCGATCCGTCCTCTGTGCTAATCGTCAATGTGCTAATTAATCCAACGGTAGGGCGGATCGTTGCGAGAACAAAAGAACACGTGGCGCCGAGGGTGAGATTTGAACTCACGAGTCCTTGCGGACACAAGCTTTCCAGGCTTGCGCCTTACCGGTCTGGGCCACCTCGGCCTGGTTTGGCTCCTTACCGCTTCTTATCATTTAAAGATGTCGGACCGTGCTGGACACGAGCTGCCGACCCCTAACGGGCTTCGCAGCGAGTCCCGCAGCGTCGGCCTGGCCCGGCGGGCGGAGAGCAGCGCTCCGCGATCAAGGTCCACGGTCCTGAGATCCTCTTTGAAGTAGGCGGCCTTGACCAGCCGCTCCCCCCTAGGGCCGGCCGCCTCGGCGCCGCCGAAGAACACCTGGTTGAGCTGGGTGCCCGCCTGGTTGACGTACAGGCAGTAGGAGGCGGTCTCCACGGCCCGGGCGGGGATGAGCTTCTCGAACAGCTCTCGCGAGGTGAAGGGCGACGCCGACAAGCAGACGATGGCCTCTGCCCCCAGCATCGCGTACCGCTTGGTCAGTTCCGGGAACGAGAGATCGTAGCAGATCACAACGCCGAGCTTCGTTCCGTTCACCTCCATTAGCGGCAGCTCGCCGCCTGGTGTGAAGTACAGCCCCTCCTCGAACGGGCCGAAGTTGGCCAGGTTGACCTTGTCGTATCGCTGCGTTCTTCCGTCGGGAGATACCATCACCGCGCTGTTGCGCAGCAGCCCCGGCACGTTCTCGTCCCAGGCGGCCATGCCGAACAGTATCGACGCCCCGATCTCGGCCGCCATCCGATGCACTGCTGCTACGGATGGGCCGTCGATTGCCTCGGCCAGGCGGTGCACGTCGTCCCGGACCATGTATCCGGTGAGGAACAGCTCCGGAAAGATGTACAGGTCCGCGTCCTGTTGCGACAGCAGCCGCTCCATCCTGGAAAGGTTCTCTTGCTTGTCACCCAGGGCACAGGGGGTCTGGCAGAGGGCCGCGCGCATCATGCCGGTGCCTATGGCCGTGGAACGATATTAGATTTGGCAGGACAAGCCATAAGTTCTGACGTTGCTTCTCCCCCTGTGATGAGACCACAGCCCAAAGACCATGCCCGAGACGCCATCGTCGACTTCATCCGCCAGAAGGTGGAGGAGAGCGGAGGCCACGGCGTCGTCGTCGGTCTCAGCGGAGGCCTGGACTCGGTCACGGTGTCCAAACTGTGCTGCGAGGCGGTCGGTCCCGATAAGGTGCTGAACATCTTCATGCCCTCGGCCACTTCGCCAGAGCAGGACCTCCGGGACGCGGAGGAGCTGTGCCGCATGACCGGGGGCGAGCTTCGCATCATCGACATCTGCCCGGCGGTGGAATCTTTCCGTTCCATTCTGCCCGAGATGGAGCGGAGGGACGTGGCCGGGAACGTAATGGCAAGGTGCCGCATGATCGTGCTGTTCCACCATGCCCGCCTGTCCGGGCGCGTGGTCATGGGCACCAGCAACAAGAGCGAGCTGCTGACCGGCTACTTCACCAAGTTCGGCGACGGCGGGGCGGACTTCTGCCCCATCGGCGATCTGTACAAGACCGAGGTCCGCCAGCTGGCCCGCCAGATCGGCATTCCTGAGAGCATCATCAACAAGGCCCCCTCGGCAGGGCTGTGGGGCGGCCAGACCGACGAGGTCGAGCTCGGCATGACGTACGATGAGCTGGACATGGCGCTGTTCGGCATCGAGAGAGGTCTCGATGACGAGGCCATCGCGGCCGAGACATCGGTCCCGATGGAAAAGGTGGAGAAAGCGCGCTCGATGCACCGCTGCAGCGTGCACAAGCGGAAGACGCCCCTAATCCCAAAGCTTGGCACGCGCACCATCGGCCTCGACTGGAGAGAATGAGCGGCGAAGGTTCTCAAGCAGGCGCCTATCGTCGACAGCGTCGAAGATGACATGGTCGGCGCGCTTCCCCATGGCCCAGGCGAACGACTGCGGCCGGCGCAGTGTCAGTTCGATCACGTTGTGCTTGCGAGTGGTGACGCTCACCACCGGGCCGGCCAGGCGGAACGAGACGCCGACCTTTCTGGGCCCGAACTCCACGAGATCGGCGCCCAGTATGTTGCTCAACGGTATCACCGCCCTGAAGTACCAGCCCTGTCTCAGCACCAGCGCGTCATCGAGAAGCTCATGACTGGTGAGGATCGGCGACACTCCGAGAACGAGCACCGCCGCGAGCAACAGGAGCATCACCGCCGCACCGAGGGCCGGGTCGACAGAAGTGCTTGATGTCAGGAGCAGGGCGATCACGGTCAGGGCGAGAAGCAGCAGGAGATTTGGCAGGAACGCCTGCTTGGAATACGGATACGATGCCATGACCACGTCCGCGGACCGTCTGCGAGGATATAGCGCTTCACATTCAAATCAGCATTCTAGAACGCTTGGCAAGGGAAAGCTTTATCAAATACCTCCTTATTTGCGGAGGTACACGCTCCCGTAGTGTAGCGGCCAATCATGAAGCCCTCTCGAGGCTTCGACTCGGGTTCAAATCCCGACGGGAGCACCAGCATCTTCTTTTGAGGTTTTGTAGATCATCATTATGATACGGCACTCTTGTGCATCATTGGCAAGCCATGTGAGGAGGAAAAATTCTCTTCCGGGCATTGTGGTGCTCCACCGGCTTCGATTATCTTGAGGTCGCTTCATCAACCGCCCCCATCTGAGATCCCATTCCCATTGGGTGTGCCAGATCTCATATTCTGACAGATGCCTACTGGATCGTATGAACGAAGAGGTCTCCACCGTCTACGTTACTTTCCCTGATGAGCGAACCGCTCGCAACATATCCAGGTCCCTGGTCGAGCGACGCCTTGCAGCCTGCTCCAACATCTTCGCGATAGGTTCCGTTTATTGGTGGAACGGGGAGGTGGAGGAGGGTCCTGAGTTCGCCTCGATGCTGAAGGTCCGTTCGAAGGATTTCCAGGCCGTGGCAGACGCCATCAGGCAGATGCACCCCTACGAGGTGCCGTGCATCGTACGGTATGACATAGCCGGAGGCTCGGAGGACTACGTGAGATGGATCGTGGAGTCGACGGCCAGAGGTCCAGAAGATCGATGACCTTGACGCCCCTTCGATCCATGTTCCATAATGGCACTCTGGCATGAAGGCATGGAATCGGTCTACCGCACCTGTCCCCGCCCGTGGCACTTCGAGCATACGCCGGTCTGATAACAATAATTGCAGTCGGGGAAGACATCTATATGGTGACCGTAGCCCGGATAACCAAGCTTGCCAGTCCCTTTACAGTTCCTGCATCGTCCGGTGCCGTTGCACGCTGGGCAGGGTTTCATGCCCCCTCATCGGCTTGAGGAGATATCACCGTTTTGTTGTCTCACCGGCCCCCCACTCGGTTGGGCGGCGCTTCTTGCTTAGCCGGGCCGGAACGGTCAATTATCGATGATATCCATCTCACGCTCCAGCCGGGGCAGGACCAGCGGCCCCAGCGCCACCGGGTCCACCATGATGATGAGCTTAGAGCCGGTGACGGTGATGGCGTCCCTGAGCCCATATATGAACTGCATGATCGCCTCCTCGCTATTGTAGGCCTCTAGGTACTCCAGGCCGTCCAGCAGGATGACCGCCCTGTCGCTCTTCTGCAGAAAGGTCATGATGCTATGTAGCAACAGGGACAGGCTGGAGGGGTCGACATGGCTCGCACCGGGCTTGGTGGTGAGCCACAGCATGGGGGTGCTTAACAGCCCATACCGTTCCCTCAGCTGAGAGGGGTGCTTCCGCGATATGATCAGGCCCTGCCCACCGGCAGCGATCTCGTTGACGAACATGCGATATGTCAAGTCGTTCCCCTTCGTTTCCACAAGCACGCTGCTTCCCGGCTTCACACTGGGCGTGCGGGGGCCGCCTTTAACATCCTCACCGACCGGCTCCATGACGAACAGCTTCTGTTGCACCACTCCGTAGCCGATGCATAGGCAGGATGCTAGGACGATGGCCGACAGCATCGAGGGGTCCGTTGTCTCGCTTAGCACGAGCTCGACGACCATCAGCGCCGAGAAAACCGGGACCGCCATGCCAGCGATCATCGGCAGCATGCGGCGCCTCTCATTGCCGCTGCGCTCCCGCTTGTAGTTCAGGATGAGAACGATGGTGCCGGCGAGGAAGAACAACACGATGCTGACATACCATAGCAGGGATGATGTGTTCAGGAACACCCACCAACCGAACCGATCCTCCGCCACCTCGATGCCTCCTGCAGCCATCGTAAGAGCGAATACCAGTGTCGCGATGCCGAGCGCCCGGCGGTGACGGACCACCAACGACCCCTCCCTCTCGAACGGCAATAAGAACGCCAGGTACAGCATGCCGCTACCCAGGAGGGTGGAGGATAGAACGATCCCCCTGGCGAAGAGCAGCGCTGTGGCGCTGTCCGGAGAGGTGATGGTGAGGAGGTCGAACAGGGCGGCCAATGTCGCCATCATTGTGACGCCGAAGAATGCCCTCGAACCCAAATGATGCTGATTTCGCCTAAACACATAGATGCCCAGTGCGAAGCATGCGGCCGCCGCGATCACAGAAACCGACGCCAGCGCCACCTTTTCGATCATCGTTGAGCGCGCATGATGTTTCGGTTATATATTTCATAGCAACCAATCGCCAGAGATGGTCATGCTGTCCACGGAATGAGGCCGTTCCAGCAGCCCTGCTGTAATATACTTGGCATTTTGATTATCTCAGCAGATACTGTTATATCCGCCCCCGTTCGCATTTAATTCTCAGGGTGAAAAAGATGGATCAATCAATAAAACCGGCAAGGCCGCGGTCCGGCAGAAAGCTGGTGGCGGCGTTCGCCATATCCGCGATACTGGTGGTGGCCGTGGTGGCGGCGTTCCTGCTTGGGGCGTTCGACGCTCCGCTCGGCGGGGGCGACGGAACGAACGATGGCGACAACGGCCTGGAGGGCGGCAGCATCGACAGGCTGCCCTTCGACCTGAAGAACGGCGACTTCATCGAGTACTCGATGATCTCGAGCGGGGGAGGCCTGAGCGGTACGATGAGGATGACATTCCTCAACATCACGGACGACTCCTACGATGTTGAGATGGTGCAGACCATCAACGATCAGACGTTCACATTCACATGGAAGGCCGATGGCAACGATACCGTTGGCAGCGTGTACGGTGATGAAAGTGATAGGTTGGAGGACTTCGGGGAGCTGATCGGAGAGGAGACCACGGACACAGAGCTCGGTCCGAGGAAGGTGGACCACTATCGCGCGACCGATGACGGCACCGTGGTCGATTACTTCATCGGGGCGGAGTCCCCGATACTGTATCGCACCGTGACGACCGGAGACGACGACAGTGTGCTGACGATCGAGCTCAGCGACACCAACATCGAGGACATACGGAACGCCAACAGGTAGTCGGGACGGCTGGCACCCCAGCCCCGCACCGCACCGCGGCCCCGGCGGGGCCGCTCAACCCTTTCATCTAGGGCCGATTGGGCGGCAAGGCCCTAGTCATTTACAGCCACCCGTCAGTAATTATTAAATCGTCTCTTATATTGCTCCTTCTCATATGGTCGAGGTCAAGGATCCCGTCATCGAGGCGAACGAGCTGGTGCGGATCTACCGGAGCTCCACTGGCATCTTCCGGAAGAAGAGGAAGGAGACCCTAGCGGTCGACCACATATCCTTCTCGGTAGGCCGTGGTGAGCTGTTCGGCATCCTCGGTCCGAACGGCGCCGGGAAGACCACGACCATAAAGATGCTCACCACGCTCCTGATCCCCACTGCGGGGAATGCATCCATTCTCGGCTATGATGTTCGGGAGGACGCTATGGAGGTGCGCAAGCGCATCGGCCTCGTCCTCGGAGGGGAGCGCGGCCTCTATTACCGCGTGTCCGGCCGTCAGAACCTCCGGTACTTCGCTGACCTCTATGGCGTTCCCCTGCAGGACCGCGACCGCCGCATCCAGGAGGTCCTCGACATGGTCGGGCTTACCGAGAAAGCGGACACCAAGGTGGAGAACTATTCTCGCGGGATGAAGCAGAAGCTCCACATCGCCAAGGGCATCGTCCACGATCCCGAGGTGATATTCATGGACGAGCCCACCATCGGGCTGGACCCCCAGGCGTCCAGGGAGACGCGCAGGATGACCCAGGACCTCATAGGCATGGGGAAGACCATCCTGTTGACCACTCACTACATGTTCGAGGCCGATGAGCTGTGCGGCCGCATCGCGGTCATCAACGGCGGCAAGCTATTGGCCATGGACACCCCGTCCGGGCTGAAGTCCCTGGTCAAGGACACCTCGGTCATCGAGGTGGAGGGATTCGGCATCACCGACCAGGAGATGGATAAGGTCAGGGGACTGGATGGCGTGCGGACGGTATCGTCGACGGCCAATGGCTCCAAGCAGGTCATGCGGGTGCAGGTCTGCGATGCCGGAGAATTGCTGACGCCGGTCACCAGATCGCTGGAGTGCAGGGTGCTGGACGTCCGCGTGAAGGAGCCGACGCTGGAGGACGCATATCTCTGGTTGGTGGAAGGTCATGCCTAGGCTCCGCGCCATGACCGCCTCGTTCCGGCAGCAGGCGTTCCACTTTCTGTCGGCCCCGAGCTGGCTGATACCGAACATCATCGCCCCGTTCGTCATTACCATGGTGGTGCTGCTGATGTACCAGGAGGTCACCGGGCCGGCGATCCTGTACGCCGTGCTGGGCGGGGGCATGATGGGCATGTGGGGCAACACCCTGTACGCTTCCGGGTACTCGATCCAGTCGGAGCGGTGGTGGGGCACCATCGAGGCGGTGCTGGTAGTGCCATCATCTCTCATCTGGATCATCGCCGGGAGGACCATCTGGAACGCTCTCATCGGAGTGGTCAACGGCCTCCTGGTGCTGGTGATCGCGGTGGTGGCGTTCGGCGTCCCCATGGACATCGCCGACCCGTTCATGTTCATCGTCTCCTTCCTTATGACGATGTTCTCGCTGGCCGCTCTCGGACTGCTGTTCAGCTCCGCGTTCGTGCTAACGCGCCAGGCCGGGGTGCTCACCAACGGGCTGGAGTTCCCTATCTATGTAGCCAGCGGATGCCTGTTCCCCATCATCCTGCTCCCCGGGTGGGCTCACCCTCTATCGATGTCACTGGCTCCCACCTGGGGCATCGATGCCATCAGGGAGGCGGCCGGCTTCAGCCCTGAGGATTCTATATGGGCCACCGTGCTTGGCGCGTCCCCCGACGCGGGATTCATACTCCTAGACCTGGCGATGGTGGCGTTGCTGGCGATCGTCTACATAGCGGTGGCGGTCATCCTGTTCCGCGTGGTGGAGAAGCAGGCCCGACTGACCGGAGAACTGGGGAGGGTCTGAGGTGAACGCCAACGTTATGCAGTTCAGCAGGGTGTTCTGGAGCTCCGCGGTCATTGCCAAGAAGGCGCTGTTCTCGTGGTTGAACCCGTCGCTGTGGCTGATGCAGCTGTTCACCATGTCGCTGTTCCAGATCGCCATGTTCTGGTACATTGCCCAGTACGTCAATCCGGGGCAGTCGCTGGACTACATCATCGTGGGCAACGCGATGCAGAGCATCGCCTATGTCGCGGTGTTCGCCGTGACGAACATCACCGGCGAAGAGAAGGAATCGGGAACGCTGCCTGCCGTGCTGGTCACCCCGGCCAACCGGTTCGCCATGTTCGTCGGCAAGGCCATGTTCCAGGTCCTCAACAGCATGGCCACGGTGGCCGTGGCGTTCTTCTACGCCATCGTGGTGTTCGGTCTGGACTTTTCCAGCGTGGACCTCCTGACCCTGGCGGTCGTCATCGCCGTCACCTGCTTCGCCACGGTCGGCTTCGGCCTCATGCTCTCCTCCATGGGCTTCTATCTGAGGACGACAATGGTCCTGGCCAACATATTCCTGTTCATGGGGTTGCTGTTCTGCGGGGTCAACTTCCCGGTGTCCGACCTTCCCGAGTTCCTCCAGCCCATCTCTTACGCGATTCCCATGACCTACGGCACCGACGCCGCCCGCATGGCGGTGGAGGGGGCGTCCCTCACCGACCCGGCGATAATGAGCCTTCTGGGCTCCGAGCTGCTGGTGGCGGCCGTGGCGGTGCTGATCGGCTACGCCATAATGCTCGCCTTCGAGCGGTTGGCCAGGCGGAAGGGGACACTGGAGATGTTCTGAGGCCCGCCCCTTCGCCTTGGTCGGGGCCAAGCCCACTCTCTCATTCAGATATTGTTCATGATTATCCTAGTTGGTAACAGTAAAATGGATATATCATCAGCGTCCAAATCAAACTGGTAGGCGAGAGGGCATGGCAAGCAAGACCAAGCTGATGAAGAAGGAGGCGGAGGCCGAGATCGAGAGGTCGGAGGTCGCCAAGAGCGAGGCGGAGGATCGGAAGGAGTCCGCCGAGCTGAAGAGGGACGTCGCCGACGTCGGCGAGAAGATCAAGAAGAAGATCACGAGGTAATATCATGAACGATCCAAGGACGGAAGCAAGGAGAAGGCTGGAGGACGAGGAAAGGATGCGCCGGCTCAGGGAGGGCGGCGAGAGCCAGAGGGCGCAGCTGGCGATCGAGGAGGCGCAAAGGGCCTCTCGGACCGGGCAGGAAGGTCCCGCTTACTCTGGCCTGACGCCTCAGGAGGAGGAGAGACGTCGGCTCATGAGCGGCCAGGGAGCGCCTCACGCAGGGATGGGGGAGGACCAGAGGGCCTCCATGGCCTCATGGAGCCGGGAGGGCCGAGAGGGCATGACGATGGAGGACCGCGTGGCGCGGGACATCCGCGAGGAGCGAGAGCCCATGCCCGGTCGCACCCCGGCCGAGCAGATGAGCGAGAGGGAAAGAGAGAGAGGCTATGGCAGGGGTGAGATGCCTACCACCTACTCCCGGAGGGAGGGCCCTGTAGAGGAGAGACCTACGCTGGGGGAGCAGACGGCCAGGGCCGCGATGGGTACTGAAGGTCGCCGTGATTACGGCACTGCCGAGAGAATGGCCCGCGGAGACCTCGGAAGGGCCGGAGGCGGCACTTACTACTACGAGGGGAGGGAGAGCCAAGCATCGGGCGAGGCAGCTCCCCAGAGCTATTTCGGGCGGACCGATTACATGCCGTCAAGGAAGCCGCCAATAGAGGCGGAGCCTACTCCCGGAGAGAGGATGAGGGAGAGAGGCGGCGGCATGGCCGCGACAGCCGGAGAGGCGGGCGGCCAGGCGGTCACCAAGGCCAAGGGCATGGGCGAACAGGCCCTGGGAAGGACCAAGGAGTACGGCCGCCGCATCGGCGAGAGGACCAGAGAGGCCACCGGAGGCGCCAAGGCCGAGGACGTTGCCACTCAGGCGGGTGAGTCGATCGGCCGGGGCATCCGGAAGGTCGCGGCCGTCGGGGCCGGCATCCTGTCGGGGCTGCGCCGCGGCGTCGAGAGCTCCTCTCGCGAGGGTAGGGAACAGGGCTATGAGCGCGAGAGGAGAGGAGAGATGCGCGAACCCGAGGAGAGGATGACCCAGGAGCGCGAATACCGGGAAGCCTCTGAGGACATGCCTAGGGGCGAGTACCGGGAGACCGAGTACCGGGAAGTAAGGAGAAAAGAGGAACCGAAGCGCTGAACCCAAGCGCAACGCCCCGGGCGGCGCGCCCGGGGCTGAAAACCCATTCGTTTGGAAAAGGATGGCCTTTCGGCTCATCCGAATGTTTTCTTGTACAGTTCCATGCCGTCGAGAATGCACTGCATCGCCGATTCCCGGCCCTCCCAGCCCAGCACCTCGGTCCTCTTGTTCTCTTCCAGGTGCTTGTAGGTGCGGAAGAACTCGGCGATCTCGTCGAGGTAGTGGGTCGGCAGGTCGGTAAGGTCGTGGTATTCACGGTTGCGCGGGTCGCGTATGGCGGCGCACAACACCTTGTCATCGGCGCCTTTCTCGTCCCTCATGCGTAACAACCCCAGCGGTCTCACCTCCAGGACACAGCCGATGAAGGTCGGCTCGGATATGACTACCATCGCGTCTAAGGCGTCGCCGTCCTCATAGAATGTCTGGGGGATCATCCCGTATTCGAGAGGGAAGACTACGCTGGAGTGGAGTACGCGGTCGAGCATGATGGCGTCGTATTCCTTGGAGACCTCGTACTTGTTCTTGCTCCCTTTAGGGGTCTCCACTATGACATACACGTTCCTCGGCGGATCCTTGCCGGGGGATAGTTCCTTGAATAAGGTCATTGATACCAAAAATGGGCAGAGGCGCTCCCCATATTATTCTTTTCTAATCTACGCTGGCGCTGCAGATGGGTCGGAGCATGAAATGCCCGGCCGCCTTCAGACCGGCCAGATGGCGCCTGCCAGCAGCACGACCACAATTGTCATGACGATGGCGGCGACGATGTAAGTGGGCTTCAGGACCGGCCCCTTCTCCGACTCGGAGTCGAAATAACGTATGAGGCCAGCAGCCGATTGGAAGCCCTGGTTCTTCTTGCTCTTGGGGGGCATGGAGATCGAACCGTGAATCCTCGATGTTCGTATTTAACTTTATGCGACATCCTCGGCGGTTCATATCGACGGGCCGGTCACTCCCTCTTCACTGTAGCCGAGGATCATGAGCCGGTCCTCTCCCTTGACCCGACGCATGCTGACCTGTTCCTTTCCGACCGCGCTCTGAGGGACGATGATGCCAAGCTTGATTCCCTGCTCCAATACATCGTAATATTCGCGCATGCGGCGGGGCAGGGCGCAGGAACGTTTGGACTCGACGAAATCGCATTCCACCATGCGGTCGTTGCGTATGGCCGAGATCACCGCGCGGTCCTCCAACCATTCCTCCTTCACCACCGTGCCCTCCGTTGCCTTTAGAGCATCTATTCTCTGACGGGCGGCGCTTCTCATTGCTGATGAAAGTGTCATGGAGTAAAATTCAATAGCTCGAGGCATAAGTCATTATGCTCCAAACCTTCGTCTTTTCCCGAGTCCCTCGGACCTAATTCTTCGGCGAACGCTCCGCGCCGCATCCAGCACGAGGCCCTGGCCAGCGGTGTCTCATCAAATAGTTTTATATGACTTGTTCCTGTTTGCGCTTAGCGGTTAGCATGCACTGGGCAGATGTTATCGCTCGGGACCTTATCTCCAGGACAGGATCCAACCTCATTTCGACCGGCATCACTCCGTCCGGAACCCTTCATGTGGGGACCCTGAGGGAAGCCATCACCGCAGAGGCGGTGCGCAAGGCCGTGGTCAAGGCCGAAGGGAGCGTGCGGATGATCTACCTGGTGGATTCCATCGATCCCCTGCGCAAGCGCTACCCGTTCCTGCCGGAGAACTTCGAGGCCGAGGTGGGAAAGCCTCTGGCCTACATACCATGCCCATGTGGGGAGCACAAGAACTACGCCCATCACTACATACAGCCGTTCCTGGACTCGATCCAGGAGCTGGGCATTCATTGCGACGTGCTGTGGACCCACGAGCAGTATGAGCAGGGAAGGTTCGCCGACGTCATCGACACCGCCATCGTGAACAAGGAGCGGGTGGCCGATATATTGAAGGAGGTCAGCGGCAGGGACCTCCCCAAGGACTTTTTCCCATACTCCCCTCGATGCGAGGAGTGCGGCCGCCTCAGCCACACCAAGGTGACCGCCTATGAGAAGCCGTACGTCGGCTACCAGTGCGCCTGTGGCCATTCCGGCAAGGCGGACATCCGCAAGGCCGATGGCAAGATGCCGTGGCGGGTGGAATGGGCGGCCAAGTGGAAGGTGTTCGGCGTCACCTGCGAGCCGTTCGGAAAGGACCATGCGGCCGCCGGAGGCTCCTATGATACCGGCGTGCGGCTAGCCAAGGAGATATTCGGCATCGAGCCGCCGCGGCCGGTGCCTTATGAGTTCGTGCAGCTGAAGGGCAAGGGCCAGATGCATAAGTCCACCGGTTCTTCCGTTACGGGCGTGGACGCGTTGCGCATCACCCCCCCGCAGGTCATGAACTACATCATCCTCCGGGTGAACCCGGAGAGGCACATAGACTACGATTCCGGGATGGGGATCCTGGAGATGGTGGACGAGTACGACCGGACGGAGAAAATGTTCTACGCCGGAGGGGCTGAAGAGCGGGATGCGGACCTCCTACGAGCCTATGAACTGTCGCAGCCGGAGGGTCCCCGGAGCAAGCAGCCGCTGCAGATCCCCTACAGGCATCTGGTCTCATTGGTCCAGATCGCCGACGGCTTCGACGGCGTCATGACCATCCTCAGGCGGATGGAGATGCTCGACGATTCGGTGGCATCGGAGGACGTGGCCATCCTCAAGCAGAGGACCGACTGCGTGAAGTACTGGCTGGATGCCTTCGCTCCCGATCAGGTCAAGTTCGAGGTCTGTTCGTCCATGCCGGAATGCCAGCTCTCGGAGCAGGAGAGGGAGTTCCTGGGAAAGCTGTACGAATCCATGCGCGGCGTGGAGTGGGAAGGAGAAACGCTCCACGATGCCATCTATGGATGCGCAAAGGAATGCGCGGTGGGGCCGCGCGGGGGCTTCCAGACCCTGTATCGCATCTTCTGCGACCAGAAGCAGGGCCCCCGCCTCGGCTTCTTCTTCTCTACGCTGGACCGCGACTTTGTGCTCGGCCGGATCAAGGAAGCGTCCGACTGAGCGCACCGCTGTCCGGAAGGCAGGAACGGTTCAAGGACGCGGCACGTCGATCCGCCATCGCCGCTTCCTCACTCGTGGCTCCCTTGAGGACCATGCACGATGGCCGCGCCATCGACCTCGGCGCCGTTGTGCTCGAACTGTCACCGTTAGACTCGTCCTGCATGCTCTCCTTGGCCAGGGCATAGGAATGCTCGAACACCCGTGAGTGGCATTGCTTGACCTCGAGCTCAAGGTCGAACAACTGCGAGAACGCCCGGACGTCCTCGTCGAAACGCCCCCCGTCATTGATGTAATCGTCCAGCTTCAGAAGCTTATGGTATCCGAGCGTCTCGAACATGTACCTTAACCCTTCCACCTCCTCTACCAGTGAAGTGAGGTCTGCCCGCTCTCGTTTCCTCCTCCAGCTCTCCGCGTAGCCAGAGGTGGCCAGCAGGGTATGCTTGTGTCCCATTATATGCTCTAGATAATCTCTTTTCCCACCGATGACGGCGGCGAAGCAATCGTCCACGATCTCCCCGTCCAGGTCCGTCAGGAACGTCATCGGAACCGACGCCTCGTCCTTCAGTTCAATGAGCCTCTGCTCGGGGCTCCGGCAAAGGCCATAGCAGAAGAGGACGGAGTCAACATGGCCGGCGATCCTGGACAGGATCTCCCGATGGTGCCTATCGATGTCACGCCCATCGTGCAGGCCTTCGGAGTTCAGCCACAGTAGTACTGAGAATCCTTCCTTTCCCTTAGCCCTTATCGCATTCTGATCGACCATCACAGGCTCCACGTGGCTGCTCCTCTCCTTGGCCTTCCGCGCGAACTGCTTCCCCTCCTCGTTGGCGACCAAGAATAGCGTCCGGATATGTTCGTCCTCCTCTATCAGGTGGAGAATCTGGTCGGACAGGCCGTAGCAGCCAACGATGCCCATCGTCCCCTTTGGTGGCATTCTTAGCACCTCCCTTGCTTGGTCGAATGTTCATGTGCTCGACGTCGTTTGGTAGATTGTGAAAAGATATTTCATGGTGCCTTGAAAAGATGGATTAACGAGTGTGTCGAGCGTTCCGTTCCATCTTGAGGGAGACAAGCGACGCTGCAATCAATTTCGTCGGGTGAAAGGCCTCAGAGTCGCCCCTCTGAAGGCCTGACGATAAGCCTAAGGCGGTTGGTTGCTCCCCGCCTTTCCTTGATCAGGATGCCGCGGCTCTCCAGATGGTCGACGACCCGTGATACCTTGGCGTTGGACATCTTGGTCCTGGCTACCAGTTCCTTCTGCAGCATCGTCCCTCCCGCCCCTAGGATGGCCTCGTAGATCCCCCTCTCGTCGCCCGAAAGCACCTGCAGGATTATACGTTCCTCTTCCAATCTCTCGCTTTCCAGGCGCCCGGCGAGTTCTCCCACCTGCCGCTTCAGCGCTATCAGCTCTTGGGATTGGGTAGTGACCTTGATCTCCAGTTCCTCCAGGCGGTCGTCCAGGTTTTCAATGTCGTTGCTAAGGTCCTGTCGGCAGGCCGCCATCTTGGAGCGGATATGCTCATGGGTCTCGACCAGCCGGGTCTCGAGGCTAGCCACGCTCCCGCCCCCATCCTCGCTCGTTCCTAGGGCCCAGGGATTAAGACGATCGATGCCGGAGGGAGTGATCTTGAAACGGCAGGTGCGGGCATTGCTGAAGGGGGTCTTTGCCATGAACGCCTCGACCCATCCCTCGCCCGTCAATACTCGGACGGTCTCGGAGACCATATCGGAGGACAGCCCCTTATCCCTCTTCAGGGCGGCGGAGACGAGGACGGTCTCGTCCACGCTAAGGGGAAAGAAATCCATTAGGCAGCGCAACACTCGCTCTCCGACCTCCACCTCGACACCTCGAAATCTCTGCGTTTGAATGAGCTGGGCACCGGTGATTTAATGCTTTGGAGGCCGTGAAAAGGACCGCGGCGGAGCGGAGCTGACTGCCCGAACCGGAGGGGTATTCGTCCGCTCAATGACCTTTCGCGCCCAGCCGCGGGCAGCGCATGTTCCATCGACAGGCCCCGGGAACGCCGTCGCCGCGGTCGATGGTCAGGCGGCACTCCGTCCCTACCGCTTGGCATACGCCCTCGGAGAGTGCATCGAAGAGCAAATGGACCACGTCCGGGGCGTCTTCATATGGGCAGCTTCCGACCGCTTCCTCGAAGCCATCATCGGTCTGTCGTACTATCGTCGGCTGCTGCATGATCTCGTGCAGCAGAGAAACCATCTTCGCAAGGTCACCTTCGCTATCGCCTTTCAGGCCCATCATGTTCGCACATTTGAGGCCAGCGGCATGACCGAGCTTGCGCATCAACGGCCGGAGGACCGACAGGGCGCGGTCGCCTCCGATGGCATCCGATAACGCCTGCACAGTGGATATCCATAGATTGCTGGCGAACCGTTCGCCCATCTCGAGCATTGCCTCCGGAGGTAGCGTAGGCTCGGTGATGACCATTAAGTTCCTTCCTTGCTTCAGCCGTTCCTCGGGGAGAGCCGACCGGGGGGCCGCGACATGCTGACAGAATGGATCGCCCCGGTTCCGGCACATCACACGGTGGTCGACACATTCTATCTCCATCCCCTCGTACATGGAGTCAAGGAATAATGAGTGCAGTTTGCAGAACCCCTCTTGGCCGGAGTGTCCGAAGGGGCACTCATAGACGGTCAAGGTGACCGACTGCTCGGTGACCTCCGTCCGGGCGGTGAGACCGGCCGCCGCCGCGTCCAGGTTCATCAGGTGGCCAAGGGTTAACAGGGAGCCCTTGTCCATGCCAAGCTGCCGCGTTCGAAGCAGCCATTCCTCGCTCATGTTGGCCTTGTAGTACGGACGCAGGTAGCGGACCGAACGCTCGTCCCCCACCACCTCGACCAGGGAGGCCATGGTCGTGGTCCACAGCTCGCCTATCAGCTCGTTCGCCAGTCTCAGCCTCTCCAGGGGAGGGAGCGTCGCTCGATCGATGACGGGTGGTCCAGTGGGCGAGCACATCATTTGAGTTAGAACATTTGGAATCACGGCCAGATAATGGTTTGCCAGCTATCCTATCTGATCGGCCCATTGTCCGTGAACTCTTCTCTAGATCAGCACGCGAGGTGTGCTCGAGACCAAGGGCGCCGAATGGGCATCGGACGATGTTTGGGCGGTCCGCTATTCCAAGGACCCGATGATCTTGTCCAGGGATCGGAGGATGTCCGCGCCGACCTGCGCCCTGGCCGGTGGGCGCCTAGGATATCACTTGCGCATTATGCCCAGCTGCGTCAGCTTCTCCGGCAGGTAGGTGCTGGTGACATAGTCCAGGCCGTACTTGGCCAGGGCCTGCTGTTCCGCCTTCCTTCCCATCTTGAGCATCAGCTCGATCTCGTCGCGCCAGTAGCCGGTGTTGAACCGGGGGTCCTTCAGCTCGGCGTTCAGCGCGCGTACGTCCATGTCGGTGAGGGTGTCGGTCGGCAGGTCGTAGGCCTTGATGTCCGAGGCGGTGATGCCGATGAACTCCGCCGACGGCGTGGCCAGGTATTCGGACAGGTGGGCGGTCTTGATGGCCCCGTAAGCAACGGAGGCATAGATGCGGAACGACCACGGGTCGCCGTCGGTGAACACCACCACCGGCAGGTTCATCTCGTCGCTGAGGCGCTTGACGAACCTCCTGGTGGAGCGGGCCGGCTGACCCTTGAGATGCACCAGGATGGCGTCCTCCGCCTCATCGAAGCCGTTCTCCACCAGGCGGTCGAACATACCGCCGGTCTCGATGGCGATGACGAACTTGGCGGAGGTGCTCTTGAGCTCCAGCTTCTCCTTCTCCACGTTGTACGGGATGCCATATCCGGAGTCGCCGACGTCGTCCCGGCAGTTGAGCGCCTTCATCTTCCCCTTGCGGTCGGTCTCGACCAGGTTGAGGTCGCCTATGACCCGGGCCCCGTCCTCCTCGGGGCGGAGCTTGAAGTCCTCCCGCAGACACTGCGTGATGATCTCGAGGTCCTCGGCCAGCCGGTTGCTCTCCTCCTGGGAATGGAACTTGGCCTTGCCCCAGCCCTCCGAGATGTAGTACGACTCTCTGAGCGTGGACGACCGGTTCTCGTTGATCATGTCCCTGATCAGCTCCAGCATGTAGGAGGTACGGAGCAGCATCATGGCCCCCTGGACCTTCTTGGCCGAGCGGGCGCCTCTCTGGTCGCCGTACTTCCACACGCTGCTTTTCTTGTCGAACTTTATATTGGCCTTGGTGCGCAGGGGGAGCACCATCTTGGGGATCTTCCCCTGGTCTAGCTGGTCGTAGATGGATTCGGAGATGGCGTACAGCCTCCGGATCGCCTCGGTGTTGCGCTCATTGGTCGTCATTGAGATCCTCCCCTGCCTCGTCGTAGTCAGGTTCCTCGTCCGCATCCTCCGCCAGCGGAATCTCCTCCTCGCTCTCGGTGAAGTTCAGCCCGGCGACGTTCCAGTCGCCCGGCAGAGGGTCGGCGCCCATCACGTCCACCGGATTGATCCCGGAGACGTACAGCTCCACGTCCTGGAACATCTCGGCGTCCAGGCCGTCGAGTTCGAATGAAAGCTCGTATATCTCGGTGGAGGCGATGCGGGGCAGCTCCCAGGTAATCTTCTCATCATCCTTCACTTCCGAGGGCCCGAGGGAGCAGGCCTTCTCGTTCAGATGCCCCTTCGGAACGACGGTATGGATGACGAACTTCTGCTGCTTGGGCGTGTAGTTGTATATGGACACCTTGACCTTGTGGCGCCCCTTCTCGTACGACACCGAATCATCGATCCACACCACGTTCATGATCTTGGTTATCGTCCCCCGAAGGTCCGGCACCGGCCGCTCCAGTATGCTCGACGTCTTCTCCGCCATCAGCGGGATGATCACCTGCACGATCTCGAACTTGGCGCGGGTCTTGCTCTTCCGCTCCTTCTTGTTGAGATGCATGCGGAGGTTCCGGCCGCACGCCTTGAGGGCGAGCTGGATCTCCTCCTGGATGTTCGGAATGGATGATATGGCCTCCTTGGCCTCGGATGTGAAGGGGATCTTGGTGGACGCGACATGCACCAGGATGATGGCCGGGCCGAACGGGATGCCGGAGCCGCCCCTCTGCTCCAGCCCGTACCGTCGCCAGTCGGTGTTCTCGATCGCCTTGGTGATGACGCACGCCCCCTGCTGGTACAGCAGCGGGACCCGGTTGGCGAAACGATAGATCTGCACCTGCTGGTCGCGCGGCAGCCCGCCGCCGTACACGATGCCGACCTCCACCAGGAACGGGTTCCCGGTATGCACCTTCGGATCCCTCGTCACCGGGGGGGCGTAGAACTCCGGCTTGATGTCGGCCAGGACGTGCTTCAGCCCCTTGCGGATCAGGTTGTCCCCGATGGGGGACAGGCAGTCCGCCTGGGGGGCCATGATCTTGACCTTTCCGATGCCTTCCAGCAGCTGCTTGCTCGATTCCAGGGTGAGGTTGGACGGCCTGGTGGTCTCCGGCAGCGCGGATGCCGAGCAGACCTCCTTGGCGACCCTCTCCGATATGCGGTTGAAATCGTTCTGCAGGAACTTGACCAGGCTGCGCTCCTTGGTGGCCTTGATCATGTTCATCAGCGTGCCCAGCTCGATGCCGTCCGGATGGGGCTTGATCTCCTTGGTCCTCGGCGGCAGTACGTCGGTGGCCCGGTCGAAGAGGTACTTCTTCCCGTCGGGGTCGATGAACGTGATGGAAGCATGAGGATTGACGATGGCGGTCTGCCGCAGGTACTCGAACACCGACTGCCTGCCGTTGACGTACCGCCCGTTCATGTAGAACGACACCCTGGTGCCGTGGGCCACGTCGTTCCAGGGGATGTAGTCCTCCCGCATCAGGATGGGGGCGTTCTTCTTGGTATCGATGATGATGTCGATCTCCTTGGCTGCCTCCGCCCCCTCCACCTTGGAGCGGGCCGTGGCCGGCTTCCCGGTGGTGATCTGACCATACATGATGGTGGCCGATATGCCGATCCCCTGCTGCCCCCGGGACTGCCTGACGGCATGGAACCTGGAGCCGTACAGCAGCCTCCCGAACACGTTCGGCATGGAGGTCGATACGATGCCCGGCCCGTTGTCCTCCACGGTGACGCGGTATTCCTTCTGGTCGACCTTGTCGATCTTGACGATGATGTCGGGAAGGATCTGCGCCTCCTCGCAGGCGTCGAGGGCGTTGTCCACTGCCTCCTTCACACCCATGATGAGGCTCTTCACCGGCGAATCGAAACCTAGGATCTGACGGTTCTTCTCGAAGAACTCGGATACCGAGATCTCCTTCTGACCCTTGGCCAGTTTCTGAGCTGTAGAACTAGAGGGCATCCAGTAACCCCAATGGGAAGGGGTTTAAAAGATTTTAGTCAAGGAGCCGGAAAGTACCCTACTCCTCGAACTCCTTTCCGCAGTTCCAGCAGGTCCGCGCACCCTCGTCCACGGCGGCCCCGCATTCGGAGCACTCGAACTGGGCCTTTCCGCCGCTGCGTGGCGGGAGCGCCTCGTCATCGAAGCTCTCACCGCACTGCGGGCACCTGCTGGCAGTGGAGGGGACGTCGGCCCCGCATTCGGAGCAGACGAACTTCTCCACCGTCTCCGGCGACTTGTCGGCGGGAGCCGGAGGCATCTGCTGCCGCTCCCTCACCACCTGCTCCATCCGCTTCCTGGAGCGCTCGCTGAACCAGTTGAACGCCAGCAGCATGTAGTACAGCAGCCCGACCTGGAGCAGGAGCGCCAGCATCAGCATGGGCAGGAAGTGGACGAAGATCGAATTGTCCCCCGCATGCACCGGGCCATAGCCCTCCACGGTGGAGGTCCATCCGCCGGTGGCATTGGTCACGAAGCGATAGGAGAACAGCGAGCCGTTGTCCACCGCTATCGTGAGGCCGTACTCGACGCCTTCTGCGTTCGTCCCGATCTCGCTCAGGGTATGATTGCCGACCTCTTCGAAGGTGTACTGGTCAACGATGATGACATTGACATCGTAGCCGCTGACGGTGGTATTGGTCACCGTGACGTTGAACGAATGGCTCGTTCCCGCATCGCCCCTGAAGGGGTCGACGTGCCCGTCGACCATCAGGCCGTCGGGGGACGAGAGCGCGTACCCATCGAAGGAGTTCACGCTCCCAACCGCGGTGAACCAGGTGAACGGCACGCTCAGTACCACGATGAACACCAGGCCCCAAACTGCCAGCTTGCGCCGGTCCTTGAGGCCGAAGTAGTAGGGCACGTAGAAGCCTACAATAGCGACCAGAAGTGCCCCGAAGCACAGCGTGCCCACATAGGATGTCAGTGCCACGCCCACCAGAATTGCGATGGCCAGCCCCAGCGGTACGGCGTACTTCTTCTCCCGGAACCGGAGGAAGCGCTCCTTCAAATCATCCTGAGAGGACATTGCCCCGCCATCATGTTGATGTGCTTAAAAAGTTGCGCACCCCTCGACAATCATTATCATCATCCGCCCCATTAGAACGCCAGATGACCGACGCTGTCGTGGCCATAGGGGGCAACGCCATCCTTCGCAGGGGGGAGGCCGCTACGGTGGAGAACCAGATGAACAACCTTCGGCGCACCTGTGTGCCCTTGGCCCGGATGGTCTCGCGAGGATGGGGACTGACCCTGGTGCATGGCAACGGGCCGCAGGTGGGAAACATCCTCCTGCAGAACGAACTGGCCCGGGACGAGGTGCCGGCCATGCCCCTGGACGTGTGCGTAGCGCAGTCGCAGGGGCAGATGGGCTTCATGCTGCAGCAAGCGATGACGGAAGCGCTGCACCACGAAGGCATCGATCGCTCAGTGGTGTGCCTGATCACCAGGGTGACGGTCGATCCCGGCGATCCCGAGTTCCGAATGCCGTCCAAGCCCATCGGGCCTTACTACGACAAGGCGGAGGCTGAGCGGCTGATGTTGCAAGGCTACCGAATGCGCGAGGACGTCGCTCGCAATGGCTGGCGAAGGATCGTGCCCTCCCCTCGTCCCCTTGCCGTCCTGGAGAAGGATGCGGTGCGAGCTCTGACGACTGGTGGCCACGTCGTCATCGCCGCTGGCGGTGGCGGCATACCGATGGTGGAGCGAGACGGCCGGCTGTGGGGCGTCGAGGCGGTGGTGGACAAGGACCTGGCCGCGTACGCGATAGCCAAGGACGCCGGAGATCTCATGGTCTTCCTGACCGATGTCGACGCTGCATTCCTTGACCATGGCGGTCCGGCGCAGAGGGCGATCGGGGAGATAACGGCGGAAGAGATGAGCCGCCACCTCGACGAGGGGCACTTCGCCCCCGGGTCCATGGGTCCGAAGGTAAAGGCCGCCGTCGACTTCGTCGACTCTTCAGAGAAGAAGGCGATCATAACCTCACCGGAACGTTTAGATAAGGCGTTGGAGAGTAAGGCGGGAACTCGTATTGTATTCTAGGTGAGCATTTGGCACTGACCATCGATGAGCAGATAAAGGCGATCGAGGAAGAGATCGGCAAGACCCAATACAATAAGGCGACCCAGGGTCACATAGGTCTCCTCAAGGCCAAGATCGCCCGCCTCAAGATGGAGCAGGAGAAGCGCCGGGCGGCGTCGGGAGGAGGCGGCCAGGGATACTCGGTGAAGAAGTCCGGCAACGCCACCCTGGCGCTGGTCGGGTTTCCGAGCGTGGGCAAGTCTACGCTACTCACCAAGCTGACCGATGCCAAGAGCGACGTTGCCGCCTACGCCTTCACCACGGTCGATGTCATCCCCGGCATCATGTACTACAAGTTCGCCAAGATCCAGGTTCTTGACCTGCCGGGCCTCATCCGCGACGCCAGCAGGGGCAAGGGCCGAGGCAGGGAGGTCCTAGCGGTGGTGCGCACGGCGGACCTCATCCTGTTCGTCATCGACGTCTACGATACGAATGTGGAAGTGCTCATCGACGAGCTGTACAACACGGGCATCCGCCTGAACACTCACCCTCCGAACGTGGTGATCACCAAGACCGACCGGGGCGGCATCGAGATCAAGCCCACCGTCAACCTGACCAAGATCACCGCGGAGATGGCCTCTGACATGGTCTCTGCCTACGGTTACGTGAACGCGGAAGTGATCATCAGGGAGGACATCGACGAGGAGCAGCTCATCGACGTGCTCACCGGCAACCGCGTGTACATGCGCTCCGTCACCGTGGTCAACAAGGTCGATCTGGTCGATTCGACATATCTGGCGAAGGTCCAAGAGCGCCTGAAGGACCACGATCCCATATTCATCTCGGCCAACAAGGAGCTGAGGCTGGAGGATCTGAAGGAAGCCGTGTACAAGAAGCTGGAGTTCATCCATGTGTTCCTCAAGCCTCAGGGCAGGGAGGCGGACATGGACGAACCCATGGTCATCATGGGCGGCTCCTCGGTCGGCGACCTGTGCGACCGCATCCATCGCGCTTTCCGGCGAAACTTCCGATACGCCAACGTGTGGGGGGACAGCGCCAAGTTCCCCGGCCAGATGGTCGGAGTGGACCACGTCCTCCAGAACGGTGATATCATCACCATAGTGGTCAAGCGGGGCGCGGACTGAGCAAAGGATATTGGCTAGATAGACGATGCCCTGTACGAGGTCCTTTGATGGCGTACAAGGGCATGTCGACCAAGGCGGTCCACTCGGGTGAGCGTCCCGAGAGGCCGACGGGCGCGGTGAACACTCCGATATATCAGTCGTCCACGTTCGTGTTCCCTACGGACAATCCCAGCACATGGGATGGGGACGCCCCGGAAGGCACGTACATGTACTCAAGGAGGGCCAACCCCACCGTCGAGGTTGCAGAGAGAAAGCTCGCCGAGCTGGAGTCGGGAAAGCGGTGCCTGCTCTTCTCCTCGGGCATGGCCGCCATATCTTCCATACTGACGGCCTATCTGGCCAAGGGCGACGTCATGATCTCGCAGGAGGATATATACGGAGGAACCTATGGCTTCCTTCGGAACAATCTGCCGAGAATGGGCATCGAGGTCAGGTTCGGCCCCACCGCCGACACCGACGCTCTGATCGATGCCATCGCTCCCGGGACCAAGCTGGTATGGATGGAATCGCCCAGTAATCCCCTCATGAGGCTGGTCGACTACCCGGAGGTGGCAAAGGCAGCGCATGAGCGTGGAGCAATAGTCGTCATTGACAACACTCTTGCGTCGCCAATGAACCAGAGGCCGCTGGAGATGGGGGTGGATATGGTCACGGAGAGCGGGACCAAGTACCTTGGAGGACACTCCGACCTGCTGGCCGGAGCGGTGGTCAGCGGCGACTTTGACATCTCGCCCGTCCACGACGCGAGATCGTCCTTTGGCGGTTCGCTCGATCCCTTCGCATCATTCCTCCTGGAGCGGGGGATGAAGACCCTGCCGCTGCGAATGGAGCGGCACAACCGGAACGGCCTGGAGGTCGCCGAATTCCTAGAGGACCACCCTGTGGTGGAGCGCGTCCATTACCCTGGACTGAAGAGCCATCCGCAGCATGCGCTGGCGAAGCGGCTCCTCTCCGGCTGCGGAGGGCTGATGAGCTTCGAGGTAAAAGGAGGCCGACAGGCCGCCGAGAAGGCCATGAGGTCCATGCGGCTGATCAAGATGGCCACCAGCCTGGGCGGGGTCGAGAGCCTGGTAAGCATGCCATTGAACACCTCCCACCGACCCCTGCCGCCTGAGGAGCGGAAGAGGCTGGGCATCACCGACTCCATGCTCCGCGTGTCGCTGGGTATAGAGGATGTCGAGGACCTCAAGGAGGACCTGGATCAAGCACTCAGGGCCTCACAGGCCTGAGACGGCCCATACCAGCTTGTCTATCTGGACGGCCATGGAGTCGCGCACGCGCAAAGTATCGGCGCCGCGGTCCCGGTTCATCCGCTCCATGAAGCTCGGGAACCAATCGGAGACATGGTTGGACGGCACCGGCAGCAGGACCAGCGTCAATCCTTCGGTGGAGAAGTTGTTCCTCACCCAGGACCGGGCCGCCTCGCCCAGCGCCACGATGGTATGCGCTCCGTCCTCCATCAGCGCATCGACCTCGTCGCGAACCGAGGTGGGGGTGAACCTTCCGAGCTCCTCCCTCTCCCCCGCTGGATGCTTGGACAGGTATACGAGATGGCCGAAATGGAACAGCTTGCTCAGCTCTGCCATCTTCTCGTCCTTCTGGCAATCCCCCAGCTCCTCGAGGAAATTGTCGATGCGCACCAGCAGCCTGCCCGGTTCCGCGGCGGCGAAGATCATGCGGCGGGCCGAAACGTCATCGAACGTGCGGCTGACCTGATAGATCGGCAGCAGGTGGGGGGAAGGGCTCTCGGCGATGATGATGACCCTGACCTGCTCGGGACGGGGGACAATTACCCCTCGCCCCTCCTGCTCCGGCGCTGCTGCTTCCATCGTATCGCTATGGCATCGATGCTGGAACATAAATCTCTATGCGAGGCGTCCGCGATCACGCGGTAGGGCCGTCACGTCGCGTCAGAACAGGCAGCTCGCCAGCGCCAGGCCGGCAGGAAACGGTTTAATAACGCCATCCCATTGTCCGAACGATGATTCAGCGCCCTCGTGGTACCAGGGACTTCGGGCCGGATGAGATGGAGAAGAGGCGCCGCCTTGAGGCCACCATGCGCCATGAGGCCGCGCTGTTCGGGTTCCGTGAGATCTCAACCCCCATCTTCGAGCATACCGAGCTCTTCACCCTGAGGTCCGGTCCCAACGTGGTCGAGGAGATCTACGCGTTCCAGGACAAGGGGGGCAGGGAGATCTCCCTCCGTCCGGAGCTCACCGCCCCGGCGATGCGCTTCTTCGTCAACGAGATGAGCAATAGCGCGAGGCCGCTCAAGATGTTCTACTTCGGGCAGTGCTTCCGCTACGAGCGGCCGCAGTCCGGGAGGTTCAGGGAGTTCTTCCAGTTCGGTGCCGAGCTCATCGGCAACCCCGGCCCGGAGTCGGATGCGGAGGTCATAGCGCTGGCCGCGTCCATCATGCGCCGCATCGGACTGAAGCAGTATACCATCCGCATCGGCCACATCGGGGTCCTGCGCAGCATGCTTGCCGAGGCTGGAGTGGGCTCCGAGGCAGCGCCGCTCATCCTGCAGAAGCTGGACAAGAAGGAGTACGACGAGGCCCGCCAGCGCATGCAGGAGGCCGGAATGGACGATGCTAAGATCGAGAGCGTGGTCGACATCACCAACACCGTCGGCCCGGTCGAAGTGCTGGACAAGGTCTCCGGGGAAGCTCGCGAGCATCTTATGGGCGTCTTCAACGTGCTGCAGGCCTACGGCTTCGACAACATCCAGGTCGATCTGGGCGTGGTGCGCGGACTCGATTACTACACCGGCATGGTGTTCGAGATGGACGCCCCGGTGCTCGGAGCCGAGAAGCAGATCTGCGGAGGCGGCTCCTATTCTCTGACGGAGTTGTTCGGAGGGGAGAAGACATTCTCCACCGGTTTCGGAATAGGCTTCGACCGCACCCTGCTGGCGCTGGAGAAGGAAGGCCTGGAGGCGCCGCCGCATGGCGTCGATGTGTACGTACTGCCGGTCGGGGAGCCGGCCAGGGCGGAGGCTCACCGCATCGCCGCCGAGCTGCGGCAGGCGGGCCTGAGCACCGACATCGACCTGATGGGGAGAAGCCTCTCCAAGAGCATGAAGCATGCCAACACCATCAATGCGCGCCGCACCGTGATCGTGGGCGAGAAGGAGATGTCGCAGGGCGCGGTGGCCCTCAGGGACATGATCACTGGCGAGCAGACGATGGTCAAGAGGGACGAACTGGTGGCCACCCTCAAGAAGTGATAATAAACGCCCGAGGCCGGCATCTAGGTGGGGATTCGGAGGAAAATTGCTTAGGAGGAGAGTTGAGCACCGACCTCAGGCGCTAATACTCCTAATTCTGCCCTTCTATATAATCATATCCCCTATTTGCGTGAATCGTCCGACCGCACATTTCTAGCGGAGATCGCTGGCCAGTTCCCTCCACCGAAATGGAATCCATCTGGAAGCTGGTGGCATTCTATGAAGCGCGATGGCATCCTGATGTGACGGCTACGGGTTCGGCTTCCCCTTCGGCAGGAGGTCGCGCATGATGTCCTGCTCCATGTTGAGCAGGGCGTCGGCCCTCGCTACCATCGGATGCCCTCTCCGGACGTTGGAGAACGTGGCGCTGCGGAAATGGCCGGACAGCTTCCTGATCTCGGCGAGGTACGGCTGCAGATTGGCCGCGCGGCAAGCATATTGTCCATTCACCTGGCGCACCATCAGCTCGGAGTCGCTGATCACCTCGACCTCATCCGCGCCGAGATCCTTCGCCTCCTTCAGCGCGGCGATCGCTCCCCGGTACTCGGCCACGTTGTTGGTGGTGCGCCCGATGTAGCGGGCGTATTCCTTGATGACCCTGCTTCCGTCGGTCACCACCACCGCGAACGCCGCCGGCCCGGGATTGCCCCTGGAGCCGCCATCGGTGTACACCAGCACTTTCATCCGCTCACCGACGGATCCGATGGACCGGGCGCATGCAGCGTCTTGACCCTATGGTTCTTGCTGTTCACCAGGACGATGTTCGGCCGCACCGGGCGGTCGGTGATCTCGAATGCCATGATGATGATGCGGTCGCCTGGGCTGACCAGATGGGCCGCCGCTCCGTTGACGCATATGATGCCGGAGCCCGGTTCCCCCTCAACGGTGTACGTCTCGAACCTGGCGCCGTTATCCACGTCGGAGACGAGGACCTTCTCTCCGGCCCAGATGTCCGCCTCGTCCAGGAGCTCCTTGTCTATGGTGATGCTCCCGATATAATCAGGGTCGGCCTGGGTCACCACCGCGCGGTGGATCTTGCCCCGAAGGAGGACACGCATGATATATGATGAAAGAACCGAGGTTCAAGAACCTTACTATGTTCCATCGTACCTCTCCCCTCATTATCCACGGCGGCCTGCCCGGACAAGCTATTTATGGGAAATGGGTGTTACCTATGAGTTAAGTCGTAACACTAAGCGATTCAGGTGATAAAGACGAACAAGAAAGGAGTTTTCGCGATCACAGTGGTGGCCGTGCTCATCGTCGCCAGCATGGCCGGCGCTATCATCCTTTTGCAGGACGCCCCCGCCGAGGATCCGGGGGACCTTAAGCTTACTGTGGTGGATGACAGGGGAAAGAGCGTGTACTTCGCCGATTCCCCCCAGACGATAGTCTCCCTCGGCTCATCGTTCACCGAGATCATCATTGCTCTGAACGAGAGCGACCGACTGGTTGGTGTCGACTATTCCGGCGCTGCTCTGGAGGGCATTCCGGAGAACGTGACCGACCTGGGCAAGACGAGCACCCTGTCCATGGAGTCGCTGCTGTACCTAGAGCCGGATGTTGTCATCATATGGAACTTCTCAATGTATGCGTCACTGATCGAGGACATGGAGGACAAGGGCCTCAAAGTGGTCGCCTACTACCCCAAGAATGTGAGCCAGGTGCTCTCCACCATGGAACGCATCGGCGACATGCTGGGCGCTAACGCTACCGCTGTGGTCGATTCCATGAAGGCCAGAGTGAATGCGGTGGTGGAGAGGACCGCCAGCTTGACCGACGATCAACGCACCAGGGTGTACCTCGAACTGACAAGCATGAGCGGGCAGACCGTTGGAAGCGGCACTCTCAGCCATGAACTGATCACCATGGCCGGAGGCGCCAACATCTTCGCCAACAGCACCAGCAACTTCCTCGCCAATCGGGAGCATGTGATAGACCGCAACCCGGAGGTCATAGTGGTGGAGAACTCATCGCCACACGATGAGCAATACTTCAGAGGCGCTTATGCCTCCACGGACGCGGTTATGAACGACAGGATCCACCGCATCGCCGCCGGGACGCTCACTACCTCCCCCCGACTGGTCGATGCATTGGAGGACCTGGCACGCTGGCTTCAGCCCGAGCTGTTCCCGTGAGCAGGTCAAACCCCTTCTTCCATTTTCATTCTGGCCTTGGATGCATGAGCTAATAAATCATGATGGTTATGCCGGACGCACCATGGACGCGGTGGACGTAGCCTCTATACAGAAGAAGAAGTTCGCTCGCTGGGGAGCGATCACTGCCGCGATGGCTGTGGGGCTCGTTCTCACTCTATTGATCTCACTGAACATCGGCGCGGTGAACTATCCTCTCGATATCATAATGGACGTGCTGACCGGAGGGGGCACCAATGCACAAAGACAGATAATACTGGAAACCCGCCTTCCTCGCATCATCCTCGCTGCGCTGGTGGGCGCCGCTCTGGCAGTGGCCGGCGCGGCCATGCAGGGCGTGTTCCGCAATCCCATGGCGTCGCCCTATGTGCTGGGGATCTCGTCGGGCGCGGCGTTCGGCGCCTCCCTGGCGATCGTGCTGGGCATATCCTGGCTACCGGGCCAGTTCGCCGTTCCGTCGATGGCCTTCCTGTTCTGCTTCCTCACGCTCTTCCTGGTCTACGCGATATCGAGGACCAAGGGAGGCTTCGTGCCGGTTGAGACGCTGCTGCTGGCAGGCATAGCGGTCGGAGCCTTCTTCACGGCTCTGGTATCGCTGATGAAGTATTTCGCCGGCGATAATCTGGAGGTCATAGTGTTCTGGATGATGGGCGGGCTGTGGCAGGCCGAGTGGAAGGATGTGGTGATCAGCCTCCCGATGATAATCGCTGGAACAGCGATACTGTGGCTGCTGTCTCGGGACCTCAACACCATGATGGTGGGCGAGGAGCATGCCCTTCACCTCGGGCTTAACGTCAACAGCGTCCGCCTGATCGTCCTGCTCGCCGCCTCCCTGGTCACCGCTGCGGCGGTGTCGGTGAGCGGTATCATCGGCTTCGTCGGCCTGGTGATACCGCATGTGGTCCGCCTGCTGGTCGGTCCTGACCACCGCATCCTCATCCCCGTCTCGCTTCTGGGGGGCGCCATATTCATGGTATGGACCGACACCCTGGCACGTACTATCATTTCCCCCGCGGAACTGCCGGTTGGAATAATCACCGCGCTGGTGGGCGCGCCCTTCTTTGTATACCTGATCATATCCCGCCGCAGGAAGATGGGGTGGTGAAGTGAAGCTCAGCGTGCAGGGGGTCTCGTTCAGCTACCGTTCGGAGGATGTCGTCAACGACGTGAGCTTCGAAGCGGGAGAGGGCCAGATCATCGGGATCCTCGGACCTAACGGTTCAGGAAAGACGACCCTTCTGAAATGCATCAATCGGGTGCTTTCCCCGCACAAGGGCACTGTTCTCCTTGACGGTGTCGATTACCATGAGCGGACAAGAAAGCAGATCGCCCGGCAGATCGGAGTGGTGCCGCAATCGGCGAACTCCAGCTTTCCGTTCACCGCCCTGGACATCGTCATGATGGGCCGCAACCCTGAACTGGAGCGTTTCGAGAGGGAGAAGGAGAGCGACCTGCAGATCGTCAGCAACGCGATGGAGATGACCAACACCGCCTTCCTGGCCAGCCGCCCCATGGACCAACTGTCCGGTGGCGAGAGGCAGAGGGTGATCATTGCCCGAGCGTTAGCACAGCGGCCCAAGATCCTGCTGTTGGACGAGCCGACCCTGCACCTGGACGTCAATCACCAGATGGAGATCCTTGACCTGATATCGAGGCTGGCGCGGGAGGAGAGGATGCTGGTGATAATCGTCACCCACGACCTGAGCCTGGCGGCGCGGTACTGCGACCGCATCATCATGCTCCGCAAGGGATGCATAGTCTCCGCTGGCGATGTCACTCACGCGCTCACCAAGGAGAACATGGCCAAGGTGTTCTCCATCGATGCCACTATCTATTACGATGAGCGTATCGGAACGCATAACGTGGCCGTGATCGGCGCGATCAGGGAGAGGACGGAATGACATCGAAAGTGGAGGTCGAGGCGAACATCTGCTCGCACCGGACCGTCATAGAGGTCACTGACAAGGGGGACGGCAACATGGCAGTGCATATCGACACGGACTGCTCGAGCGTCCAGACCTATGCTGAGATGGTCTCCGAGCTTACCCCGGGCGATTACTCGGACTGGTCCGATTCCAAGGTGTGGGAGATGGCTGCCCAGGCCGGTCTGACCACCACCTGTCTGGTCCCGGTCGCCCTGATCAATGCCTGCTGGGTGGAATCAGGCATGATGTCCAAGCGGCTGGCCCTGAAGGAGGGGCCGCTCTGCATCCGGTTCATCGAGTAGTGACGTTTATTAGCCTCCGGCAGCCCTGTTGAATAGGGTGACGGGTTGGGCGGAAGCACCGTTTTCCTGTATCATGACGATTTCATGAAGTATCAGTTCGGAGCGAAGCACCCGTTCCAGCCGGTGAGGGAAAGGATGACGCTGGACACGCTGCGCTCCCTAGGCGTCTTCGATGATGACAACCGAGTAATCGTCCCTGAACCGGTGGACGCCGAGACGCTCCAGACCGTCCACCTCGCCGGATATATCGAGCGGGTCAGGACGATGTCGCAGAGAAGGGGGCTTCTGGATTACGGCGACACCCCTGCCGGTCCGGGACTGTACGAGGGCGCGCTGGCCGCTGTCGGCGCCACCGTTGACGCTGCGAGGGGCATTGCCCGGGGCGAGTTCGAACACGCCTTCAATCCTGCCGGGGGGCTGCATCATGCGCATCCCGCCCGCGCTTCCGGCTTCTGCGTGTTCAACGACATCGCGGTGGCAGTGCGGGTGCTGCAGAGGGAGTTCGGCATCGGGCGGGTGGCCGTGATCGACATCGATGCTCATCACGGCGACGGGACGCAGGAGATATTCTATGATGAGGATGTGCTCACGATCTCGCTGCATCGCTACGGCGGAGGATTCTTTCCCGGTACTGGAGAAGCGGACGAGATCGGCGAGATGGAGGGGCGGGGGCGAAATATCAACGTGCCATTGCCCGGCGGCACCGACGACAACCTGTTCCTGCACGCCTATCGCTCGATCGCGGTCCCGGCGCTACGCGCCTATCGGCCGGAGATGATAATCCAACAGTTCGGAGTGGACGGCCACTACCGGGACCCGCTGGCGGACATGGGGTACACCACCCGTGGCTACGCCGAGGCGGCGAGGCTCACTCACGATCTGGCGCACGAGCTGTGCGACGGGAAGCATCTCGTGGTGGGCGGCGGCGGATACGGTCTCGACGCGACAAGGAGGGCGTGGAGCATCATGTACTGCACCATATCAGAGGCGTCGCATGTTGACGGCGGCCTCATCACGGGCCTTCACGACCGCGAGGCGCCGCTCTCGGACCGCGCCACGGCCGAGGAGGTGATGGACATCATCGAGGAGGTGAAGCAGCGCTCCCTGCCCCTGGTGGAGAGTGTGATACGCTACGCTTGACAGCGGAGAAATGGAGAATGGCGCCCTGGTCGGGATTTGAACCCGAGTCGGAGCCTCGACAGGGCTTCATGATAGGCCGCTACACTACCAGGGCGTAATTCCACCCAAATATGTAGGTCATATATATGGCTTTTCCAGTCAAGGGCATCGCTGGGCTCTCGAATCCAAGGATATTCGTCATCACGCGCCTCGCCCGCGCCGCCGCCGGCCCGCGCGATCGAGATATCGATGGCATCACCTTTATGATGCCGTCCTCGGATAGCAGTCGAGGTGCGCTAAATGGACGGTAAGCTCAAAGTGAGCGATTACATGGTCCGGGACGTCATCTCGATCCCGCCGGACTACACGGTCAGACAGGCCGTAGACAAGCTCATATCCACCGAGTTCCACGGCCTGCCGGTGGAGAAGGACCGCCGCATTCTCGGATTCGTCACCGCCAAGGAGCTGCTTCGGGCCATCGACACGCCGAACGCCAAGATCACCGACATCATCAAGTCTGGAACGATATCACTGTCGCCGGGCATGGACATCGACGACGCGTCGCGCGTCCTGTTCCGATACGGCCTGCGCAATGCTCCCGTGCTTGACGAGGACGGCATGGTCGTGGGCATGCTGAGCAACATCGACATCATCCGCTCACACATCGAGAAGGCCACCCCGAACAAGATCAACATGCTCAAGACCTTCCTGGAGAAGAAGCACGATGTCAACATCATGGTGAAGAGGCGCATCGTTGCGATCGAGGACCTGCGGCCAACTCAGCACGAGGTGTTCGCCGACGAGCTTCGTGGGAGGCAGTATGAGATAAAGCGCGGGTTGGTAGAGCCCATCATAGTCATCCAGAAGAACAACTACTGTCTCCTGGTGGACGGTCACCATCGCGTGCTGGCCGCCCGGAACATGGGCGTGAGGCAGTTCCAAGCGTTCGTTCTGGAGCCCGACCGGGAGATCGAGCTGGGCATGGAGAGGACCGCCGAGGAGCTCGGCGTAAGGTCGCTCGACGATATCAAGATCATCGAGGGCGCGCACCACCCCCTGGTCAAGGTCGCCACCCGGCTGATGAAGGACGAGGAGAAGTAGCCTCGCCGAGCCAGCGATGCCCGGACGGCATCCGTTTTTATTATATCAAGAAAAAGAGGGAGAGGGGGCCGGACCTCCCTCTCGTTGTTCTTTTACTTCTTCCGGGAGCGGATGTCCTCCATGATGATCCTCTGCTCCGCCGCGGCCACGTGCCTGATGGTGCTCAGCACGGTGTCGGGGTTCAGGGAGATGGAGTCGATGCCCTCCCTGACCAGGAACTCGGCGAACTCGGGGTATACCGAGGGCCCCTGGCCGCAGATCGATACCGGAACGCCCTTCTTGTGGGCCGACCTGATGAGGTGGGCGATGGCCCTCTTGATGGCTTCGTTCCTCTCGTCGAAGTAGCCCATCTTACCCAGCACATCGGAGTCGCGGTCGGCGCCCATGGTCAGCTGGGTGAGGTCGTTGGAGCCGATGGAGAATCCGTCGCAGCGCTCGGCGAACTCCTCCGCCATGAAGATGATGACCGGCACCTCTGCCATGAGGTACAGCTTGAAGTCGTTGCCGCGGTACAGCCCCACCTCGTTCATCATCTTCTCGATCTTGTCCAGCTCGTCGAGGGTGCGCACGAAGGGGAGCATGACCCAGATGTTCTTCAGGCCCATCTCGTCCCTCACCTTCTTGACGGCCCGGAGCTCGCACATGAACGCCTCGCGGTACGATTCGGACACGTAGCGGGAGCAGCCCCTCCACCCTATCATGGGGTTGGACTCCTTGGGCTCGTACTTGCTGCCCCCCTTCATGTCGCGATACTCGTTGGTCTTGAAGTCGGACGTCCTCAGCACCACTGGCCTGGGGTAGAACGCCTTGCCCACCATGGCGATGCCGTTGGCGAGGCTGTCGATCAGCTCCTCGGAGCGGCCCTGCTCGATGATGGCACAGGGGTGCTCCTGGATGTAGGAGGTGAAGAGGAACTCGATGCGCATCAGCCCCACTCCCTGGACCGGCAGCTGGGCGATCTCCTCCGCTTTCTGAGGAACACCGACGTTCACCATGATCTTGGTCGCTGTCACAGGAACGGAGGCCACGGCCACCGGGGCGGCCTTCTCTTCCCTCTTCTTCTCCTCCACGCCTTCGTAGACGACGCCCATCTGGCCGTGCACCGTCACCTTCATGCCTTCCTTGAGCACCTTGGTGGCATCGCTCGCCCCGACCACGCAGGGGATGCCCAGCTCGCGGGCCACGATGGCGGCGTGGCAGGTCATTCCGCCCTCGTCGGTGACGATGGCGGCGGCCCGGGTCATGGCCGGGACCATGTCGGGGGTGGTCATCTGGGTGACCATTACGTCGCCTTCCACGATCACGTCCATGCACATGTCCTCGCTGAATATCTTCACCACTCCGCCGGCGATGCCGGGGCTCGCCCCCAGCCCCTTGGCGAGGATGGTGCGCTGGGCTGTAAGGTCCTCCCGGGGCTCGTCCGCCTTGGCGGTCTGCTCCTTCTTCTCCCCGTTGGACAGGGTGGTGATGGGCCTGGCCTGCACCACGAACAATTTGCCCTTCTCGATGCACCACTCGATGTCCATCGGCTTGTTGTAGTGCATCTCGATCTGGTTCCCTACCTCGGCGAGCTCGTGGATCTGCTCGTCGGTGATCTTCTGCGCCTTGGTCATCTCCTCCGGAACGTCCATGCGAATGCACTCGCCGGACTCGCCCCTGACCAGCATCCAGGTCTGAGTGGAGATGCGCTTGTTGAGGATCTTGCGGTGGAACTTGTCCACGGAGTAGGTGTCAGGCGTCACTTTCCCTCCGACCAGCGCCTCTCCCAGGCCGTAGCCGGCCTCGATGATGATGTGAGGCAGCTCGGAGTTGGGGTCGATGGTGAACATGATGCCGGAGCGATCGGACGATATCATCCTCTGCACCACCACGGCCAGCTTTACCACGGAGTGGTCGAAGCCCTTCTGCACGCGGTATGCGATCGCACGAGGGGTGAACAGGGACGACCAGCACTTCTTGACACTTTCCAGCAGCGACTGGGGATTGCTGACGTTGAGGTAGGTGTCCTGCTGGCCGGCGAACGATGCGGTGGGCAGGTCCTCCGCCGTGGCCGAGGAACGCACCGCCACCAGCGGGTAGCTGCCCCTTCCCAGCTTCTCATACTCGGCGATGATCTGCTCCTCCAGGTCCTGCGGGATCTTGCCGACCTCGAAAGCGGTGCGGATGTTGGCGGAAGCCTCCTGGACCTTCGCATCGGAAGATACGTCGAGGTTCTCCATGACCGTGGCCAGGAGGTTCCCCAGTCCGTTGCTCTCCAGGAAGTAGTCATAGGATTCCGTGGTCAACACGAACCCAGGAGGGACTTCGAAACCGGCCGAGGTCAGCTCACCGAGGTTGGCTGCCTTACCTCCTGCGATCGGAATATCGTTCACGCCTAGGTCCTTGATGCTCATGATTCTGCTCATTTTCAATCCCCGGAACGTCTCCGTGTTAACCAACATGGAGCATGAGTCGGATAAACTTGTTGTAAATATATGTTGTTGAGTTACATCATGCCAGATGGATGAACCTACGGGCGCTGCGCCCATCTCCCGGCAGCCAGCGCACGGATCGAAAGCCTCGTAGGTCAGCGCCCTGAAAACGGCTCTTTTTGCGAATCTCCCCGGTCAAATCCGCAATCCGCAGGGATTATAAGAAGAATTCGCAGAATGTTGCATCCATTAAACCGGTTTATAAGATAGGGTTAAATATCCTCAATAATACACGGAGCCAAAGCGAGGGTTCTATTTGACAACGAAGGAGATTCGATGGCACGGCAGAGGTGGACAGGGAGTGGTCACCGCGAACGAGATCCTGGCCGGCGCTGCTCTGCTGGAAGGCAGGTACATGAAGGCCTTCCCGGAGTTCGGACCGGAGAGGATGGGGGCACCCATCCGCGCATTTGCCAGGGTGTCCGATGAGCCCATCAAGGTCCACAGTCAGGTCTATTTTCCAGACTATGTGATCGTTCTCGATCCCACTCTGATAAAGAACGTCAATGTCCTTGAGGGCCTCAAGCCCGAAGGGGCCCTGGTGGCCAACTATGCGGAGGGAACGAAGCATCTCAAGGCCGCCCTGGAAACGGACATGAACGTGCGCGCCGTCAACGCGACCCAGATCGCCCTCGAGACGATTGGCCGGCCGATGGCCAACACCGCCATGCTCGGCGCGCTGGTCCGCATATCCAACGTCGTCAAGCTGGAGAGCGTGATGGAGGAGCTGCGGAACAAGCTCGGCGCCAAGCTCCCCGAGAAGGTCGTGGAGAAGAACGTGCTGAGCGTCCAGCGCGCTTACGATGAGGTGGACTGATGAGCACCGCCGAAGATGTTATCATGAAGCCTGGCACCGCCAGGCAGTATCATACCGGGTCCTGGCGTTCCAGGCGCCCTGAGGTCGACAAGGACAAGTGCATCAACTGCCTGTTCTGCTGGATGTTCTGTCCCGACAACTCCATTCTGGTGGAGGGGGGCGAGATGAAGGGCATAAAGTATACTCACTGCAAGGGCTGCGGGATATGCGCCCACCAGTGTCCCAAGGATGCTATCGTCATGGTCGAGGAGGGAGAGCAGTGAAGCGGCTGGCAATGAACGGGGACCAGGCGGTCGCGCTGTCGTGGAAGCAGATCGACCCCGATGTCGTCTCCTCGTATCCGATCACCCCGCAGACCATCATCGTGGAGACGTACGCAGACTACGTTGCCAACGGCGAGGTCGGCACCGAGTACATCTGCAGCGAGTCCGAGCACTCTTCGATGAGCATGTGCATCGGCGCTTCCGCCGCCGGAGCCAGGGCCGCCACCGCCACCGCCTCCGCCGGACTGGCGTACATGTGGGAGATGCTGTACATCGCGGCCTCCATGCGTCTTCCTGTGGTCATGACCGTCGCGAACCGCGCGCTGTCCGGACCGATCAACATCCACTGCGATCACTCCGACGCCATGGGCGCTCGGGACAGCGGCTGGATGCAGATCTACGCGGAGAACGTCCAGGAGGCCTATGACAACTCCATCATGTCCTTCCGCATCGCCGAGGACATGGGCGTCAGGCTGCCGATAATGAACTGCCTGGATGGCTTCATCGTCACCCACGCGATCGAGTCCCTCGCTCCCCTGGAGGACGAGGTGGTCAAGAAGTTCGTGGGCGACTTCAAGCCCATCCATCCGCTCCTGGACGTCAAGTCGCCGCACTCCTTCGGGCCGTTCGACATGCCCGAATACTACTATGAGCACAAGTACGCCCAGCAGATGGCAATGAAGAACGCGCTGGACGTGGTCCGGAAGGTCTCGGAGGAATACGCCGAGATCTCCGGCCGCAAGTACGACCTCCTGGAGTGCTACCGTTGCGAGGACGCCGACTACGTTGCCATCGCGCTAGGCTCCACCGCCGGCACGATGAAGCAAGTGGTCGACGATCTCCGCGCTGAAGGCCACAAGGTCGGCTCGGTCAAGCTGCGCCTGTTCCGTCCGTTCCCCTTCCAGGACGTCGCGAAGGTGCTGAACGGCAAGAAGGGAGTGGCGGTCATGGATCGTGCCATCTCGTTCGGCGCGGCCGGCCCGCTGTTCGCCGACGTGCGCAGCGCCATGTTCGACAACGAGGCCCGCTCCCCCTCCTTCAACTACATCTACGGCCTGGGAGGAAGGGACGTGGGCGTGGAGGACCTGAAGAAGGTGTTCTTCGACATGGAGAACGGAAATGCCGAGACCGTCAACTACCTGGGGGTGAAGCTTTGATCTCTATCAAGGAAATGTCAGAAAAGCCGGTTAGACTGACCGAGGGCCACCGGCTGTGTGCCGGATGCGCCGAGCCCATCGTGGCCAAGCAGGTCATGCTGGCCACCGACAAGCCGGTCGTGGTCGCCAACGCCACCGGTTGCTTCGAGGTCTCCACCTCCGGCTTCCCGCAGTCGGCGTGGGAGGTCCCATGGATCCACACCGCATTCGCCACCACCTCGGCCACCATCTCCGGCGTCGAGTCGGCATACAGGGCGCTGAAGCGCAAGGGCAAGGTGCAGGAGGACATTCGGTTCCTAGCCTTCGGAGGGGACGGGGCGACGTATGACATCGGGCTGCAGTCGCTGTCCGGCGCCATCGAGCGCGGCCATCACTTCATGTACGTGTGCCTGAACAACGAGGCGTACATGAACACCGGCATCCAGCGGTCCAGCGCCACCCAGCTGGGGGCGTCTACCACCACCTGCCCGTCCGGCACCTGCATTGCGGGCAAGCGCGAGATCCCCAAGGACCTCACCAAGATCATCGCCGCCCACAAGCTGCCGTACGCCGCTCAGGCGTCGCCTCACAACTGGAAGGACCTGATCGCCAAGGCGGCCAAGGGATTCGAGGCCAACGGCCCCGCCTTCCTCAATGTCGTCACTCCCTGCCCGCGCGGATGGAGGTACGACAGCCCCAACACCATCGAGATGGCCAAGCTGTCGGTGGAAACTGGCATGTGGCCCCTCTACGAGTACGAGAACGGCAAGTGGTCGCTGACCGGGGAGACCAAGCGTATCGCCGAGGGCAAGATGGAGAGGCGCCCCCTGCAGGACTGGCTGAAGGCCCAGGGTCGGTTCAAGCACCTGCTCGATCCTCAGTGGAAGAGCGTGGTGGACGAGATCCAGGAGAACGTGGACGCCGGCTGGGACGAGCTGCTCCGCCTGACCAAGCAGTAAACATCTTTCCCAACCCCTTCCTTTTTCGTTCTCGTATCGCTTGCGCTTCCGCCATCGTTCATCATCAGCGGCGTCCGGTGTCATTCCTTAATATGCGATAGGTCGTTATGGAAACGGCGTTAATATGGCGTACGAACACCCTAGATGCGACCATTGCGGTGATGTCGGATGCAAGGCCGGCACGCCGGGAAAGTTCAAGTTCTGCCCCACCAACGTTTCCGGGCACGGCAAGGAGGAGATCGCTGAGCGGTACAGCGAACCCATTCTCCAGAAGATGATGACCGTCGCGGCCAAGGTGGAGAGGGGAACGCTTCAGGAAGTCAACGGCGTCCGCACGCCCATCAGGCCGAGGATCTCGGAGATCATGGCCTTCGCCGATGAGATGGGATGGAAGCGCATCGGAGTGGCGTTCTGTCTGGCGGCGAGGGATGAGGCGCTGAGGCTGGTGAAGGTGCTGGAGGCCCGGGATTTTGAGGTTTGCTCGATCATCTGCCGCAACTTTGGCATGACCAAGGGAGAGGTCGGCATACCGGAGGAAGCATGCCTCAAGTCGCCCAGCGAGACGGTGTGCAATCCGATCTACCAGGCCGAACTGCTCAATGAGGCCGGGACCGACATGAACATCGTGGTGGGGCTGTGCGTCGGCCATGACATGCTGTTCAACAAGCACTCCAACGCCTATGTGACGACGCTCATGGTCAAGGACCGCATGACCGCCAACAACACCGTTGGCCCACTGTACTCCAACTTCTTCTCGGAGATCCTGAAGAAGAAGTAGGGACCCTTCCATGGCGCCGCCCAGCGGGGCGGCGCCTCCTTAATCTTTGGAGCATGCGTCACGGCCTCGGACGCATGAGGGGTTACTTATTTCACAGCGCAAGCGTTTCTCGTGATCATGACCATGAGCGTCGAGGACATCGTCCCACCTTCGAACGATAAGTGGCACGCACACGCCGCGAAGCGGTTCGCCAGCCCGTTCACCGGACAGAGGTTCGACCGCATCGACGTCGATGCCATGATGCTGTCGCACGCCGCGGTCATATCCGGATACACGATCAACGATTTCTACACCAAGCCTGAGCTGGGAGCGGCGTGCGTGGCCAACGCCTCGGAGATGTACGACCTCATCCCCATGACCCACTGGTACTTCTCCCTCCCATGGGTGGCGGAGATGGGGGCGGAGGTGGAGTTCCAGCCCTTGCTGCCTCCGGTGGTGAAGAAGCCGAACATCACCGACCTGGAGATGGTCGACAAGCTAGAGGTGCCCGACCTGAAGGAGATGGAGAACGGGTTCACCGGCCAGCTCATGACCCGGGCCCAGGACTACATCCAGAAGGCCACTCCCGACAAGTTCGTTCCCATGACCTATACCTCCGATCTCACCGGCGGGGGAGCGCAGCTGTGCGGCATCGAGAACTTCATCATGTGGACCATGACCGAGCGGGATGCTGCCCACAAGCTCACCGAGAAGTTCACCGAGGTCGCCGTCAACGGCGCGGAGCTCATGGCCAAGCGCTATGGCTCGGCGTTCATCTCCACCGGCTCGGTGCTGGCCAACAATGACATATTCTCCGACACTGACGTCGAGGAGCTCTCGGCGAAGTACCTGCGCAAGTTCGTCGACAGATCGCTGAGGAAGGGCGCAGGGCCGCAGGTGCTATACCACCTGTGCGGGAACCATGAGACGGACTACAAGGTGTTCAAGGACCGGCTGGTGTTCACGCCGTTCACCATCATGCACGCCGGCTACATGGGCCGGGAGGTGTTCCCGTCCGATGTGCTCATCAAGGAGTTCGGGGGCATAGCCACCATCATGGGCTCGGTGGACACCAAGATCATGATCCTTCCCAACCCCAAGCGCGTGTATGAGCAGGCAAAGGAGCAGCTGCTGCGCGGAAGGGACAGCAAGAACGGCTACATCCTGGGGACCGCATGCGAGCTGCCGCCGGACTCATACCCGGCCAACGTCTTCGCCCTGGTGCAGGCGGCCAGGGACTACGGGACGTACGGCTCGTGGTGAGCGCCGGACATAACTGGGGGTGGGAGGAGCGAAGGCCGTCCTGCGGGGCGCGCGGCTTCGCAAGGCGCTCTTCTTCGTCAACCCATTCCGCCCTTGGACCTAGGTGGCGATCGCGGCGCCCGATGCTGTGGTTTCAATAGGGGTGCGCTCCAATCAATAACGGTGCTTCCTCGCTGCCGGCGCTGCAATGCTCTGCTCATCGGCCCCCAGGACGTTCTGGGAGCGCTCTTTCCCTTCATGCTCATAGCCGCCTTGCTGGCCACCGCGTACGCCTACCTGTCCGATGACATCACGCTGCTGGTCATCGGCCTGGCGTCGATCGCGCAGGTCGTCCTGATGATCGGGACACTGGTCGTTCTTTCGCGGATGGCAGGGGTTCGCCTGTCCCCGGCGGGGTTCCATCCGGCCTGCTTCGAGCTGTGCATATTGGACCTGGAATGCGCCGAGATCGACCTCCTGAAGAAGGAGGCGGAGAGCAAGAGGCAGCGCTACGAGCTCCTGGTGGCCCGCCTGGTGGGGAGAGAGCCGCGGCTGGCGGCGGAGTTCAGTCGCAGTCCCGGCCGCGACCTGGACCTACGGGGCCAGCTTGCGGCGCTGAACGAGAGGACGGAGATCGCGGAGAGATACCATCGCCGCCTGGACATCGCGGAGATGGCGATGGCCGCCGGCGAGGTGGGCAGAGCGATCAAGCAGTACGAGGCCATGGGGATCGAGCCGATCGCTCTGGACGATAAAGAAAAAAAGGTACCTCAGGGCCACGGCGGCACGGTCACGGTAAGAACGCGAGAGCGTTAGCCATCGAGCGTCGCTTCGTGGTCCAGGAGCTCCTGCCAGAGCTGGAGCGTCTCCAGCGCCTCCTCCTCATCCATCTTCTCGATGGCGAAGCCGGCGTGCACGACCACCCATTCTCCTGGAATCGATTCTACGAGGGATACGTTCACATGGCGGATCACCCCGCCGAAGTCTACCTCGGCCTGATTACCTTCCACACTGACCACTTTACCAGGAACAGCTAAGCACATGATACCTCACGATGACATGATGCTGAGGATGGCCTCGGCCGGCTGGCCTCCCGAGGCCTTGAGCGCCTTTACCGCCCTCTCCCGGTCGCATCCGGTCTGGCCCATGACCAGCTGGACGTCCTCCTCCGGCACCGACGGCTCGGCCGGCTGGGCGGGGGCGGAGATTTCCTGGCGGTCCCTTATGACCGCTTCCCCGACCACCTGGAACGTCTTCTGGCCCTGCATGTCCATGAGGGTGACCGCAGCGTCGGTGAGCACATACTCCTTGCTCTTGGTGCGGATGATGACCTCTTCCACTCCCTTGAGCTCCTCGGTGGAGATGCCCAGGCGCTTCATGGCCTGTTTCATCTGACGGGGGTTAACTCCTCTCATGCCCGGCATCATGATAACGGATTTTGTGATGGGCGGTGAGTAATTAAAGGTTTTCCGGGAACCTACCGAAGCCCCGGTACCAGTTCAGCGCTTCCTTATGGACAGCACCAGGACCGCGCAGGCCGCGATGGCGCCGACCGCCACGAGGGGAAGCAGGTCGCTGCCCTCTCGCTCGGGGTCGGGGATCACCGCCTCCGCCTCGGCCGGGACGAACGCCACCATCGGGGAGGACCGCTCCCCCTCCACTCCGCCGATCACGGGAGAGATCTCGTATGTGATGTTGACCCCCTGGGGAGGCGTCTCGTCCACGAAGGATGTGCTGTTGGTGATGAACCGTTCTTCCTCCCCCCCGATGGTGCGGTAGATGTAGAACGAGGTCTGCTCGTCCATCGTGCCTGCTATCCGTCCGAGGGCGTCCTCCCTATCGCTGTCTGAGAGGGCGAAGAAGCCGTTATCGGCCAGGATCCTTTGCCCCTCATCCGCGCCCAGCACGTAGCCGATCCATGTGCCGACCGCCCCGTCGGGTTCGCCGTCGGTGACGAGATGGAGCGTCCTCGACAGCGGGTAGGCGGACGAGAACACTGTTTCATCGTCAGCTTCCACGTACCGTCCGCTTTCGGTCGCGGACACGCCGATCACCATGTCCTCGGCGCCCGACGGCAACTTACCGGACAGGAGGAAGCCGATGCCGCCCTCCCTGCTCCTCACCTCGTTCGGAACGTCGGCGTCGTCGTACTGCGACATCACCGCGTAGCGATCGCCGGAGAGGACCATGCTGCTGACCAGGTTATAGGCGTTGGTTCCCCATTGAGCTCCTACGGGCTGCACCGGAACGTCGGGACCGCCGGCATCTGACCAGCTTTCTATGGACCCATTATAGATGCCGCGCAGCTGCTCCATGTTCAGCCCCGGTATGCCCAGGGCCGGGTTGACTACTACCGCCACCGCCTCCGCGCCGACCATGATATCAACTGGCTCCAGCCCCTCGCGTTCGGCCGCCGTCCTCTCCACGGCATCGATGGCGCGTGAGGCCTGAGCGATGTCTGAGCTTCCTGATGTCCAGGACGTGAAGGCGAGCGCGTTGGTGCCGCCGGTAAGCGAGATGTCGAACGACGGATGCTCGGCCATGAACGCCGCGGCCACCGGCCCCATGGATAGATTGGTGGCCGTGCATCCGGACTGCACTATGACGTTGTCAGGGGGAGGAGGCGACCATGTCAGCATCACCTTTCCGTCCTCCACCTCCAGGGCGGCGCCCGACGGCGTGCCCGGATCCCCCATGGCGGTCGTCATCGCGCCCAGGCACAGCAGGGCCGTCAGTACCGCCGCCGTGATCCAGCGGGTCATTCCCAGATTTCCACCTCTAGGAATAACTTGAGCAGTTCGTATAAAAAAGGAAGGACGCCCGCGAGGGCGGTTATCGGCTCACAGCGAACCGAGGTACTTGCTCACTTCCCAGTCGGTGACCATGGTGCGGTATTCGTCCCATTCCTGGCCCTTGATGGTCTGGTAGTGCTCGAAGATATGGTCCCCGAGGGTGTTCTTCACCAGCTCGCTCCTGCTCATGATGGAGAGCGCGTGGCCGAGGTTCTCCGGCAGAGAATGGATGTTGTACCTGGCCCTCTCCTCGGCGTTCATGTGGTAGATGTCCTTCTCCACCGGCTCCGGAGGCATGATGCCCCGCTCTATGCCGTCGATGCCCGCGGCCAGCATGATGGCGAACTGCAGGTACGGGTTCCCGACCGGATCGGGGTTGCGCATCTCGATCCTGGTCCTGATGCCCCGGCCCGCCGGTACGCGGATCAGGGCGGAGCGGTTGCGGTTGGCCCAGGATACGTAGCACGGGGCCTCGTAGCCGGGGACCAGCCGCTTGTACGAGTTCACATGTGAGTTCAGTATGGCGCTGCACTCGTTGGCATGCGCCAGCAGCCCGCCCAGATACTTCATCGCCGTCTCGGAGAGGCCATACTCCCCGTCGGGATCGTCGAAGGCGTTCTTGCCGCTGGCGAGGGCCATTGACTGGTGCACGTGCATTCCGGAACCGGCCATGTTGTGGATCGGCTTGGGCATGAAGCTCGCCCACAGCCCATGCCGCATGGCGATGGTCTTCACGGTCAGTTTGAACGTCATGATGCGGTCGGCCATGGTGAGGGCGGAGCCGTAGCGCATGTCCACTTCGTGCTGGCCATGGCCCACCTCGTGATGGGATGCCTCGCAATCGAAGCCCATCTCGTCGAGGTTGAGGACGATGTCCTTGCGGACCTCCTCGCCACGGTCCAGGGCCATTAGGTCGAAGTAGCCCTCGGTATCGGACGGGATCGCCGTAGGGTTCCCGTTCCCGTCCAGCTTGAACATGTAGAACTCGAACTCCGGCCCCACATTGAAGGTGTAGCCTTTCTCCCTGACCTTATCGACCATCCGCTCCAGCACCAGGCGGGGATCGCCCTTGAACCGGTTCCCGGAGTGATCGAAGATCTGGCACAGCAGCCTGGCCGTCTTGATATGCCCGTTGCACGTCCAGGGATATATCTGGAAGGAGTCCATGATGGGCTGGGCCCGCATGTCCGATTCCTCGATGGTAGCGTATCCCAGGATAGAGGAGCCGTCTATGAAGACCCCTTCGTCAAGGACCTTCTCCAGGTTGGATACTGGGAACGATACCGTCTTCACCGAACCCAGTATGTCGGAGAACTGCACCTCGATGAACTTTACCTCTTGCTCCTTGACCGCACGGAAGATATCCTCCTTGGTCACGCGCTCCTTTGAGGGCATGAAACGGGTTATGTTCGGTGGGATTTAATAGGATTGCTCCGGAGCGAGAAAGCATCGGGCCGGACATTGGCGGCGAAGGCTCGAACGCAAGCCTAGTGCGATAGACACCAACGACCCGCGAGCGTTCCGGCCGGGAAGATTTTACTATGTAGGTGAATATTTAACTATTGTCTAAAATATGCATAAATATAGTTAAGCAGTTGCCCATCAGAGCGTCCGCGCACCGTCGGGCGCTACGCGACGCGCGTGCTGGACCTGGAAGTGGAACACTGCTAAACAATAACGACGACGAGAGGATCGCTAAGCACCTGGGGTCAAGAAGGGGCCCGGACCCCATCATCGCGGTGGGGCCGGACCGCCCGGCCGCCCTGGTGCGGACGACCGTAACCTTCGCGCTCGGCCTGCTCATCGTTCTGATCATCTGGCAGGTATTCGCCTGGGTCTACAACGACGTCCTGGACCGCGCCGTGCTCCGGTTCCCAGCGCCACTGGAGACCTTCGCCATGCTGTGGGACTTCCTGTTCGAGGGCCGGACGCTGCTCGGACATACTATCTATGATCATATCGTGGCCAGCCTGAGCCGGTGGATGGTGGCGTTCGCCCTCGCCACGGTCGTCGGCCTGGCAATGGGCTCCGTTCTCGGATATTCGACCAGGTTATTCCCCATAGGGATCGTTCCCGTGTCGGTGTTCCAGATGATACCCGGCCTTGCTTGGCTACCCATAGCCCTCCTGCTGTTCGGGCTGGGAAGCAACGCGGCAGTGTTCATCATCTTCGCCGTATCGTCGGTGGTCATAACCATCGGGGTGGCCGGCGGCATCCGGAGAGTGCCGCCGGTGGTCATACGCGCGGCCAAGATGATGGGGGCCGACGACCTGACACTGTTCCGCAAGGTCCTGATACCGTATGCCACCGTGGACATCGTCAACGGCCTGAGGGTGGGCATGGGGAGCGCGTGGAGAGTGCTGATAGCAGCCGAGATGGTGGTCGGCACCGGCATTGGGCTTGGTTACGCGATCACCATGACCAAGGACCTCCTCAACTACGTCGGTTCGTTCGCCTGCATCGTCATCATCTGCATCATAGGCCTCCTGCTGGACAAGGTGCTGTTCGCTGAGATCGAGAAGTATGCCCGCCACCGGCTGGGCATGGAAGAGGGATGCTGATGCCCCTCGTCGAGGTGAATGGGGTCACCAAGGCATACTACACCAGCCGCCGCAAGGACCGGGCGAGGATAGTGCTGGATGATGTTACCTTGAGATTCGAGGACAACGAGTTCGTATGCCTCATCGGCCCCAGCGGATGCGGCAAGACGACGCTGCTGAACCTCATGGCCGGGTTCGAACGGCCGACGGCAGGAGAGATACTGTACAAGGGGGAGAAGGTCACGGCGCCCTCGCCGGAGCGGGGCGTGGTGTTCCAGGAGTACAGCCTGTTCCCATGGATGAGCGTGCTCGACAACGTGCGCTTCGCGCTCGGCTCCAAGGACCTGCCGGAGAAGGACAAGGACAACATCGCCCGTAGGGCGCTTGCCATGGTGAACCTGGCCGACTCGGCCGATCAGCGGCCCAACCTGCTGTCGGGAGGGATGAAGCAGAGGGTGGCCGTCGCCAGGCTTCTGGCGATGGACCCCGACCTGTGGCTGATGGACGAACCGTTCTCCAGCCTGGACGAGCAGACCAGGAAGAAGCTGGACAGCGACATACTGAACATATGGCGCGTCAAGAGGAGGACCATCGTGTTCGTGACCCACAGCGTGGATGAGGCACTGCACCTGGCCACCAGGATCATTCTGTTCTCTCAGTCCCCTGGTCAGGTGATCAGGGAATGGAACATCCCGGCGGCCATGTCCCGGGACCCCACTACGTCTGAGATGATCGCGATCAAGAAGGAGATAACGGACGCCATGCCTGCCTGTGCGTGCGCTGACGTCCGGCCTATAGAGATACGGATGTGAAAGCATGGAGAAAAAGACCAAGTTGTTGGCCTTAGGGGCTGTGGTTATCATTATAGCCGCGGCGCTGGGAGCGGCCTATGTGATGGGTGGCGAGGATGACTCGCTCAGCGTGGTGTACCTCAACAAGTCCAGCTACGAGGCGCTGATCGTGGCGGACAAGAAGGGTTTCTTCGACGAGCTGGACTTCGAAGTGACGAAGCACCTGGTCACCGGCAGCGGGCAGGACGCGGTCAACGCCATGATCGCCGGTTCGGCCGACATCGCGGCCACGGGCGAAGGTCCGGCCGTCAATGCGCTGAACAAGTATGGTGATAAGATCGTGGTGCTGTGCAGCTATGACATTAACACCGGCGGACATGTATGGGTCGCCCAGAAAACGCTCATCGGCAACGGCATCGACGTGGATGGAAAAGAGCCCCAGGAGATTGCCGACCAGCTGAAAGGCTCCGAATACAAGGTCGGGGTGATCCAGGGCTCCTCCACCGAAGCGATGTTCAAGCGGTGGTGCGACAATTTCAACGTGACATACAACACCACGGCCGGTTCCGACCTGCAGCTGAAGTACCTGACGGGCAGCACCCTGGTCTCGTCGTTCGCCGCTAAGGAGATCGACATCCTGGCCGGTAGCCAGCCTTACCCGGCCACGGTCATGGAGTCGGCGGGCGGGGTCAAGATCGGCTCCTCCGAGGACATCGGGGTGTACAGCACCTGCGTCCTCGTCACCACCAAGGCCATGTACGATAACAAGACTGAGCAGATGAAGTCCTTCGTGGCCGCCCTGAAGATGTCCACCGACTACATGAACGACGACCGGGAGGAATGTATCGACATCTGCGCGTCCAGCATTGAGTGGTCCAAGGCCGCCCAGGCCGCGTCGTTCGCCGGTTCGACGCCCAAGGTCGCGTTCAACGATACTGTGGTCGACATCATGTATGGCGTCTCGAAGGGCAAGAAGTTCGACGCCACGGTGACGAGGGACATGATCAACAACTCATGCCCCCTGAAGGGCTATATCGACGAACTGTACGCATGAATGTAACAGGTCGATGATGGCCGCCGGGGCGAAAGCGCCTCGTGGCCGGAGGCTCCTTTCCCTCTTTTCCTTTCCGAACGACCCAGCCTCGGTCAGGGCTTGTTAGTTCTGCTCCAGGATGCTTCTGAGCTTCACGATCGCGCTGACCATTACGTCCTCCGCCCTTTCCGAGGTCGGCGCTCCTCCGGTGGCGAAGTGCTTCTTGCCCCCTCCCTTGCCGCCCTGAGGAGCCAAGGCCTCGTTCAGCACCACCCGGCAATCCACATCGAGATCGGGGGAGCAGGCCACCACCAGCATGAGCTTCTCATCGGCGGAGCCGAGGACGCAGGCCGCGTGCTCCGCGGTGAGGCGGGCGGCGGCGTCGAGAAGCACCTTGCGGTCCATGCCGCCGAACAGCCCGGAGTACAGGTCGATCCCGCCGATGTTGGATGGTATCAGCTCGTTCAGCGCCCTCTCCTCGTATGCGCGCAGCTGCTGGGCCTGCTTGTCCCGTCCATGGAGGGCGTTGGAGAGCGCGCTGTCAAGGTCCTGGGGCCTGGACCCGAGCGCCTCGGCGGCGCGGAGGGCAGCAGCGGAAAGGTGCAGCGCGGTCCGTTTGGCCGCCTCTCCGATCTCGAACTCCACCTCGAAGTCGGCGGCCGGCCGGGCGGAGGTGAACTTCGTGACCAGCAGCATGTCCAGCTCCTTCGTGCTGCGGACGTGGACCCCGGCGCAGGCCGCCCGGTCGATGTCCCCGATGCTGACCACCCTGACCTCGTCGCCGTGGATGCGCTCCACCTTGATCCTTGCTTCGGCCAGCGAGGGGTCGTCCTTCGGCACGCTGCGCACCGTCACGGGCAGGTTTTCGTCGATGGCGGAGAGAACGCTCTCCTGCGCCTCGGACACCACGTTCCAGTCCAGAGGCCCCTTGACCATTACGCTCTTCCGCTCCGGGCCGATGGCGATCTTGACCAGCTCCATGTCCGGGCACAGTTCGTGGAGGCGCGAGAACAGCAGATGCTCTCCGGTGTGGCCGCGCATGAGCTCGTAACGCCTCTGCCAATCCACCGTCCCGTGGACCTCGTCCCCTGCCGTGAAGGCGTGGCCGGGAACGCGGTGCAGCACCCTGTCGCCGGAACTCTTGACCTCGGTGACCGGCAACCTTTCCAGCGTCCCGCGGTCGGGCTCCTGTCCTCCCCCGCCGGGATAGAACGCGGTCCGGTCCAGTGCGATCCACTCCCCCTCCGCCGAGACGATCTGCGCGGTGAACTCCTTCAGGTAGGGATCGGAATGATAGAGGCGGACGGTCATGAGGAGGGAACAGGGATTCGGCAAATATAACCTTTCCACGATGCTGGCCTCGGTCATCGGCGAGCGGACGCCCGCGGCGGGCAATCAATATCTATGTGGCGCTGCGTCATTTGTCCCATGTCCTGCTGGAGATGGTTCAACAACATGCTGGAGGAGGCAGGGGTCGAGGTGACCGAGGAGAACCGGGAGCGCATCGATGCGGTCATCCATGATTACATAGAGGAGAGGGCAGCCCACGGCAAGTGCTCCACCATCCCGTCGGAGGCGAGCATCCAGATAACCGGCGATGGCACGCTGAAGGGCGAGCTGTTGGCGCGGCTGAGACAGGCCGCCGAGGTCCCTGTCATAAAAGAGTGAGCTCGTTCCCACGTTCGCCCTCATCGCCATAGGCCTTCGAGATGGTTTATTAATGGGCATGTTGTTTAGACATTTGTCCAGAAGGCACCGAGGCGATACTTATGTTGGATGAGCTCGACAAGCGCATCATAGAGGAGCTGTGCATTTCCAGCCAGGGCTCCTACCGCCAGATCGCGAAGAGGCTGGGGGTCCACCCCACCACTCTGATACAGAGGATCAAGAACCTGGAGGAGCAGGGCATCATCCTGGGCTATCGCGCCAATGTCGACTACCTCAAGCTCGGATATGAGTTCATGGCCCTGGTGCACATCTATGTGGAGGGAGACATACTGGACGTCCAGGGCAAGATCAAGGCCATGGACAGCGTGATCTGCATATTCGACGTCACGGGCGAATGCGACTCCATCGCCTGGGTGGCCTGCAAGGACCGTGACGAGTTCTCCGAGTTGATCAAGCGCATGCTGACGATACATGGGGTGCAGAAGACCAACACCTACGTCGTCCTGAACGTGATCAAGGACCCGTATCAGTTCATCCCGGAGCTCGATATCGGCGGCCCCGCGTGAACCAGGACCGATCTCTGGACCGCGGATGCGACGAGCCTGACCGAATGGTTTATCATAGCGACATTCGTTAGCACGCGAGACCCTGAGCACAGGGAGGAAATATAATGATGAGAACGCACACATGCGGAGAGCTTCGCCCCGACCACCTGGGACAAAAAGTCGTCATCGCAGGTTGGGTAAGGTTCTCCCGCGACCATGGCGGAGTGCTGTTCCTTGACCTCGCGGACGCCTATGGCACCACACAAGCGGTGTTCGATCCAGAGGCCATGAATGACAGCGCGGCCGTCGAGGGCTTGGAGAGTCTGTTCAAGACCTTCGGCCGGGAGTCTGTAATCTCGGTCCATGGCACCGTGCGAAATAGGGTGGAGGGAACGGAGGACGCACGCAACCCCACCGGGCAGGTGGAGGTGTTCATAGAGGGCGCCGAGCTGCTGAACCGCTCCCGGCCGCTGCCGTTCGAGGTGGCCGACCAGAAGGGTTCGATGCTGCCCGGGGAGGACCTCCGGCTGCGCTACCGTTACCTCGATCTTCGCCGGACCGAGATGTCCAACAACCTTCGCTTCCGTCACCGCGTCCTATCCTCCGTCCGCCGCCATCTTGACGGCGAGGGCTTCGTGGAGGTCGAGACGCCGATGCTGACCAGGAGCACGCCCGAAGGCGCGAGGGACTTCCTGGTCCCTTCGCGCATCTCTCCAGGCACCTTCTACGCGTTGCCGCAGTCGCCCCAGCTGTACAAGCAGATGCTGATGGTCGGCGGCCTCGACCGCTACTATCAGGTGGCGCGATGCTTCCGCGACGAGGATTCCCGCTCCGACCGGCAGCCGGAGTTCACCCAGATCGACGTGGAGATGTCGTTCGTGGACGAGAGCGACATCCAGGGCCACATAGAGCACATGCTGGCAAGCATGTGGAAGGACATCTACGGAAAGGAGCTGCCGATCCCGTTCCCCCGCGTGACCTTCTACGACGCGATGCACCGCTACGGCACCGACGCCCCGGACATCCGCTACGGGCTGGAGCTGAACGACGTCACAGACATCGCGGAGCGTTCCAACTATGAGATCTTCAACCGGGTGCTGTCCAAGGGCGGCAAGGTCGTCTGCATGAACGTCAGGGCCGAATACACGCATGCCACTGCGGCCGACGACACCATGGTCGGCCGCAGCGAGGTCGACAGGCTCATCGATTGGGCCAAGTCCCACGGCATGGGCGGTCTGACCTGGATGCGCATGACCGGAGGGGAGCTTGCATCCAACATCGTCAAGTACTTCCCGTCCGACGTCACCGCCGACCTGATCAAGAGGCTGGACGCCCGGGAGGGCGACCTCCTGCTGTTCCTGGCCGGCTCGGAGATCGCCGCCCTTAAGGCGGGCGGGGAGCTTCGCAGGAAGCTCGCCCGGGACCTCCAGCTGCTGGAAGGAAAGGACCACCAGTTCGTTTGGCTGGTCGGCTGTCCGCTGTTCCAGCGCGACCCGCTCACCGGCCAGCTGGAGACGTTCCACCACCCGTTCGTACGCCCCGACGGCTGTCTGGGGGAGGGTGGTGACGACACATGCGCCGGCGGCCGCTCCTACGACCTGGTGTTGAACGGCAGCGAGATCGGCAGCGGGTCGATGCGGTGCCACGACCCCGAGGTGCAGCGGCAGGTGTTCCGCCTGCTGGGCATGAGCGATGAGAAGATCGAGAGCGATTTCGGCTTCTTCCTGGAGGCACTATCTTACGGCGCCCCTCCCCACGGCGGCATCGCCCTGGGAGTGGACCGCCTCATATCTCTCATGCTGGGCTGCGACTCCATCCGCGAGGTCATCGCGTTCCCGAAGAACAAGAAGTTCCAGGGGCTCATGGACCGTTCCCCCGCCCCGGTGGAGGAGTCCAAGCTGGCCGAGCTTCAGCTCCTGTCCTTGGCAGGGGACGAGGACGAGTAGGCGGGTCGCCTCAAACCCTTTTCTCCAGCTCTTTTCTTATCGCCTCGGAGATCTCCTTGGACGCGTAGCGTCCGTGGGTCTCCTTCATGACCTGGCCGATCAGGAAGTTGGCCGCCCGCGGGTTGGAGCGGAAGTCCCTTACGACGTCCGGGTTCGAATCCACGAGACGGGACACCAGCGGCCCGAGGTCTTCCGATGATGAGGGCTCCGCGGCTTCCGATCCCTTGCCTGCCAGGACGGCTATGCGCATCCTGGCCTCGGCGTCGGTGATCGCTCCGCTGCGGACATCGTCGATGATCGGGACGATGGTCTCCTCCAGCCGTCCGCCGTAACGCTCCTGAAGCTCCACCCATTGGGCCGAGATCGCTCCAAGCGTCCAGGTGGTGGCCGTTTCGCTGCCGGCCCGGCGGGCCAGCGCCTCGAACATGTCGGCAAGCTCCCAGGAGGTCAGGACGATCTGCCTCGCCGATGTCGGAGCGAGGCCGTACTCGGCCTCAAGCCGCGCGGCGCGGGCCAGGGGCGTCTCCGGAAGCTTCATGGCGCGGGCCATCGGCCCTATGGTGAAGGTGCCGAGGTCCGGCTCTCCGATGTAGCCGTAATCCTCCTCGAACTCCTTCTCCCTGGACGGCAGCGTGGTGCCCCGCTCCTCATCGAAGCGGCGCGTCTCCCGGCTGATCTTCTTTCCGGCGGCGAGCAGCTTGCTCTGCCTCTTGGCCTCGAACTTCAAGCCCTTCTCGATGCTCTTCAGTCCGTTGATGTTCTTGATCTCCACGCGCTCCTCGCCCACCGAGATGTTGGCGTCCGCCCTCACCGTGGTCTCGTCGTTGGGGGACAGCCCGATGAGGCGGCGAAGCTCGATGAGCAGGTCGGTCAGGAACGCTCTCGCTTCCTCTGGAGAGGTAAGGTCTGGCGCGGTCACGATCTCCACCAGGGGAACGCCGGAACGGTTGTAGTCGACCAGCGCGACCTCCTCACCGGAGCGTCCGGCGCGCTTGATGCGGCCCGGGTCCTCCTCGATGTGGACCCTCCATATGCCTATCCTCCGCCCTCCGATGGTGAAGAAGCCGTCCTTTCCCAGCGGGGTCTCGTACTGCGTGATCTGGAAGTTCTTGACCAGGTCAGGGTAGAAGTAGGTCTTGCGGGAGAACCAAACCTTCTCGTTGATGTCGCAGTTCAGGAACTTGGCGATGGACACGCCCATCTCCAGCGCCTTGCGGTTCAGCCTCGGCCTGGAGCCGGGGAACCCGAGGCATATCGGGCATACCGATGAGTTCACCTCGTCGCCCGACGTGGAGCAGGAGCAGAACAGCTTGCTGCGCGTAGGCAGCTGGACGTGGACCTCCAGGCCGATCCTCATGCTCTCCCCTCCGGCCGGCGGTATTCGAACCCGTTCTCCCATCGTTCGGCCAGGGAGAGCAGGCGCCCTTCCTCCCAGCGGGGGGCCACCAGCTGCATGCCTGCCGGGAGGCCGTCGATGTACGCGCACGGGATGGAGATGTGCGGCAGCCCGGCCAGGTTCGGCGGGCCGGTGAGGAAGTCGGCCTGGTACGTTTCCAGCGCCGACATGCTCTCTATCTCGTCGAACCGAGGCGCCACGAACGGCATGGTCGGCGTCAGGACCGCATCGACGGAGCGGAACTGCTCCTCGTATTCGCGTATGATCAGCTCGCGGACCTGCAGCGCCTTGATGTAGTAGCGGTCGCGGAAGCCCACCATGCGGCAGAACGTTCCGAGCAGTATGCGCCGCTTGGCCTCCCTTCCGAGGCCTCTGGAGCGCACGCGCGAGAAGAACTCGTTGAAGCTCTGATCGGTCTCCTGTTCGATGTCCCCGTACCGCATGCCGCAGTAACGGGCGAGGTTGGTGGACGCTTCCGCGGTCGCCAGGATGTAATACGCCGACAGAGCGAACCGTAGCGCCGGCATGGCGCCCCTTCGCACCTCCACCCCCATCCGCTCCAGCCTTGCCACCGCGTCCTCGAACGCGGCCCGCATGCTGCCCGACAGCCCGGTCAATGCCTCCTCCGGCACCGCGACGGAGCGTATCTGTCCGCTCATGTCGAGGGGCGGCTGGACCTGGCTGGTGGGATCGAGCGGGTCCGGGCCGCTGATGGCCGGAAGGTACCGCCGTATCATGCCGGACGAAGCGCTCAGCAGCCCTATCTTGTCGAGGGAGTTGCCGTAATCGATGAGGCCCCACCGCGAGACCCGCCCGTAGGTGGGCGTCAGGCCGACGACGCCGCAGAAGCTGGCCGGACAAGAGATGGAGCCGCCGGTCGACACCCCTACCGCGAGGTGCCCCTCCAGCATGCTGGCCGCGGCCGCCGCTCCTCCCGAGCTCCCCCCGCAGCTGCGCGCTGCATCGTACGGGTTGCGCGGCACCCCCGTGGCCGAGTTGGTGCTGAAGGAGCCGAACCCGAACTCGTCCATGTTGGTCTTCCCGATCAGCAGCCCGCCCGCTTGCCGCAGCCTCGCGACCGCCGTGGCATCGAAAGGAGGACGATATCCTTCCAGGATGCGGCTTCCGGCCCGGGCCTGGAAGTCGGAGGTGCACAGATTGTCCTTGGCGGAGAAGTGGAAGGCGTGCTCGACTTCATAGGCGAGAGGGTCTTCAAGCCGCTCAGCGAAGATGCGGTGCCTCTCATCCGCGTCCCGTACCGCCGCCAGCAGGTCCATGACGCTCATGCCAGGCGGGGCCCCCTCACCCATCCGTCCGCGGTCCTCATCTCCCTTCGCAGGCGGCCGGGGTCCGGGTAGGCCATCACCTCATCGTCCCTGAGCCGGTCCTCCACTGGCACGGGGTCCAGATCGAAGTCCTCTCCGGTCGGTGCTTCGTCGAGGACGGCGAACGCGGACAGGATGTCCTCCAGATCGGCGGCGTATATGCTAACCTCGTCATCTGTGAGGTCCAACCTCGACACCTTGGCGACCCTGCGGACAGTTCCCTCGTCCATGTAATGCCTCGGATAAACGCCCGATTATTATGGCCTGGCTATTTATTGCTTTGCCGATTCTCACCACGCCCTCGGCCGGATGGCCCCCGGGCAATAAGAAAACTTTTTGTAATCCACCGGGTTACATTCTCCGAGGTGCTCTGATGGAGGAAACCGAAAAGCTGATGAAGCAGGCATACCAGGCGCTGGCCGATGGAGACTATCCCAAGGCCCTGTCCAGGTTCGAGAAGGTCACCAAGACGGAGCCGTCCAATCCCGAGGGATGGTACGGCAAGGCGGAAGCAGGAGTGCTGGTCCCCAAGGTGAAGACCGAGGACATCCTTGAGGCGTACAAGAAGGCCGCCGAGCTGGACCCCAAGAATCCCATGTACCACAGTTCCATAGGCTCCTTCTGCGTGGAGGCCGGCCTGTTCAACGACGCTGAGGCCGCCTATAAGAAGGCCGCCGAGCTGGACCCCGACAATGCTCCCTACTACTACTCGGAGTTCGGGGTGGAGTATTTCCGCCGCGCCCCCGTGGTCATGGAGGCGTACATGGACGACAAGGGCGAGGAGATGGTGATGAAGAAATCGCTGAAGTATCTGCTCCTGGCTGTCGGCCTGGACGAGGAAGGCGCCCTGGAACTCCTGCAGCGGAAGTAAGCATCCTCAAAGCAGGCCGAGCTCCTCCAGCCCCTCGATCACGCCCTCGGCGTGCTCTTTCCGGCTGACGTAGCTGGCCGCGGCCTTGGCGGCGGGCGATGCGTTCGCCACCGCCACCGAGGCAGCGCATCGGCGGAACATGCTGGTGTCGTTGTCGGAGTCGCCGAACGCGGCCATCTCGCCGGCGCCCAGGCCGAGGATCGCCGCCATCCTTCCCACTCCCGCTCCTTTTCCGTGGCCCACGTTCATTATGTGTATGGCGAAGCCGGTTCGTTCTATCGTCAGCTCCCATCCTTCCAGCAGCTCTCTCATCCGCTCCAGGTCGGCCGAATTATCGACGGCGACCTCGGTGCGCCGCCATCGGTTGGTGAAGAGCTCCTTCACTTCCATTTCTTCCTGGAGCCTATGCAGCGCCTTCCGAGGCAGCTCCATGTCGAACAGTTCGATCACTTCGGTGCCGTGACACACGATCCCGCCGTTCTCGGCGACGACCGGCCCGTCCAACCCTATGTACGTGGACAGCGCATAGGCGATCGGCAGCACGTTGCCGGACACCAGGCACACGATCGTTCCGCGGTCCTGGACGCGGCGGAGCGCCTCCATCCCCCGCGTGCTGAGCACCCTGTTGCGGTCGGTCAGGGTGCCGTCGATGTCCACCGCGATCGCCTTGATGTCCATGTCTGGTCAGTAGGGCCCGGGGAGATAAATCACTATCCGGAAGCACGTCCGGCCGGAGGTGCCGATAGCTGGACCGCTTTCGAGGTGACGCATCGCATCAATAATCAAATTATATAATGCGTAGACGATACCCTAGCGATGGGAGTGGGAGAGGACGCGATATGCTGATTGCAGTCATGCCACTGCCGCGCGCAATGATTAAATCCAGCATGGTGCCACAGCAGGGTGGGAGGAAAGGCCGCCGAACGATCCATCGGATGGCCATAGGCCATCGCTACATCCAGTGAGCGAAATCACGGAGCATCCGAAAATGATCAGCACCGAGCGCAGAAAGAACGGGAAGGGCGGACCGGCCGATGATGAGGTAAAGGTCCTCCTGGTAGAGGACAATCCAGGCGATGTCGGGCTGATGAGGGCGAACCTTGAGGACTCCCAGAACCTGAAATCGGCGATATTGAGCGCCGATCGCCTGCAGAAGGCGGTGGAGATGGTCCCGGCCGTGCTGCCAGACATCATACTCCTCGACCTTGGCCTGCCGGATTCGTCCGGCCTCGATACCGTGGAGGGAATGATCAAGGCAGCGGGATCGATCCCCATCATCGTTCTGACAGGCTACTCCGATGAGAACCTGGGCATGGAGGCGGTGAGGAAGGGAGCGCAGGACTACCTGGTGAAGGGAAAGGTGGACACCGCCACCCTGGAGCGCACGATACGTTACTCGATACAGAGGCGCAAGGCGCTGGAGGAGCTTCGGGAGAGCAATCAGCGATACCACAGCCTCTTCAACGATAACCATGCCGTCATGCTGATGATCGATCCGGTGCACGGGGACATCGTCGACGTGAACGAGGCGGCGGTGGACTTCTACAGCTATCCGAGGGAGCGGTTCACCACCCTCAACATCACCGACCTGGTGTCCCTTCCATCCGCTCAGGTGTTCGAGGTATTGGGCAGGGCGGCCTCCAAGGACCAGCAGCACTCGTTCCTCCAGCACCTGCTCTCCGACGGCTCGGCCCGCGACGTCGAGGTGTTCAGCGGCCCTATCAACATCCATGGCAGGGTGATACTCTATGCCATCGTCCACGACATCACTGAACGTAAGAGGGCCGAGGAGGCAAGGGAACGACTGACCCTGGAGCTCGCCCAGCAACATGATCTGCTGCAGGCGGTCATCGACAACTCCACCTACGGCATCATGGTGGTGAGCCGGTCGGACCTGGTGGCGAGGCTGTCCAACACCGCGATGCTCGGCATCCTGGGGACGACCTCGGAGGGAACGGTCGGCCGTCCGCTCACTGAGCTGCCCTTCCTGAGCAAGGGGGAAGGTCCCTGCCTGCTCGATCTGGTGGAGAGGGCCATAAAAGGCGACGTGACGGTGATCGAGAAGGAATTGGACGCCACCCACATGGTCGGCGGGAAACTGACGTTCTGGCAGGTCGCGGCGATACCGCTTCCCGGCCCGGTGGACACCGGAAACATCCTGCTAATGGTCCAGGACGTGACCGAGTCGGTCATGGGGAGGCGGAGGATAGAAGAGCTGGCGGCCCGTGCGGATTCCGAGCGCAGGAGGCTGCAGACGATCCTGGACAACCTACCGGTGGGCGTCATAGTCGCCGACCGGGCGGGGAAGGTCCAGCAGCGCAACAACATCGTGGACATCATCTGGGGAGGGCGCACGTCACACAACAAAGCGGTCGGCGATCTCAGAGAGTCGAGAGGATGGTGGGCCGACACCGGCATGACGGTGCGATCGGGGGAATGGCCCCTTTCCCGGGCCGTGAAATCCGGCGACACCGTGGTGGGGGGAGTGATCGACATCCAGCGCCTGGATGGGACCAGGGGGACCATCATATCATCGGCCGCTCCCATCCGCGACGCCGATGGCAAGATCATCGGAGGCGTGGAGGTCGTTCAGGACATCACCAGGCAGAGGAAGCTGGAGCACGATGCCATCGAGGCGAAGGAGCAGGCCGAGCTGTACATCGACCTGCTGTCCCATGACATCAGCAATATGAACGCCTCCATCAAAGGCTACCTGGAACTTGCGTTGGAGAAGATGGACATCGAGGAGAAGAACAAGCAATATTTCACCAAGCCGATGGACATCATCGAGACCAGCAACCGGCTGATCGAGAACGTTCGGAAGATCCAGCAGGTGGAGGGCCATGAGGCCAAGCACGGCATGATCGACATCGGCTGGCTGCTGGAGGACGTTCGCGCGGAGGCGGAGAAGTTCCCTGGCCGCGAGGTCAGGATCAGCTACAAGACCACCATCAAGAAGTTTGTCATCGCCAGCGAACTGCTGAGGGACGTGTTCGACAACCTCATAACCAACGCCATCAAACATTCCACCGGTCCGGTGGAGATCTCCATATTCCTGGCCAAGATGTTCGAGAACGGTAGGGAGTACTACAAGGTGTCGGTGGAGGACGACGGCCCCGGCATCCCAGACGAAATGAAGAGCAAGCTGTTCCAGCGCAAGCAGAGAGGACGGTCGAAGACCGCCGGCAGCGGCCTGGGCCTGTTCCTGGTGAGGAAGCTGGTGGAGGACTTCCAGGGCAGGGTGTGGGTGGAGGACCGTGTTCCGGGGGACCACACCCGGGGGGCGAAGTTCGTGGTCCTGTTGCCCGCGGTCACGGTCGACGGCCGCGGGCAGGTGGCACTTTAAGCCGGCTCACGCGCCGGAGCGTATGTCGCCCAGCGTGGTCACGCGCTCGGCGAAGGCATTGTGCTTGTGGATGGACTCCTCGCTCTCGCTGCGCGCGGTGACGAGTGTTTCGTCCGGAAGGTCAGGATACCGCTCCAGCACCTTCGCCAGGATGGTGCGGACCACGTCCTCCACGAACTTGGGCTCGCGGTGGGCTTGCAACACCACCTTGGCCTCGTCGCTCCTCTTCAGCACCTCATAGGTGGGGCTGCTGAACGATGCCTCCACGATCTCGATCAGGTCGTTGGCCTCGACATCGAGGCTCTCCGGGACCTCCATCAGGACGGAGGATATGTTACGCTGATTGTGAGATATGACCGGAAGGCTGTCGTCCATGGTGACGTTGGTACCGTACTGCTCCCTGACGGTCTCCATGGCGCAGGGGCAGGCGGTCATGCCGATGACCTCGACCCCGATCATCTTCTTGAGGACATCGGAGTTGCGGCTCACCGCCTGGGCCATGATCTTGAACGCCTCCAGGTTGGTCTTGCCGCTGGGGCCGGGGCGCTCCATGAAATAGTCGGCGGTCACGCGCACCTCGGCGTAGGTGCAATACTCGTGCTTCTCCCGCAGTGAGCGGCACAGCTCGGCCGCGAAGACCTCGATGCCGGGGATGCCGGAACGCAATCCTTCCTCCACTGCCTCGTTGATCGCCTCGAGGTTCCTCGACAGGTGAGAGCCCTTCTGGGTGGACGGAAGGTCCACGTACACATCGATGGTGCAGAAGAGCGTGTTAATCGTATCTCCTCTTACCACCTTTACCGGTTTCTTGACACTCGTAACGCCGACCCGGGTCAACATGAACCCCTTGGTCAGGCGACGGTTCTGAACGTCAGCTGCAGCCTGCATGTCCATCACTTTGATATCGGCCATCCAAAATCCTCCTCCTGAATAAAGATATTTTGACACTACCACGATTTAAATCGTGGGATTCGAGGTCACCGTCGTTCACGGCGTTGCCTCCCGAGGGGTATCAATGCGCCCTTCACATACATCTCTGTCTGCATGCGATCGACCAACGCTTTCCTCGATCGAGGGGCGCAACGCGATATTGAACGACGCGTTGACGTCGGCATGGTCAACGTGCCCGCACGAGCACGTGAAGTCCTTGCCGTTCCTGGCGCCTAAGAGACCGCATCTTGAGCATTCCTGGCTCGTGTACTGCGGTGCGACGTAGGCGACCGATACTCCATTCAGCTTGGCCTTGTACTCTATCATCTGTTGCAGCTGAAAGAACGACCAACTGTTAAGAGAGTAGCGGAACGACACGGCTTGCTTGCGGTTATTCCGTATTCCGTCCAGTTGTTCCATTTTTATGCCGCAAGCGTTCTGGACAGCGATATCAACTATCTTCTTCGACACCTTATGATTGGTGTCTCTGACCATCTGGCTCTCACGTTGTTTTATCTTCTTGACCTCCTTGTATCTACATTGTTTCTGCAATCTCCTCCTCATTTCCTTGTATTTTTCATGAACATGCTGGCATTGTTTTCCAAGCTTCCAGACCTTGCCGGTCGCAGGGTTAGCGGCAACGGCGATGTGGCCGGTAGTATTGCGGTCGATGCCGATGAAGCTCTGTACGCTCATCAATGGCGGTTCGGGAACGGTCATGGTGATAAAGGCGTACTCGCCGTTCAGTTCCATTTGGTTTATCTTTTCGAATGATAGTAAATAGCTAGCGTCCATTGCCAGCTTGAGACACGGCACTCTGATGATGCGAGTCTCTGAATCATACTTGATCCCTTGACCCGGAACTATCAGAACGATGTTCTTTACGGCCCTTATACTCCGATTGTTGCCATACTTCCTGAGAATCTGATTGGCTATAATCGATTTAAGACCGAAGTGTCTTACGTCGGCCGAGCTGCGGGAACGGTGCTCGACGGCGTACTCGGCTACCTGTCTGGCCTTCGCCAGCTCAATGCTGAGATCTCTGTTATGCTTGAGCTTGACGGTCAGGAGCATCCGAACGCTTGACAGAGTACTATATTAAACGTGTTGCGGGGAGGTCACCGAACGTACTCATGTCGTGACCATCCCGCGATCGTAATAGTGTGTTCTCTCGCCTACGTTCGATAAACATCATTCATAGCTCGATAAGCTCATACTTCCTGGAACCCAGGCCAAGCTCTTCCGCGTACCGCAGCTGGGCGGTCCAATCGACATCGACCAGCGCCCTGATCTTGTCCTCTCCCGGAGCGAGGTGGTGCGAGAGCTGCGTTCCCTCCAGCCCCCCGGCCCGGTTGACCAGGTCGGCCGCGGCCTGGTCGATGGCCACCGGGTCCAGCGATGCCAGGATGCCGATGTCCGGCACCACCGGCAGGTCCGACCATCCGGGGCAGTCGCAGTGCGGCGTGACGTCGACGACAAATGTCATGTACCCCACCCGGCCCTTCTTGCCCTCCAGGATGCCGTAGCAGTACTCCACGATTTTCTCCTGGATGTCGATCAGGCTCTGGGGGTCCTGAGGGCCGATGGCATCGCAGGGGCAGGCCACCCAGCACTCCCCGCAGCCGGTGCAGCGTTCGGTGTCTATAACGGCCTTCTTATCCACGTCGATGGCCGACTGCGGACAGGATTGGGCGCAGATGCCGCATCCGGTGCAACGGTCCTCATCGACCGCCGGATGGGCCAGCTTGTGCATCTCCAGCTTGCCGGCCCTGGAGCCGAAGCCCATGCCCAGGTTCTTGAGGGCGCCCCCGAAGCCGGTCATGGCATGGCCCTTGAAATGCGACACCACGAGGATGGAGGAGGCGTGGTGCGCGGCCGCCCCGAACTTGACCGTTCGGCAGTGCTTGAGGTCGACCTCCACCTCCACCTCGTCCTTGCCCAGCAGCCCGTCGGCGATGATGGCCGGGGCGTCGATGACGGGGTACGTGTAGCCGTGGCGGACCGCCGCGATCAGATGGTCCACAGCATTGCTCCTCCCTCCCAGATAGAGGGTGTTGGAGTCGGTGAGGAACGGCTTTCCTCCTCCCTGGCGGATCATGTCGACCACCGCGCCGACGAACTGGGGGCGCAGGAAGGTGGTGCTGCCCGGCTCGCCGAAGTGGGTCTTCACCGCCACCAGGTCCTCATTTCCGAAAGTGCTGCCAAGCCCGGCCTCTTCGAACAGTCTTCGAATCTTGGATGGAACGTTCTGCGACTGCCTGTCAGCCCGCAGGCCCGCAAAGTATACCTTGGACATGTTATCGTTCTGGTAGTGCGGCGATGGCTGATGAACCTTGCTAACCCACTCCTTTCGATACCACGATACTCATAAATATGTCAAGCAAAATCGAGCGGCAATGATCTGCGGAGCGGATGAGGCGGGGCGAGGTCCCGTTCTCGGTCCCTTGGTCGTCGCGGCAGTGATGGTCGAGGATGACCTCTCTCTCCGACAGCTCAGGGTGAAGGATTCCAAGCTGCTTACCTCGGCCAGGAGGGAGGAGCTCTACGATGGGATCATGGCCGTCGCCCGGGTCGAGGTGTCGGTAGCATCGCCGGAGGAGATCGATGCCCGGGGAGAAGGGTCCCTGAACGAACTGGAGGTGCAGCACTTCGCGGCTGTCATCGATCGGCTCGCTCCCCATAAGGTGTTCGTCGACGCGGCCGACGTGGTGGCGGAAAGGTTCGGCCAAAACATCCTTTCCCTGCTCCGATGCCAGCCTGACATGGTCAGCTGCCACCGGGCCGATTCCCTGTATCCAGTGGTCTCAGCGGCGTCCATCGTCGCCAAGGTGGTGCGGGACCGGGCGGTGCGCTCCATAGGGGAGGAGCTGGGGGAAAACATCGGCTCCGGGTATCCCACCGATCCCGCGACCATGGCCTTCCTGGAGCGCTGGACCAGAACGAACGGCGACCTTCCGCCATACACCCGCCGGTCGTGGGCGACCGCCAAGAAAATGTATTCGATATGCAAGATGTCAAATCTAGACGAATGGATGGAATGACCATGACTGTTGAACCTCTCCTGCGGGACCTGATAGAAAAATTCAATGAAAAATCCGACAACGACAAAGCGCTCCGTGCTGAGCTGGAGGGCATGGACAAGAAGGTCATGCTGGACCTCGGCAGTGAGGTGTACAATTTTCATCTGCACGATCGCAAGGCCCAGGACTTCAAGGAGGGCCGATTGGAGAACGCCGACCTGACCATGACGTCCGACCCGGAGACCATCCAGGGGATCATCGAAGGGAAGATCAAGCCCATGAAGGCCTTCGCCCTGAGAAAGGTTCGGATAAAGGGAGATCTCAACGACGTGCTGCGCCTGAGGAAGCTGTTCTGAACGCCATCATCCTGGGCTGATGGCGGCTTCGGACCTCGAGGCCTTCAACACCGGCCTTCTCCGAGGCCGCTCAGTGCATCCTCTTTCTCAGAAGATAGGTCTCGGCAAGTTTCCGCTGGGAGCTCTGAAGCGTCTCGTACAGCGTCGACTGGCTGATGCCTATCCTTTTGGCCAGCTCCCTTCCCGTTACCCGGCGCGGATAGTCATAATAACCCATCTCCAGCGCCTTTTCCATCACCCGCTCCTGCCGTTTGGTCAGGATATTGAAGTCGTTTATCTGGCGCTTCCTTCGCAGGCTGACAACGCAGCCCGCCTCCTTCAGGTCGCTGACCAGCCCCCGCAGGTCCGCCTCGTCGGCGGCCATGAGACGCCACTCCACCGCCCCCTGCGTGAGCGTCCTCGCCCCTATGACGTAGATGTTGGTCCTCTGCAGTGCCTTGCCCATCATCCACCTGGTGACCGTGATGTTGCCGAGGATGGCGTCCTCGCTCTCCTCGGAGATGATGAGCTCGGTGGTGTCAGGGTGGCGCGCGATCTCCTCCAGGACCGCCTCCTTGGTGGTCCCCTCCAGCCGGAACTCCACCAGGCTGCTTATGGTGCCGTCCTGCCCCATCGCGCTCTCGACGATGCGGATGGGCACCTTCAGCTTCTTCGAGATGTCGATGGCCCAGCTCTCCAGGGGCTTCACCACTATGGTCGATTCCAGCACGTCAACGCACCTGCGAGGTCATGCAGTTATCATCCCTTACAGCTTTGAAAGTTTGTTGGCATGGAGAATTATTGCGATAAACGGTTTGAAGGGCGGGGTCGGCCCCGCCCCATGCCTTCTGTTGCATCAGGCATTCTCGCCGTCAGCGCCAGCCTTGCCCGCCGCGATCCAGGAGTCGACCTTGTCACGGTTGGCGTCGATCCACTTCTGGGCCGCCCCCTTCTCGTCCATGTCGTTAGCGAAGATGTCCGCCATGACCGACTGGCAGTCATCCTGGGTCCAGTTGAATGCCGAGATGATGGCGTACGCTCCGGGGTTGTCCTCGGCGAAGCCGGTGCGGGCCACCGTTTCTACGACCTCCGCGCCGCCGTAGACCTCCTCGGGGTCATCCAGGTACGCCATGTCCCACTCGGAGAACGCCCAGTGAGGAGACCACAGCGTCACCGCGATCCACTCCTCGGCCGCATAGGCGCTCTTCAGCTCGGCGAGCATTCCGCCGCTGCTGCTGGTCTGCACCGTGAACCCGTCGAGAGCGTACTCGTCGACGGCCCTCTCGGTGGCCATGACGACGCCGGCGCCCGGCTCGATGCCGACGATGCGGCTGTCGAACTCGGCGGCGTGGTCCCTCAGGTCAGCTATGGTGTGCACTCCGGCATCATAGACGTACTTCGGGACCGCCATGCCGATCTTGCAGCCCTCCAGGTTCACGCCGGCCCGATCGAGCTTGTCGCTATACTTCTCCAGGTAGCTGGCATGGGTGACCGGCAGCCAAGCGGACGTCGTGAAGTCCAGGCCTCCCTGGGACAGCCCCTGGTATAGAGGTCCGGCGTCCGTCGAGACCATCTTGACGTCGTAGCCCGCTTCCTCGAGCACGAGGGTCAGGACGTTAGTGCTGGCGACCTCGCCATCCCAAGTCACATATCCGAACTGCAGTTCCTTGTCCTGGGCCTCACCGCTGCCGGTGAGGCCAACAGCCGCAACGACGACCACGATCACCACGATCGCCGCCACCGCTGCGAGTATCTTCTTGTTCTTTACCATATAAATTCCTCTTACATGTTCCGGAGCGGCCGTCTGCGGCCGCTCCTTCACCTTGATGGCCGTCCGCCTCCGATGTTCTGGGATATCCTGTCCAGGATGACCGCGATGATCACGATGGCCAGTCCGGCCTCGAACCCCATCGCCACGTCGATCCTCTGGATCGACACCAGGACGTTGTAGCCCAGCCCCCGCGCCCCGATCATGGAGGCGATGACCACCATGGACAGGGACAGCATGACGCACTGATTGATGCCCGCCCGGATGGTGGGCATCGCCACCGGCAGCTGCACGTAGGACAGCTTCTGCAGCTTCGAGCTGCCGAACGAGTCGGCGACCTCGTTGAGCTCCTTGGGCACCTGCTTTATCCCCAGGCTGGTCAGGCGCACCACCGGGGGGATGGCGAATACCACCGTGGCGATCATTCCGGGCACGTTGCCGAGGCCGAAGAAGATGACCACCGGGATCAGGTAGACGAAGGACGGCATGGTCTGCATGAAGTCCAGGAACACCTTGGTGACCGCCTCCACCCGCTCATTGCGGGCTGACATGATGCCCAGCGGTATGCCGAGCAGGACAGCGGTGCCGGCAGCCACCAGCACCAGGGAGAGGGTCTCCATGGACTGCCCCCACAATCCCATGTTGTCGATGAGCAGCAGCCCGATCGCCACGCCCAATGTCAGTAGCAACTTTCTGGTCAGCAGAATGGTGATCGCTGCGACGACTATGATGAACAGCAGGGCGGGAAAGGCTTCCAAGATCCCTGCGACCGTTTTGAGCAGCCAGTCCAGGAAATCGGAGATGATGCCGAGCAGAAAGCTCAGATTGAGAGCTATCCAGTCGACCAGCGTCTCGGCCCACTCGCCCAGCGGGATGCCCCCGCTCATGCCGGCACCTCCTCCGGCGTGTTGCCGTTGGCGGGCCGGACCTTGTCCATGACCGAGCCAGGATAGATCACGCCCATCAGCATGCCACCGTCATCGAGCACCGGTATGGGGTAGTCGGTCTCCACCAGGATGGTGATCAGGTCCTCCACCATGGTCCCCGGCGTTACTGTCAGGACATCCGCCCTGACCGCTTCGGATAGAGGAGAGGACCGCTCCAGCGCCTTGAGCAGGTCCTCTGCCTTTACCAGGCCGATGAAGCGTTTGTCCTTCTCCACCACGAATCCCGTGACCTGGTCAGAGTCGTCCAGCATCCTCAGGGCGGTGCGGGGTCCGGTCCTCAGGGGGATCACCACTTCTGGCTTCCTCATCAGGCTCTCGCATGTCATGACCTTGGAGCGGTCGATGCCGTTCAGGAAGCTGGCCACGTAGTCGTCGGCCGGATTGGTCAGGATCTCCTCGGGAGTGCCGACCTGTACGATCTGTCCGTCCTTCATGATGGCTATGCGGTCGCCGAGCCTCAACGCCTCATCCAGATCATGGGTCACGAACACTATGGTCTTTCCAAGCTTGTCGTGGAGGTCCAGGAGTTCGTCCTGCATGCTCCTCCGGATGAGCGGGTCCAGCGCACTGAATGCCTCGTCCATCAGGAGGATCCCGGGATCGTTGGCGAGCGCCCGGGCCAGGCCGACCCTCTGCTTCATCCCACCGCTTAGCTGGGATGGCAATGATGACTCGTAGCCCTTCAGGCCTACCAGCTCGATCATGCTCATCGCCTTGGCATGCCTCTGTTCGAGCGGCATGCCCCTGACCTCGAGCCCATAGGCGACATTGTCCAGGATGGTCCGGTGGGGCAGAAGGCCAAAGTTCTGGAACACCATCCCCAGGTGAAGCCGGCGGAAGTTGAGCAGCCCCCTGTCATCTAGCTTCCTTATGTCGACGCCGTTGACGAGGATGCTTCCGGCGGTAGGCTCCACGAGCCGGTTGAGACACCTCAGCATAGTGGATTTTCCGGAGCCGGACAGCCCCATCACTACGAATATCTCACCCTCGCGAACGTCCAGGTCGATATCCTTCAGCCCTACCACCGAACCGGTCCGCTCCAGCACCTGTTGTTTGCTCGCCCCGCCCTCCTGCAGCTTGATGGCCGCCTGGGGCTTGGGCCCGAATATCTTGGTCAGTCCTCTTATCGAGATCACGTTCTCGGGGGGCGCGCCTTCCGGGTTCGCATCGTTCATGAGCTTCGAAGGACCATCGGCCCCCGCGCCGGGCTGGCCAGCATATGCCGAGACCTGAAGTTCCCGCCCCCACCTTCTTACCGGCAAGAAAAGGCTGTCCAAATGGTCGGATAGGCCGGACTCGATGCGAGCGAGCGTGTCCTTAGCTGCGCTGATGTTGAATAGCATGTTCTGTTCTCCATTGCGTTCTCTGGGCGCACCGTCAGGAACAGCATGACCAGTTATCGGCGCCCGATGTACGTCCGTTCGAAAACAAACAGAACGCTAAGTTTCAATTACGGTATCTATTAAGTAGATTTACCCGAAACTTTTTTCTAAAAATGAGGATATTTTATATGACAATTATATTCATCAAACACTAAGCAACTTCATCTGGCTCCTGCAGTAGTAGCATCCTCGCGGCAATTCTTATCTGAACAGCCGGAGGAACCGATCATGCTCGTATAAGCATGCGCCAGGGATATTGGCTCTCGGAAGCTTTATTAAGGCAATCGCATTAGTGGTGCTTACATAGCGGGGTGGGGTAGCCAGGACATCCCGTCGGGCTCATAACCCGGAGACCGGTCGTTCAAATCGACCCCCCGCTACTCTTTTATTCTTCTATCTATAACTCAATCATCCGGAGCGGCCTGTCCTTCATGACCCCGATGGATATCGTCGAGATCATCGCCTGGATCATTGCTGGATTCGGGATCATCGTCATCATTCTGGCCAGCTTCGACGCCTTTATCCGCCTGGCCTGGACGCACCTGATCCAACGGGCCTCCGACTCCCATCGGAGGCTGGACCTCGTCATGATCAGGGAGAAGCTGACCAGCCGGCTCATCTTCGGTCTGGACTTCCTGATCGCCAGCGACATCGTGCTCAGCGTTCTGGTCCCCAATCTGGAGGAGATCCTCCGGCTTGGCGGCATTGTGCTCATCCGGGTGGTCCTCACATTCCTCATCAGCAAGGAGACGCAGGAGCTGGAGAGAAGGCAGGAGCGGGAGATGCAGCACGACCATATCTAGGCGAACGGTGAGCGTGAAATAATATAAGCAACGAGCGAGCTTGCAGGCCGATGCGTTCGAGGGTGGAAGCGCTCATCATCGGCGGAGGGGCCACCGGTACCGGCATAGCCAGGGACCTCGCCATGAGAGGTGCCGAGGTCATGCTGGTCGAGGCGGGGGACTTCGCCGCCGGCGCCACCGGGGCCAACCATGGCATGCTCCACAGCGGCGCGAGGTATGCCGTCACCGACCCGGTCTCGGCAAGGGAATGCGCCGAGGAGGGAGCGGTGCTCAAGCGCATCGCCCGATTCTGCATCGAGGACACCGGCGGCCTGTTCGTTTCGGCTAGCAGGGACGATGCCGAATATGTGGACCGCTTCCTCCCGGCCTGCGGCAGGGCCGGGATCAGGGCGGAGGAGATCGACACCAGGGAGGCGCGGGAGATCGAGCCCTGCCTGGACGCGGGGATCAAGGCGGCGGTCAAGGTCCCGGACGCGTCCATCGATCCGTTCTTCCTCGCGCTGGGCAACGTCAGCTCGGCGCGCCGCCATGGCGCCACGGTGCTGAACCACAGCCCGGTGCGGAGGATCCGCCGCATCGACGGCGGCTTCGAAGCGGTCATCGGCCGCGGGGGAAGGGAGCGGAGGGTCGCTGCGGACGTGGTGATCAACGCCGCCGGCGCCTGGGCCGGGGAGGTCGCAGCCATGCTGGGCGTCAGCATCCCGCTCTGCATCGACAAGGGCACCCTGGTAGTGTTCAACGGCCGCCTGGTAAACCGCCTGGTCAACCGGCTGCGGCCGCCGTCCGACGGCGACATACTCGTTCCTCATCGCACCGCCACCATTCTCGGCACGACCTCGTCGGCCGGCGCTGCGGGAGATCGGGCGACCAGCGCGGAAGTGGAGCGCCTGATCGCCGAGGCCGAGGCCGTTCTGCCGGGCATCAAAGAATCGAGAGCGGTCCGCGCTTACGCCGGGGCCCGCCCGCTTCTGGGCGGCGGCAGCGCCGGCCGAGGTGCTTCCAGAACGTTCCAGGTGATCGACCACGCCTGCGACGGCGTCGACGGCCTGATCAGCGTGGCGGGTGGCAAGCTGACCACCTTCCGCCTCATGGCAGAGAGGACATCGGACGCGGTGATGGAGAAGCTGGGCCGGGCGGCGAGCTGCCGCACCGCCGACGAGGAGATCGAGCCGTTCGATGATGCGCCGTCGAGCGACTTCGACCTCGAGGCGATGCGCTATCGCCATGGGACCAGCGCAGCGGCCCTATCGCCGTTCTCGACGGTCCCGGGATGCGGGTGCGAGGCCGTCACCCGAGGCGAGATGGAGCACTATGCGTCGTCGCCGGACGTCAGCGACATCGGCGACCTCATGCGGCGCACGCGGGCCGGGATGGGCTACTGCCAGGCAGGGCTGTGCGCGGTGAACATGGCCTCGGCCATGGACCAGGGGGCGAGGGAGTTGCAGCGTTACTATGGCGAACGGTGGAGGGGCGTGGAGCCCGTCCTGTTCGGAGAGCAGCTCCGTCAGGAGATGTTCAAGGCCCACCTCCTGAAGGCGTACGGCATCGATCACACGGAGGAAGGCCGATGAGCCTTCCCGATGTGGACGCTGACGTGCTGGTGGCCGGCGGAGGGGCGGCCGGCCTCACCGCCGCCACCCGGCTGGCGCTGGATGGCAGGAGCGTCACCGTCATATCGTCCGCGACGCCGGCGACCGCGCTCTCCACCGGCAGGATGCTCCTCGATCCCGAGCAGCTGGAAGCGGTGGAGTGGGCCTCCTTCTTTCTGGCCCAGTTCCGCCGGCAGGGCGCTTACTACGTCATGTCCAAGAGGCCGGTGAACGCCCTGACCAACTTTGGCACCGCCATGAAGCAATCGCTGACCAGCCCGCTGTTCGACTGGACCACCCGCGACCGGGACGTGGCGGTCGTCGGCCTGGTCGGGAACGGGGACCTCGATCCAGACCTCGTCAGCCGGGAGATCGGGCGGTCGCACCGCGTCCGGCCCCGCCCCTACTGGTTCTCCCCTTCATTCTCGCCGGAGCTGGACCGCGACCGCTTCGCCGAAGAGCTCGGGAGCGTTCTGATGAACGATGTGGCAGAAAGCACCATCGTACTGCCACCGCTGCCGCAGCGATCGCCGTACGATCTTCTGGCCGAGCTGAGGAAGCGCTCGGGCAAACGCATAGTCGAGGCGGCGACGCCGCTCTCGTGGCCGGGCCGCCGGTTCCAGGCGCTGATGGAAGGGACCGCCGCGAGGCTGGGCGTCACGGTCCTCAAGGACCGCCGGCTCATGTCGCTGGACATTGACGGAAGGGAGGCTGCCGGCGCCCTGCTGTCCTCGGGAGGAAGGACTCAGAAGGCGAGATTCAATGCTCTGGTGCTAGCCACCGGCGGCGTCCCGTCGGGAGGTCTGGACGTGGAAGGCCGCAACGTCATCGATCCCCTTCGCCTGTTCAAGACCTCCTCCGCTCCGTCGCCGGGCGTTGCATCACATCGCCTACGCTCCGCCCTCTCGACCGGCATCGCGACAAGAAAGGGCAAAGCGGTCACGCTGCAGGGCGGTTCGCTTCGCAACGTCGTGGTGGCAGGCTCTCTCGCCAAGGGGATGTCGTACCCGCTCGGCCGCGGACTGGGGGACGTCGTGGTGCATGCATGGAAGGCGGCGCTCGCCGTGGAGGAGGTCCTGTGATGCTGCATCCCGAGAACAGATGCATCAAGTGCGGCGCCTGCCAGAGCGTGTGCCCCGTACTTCGATTGGAGGGACGCGAAACGTTCCCGGGGCCGCGCCGCCTCGCTGTGGAGGCCTCACGATTCTCGCGAGAAAGCTCGACGTTGTCCTCTCCGCTGGAGATGTGCACCTCCTGCGCGCAGTGCGAGTCGGCCTGCCCGTCAAGGCTGCCCCTCACCGATGCGGTGATGCTCATGCGCGTCCGTCATGGCGCCCGCAGCGAGGGCGGAGATCGCATGCTGCGCAATTCTCGTCAGTTCGGCCGCACCATCGCGCCAGTGTCGAGGATGAGGGCGCCATCGGAAGGCTCCACCCTGTTCTTCCCCGGCTGCGTCGGGGAGGCGAGGACTGCATCCTCCGTCCAGGCGGCGATCGACCTGCTGCTCTCCACCGGCGACCGGACCTATGTCCCGGACCGCTGGTCCTGCTGCGGCTCCCCGCTGGAGAAGATCGGGGAGAGGAGGGAGGCAGAGAGGCTTCGAAGCATCAACGCTCCGCTGCTGGAAGCGGCCGAGGCGGTCGTCACCGCATGCCCCGGCTGCGCCGTCCAGTTGCGCCGGTCGAACGGAGTGGAGGCGCTCCATGTGCTCGAATATCTGTACGAGTCGATCACCCCGGCGCGGCTAAGGCTGCGCTCATCACGCCTCCTTACCGTGGCGCTGCACTCCCCATGCCATCTGCTCCGGACGGTCGGCCCTCACACCATCGACTATGCCCGCGAACTGCTCGCCTCCGTTCCCGGCCTGAGGGTGGTGGACATGGACGACGAGGGATGCTGCGGCGGAGGGGGCGGGGTGGCCTCGGCGCGGCCGGACCTGGCATTGAGGATGGCGCGGCGGAGGGTCGACAGCGCCGCGCGGGCCGGAGCGGAGGTGCTCCTGGCCCCCTGCCCCTTCTGCGTCGTCAACCTCGGCCGCGCCGGTGGTGTGGAGGTTCGCGAGCTGACATCGTTCCTCGCATCTCTTTCGGAGAGCCGGTCATAACGAATAAATAGGGAGACAACGTCGATGACGCATTGAACACCGAAAAGCCCCAATGCTTCTCATGCCTGTACATGGACAGGCGGCCCGAGTCGGGCATGAACACTGGTCTGATATTCTGTCAGAAGAAGAAACTGGTCCTCCGGCCCAAGGCGGAGTGCCCCATCTATGTGAGGGCGACCGTCCAGAACCGGGAAAGCTTCAACGCCTCGATCTACGGGACCATGGCTGCCGAAGAGATGGAGTGAAGTTCACTCCACCTGCCGGATATCGAACGGCGTCCACTTCGAAGACGTGACGCACCCCCTCATGTTGCGAATGCGCATGCGGCGGTGCAGGTTCTCGTCGAACTTCAGCTCCATCACCCCATCGGAGATGGCCATAAGGTGGTTCACCGTCCTCTCGTCGTGAACGCCCTCGTTGACGGTGAAGATCGCGGTGCTGAGATCGTTGTGTATCCGAGATGACGATATCTGTACGAACTTCAGCACCACATTGGCCTGGTTGTACAGGAACAGCGTGGACAGCGAATGCATGATGATCCTCAGCGGACGCTCGGCATCGGAGGCCATGGCGGATATGTTGAACATGATGCCCTCCAGGTCGGAGCACCTCTTGATGTCGGTGCCCTGGCACGCGGTGCGGCCGTCCATCGAGCCCAGCAGCGACGAGTGATAGTCGATGATGCACAGATGTTCGTTCCTCTGTTCTTCGCTCACTCCGAACGCGCTCATCACTTCGATCAGATCGGCCGGTAGCAGGTCCACCGCGATGAAGACCACCCTGTCGCCGCCGTCCATCCATTCCTTGGCGATCGATACTGCCACTTCCAGCATGCCTATGCCGGGGCTTCCTACCATGAGCGTCGCTGAACTATCGGGAAAAGCATCCTTTAGCATGTCATCACCTCATAGGATGGGCGTCAGGCTCACTCCCCCGCCCACCTCCCTCGGCTCGAAGTGCCATGTGTAGCACTCGGTGAACGGTTCCTCTCCATACATCAGCACCGTGCCGCCCACCCGGTCCACCCTCAGCCTGGTGGATGCCAGATCCGCCATGCGTCCGATCGAGCCGACCGAGGGAGGCGCCAGGGCGACGAAGATCCCCTGGTTCCGCCTCACCATCGCAAGGAAGTCCATGAGCTGATCGCTCAGCTCGCTGCCGTACATCGACTGCATGGTGTCGAAGCCCATTAGGACAAGGATCGGCCGTCCCGCCCCCGACAGGGAATACTCGATGTTCTGCCACTTGAAATCCAGGAAAGCGCTCTCCCCCTCGAACGGCAGGATGTATGGCGCATCGGAAAAGTTCATCTGATTGGCTTTCTCGGGAATGCGCACGCAGCTGTCGAACCGTTCCTTGGGGATCGACGGCACGACCCTGGCCCTGGCGCTCTCCGCCGAGGCCTTCCTCATAGGCACCCAGATGACGCCTCGGCCCTGGGCCGCGAAGTTGGAGACCAGGCTCGCCTCGATCGCCCCGCTGACCGCGCCGGGGACGCCCGGCCCCAGCTCGATGAGGGTCATGGAGCCCCTGGCAAGCCCGTCCAGCGGCACGTCAAGGTCGGCGATGCCCGTCGATACCGCTCCCTCCCGGTCCGGGATGGCCCTCCAGCGCATCGCGGCACCCTCCACCGGCTCCGCCCGGGGATATCCGAAGGTCTGGATGCGCCCCCCGCTCAGGGTGAAGATGTACTTGGGCTGCTGGATCTCGCACCCCCTCATCTTGAGGATCTCCATCTCCCTCAGGCGGCGGCGGTTGAACTCCGACCGGCTCAGGTTTATGACCCCGTCGACCAGATAGTCAAGGTCAGAGGTCGATCGCTCGGCCACGAACAGCACGTTGCTGCCGTACACCTCCACGATGTCCCGCTGGATGGTGTTGAGCAGCTTGGCGCTGGTCAGCCCGTACATGTCGGCCATGGCATCGATGGAGTCGATCACTGCCAGGCACTTGTGGGGAAGGTTGCTCTCGATCTTGCGGTACAGCCCTTCGAGCTCGCCCATGTCCCTCCCCACGGTGATGGCGAGCTTGCTGCCCTTGGACAGGCCCGACATCCCTTCGGCGATGCCTTTCAGGTCGCTCAGCTCATGGCGCCCGGCCGGGGATGCCCCCTTCCTGCGCGAGAAGTTGTCCGATAGCTCCGCCGCGTTCATCATCTCGTTCAGCCAGCCGAACTGTGACAGCAGCGAGCGGTCCGACACCCTGGTGGAGTGATAGAAGCTTCGATCCATGGACTGGAGCTCTTCGACCACCTGCAGGGCAAAGGTGGTCTTCCCGGTTCCGGCGTCCCCTCGAACGATGATGGAATGTCCTCCTGGGCTGTCGAAGAACCTGTGCACCTCTCCGGGAATCCTGTTCGGAACTGAAGCCATCGCTCACCCTCGGCATCTGAATATAATATCTTTAGAATTATATCCATCCTATAAACCTTGCTGACAGGTTCCTTCGGATGATAACGACCCGCACGGAGGACTGGCCTTGCGTGATGGGGAATATATTTAAGTCCGTGTAGTTGAATCGAGCATCAGGAGGAAGGTCCGTGAAGGCAGTCATTCTAGCTGCGGGCGAGGGCACGCGATTGCGACCGTTCACCATGTCCCGCCCCAAGGGCATGATACCGGTGGGGAACCGCCCCATCCTTGAATACATCGTCGAGGCGCTGGTGAGCAACGGCGTAAAGGACATCATAATGGTTGTCGGCTACCGCAGGGACACCATCATGCTTCACTTCCAGGATGGGAAGCGGTTCGGCGCGTCCATCGAATATGTGGTCCAGGAGAAGCCTCTGGGGACGGCGCACGCCCTCGCCCTGGCCGGGCCGAAGCTGAATGGAAGCGGCTTCCTTACCGTTGCGGGCGACAACCTGATCGATGCGCAACTGATCTCCGACCTGCTGGGCAGCATGAACGGCCCCACCATGGTGGTGGCGGAGTCGGAGAACCCCTCCAAGTACGGCGTGGTCAAGATCGAGGGGAACCGGATCGTGGGCCTGGTGGAGAAGCCCGACAGCAGGATGGGAAACATCATCAACACCGGCATCTACTATTTCCCTGATCATTTGATCGACATTTTCCGCTCTCAGGTCTTCGGCAAGGAACTGGGCATAACCCAGCTGCTGGCCGCTCTGGTTCCCGGGCTCGGGATAACGGCGGTGAAGTCCAAGGGCCGATGGAACGATGCGGTGTATCCGTGGGACCTGCTCAACGTGAACGCCCAGGCGCTGGACTTCAACGGACAGGGGATCAAGGGAACGGTGGAGCCGGGCGTGATAATGAAGGGCCAGGTGGCCATCGGCGCGGGAACAAGGGTGCGCTCAGGATGCTATATCGAGGGGCCGGTCACCATCGGGGAGGGCTGCGACATCGGCCCCAACGTGGTGGTCCTCGCTTCCACCTCCATCGGCAACGGGGTGCAGATCGGACCGTTCAGCTACGTCTCTCACTGCTTGATCATGAGCAACGCCGTCATCGGCTCCCATACCCATCTCTCAAGATCGGTCATCGGGGACGGGGTCAGGGCCAATGCCGGGCTGTTCGCGCCCTCCGACGCATGCATCGTCCGGGCGGACCGCGAAGTATTCCAGCTCACCGACGTGGGCGCACATATCGGTCAGGACACCAATGTCGGCTCCAGGGTCGTGATATCCCCTGGCTCGGTGATAGGGGCGGACTGCCGCATCGATGATGGAGTGCGGGTCTCCGGCAACCTGGAGAACAAGAGCGTTGTGGTCTGATGTGCGGCATCGTAGGTTACACCGGCCAGCGGATGGCTGAGGACATCCTGCTGGATGGACTGAGGCGCTTGGAGTACCGCGGTTACGATTCGGTCGGCATAGCGATCGCATCGGATGGCCTGAAGGTGTTCAAGGACAAGGGCGAGATGTCCAAGATCGAGCCCACCATCCCGCGATGGGATGGTAGCATGGGCATCGGGCACACCCGCTGGGCCACCTGTGGGAAGCCGTCCAAGGAGAACGCCCACCCCTTCGTCGATTGCACCGGACGCATCGCCCTGGTCCACAACGGCATCATCGAGAACCACCTCGCGCTGAGGAAGGAGCTCGAGGACGAGGGCCACGTCTTTACCTCGGAAACAGACACCGAAGTGCTGGTCCATCTGATGGAGCGGTACTACGAGGGCGATGCCCATGCCGCCCTGGTGGCAGCGCTGGCCAAGGTGAAGGGCACCTATGCCGTGGCGGCCATGGTGGAGGGCGACGACCGCATCGTGGCGGCAAGGAAGGAGAATCCCCTGGTCATCGGCATGGGGGTGGGGGAGAACATGGTCGCGTCCGACGTGACGGCCGTGCTAAGCCTGACCAGCCGCGTGCTGTACATCATGGAGGGGGAGAGCGTCATCGTGACCGCCGGCGGCGTCACCATCTTCGACCGCCACGGCAGCCGCGTGGAGAGGCAGCCGACCACCGTCACCTGGACGCTGGAGGATGCCGAGAAGGGCGGCTTCGAGCACTACATGCTCAAGGAGATCTATGAGCAGCCGACGGCCATCCACAACTGCCTGCTGGGCAGCCTGGACGAGATCGATTCCGGGGCCGTGATGCCGGACATCGACCTCAGCACGGTGAAGCTGGTGGCGTGCGGGACGTCCTACAATGCGGCGATGGTCGGCAAGTACATCATCGAATCGATGGCCCGGCTGCCCACCACCGTGGAGCTGGCGTCGGAGTACCGGTACTCCCCCGGAACTGGGGAGAGCCCCCTGACCGTGCTGGTGACCCAGTCGGGAGAGACGGCTGACACCCTGGCCGCGGCCAGGGAGGCCCGCCAGAGGGGCTGCCGGACGCTTGCCATCACCAACGTGGTGGGAAGCACCATCTCGCGGGAGACCGACCATGTGTTCTACACCAACGCCGGTCCGGAGATCGGGGTGGCGGCCACCAAGACGTACATCACGCAGCTCATATCCATGTACCTGCTGGGGCTGCGTCTGGGGACCATGAGGCAGACCCTGGACCGGACGGAGGTGAGGCATCTGTCCACCGAGCTGCGCACCATGCCCCGCCATGTCAGCGGGGTGCTGGACCGGGCCTCCGAGATCGAGAAAGCGGTCGACATGCTGGTGCCGGCCCGGGACATATTCTACCTGGGCCGCAACATCAACTACCCGACGATGCTGGAGGGCGCCCTCAAGCTCAAGGAGATATCTTACATCCACGCCGAAGGCTATGCGGCGGGAGAGCTCAAGCACGGCCCCCTGGCGCTGCTGGACGCCTCCACCCCGGTGGTGGCGGCGGCGGTGAACGACCACACCCGGGACAAGATGCTGGGCAACATCTCCGAGGTCGCGGCCAGAGATTCGCCGGTGCTCGGCATCGGCGTCGAGGGGGACCGGGAGCTGGCGGCCATCGTTGACGCCATGATCGGCATTCCCAAGGTCCCTTCGATCCTCAGCCCGGTCCCGCTGACCGTGGTGCTGCAGCTCATCGCCTACTATGTGGCGAGGAAGAAGGGCTGCTCCATCGACAAGCCGCGCAACCTGGCGAAGAGCGTCACGGTGGAGTGATCACTCCAGGCGCTCCGGGCACCGCTCTCGGCGCGAGCAGGAGCGGCACTTGCCGGGCCGCTGGTGGTTGCGGTGCGCCGGCGCCCCGTCCAGATTCTCCTGCATATCTCCGAGCTTCGCACGCAGGAGGGAGCGCAGCCGCTCGTCGAAGGGGATGACATCCTCCCTTCCGTCGTATCGGATGATGCCGTACGGGACCGCGCCCCGGTTCTCCTCCACCAGCTGGCAGTAGGCGGCGAGCTGAAGGATGTGGGAGAACAGCGGCCCGCGGGGAGTGCGGCCGGTCTTCACCTCCACTGGCACCAGGCCCTCGTCGGTCTCGAGAACGTAGTCGGGGCGGCCGGTGAGGCCGAGGTCGAGAGAGCGGAGCACCTCCCCCTGGCCGCTGCCCTCGCCGATGTAGGCGATGCCGTCCGATACCTTGGCCCTTCGCCTGGTCCTTCCCGCCCTTTCGGTCATGTGGTTCGAGACGTACAGCGAGAAGGACGCCATCAGGAGGAGCACTACCGACACCGCCTGGTATGCCACGACCTGATCATGGGTCACCTCGAACACCGGCACGGCGTTGAGCGAGGTCGCGATGCCCAGGACCGCGAACATCGCTATCCCTCTCTCCCGGCCTTCCACCAGCGAGGGGTCGGGGGCGGAGGCCGAGCGGTACAGGATGATGGTTGCCAGCAATATCCATACCAGGGCCATGGCGCTCAGGACCTGGCCCCGCAGCACGGGGTCGGAAGTGCTGAAATGGAACAAACCCAGTATGGCCAGGGCGGTGGCCAGGATCGAAATCCACACCGCCGCCCGCTCCAGGAGGCCGGCGTTCCTCTCCTCCAGTACGATGCTGCTCAGGCCATCGCCGAGCTCGGCATGCCGGGCGCTGCCCTTCGCCAATGCCTCGGAGCGGACCTCCGCCTCACGCCCCAGCTGCCAGCTGAGCGGACAGTAGCAATATCTTTCCAGGTCCGCGGCGGAGACGCTCCCCATTCTTACGACGAACACCGTTTATCTATTAATTATGCCGCCAAACCATCAGGCGGGGTGTACGGGGGGCAGCTCTTCCGGGCAGAAGTCCTCTCCGGCCTTCTTGCAGTTCAGGTCGCACAGCGACGCGTCGATAATCTCGATGCCCGGCGGGCAGTCCAGGTTGTCCACGTGTCCGAACCAGTATACCACCACGCCGGGGCCGAACATCTCGACATACTGGGCCAGCTGGCCGCGGATGTTCCGGTTGAACTCCACCCGATCGCCGAAGGACGCCTTGCTCTCTATCCAGTTGATGGTCCAGCCGTTCAGCCTGATCGGCTCGGCCAGAAGGCAGTCGGGGGTCTTCGAGTACTTGCCGCGGAGGTCTTCCTCGGTGCGGTACGTGAGCTCCTGCTCGTCCAGCCAGTCCTGGAGCTTTGCCTCGCCCCACTTGCCTCGCTTGTGCTGTACCTCGTTCCCTTCCGGGGAGTAGATGGTATCGGCCTCGGTGATCTCCGCGATCTCTTTCTTGAGGCGCGGATTATTGTTCGTCTCTGGCTCACGAACGTACTTCCAGAACTGCTTCTTGGAGAAGCCGTTCTCCTGGAAAAGGAGGAGACCGGTGAGGATGGGCGGGAAATGCCACCGCTGAGCTATGGACAAGAGACTGGAACCAGCCTTCCACTCCCTTAGCAGCCGAGGAGCGTTGCGCTTCACCACATGGTAGCGCTTGGTCGCGTCCCTCACCGTCCGCTGGGTGTAGATGACGTTCAGGAGCTCTTCGTCAAGGCCGGTCTCTTTCGCGAGTTTCTCAACATCGGAGTGATCGTTCAGCCTGTCATAAATGGCCTTGAACTCTTCATACTTCATAATAATCCTGCAATTGATTTTGCTTTTCCTAAATGTCCAACCTTATTATAACTGTTGCCGGACATCGGTCCGTTCTTACGTCGCATCGACCCCATATGGCCGTGTTAATGATTATGCTAGCAAGGCGATAGATTCTTTATCGAAGGGCTTGACACTTCCACGATTTCGGTCGCGGGGTTCTGAGGTCGTCGTCGCTCACGACG